>Ga0302326_10017597_pt1 | contig 14897 bp, 11 predicted proteins | sample Palsa_T0_3_FD_202264 | JGI IMG/M metagenome (GOLD analysis project Ga0302326, IMG submission 202264) | Peat permafrost microbial communities from Stordalen Mire near Abisko, Sweden - Palsa_T0_3 | ecosystem: Environmental > Terrestrial > Soil > Palsa > Peat permafrost | place: Sweden: Abisko... | reverse complement strand
TCGAAATCTGGCCCACGACGATGCCGTCATAACGGTCGAGCACGAGACCAGGCAAGGCATCGGATTCGCCGAAGATCACGCGGCCATAGTGCTGTGCGCCAAGGCGTACGCGCAGCGCCAGAGCCACTCGCAGGCGGTCGATGATGAGTGCGCGGTCGAGCTGTTGCGCGGGATTCCGGCTGACAATGCGCGCGCAGATGAGCGCGTGCGGATTCACATACGCAAGCCCCAGAAACTGCTCGCGGTCAGAGTGAATGTGGACTGCGGCTCCTGCCTTGAAGCCGACGAGGGGCGTCGCCGCATTATCGATCTCGTTGCTGAAGACCCACAGATGGCCCGCGCGGATGCGCCGGTCCTCTCCCCGCTTGAGCCGCAACACGGGCAGCGGCGGAGAAATTGAAGAATTAGGCATTTAATCGGGATCGCTCGGACCGGCAGCAGGTAAAAGTATACAGAACATGCTGTTTAGGCCAGCACGTTCCATAAAAGCGCCCGCGTCGCGCCGGTCTCCCAGCAAAACCGCTCATATCCGCTCGGCGCAGCGCAACTACACGCGCCCGTCAAAAAAACCCGATGGCGCCCTTCCGCGCAAATCCGGTATCTACTTCATTGTGTGCAAAACAACGGTTCTATGTGGGAAGCGCCGTGGACCTGCATATGCGGCGAGGCACGCATTGGAACTCGCTGCGTGGGGGAAAGCACGCAAATAAACATCTGCAGCACGCATGGCACCAACATGGTGAAGCAAACTTTGAGTTCCAGGTAGTAGAGCTGGTGAGGCCATCACGGCTCATCGCGACTGAGCAATACTGGCTTGATAAGACCAACTGTATTGATCGCAGCATCGGTTTCAATATTTCGCCGCGCGCCATTTCGTCCGGACGCCTCTCTGTGCGCACGTGGAAGGGATTTGTCGACCCACACGGCAGGTCAGTAACCATCAGGAATTTGTCCGCGTTCTGCCGGCGCAATCACTTGGATTCGCCGTCAATGATTCGGCTGTCTCAGGGTAGTAGCAAATTGAAATCCTACAAAGGCTGGACGCACAAGAACAGTGTTCGCAAGCGAGACTACGTGAAAAAATACGCGGGCTTTATAAAGCCTAACGGAAAGAGCGCCGGAAAAATCATTAATCTTGCCGCCTTTTCTCGCACACACGGATTAACCGCCGCACACATGGTCGCGGTCGCGCACCGCAGAATCGCAACGCACCGCGGGTGGACGCACAAAGACGGTAGAGAGCCTCTCACGCCGAAGAGACACAACGGCTTTGTTAGGCCCGACGGGCGACGCACGGTTATAATCAACCTCGCAAAATTCTGCCGAGAGAACGGCTTGGGCGTGGTTCATATGCATAATTTGAAAAGCGGAGTTCGCCGGATCCATAAGGGATGGACTTGGAATCCAGAATGAAAACCGGAGATCTCAATGAAGACGGCGCGCCGAAACACACGAACCGTTTGGCCACCGAGACAAGCCCGTATCTGCAGCATCATGCTCACAATCCCGTGGATTGGTATCCATGGGGAGAAGAAGCTTTCAAGCGCGCGCGCGATGAACATAAACCGGTGCACTTAAGTGTCGGGTACCGTGCATGCTGGTGGTGCGACGTGTTCAGAAAGGAGAGCTTTGAAGACGAAACCACCGCACGATTCATGAACGAGAATTTCATCAATATCAAAGTGGATCGCGAGGAGCGCCCGGATATCGACCGCATCTACCAGATCGCCCAGCAGATGCTCACCCAGAGATCGGGCGGTTGGCCGCTTACCATGTTCCTGACGCCTGATGACCAGCGGCCGTTTTTTGGCGGTACCTATTTCCCCGATACGCCGCGCCACGGCCTGCCGTCCTTCCGACAGGTGCTCGAGCGCGTGACCGAATATTACCGCGAGCACGAAGCGGGCCTGCGCGAGCAGAACGCAGCGCTCATGCGCGCATTCGAAGAACTCAATCCGCCCGCGGCAGCAACAGGTACGACTCTCTCGGCCGCGCCGCTTGAGCTCGCTCGTCGACAGCTCGCCGAGACGTTCGATGACGCCTACGGTGGCTTCGGCGGCGCGCCGAAGTTTCCTCATCCGGGTTCAATCGAGCGGCTTTTGCGCGACTGGCGGGCAACGGCTGCCGAAGCGGAGCCTGACCTGCAGGCGCTCTATATGGCGACCCTGAGCCTGCGCCGCATGGGCGAAGGCGGCATCTACGATCAGTTGGGCGGAGGGTTTTCGCGGTACAGCGTCGATGCGAAATGGATGATCCCCCATTTCGAGAAGATGCTGTACGACAACGGCTCGCTGCTCGCGGTGTACGCGCAGGCGGCGCTCGCCACAGGCGATGCATTTTATCGGCATATTGCGATAGACACTGCCGAATGGGCCATGCGCGAGATGCAGTCTCCTGAAGGCGGCTTCTACTCAAGTTTCGACGCGAGCTCCGAAGGCCACGAAGGCAAATTCTATGTCTGGGATCAGGACGAGGTGCGCGGCGCACTGACCGCGGACGAATACGCGGTGTTCGCACCACGTTTTGGCCTCGATCGTCCGCCCAACTTCGAGGGCGTTCACTGGCACCTTCATATCTATCAGTCAATCGATGAGATTGCGGCTCATGCCAAGCGCACGAGCGCCGAAGTCTCAGCGCTCATCGACAGTGCGCGCGCCAAGCTTCTTGCGATCCGCCAGCGGCGCGTATGGCCCGCGCGAGACGACAAGATTCTGGTCTCCTGGAACGCGCTCATGATCCGCGGCCTCGCCATCGCGGCGCGCGCGTTCGGACGCGAGGATTTTACCGCCGCTGCAACACGCGCGCTCAGCTTCATCCGCAGCACGATGTGGCGCGACGGCCGGCTGCTTGCAACCTACAAAGACGCTCGCGCACACCTGAACGCGTACCTCGATGACTACGCGTATCTCGCCGATGCGATTCTCGAACTCCAGCAGCTGCGTTTTGACGCTGGAGAACTTGCCTTTGCCAAGGACCTCCTCGAGGTGCTCCTCAAACATTTCGAGGATCGCGCAGCAGGAGGCTTCTTCTTCACCTCGGACGATCACGAGGTGCTGATGCATCGCTCGAAATCCCTGAGCGATGATGCGACCCCCGCCGGCAACGGCATCGCCGCCTATGCACTCGTACGCATGGGGTATCTCCTCGGCGAGACCCGCTATCTCGACGCCGCGGATCGCACGTTGCGGACCGCGTGGGCTGCGCTCGAAAAATATCCGCAGGCGCATACGAGTCTGCTGCTCGCGCTCGAGGAGATCCTGAACCCGACGGAGATCGTGATCCTAAGGGGCGCGCGTGACGCCATCGGCGCCTGGCAGCGCGAGCTTGCCAAGGTGTATGCGCCGCGCCGCCTGGTACTGGCGATCCCCGCGGATACGCCCGACTTACCGCCGGCGCTCAAGGACAAGGCCCCAAAGGGGGCCGCGATCGCCTACATCTGCCGCGGCACCACGTGCTCGGCACCCATCAATTCGCTAGACGCTCTCGCGCAGCACCTGGGCGACAGCTCGCGCGACGTACGCAACGTTTCCGGCACTTAGACCGGCAATGTTGATGCGACTGTCGTCCAACATGTAGACGTGGTGGGCGGCGCGCATGGCATGCACCTGCGCCAAATCGATACCCAGCAAAGAGAACATGCCGAACTGGCGCCCGATGAAGCTGAAATCGCGCTCGGGACATGCCGCGCTCAACTGCTTCAAGAATTCGCCGCGCAGCCCCGCCATGCGCGCGCGCATCGCGCCGACTTCCTCGAGCCACGCCGTACGCTGCGCATCACTGCCCAGAATCTCCACGACGATGGCGGCGCCGTGATCGGGCGGCATTGAATAAATGGTGCGGGCGATGCGGGCGAGCTGACTCAACGCCGTGTCCGCCGCTGCTGCGGATGAGGCGACGACGTGCAGCGCACCGGTGCGCTCGCGATAGAGACCGAAGTTCTTCGAGCACGACACCGCGACCAGGACTTCAGGCAGCTCTGCGGCGAACAGGCGTATGCCGAAGGCATCCTCGGCAATTCCGCGGCCCAAACCCTGATACGCCATATCAATGAACGGCAGAAGCGCGCCGCGCTTGAACACCACCACGAGCTCGCGCCACTGCGCGTCGGTCAAATCCGCGCCCGTGGGGTTATGGCAACTTGTCTGCAGCAGCACGACGCTGCCCGGGGGCAGCCTCCCGAGAACTTCCAGCATGACACCGAAGTCGAGCCCGCCGCGCGCAGCGTCGTAGTAGGGGTAGTTCGCAAGCTGCAGGCCCGAGCCGCCGATGAGCGGGATGTGATTGGCCCACGTGGGAGTGCTCACATGCACGACGGATCGCGCGGCAGCCGCCTTGATCAGCTCCGCGCCGAGGCGCAGCGCGCCGCAGCCGCCTGGCGCCTGAATGGTGCGCACGCGGCCGCCGGCAAGCGCCTGGTGCGTGGCACCGAACGTCAGCTCCTCAATCGCGCGATTGAATTCGGCATTGCCGATGGATGAAACGTACGACTTCGTCGTCTGACGCGCGAGCATGGCGGCTTCCGCGCGCTTCACCACCGCGAGTATCGGTGTATCGCCGCGCTCGTCGCGATAGACGCCCACGCCCAGATCCACCTTGGCGGGATCGGTATCCGCGCGGTAAGCAGCCATCGATCCGAGGATGGGGTCCGGCGGCAGGCGCTCGAGGCTCTCGAACATGTAAAGGCTCGCTTGCGAATTCAAGGAGAAGCGAGTTTACCCGGTTCAAGTGGCCGTCCGGGCCGCCCGGCCTGCGAGACCTGTCGCACACTTGCCGCGCCTCAAGATCAAGAGCCCGCGGTCGATACAGGAGAAGCCGCCGGAGTGCGGCCGCACCCTACTCATATCGCCATAGCAAATGATTCAAATCGTCGGCTCAGTGGTCGTGATCGGATGCGTTGTGGGAGGCTTCCTCATCCAGGGGGGCAGCCTGCTGCTCTTGTGGCATCCGTCCGAGATCATGATCATCGTCGGCTCCGCCTTCGGAGCATTCCTGACGAGCAATCCGGTCAAAGTCGTCAAGGACGCCTTTTCCCGCGCCATTGCGCTCGTTAAAGGGCCGAGCTACAGCCGCGACGATTACGTGACTCTGCTCAAGCTCCTCTATGACATCCTGGTCAAGATGCGCAAGGACGGCGTCATGGCCATCGAGAACGATCTCGAGAACCCGCAGAAAAGTCCGCTCTTTCAAAAGTATCCGCATGTCCTCGCGGATCATCACGTGCTGGTGTTCATCACCGACTGCCTGCGGCTCATCGTCGGCGGCAACCTCGATCCGCACGAGCTCGAAAGCCTGCTCGAGTACGAGCTCGAGACGCATCACCGCGAAGCCCATGAACCTGCGCACGCCGTCCAGAAGACCGCCGATTCGCTGCCCGGCTTCGGCATCGTCGCCGCAGTGCTCGGCATCATCGACACGATGGCGAGCATCCAGGGCGCCGACACCGTCACGATCGGCCAAAAGGTCGGCGCGGCGCTCGTCGGCACCTTTCTCGGTATTCTCGTCGCCTACGGCTTCATCGGCCCAATCGCCTCGGCGATGGCACACCGCGCGCACGAGGAAGCCAAGGCCTTCGAGGTGGTGAAGATGGCGCTCGTCGCGAGCGTGCGCGGCTATGCGCCGCCGGTCGCGGTCGAGTTCGCGCGCAAGCTCCTCTTCAGTGAGGTGCGCCCCACGTTCAACGATCTGGAAGCGCACCTGAAGGGTAAGGCCAAGCCCGCCAAGGCGGCCTGAAGGATCCGCCGTGGCGACGAAATCTGAACGGCCCATCATCATCGTCAAGCGCCAGCGGCGCGACGAGGGCGGCCACCACGGCGGGGCGTGGAAAGTCGCCTACGCGGATTTCGTGACAGCCATGATGGCGTTCTTCCTGGTGATGTGGCTCGTCGCATCGGTTACCAAGGAGCAGCGCGCTGCACTCTTCGAATACTTCAAGAACCCCAGCATGGAGCCCGGCAAGAGTGTGAAGCCCGCGCCGGGCCAGAATGGCCCCGGCGGCGCGAGCACGAGCCCGATCAACCTGGGCGGCGGGCTGGATGCGCCGCGCACGGTGCAGGACACACTGAGGCCCGGCATCGGGATACCTGTGGCACCCCCTGCACCGCAGCTCCCCGCTGTCACCGCCGTGCCGACCACTCCGCCCGCGCCCAGTACAGTGAAGGGCAATGACGGTGAGGAGAACCAGCATCTCCAGGCACTCATGAAGAACCTGACGGAAGCGATCAGCAAGAGTCAGGCGCTGCAGCCTTTCAAGGATCAGCTGCTGCTCGACATCACACCCGAAGGACTGCGCATTCAGATCGTCGATGCACAGAATCGCCCCATGTTCGACAGCGGCAGCGCACAGGTGAAGGACTACACCGACAAAATCCTGCGCGAGCTCACCCCTTACCTGAACTCGGTTCCGAACCGCATCAGCCTCACCGGCCACACGGACACAACGCCATATACCGCCCATACCGGGCACACGAACTGGGAACTCTCCTCGGATCGGGCGAATGCCGCGCGCCGCTCGCTCGAGGCGGCGGGTCTTGCGCCCGACAAAGTTGCGCGCATCGTAGGGCTGTCCTCCTCCGTCCTATTCGACAAGGACAACCCGCGCGCCCCGATCAACCGCCGCATCAGCATCATCCTGATGACGCGGCAGGCGGAGGAGGAAGCGCACAAGACCGATGCGCCAGAGATGGCGCGCGACCGTGCACCCACATCCAAATAGCCGCGAGTTCGGTATCCAGCGCAGGACCGGCTCGAAGCCCGCGAATCGGATCACCGCTGCCAGTCGATATTACGTTTCCAGCGCCACCCACTCGCGATAAAGACGCCGTCTACGACTGCAGCGAGACCTACTGCGTGCTCCGCGCGACTCGGGCATTTACCGCTTCAGGGATAGCCGGGCCGACTGGTGCCACGCCACTTCGGATGGCTGCGGCATCTCCTGAACTACTGTTGATGCCCCAGCAGCCTAAAAAGATGTCGCCGGTGAAGTTCGCAATCGTAGCGCGGTAATGGGGAAGTCAATCCTTACGAAGGGTGGCTAGGCCGAAGGCAGACACTTCGACTTTAGCGGCCCGACCCGATGGTGTAGCGCACCGAAAGCTGCGTCTGATTTTCGCGGGCGTATGCGGGTTCATCGAGAACCACGACGCGAGCTGCTGAATCGCTCGTGACGTGCATCCACTCGAGGGCGAAGCGCCAGCGCAGGCTTTGATTGAAGATATAGGCCACCGTCCAGGCGTGCCCGGTTTCAGCGCCGAGGTCCTGCTCCGCATTGCTCTCGATGCCGAAGACGTCGTAGCGAGCGCTTACCGTATTGCGGCCCCATTCGCGCGAGATCAGGGCGAAGCGCGCGTGGAAGGGATACGAATTGGCATCCCCGCTGTAGACGACGGCCGTCGTTCCGGCGAGCCACTGGACGATTGCCGTCCAGCCGCCGCCGACGTCCACCTTCACGCCCGCGGAGTTGAAGTGCGTATCCCACGCCTCGTTGCCGGCAAGATCCACTGCCGTGGGGTTCGCGCGATCGTCGTAGTGCAGGGCAAGCAGAGTCACGCGATCGAGGTAGCGCGCGTCGGCGCCGACATAGAACCCTTCGTGCCCGTCAATCTCGTGGAAGATCGGCTGCTCCGGAAAGGCTGCATCGCCGCGCCCGCCGACATAACCCTGGGGGATTGAGGTTTGAAAATCGTTCAGTGAAAAGCCGCCCGTACCCACCACCGTGCCGGCCGGTTCGTTCCAGCCGAAGATTGCGCCGGTCATACCCAGGTCAAAGTCGTGACCCATCCGCGTGCCGAGCCATTCCAACTGGCCTTCAACCCCGATCGTGCGAACCTCCTCGCCGAGCCAGGAGTTGAGAGCGGAATTGGACAGCGTGTAGGGCGATGTCCAGCCGGACGCCGTGTCTTCCAGCGACACGGGTGGATAGTAGGCGCCGATGCGCACGCGCGTGCGCCAGCCATCGATCGGATAGGGGCGATATTCAAGGTACGCCTCGGTCACACCGAGCGGATGCTGATCGTCCTGACCGTAATAGGACGCGTCGACCTTCAGCGCCCAAACATTGCCCAGAGGCTGGTTCAACGCGGCGCGCAGCTGCCCGATCTGTACGCCGTCGTGTTCCCGGTCGTACTGCAGAGCGCCGAAACCGCCGTCAAACAAAGACCGCTGCCCGTCCGAGTCGACGAGACGCATGTCCGCGGACAATTCCCAATCGGTGCACCAGGCCATGCCGGGCGCCAATGCGCCGAGCGCCGATGCCACGACCAGTGTGCGCAGCGCGCTCAATATGCATCCCTCGAGCGCACGGTTGCCGGCAGCGGCGCCGGCCGCAGCGCCTGCGCCAGCTGCACGGTAGCAGTTGCAGACTCATCGCCCGTGATCGATACGTCCCGCTCCAGCGAGTCCGCGGCATCGCGCAGCAGCGGATGCCACACACTCACGTGATAGGTGCCGCGCGGCACGTTCGTCGCGAACCAAATGCCGTGCGCATCCGTGCGCCCGAAGTACGTCGCGTCAGTCACTACGATGTAGCCGACCATGCGGTCGTGGATGTTGCAGCCGAGGGTGACGACGCCGGCCTGATCGAAATGCACCGGCGGATAGGGCTTGCCGTGATAGAGCGGCAGCTGAAAGCGCTTGGTTGGCGAGAACGAATAAATCTGATGACTCACGGAGTCGGTGTTCGGGAACTCCACGGTCGAGCCCACCGGAATGACGATGATGTCCGGCACGAATGTGAGATTGATCTGATCGACAATGGCGCTGATGGGCGCGTTCGCCGCATGACTGCTCTCGGCACGCACGCTGACAACCGCACCGGCGAAGGGCTCATGGTTCGCAAGATTTGCCTGCACGCTGATGGTTCCTGCCATGACAGGCACGGTTAAGCCCAGCAGCATGAGACGCAGGATCGCGGCACTTATTTGCGGCATGGTGGAAATGCAGACGTGCGCAATATCTCAGTCCGGCAGTGCCACGCTCGCACGCCTCGGGCGGCGGCGCATAGTATCAACGGCCTCATTTGAGCCCAGATTATGGGAAGCTTCCGCAACAGACTTCTCGCGGTGATCATTGGATTGGTCTGCGTCACTCAAACTGTGACGCTGATCGCAGTGCTGGCGCGCACCGAGCATTCCGTTGTAGACCGCGCCGCGAAGCAGCTCGTCGCCGGCAGCGCGTTCGTCGAGCAGCTGGTGCAGTTCCGTGCGCAGCAGCTGGCAAGCGGCGTCGCGGTCTTGGCCGCAGACTTCGGATTCCGCGAGGCGGTCGCCTCCGGCGATGGCCCGACCATGCTGTCCGCCGCCCAAAACGATGCGCAGAGAATCGGCGCTGACCTCATGGTGCTGATCGACAACCACGGCCACGTGCTCGCCTCCACCGCGCGCATCTCTGAGCCGGCGGTGCAGCGGCTCCTCAGCGCCTCCGACATGTCCGGCAACAGCCCGCACGTCATGGTGCTCGGTGGACGTGCCTATCAGTTTTTCCTCGCGCCGGTGCGCGCGCCCGAGGTGATCGCCTGGGTCGCGATGGGGTTCGCCATCGACGACGCTCTGGCGCGCCGCATGAGCGAGCTTGCCGGCACCGCCATCAGCTTCGTGAGCCGCGATGAGGCGGGCGCGACACACGTGGCGACCACCCTGGACGGCGCATCGCGGGCCGCGCTCGTGGCGCTGCACGGCGGCGCCGCGCCTCAGCAGGGGGCGGCGTGGCGCCTGCGCCTCGGTGGGAACGAATATTTGACCGTCACGCGCGCGCTCGCCGTGAGCCCCGACACGATTGACGTCTGGGTGCACCAGCCGATGCATGAGGTGCTCGCGCCCTATCGCGATTTGCGCGACGCCATGCTCCTGATCGGTACTGTCGCCCTGCTGCTCGCTGCCGGCATAGGCATGTTGGCCGGCCGCAGCGCGTCGCGCCCGATCGCCGAGCTCGTGCTCGCAGCGCGGCGCATTGAGGAAGGCCGTTACGGTCGGCCGGTGGTGCCGCGCGGTGCCAAGGATTTCCGCACCCTGGCCGCCACCTTCAACACCATGCAGGAAGGCATCGCGGAGCGCGAGGCGCGCATCACGCAGCTCGCCTATCACGACGCGCTGACAGGTCTTCCCAACCGGGCGTTTGCGGAGAACTATATAGATCAACGCATCCGCGACGATCCGACGACGCCCTTTGCACTGATCCTGATCGATCTGCACAACCTGCCCGAGATCAACGCATCACTGGGACACCACGTCGGCGATGACGCTCTGAGCGAAGCGGCACGGCGCCTGCGGCAGAACGTCGGACCCAACGATCTGGTCGCGCGCCTGTCCGCCCAGCAATTCCTCATTGTGGCCACGCCGTGCTCGCTGCAGCGCGCGCCGCTCGTGGCCGAACAGTTGACCGGCATCATCGCCGCGAATTTTGTGGTCGCGGACGTCGGCCTCGAATTGCATCCGGCCGCCGGCATCTCCGCTTATCAGGAACACGGTCAGAATTCGCGTGAGCTGTTGCGCTGTGCACAGATGGCGCTGCACGATGCGCGCGATGCGCGCACGCTGGTCGCGATCTATCGCGCCGGGCGCGACGAGCAGCACAGGCGCCGCCTCGCTCTCGTGACCGAGTTGCGCCGCGCGCTCGAAGAGAACACCGGTCTCAAGCTCGTCTATCAGCCGAAAGTTGAAATGGGCACGCGCACCGTGAAGAGCCTCGAGGCGCTCGCCCGCTGGGCGCATCCGCAGCTTGGCGACGTTTCGCCCGGTGAATTCGTGCCGCTCGCAGAGCAGACCGGCAACACACGCCGGCTTACGAGCTGGGTAATCGGCGAAGCCATCCGGCAGATGGCCGAGTGGCGTGCGCTCGGGCTCGACATCGATGTCGCTGTCAATCTGTCCGCCTCCGACATTCTCGATCCGCAGCTCGGCACCGAAGTGCTGCGCTGCCTGGAAGCGCACGGCGTCTCACCGACCAAGCTGCTCCTCGAGATCACCGAGAGCGCGGTGATGCGCGATCCGGTACTCGCGGCGCGCCACATGCAGTTACTGCGCGTGGCGGGCGTGCGTTTCGCCATGGACGACTTCGGCACAGGCTATTCCTCGCTTTCGCAGTTGAGCCGCCTGCCGGTCGATGAACTGAAGATCGACCGTTCGCTGATCGCACACGCGCACGCACGCCCGGACGATGCGATGATCGTCACGTCGACCATCGAACTCGCGCATGGCATGGGGCTGCGCGTCGTCGCTGAGGGCGTCGAGAATATCGAGGTATGGAATCTGCTCCGGCGCCTCGGCTGTGATTACGCGCAGGGATTTCTCATCAGCAAACCTCTGCCGGCCGAGGAAGTCATGGCCTTCGTGAGCCACGCGAACCAGCTCCTGCAGGATTCGGATTCGACCATGCTGCAGATGCAGGCGCTCGAGCAGCTCGCCGCCATTGCGCGCTGATGGCGCTCGAATTCGGCGCGCCGTGGAGCCGCTCGCTTAAGGTGGCGTCGGTCTTCGCCGCGGTAACGCTCGCGGGCGTTGCGGCGGCGGGATTGCTCGTAGTGCCCTCGCGCTTGCTGTTCGTGCGCAGCATGATGGTTGGCTTGCCGCTCGGCGTTCTCGCGATCGCATTCTTCAGCATCGTGTCCCGCTATACGCTGACGGCCACTCAGCTTGAAATAGCGCGGCCGCTGTGGAGCACGGCATTCCCGCTTGCAGAGCTCGTGTCGGTCGCCGGCGATGCGGATGTCTTCAAAGGATCGCTGCGCCTCTTCGGCAACGGCGGCATATTTTCGTTCACGGGATTTTTCTGGAAGCGCGGGCTCGGATGCTATCGCGCATTCGCGACCGATCCCGGTCGCGCCGTAATCCTGAAGTTCCGCACGCGCACCATCGTCGTTACACCGGATGATCAACAGCGTTTTATAGTGCGTGTGCGCACGCATCTGGCCAACCGCGACCCCGTCAGCCGGGCATAGGGCTTCACGCTGGCTTTTTTTTCGTCTATGGTGCCCTGCAAGAACGATTACAAGCGCGTCGCACGCGCTCCTAAACGGGGTGTTCCCCATGTCCAGGATCCGCGTCTCGCGTCTTGCTGCGCTTATCGTCGCGTTCTCGCTCGCCGCACCGTGGGCCGCGCGCGCCGACGCCCCAAACGCCTGCAAGTTTCTCACTAACGCTGCCGTATCAGCCGTGGTCGGCAAGCCCGTCACTGGCGGCACCATGTCCGTGGTTGATCACCCCGGAGCCAGCGCGTCGAGCTGCAGCTATATGGCCGGCATGACGATCGTGTTGATCAGCGTGGACGAACGCGGCACCGCTGCGGCGGCGCTGAAGGAGTACAAGACGCAACTCGACAACAGTCACATCCGCGACAAGGAAAAAGACGGCGCGCCCGATGCGCAAAAAACGGTTCTGGAGCCGGGCATCGGCGCAGGCGCATTCTCCGACGACCTGGTCAATGGCTCCGTGCTCAGTATCACCGCGCTGCACGGCAGCCGGGTTTTCACGCTCGGTATTGTCGGCGGTGGGCCAATCCCGCACGAGCGGGTGCGCGGCCTCATGCAGAGCGCGATCAGCCGCTGACCGGGCGGCAATCGATCTCGCGCGACCGCTTTGGAAGCGGGGTTTGGATGCTGTGGCTCGTTCGCGACCGATCCGGCTCGCGCCGCAGTCCTGAAGTTCCGCACACACCATCGTCGTCACACCGGGTGACCGCAGCATTTTATCGTGCGCGTGCGCACCCATCTTGCTGACCGAGACCTAATCAGAGGTCTATATTCCGGGTTCCCAGCTCGGGCGGAGTAACTCGCTTTACGCGCGTATTTCTTGCCGCACGGAGCTACGTGAGCCCAGCCTAAAGGCTTCACGCTCGCTTTTATTTCGTCTATGGTGCACTGCAAGAACGACCGCAACCGCGGCGCACGCGTTGTGTCAACGGAGTTTTCGCAATGACCATGATCCGCCTCTCGCGTCTGACTGCACTCTTCGTCGCGTTCTCGGCCGCCACTCCTTGGAGCGCACGCGCCGACGCCCCGGATGCCGGCAAATTTCTCATCTGCGCCTTCTCCGACGAGATGGGCAACGGCTCCGAGATCGACATTACGGCGGTGCACGGCAGCCACGTGTTCTTGATCGTAATTGTGGGCGGCGGGGCCATCTCGCATGAGCGGGTGCGCAGCCCCATGCAGAGCGGGATCAGCCACTGACGGCTTGGCAATCGATCGCGCTCCCAACCGCCGGAACGGATAATTTTTTTCTCAAGCAAGGTCTGCTCACCAGCAGACCTCTGCCGGCGCAGGATGTCATGGGCCTTCATGAGCTGGCGGATTGATTGCACCACGATGACGCGTTGAGCCCGCGACTGCCCGGACGCCTGCGCGATTAATGTGCGAATCTGCATGAACTCGTGAGCGGCCAATGCCGCGAAATTATTCCTCCTGTCTGGGGGTGAAGCTGCCCGCAGAATGTGAGATGCTGAGGAGGATCGCTGCGGCGGCGCGGGTAGGCGCTTACGCTACGGCGCAGCGCCACGACTTCAGGTGTTGCTCCCGCCGTTCGCCGCAGCGCCAAGAATTAAAGAGCAGAGCGACGCCATTCGGTCTGGCTGGCGTTCGCGAGTCGCGCGAGAGGAATCTCGCATGGCGCCCGCGATGCTCGATCGGTTATAGGGGAGATCTACCAATGTTATCGGCCAACATGCGTCCGACCATGGGTCCGTCGTCACTTTACCGGCGCTCCTGCAGGGCTCCATGGGTGATCGCACCCCTGATTGCTTATGCAGTGGCCGTCCCCGCACTGGCCGACGACAGCACGACGGCGGCGGCCGTAGGTCCGATGCAGGAGGTCGTGGTCACGGCGACGCGGCGTGAAGAGGATTTGAGCAAGGTGCCGTTGAGCGTCACGGCGCTCACCCAGCAGGATATGGACACCAAGGGCATCAAGGACATCACGGATGTTGCGCGCTTCACGCCCGGTGTCTACATCGACAACTCGGGCACCAACAACATCTCGATCCGCGGCATTTCCTCCTCCGGCGGAGCGGGGACGACCGGAATTTACATTGACGACACGCCAATCCAGATGCGTGCGCTCGCATTCAATCCCGACGAGACGCTGCCGAAGTCATTCGATATCGAGCGCATCGAGGTCCTGCGCGGCCCGCAGGGTACGCTGTTCGGTGCGGGCTCCGAGGGTGGCACGGTGCGCTACATCACGGCGCAGCCCAGTCTCACCAAAACCAGCATCTACGGGCGCTCCGAGATCTCCTACACCGAAGGCGGCACGCCCAGTTACGAGGCCGGCATCGCGGCAGGCGGCCCTATCGTGGATGACACCTTCGGGGCTCGCGCCAGCGTCTGGTATCGGCGCGACGGCGGCTGGATTGACCGTGTCGATCCGACGGCGCCGGACCCGCAGAGCGCCGTCGTGGAAAAGAACGCGAATTACGGCGAGACAATGCTCCTGCGCCTGGCGGGCCTGTGGGCGGTGAACAGCACATGGTCGGTGACGCCGAGCATCTATTACCAGAATCGCGAGCTGCACAACGTTTCGGCCTACTGGCCGATCTACTCGAACCCCGGGAACAACCAGTACGTCAACGCTGATCCCACAGTGCGCCAGGTGCCCGACAAGTTCTACCTGCCGGCGCTGAAGATCGACGGCGACCTCGGCGCCTTCCATCTGATCTCGAACACTTCCTTCTATCACCGCGAGGAGCAGACCGGCTACGACGGCACCGAGTACAACCTGGGCTTCTACCAGACCTTCTCCTTGCAGGCCCCCGTGGGTTTCGTACAGTTCCAGCCCGGCGTGCCGTTTCCGCTCATCGACGGCAACGGCATCCATCTACCGGCTGACATCGCCGACTACCGCTCGCCGGCCTCGATCGACAACGGCCAGGAGAATTTCACGCAGGAGCTGCGGCTCGTATCGAGCGACGCGAAC
>Ga0302326_10017596_pt1 | contig 14897 bp, 14 predicted proteins | sample Palsa_T0_3_FD_202264 | JGI IMG/M metagenome (GOLD analysis project Ga0302326, IMG submission 202264) | Peat permafrost microbial communities from Stordalen Mire near Abisko, Sweden - Palsa_T0_3 | ecosystem: Environmental > Terrestrial > Soil > Palsa > Peat permafrost | place: Sweden: Abisko... | reverse complement strand
CCGGATCACCAATCACGTGCTCGGCGACGCCTGCACGCCAGGCAACGCCAAGGAGTGCACCTTCGAGACGGTCCGCCCGGTCGTCGACCACTGCATGAATGGCGACCTAGACGAGCTGCTCAGCTGATCCGCCAGCGGCAGCCCTATCGCCTGCGCCCGGACGAACCGGAGGACACGTGACCCAGTCGGTCGATGATCGCGGCCCTTTTTCCTCGATCGACGACGTTGTCAGCCGGTTCGCCGAGGCCGGGTATATCACCGACCGGCGGCTGGCCACCACCATCTACCTGGTGACGCGGCTGAACAAGCCGGTACTGCTTGAAGGCCCGGCCGGGGTCGGCAAGACCGAGCTGGCCAAGACGCTGGCCACGGTGACCGGCCGCCGCCTGCTCCGGCTGCAGTGCTACGAGGGGCAGGACGAGACCCGGGCCCTGTACGAATGGGACTACGGCAAGCAGCTGCTTTACACCCAGATGCTGCGGGAGAAGATCAACGACATCATCGCCGACGCCGCGGATATCCCCGCCGCGGTCGCGCGGATCGAGGGCCACGGCGGGGTGTTCTTCTCCGACCATTTCCTGGTCGCCCGCCCGTTGCTTGATGCGATCCGCGGCGAGCAGCCGGCCGTGCTGCTGATCGACGAGGTGGACCGGGCCGATGAGGCCCTAGAGGCGGTGTTCCTTGAATGCCTCGGCGAGTTTCAGGTCTCCGTGCCCGAGATCGGTACCTATACGGCCAAGACGCCGCCCTTTGTGGTGCTCACCTCGAACAACACCAGGGACCTTTCGGCCGCGCTCAAGCGCCGCTGCCTGCACCTGTTCCTCGATTACCCGGACGCGGAACGGGAACTTGCGATCGTGCGGTCCAAGCAGACCGGGCTGCCCGAGGCAGCGGCCCGGCAGCTCGTCGAGGTGGTGCGCGGGCTGCGGGAGCTGCCGCTGCGCAAGAGCCCGAGCATCTCCGAGACCATCGACTGGGCTCGCACGCTGACCGTGCTCGGCGTCGACGAGCTGGACGCGGGTGTGCTGGCCGACACCCTCAACATCGTGCTGAAGTACGAGCGGGACATGCAGCGCGCCGTGGGAGAGCTGCCGCGCCTGGTCGACCCGAACCGGGAGCTGCCCGGCGCGGGCGCGGGCCATTCCCATGAGCACGGCTCCGACGTGCACGCGCATGACCATGGCGGTGATCAGGCGCACCAGCACGAGCACGCCGGCAACAACGGCAGGGACGTCCGGGCGGCCATGGACCGGCCGGGCCGGCATGATGAGGGTTATTACGGCGCTCCGGGTCCGGGTCCGACGCGGCGCACCGAGCCCGGCCAGGGCCAGGGCAGCCGGTCGTTCGCGGCGCTCATCCGCCGACGGCCCGGCTGAGGGAGCTGGGCGTGGAAGGCAGTCTGCACCGGTTCGTGCGCTTGCTGAGGCTGTTCGGCGTGCGCGTGTCGGTCGCCGAGGCGGCCGATGCGATGCTGGCCGCCGGGCAGCCTGGCGTGCTCGCGGACCGGCCGACGCTGCGGGCGGCGCTGCGCGTGACGCTGGTCAAGGACCGGCGCGACGACGAGCTGTTCGATGAGCTGTTCACCGCGTTCTTCTCGCTGCGCCCGGTCGCAGGCCCGGCCGGCCAGCACGGTCACAGCCACGCTCACGATGACCTGGCCGACATGGGCGAGCTGGAGTCGTTCACGGTTTCCGATGAGCCATCGGAGCTCCCGCAGCAGGGGCACAGTCACGGCAAGCCGGCGGACATCAGGGATTACTTCCGCCAGGAGGATCTCGCCCAGCAGTACAACCTGCATCAGGAAGCGAACAAGATCGACCTGGCGTCGGTGACGGACGAGATCGTGCTGTCCAAAGACGGCGCCGACAGCGCGAGGGACGCGGGAGCCACCGTGCAGCTGGAAACCAGCCGGCTGCACAACCCGGGCATGCCGGGTCAGCTCGCGCCGCCCACCGGGCACCAGATCGACACCGCCCTGACGGTGGCGCAGCAGGAGGTGCTTCTCGGCTGGCTCGAGGCAGCCGACGAGGATCTGGACGCCGACGCCCTGGCCATGCTGCGACGGCAGCTGGCGGGTGTCATCGCGGACCTGCCCGAGCTGCTGCGACGCTACCTGGACCGGGTCGGCGGCGCCGTGGTGGAGGCCAGAGCCGCACGAGGCGGCCGGACCGAGACCGTTGACGAGGCCGAACGGGCCGAGCTTGAGGAGGCGCTGCGCCGGCTGGCCCACCAGCTCAAGGGCGCACGGACCAGCAGGCAGCGCAACACACCGCGCGGCCGCGTCAACCCGGGCCGGACGATGCGCAAGAACATGGGCTATGACGGCGTGCCGTTCCGTCCGATCACGACCAGCCGCACCGCCGACAAGCCCCGGCTGCTGCTGCTGACCGATGTCTCCCTGTCGGTGCGCGCGACCGCGCGATTCACGCTGCACCTGGTCTACGGCATGCAGTCGCTGTTCACGCAGGCCCGCTCGTTCGCTTTCGTCGACGCGCCGGTCGAGATCACCGAGCTGTTCGCCGAACATCCGCTGGAACGGGCGCTCGGGCTGGTCTTCGACGGGCTGCCGGCCGGCGGGCTGCTCGACGTCGACGCCAGCTCCGACTACGGCGCGACGTTCACCCAGTTGCTTTCTGAGCACTCGGCCGCGCTCGACCGCCGCACCACGCTGATCGTGCTCGGGGACGGACGGGGCAACGGCAACGACGCCCGGCTTGACACCTTTCAGGAAATAACCCGGAGGCTCCGCGAGACGATCTGGCTGACCCCGGAATCACGGTATTCCTGGGGGCTCGGGGCGTGCGACCTGCCACGGTACGCGGAGTTCTGCGACCGGGTTCAGGTGGTCGCCGACCTCACCGGGCTGCAGCGCGCCGCTCAGCAGATTTCTACTGAGGCGACCGGACGATGAGGGAGCCGAACCTGATCCCGTCGCTTCCGCAGACCATCGATCCGCTGGCGCCTTGCCCGCCCGGCCGCTATGACGACCATCTGGTCAGCGTCTTGTGCGCTGAGCCGCCGTGCGGCCGCGCCGCGCCGCTGGGCGGCCACGCCGCAAACGCCGGTCTCGTCGTCCGTACCGACCACTTCTGCCTGACCGAACGCGGCCGCCGGATCGAGGTGACCCACTGGCTGTCCCCCGACCAGCTCGACAACGACGTGGCCGGGCTGCTGGCCGAAGAGCTGTTCGCGCCGGGCTGGCTGTCCGGGGTGGAAATCTTCGAGCGGGTATTCACCGGCGTCGTGCGGTCCTGCGTCGATGACCCGCTGCTGGCCTGGTGCACGTTCTACGGCAATACCCTGGCCCGAATCCGCCAGTGCTGGCGGGCGCCGGCCGCGGCGACCGGCCGCGAACCCACCACGATCGGTGAGCTGGCCCCCGTGTACGCGCACGCACTGCAGCTCATCCCGGCGGGCCAGGTGCTCGACCTCGGCTCCTGCTTCGGCTTCCTTCCGCTGCTGCTGGCCGAGCGGCCGGCCAATACGGTGACCGCCTCCGACCTGTCCGGCGGCACGATGGGCCTGCTGAGCGCCGTGGCGGCCGCGCTCGGGCTGCGGGTGAACACCCTGGTGTGCGATGCGGCGCGGATTCCAGTGCCAGACGGCTGGGCCGACACGGTCACCGTCATCCATCTTCTGGAGCACGTGAGCCCCGATCACGGCCGCGCCGTCATCGGCGAAGCGCTCCGTGTCGCCCGCCGTCAGGTGGTGGTCGCCGTGCCGGTCGAGGACGAACCCACCGCCGCCTACGGCCACGTCCGCACCCTCGATCTGCGTCAGCTTGGTGACCTGGCCGGCCATCACGGTCGGGTGCACGAGCATCACGGCGGCTGGCTGGTACTGACCGCCGGCTAGGAGGCAGACGTCAGGTCCACGCCGCTCTTGGTGGCCTTGTAGACCGCCTCGGCGCGACTGGTCGCGTCGAGCTTGCGCATGAGGTTCCTGACATGAAATTTCACCGTGGTCTCTGACAGGTACAGGCGCGCGCCGATGGCCCGGTTGCTCAGGCCACGTGCGACCAGCTGCAGCACGCTGAGCTCGCGGCCGGTGAGCGCCGATCGCGCCGGCGGGGCGTGGATCGACCGCATCATGGCGGCGGCCGAGCGGGAGTCGAACGCGCTCCCGGTGGTGGCGACCAAGCGGATGGCCCGCACCAGTTCTACGGCGTCGACATCCTTGACCACGTAACCGCAGGCCCCGTGCTGAACGGCGCTGACCACCAGCGCGTCGTCCACGAACGCCGAGAGCACAAGCACCCCGAGCCCCAGATAGCGCTTGGTCAGCTGGGCGCACAGGCCCAGCCCCTCGCTGTCTGAGGCCGACGATAGCTTCATGTCAAGCAGCACCATCGTCGGACGGGTCCGCTCCACCACGACCAGGGTCTCTGCGGACGAACTAGCCTCCCCGACCACCTGCAGGTCGTGTTCGCGATCCAGCAGCGAGCGCAGGCCCTGCCGGACCATCGCGTGATCGTCGGTGAGGACAATCGTGACAGGAGCCTCGGCATCCGGCGGCCGCCCGCCGGGCCGTATCCCAGGCATCGCCACCGGATGGCCCGGCCGGCTTGCCGTCGAAGCGAATCCCCGATAGCCAGAAACCGCTGATTCCGACGCGATGGTCATGGCATTCCTCCAGGGCCGCGGCGGCTACATGCCTCAGGCGGTCAGAATGACCGCAGACGTCGTCGCCGGATACGGGCCTCGGCCACCTCACGGCAGGCCCTTTGGCCCTAGTCGATGATTCCCGACCGTGATCGCCGGGTAGCTACGGCCGGACACCGGGCACGCCAGGCAGGGGCAGCGGAATACTCAGCCGCAGCAGTACGCCACCTGCTCGAGAGTGACGGATGGACAGCGTACCGCCCAGGTTTTCTGCCATGTCCAGCATGTTCGCCAGCCCCCGGTGCAGCCCGGACAGGTCCCCCCCGCTGGACAGCCGTAGCGCGCGGCGCAACTGGGCCGGGTCGCCGGTCCCGTTATCGGACACGCTGATGGTCACCGCATCGGCCAGGTAACGCAGCCGGACAAGCGCGCAGGTGGCCTTGCCGTGCGCCGCCGCGTTGAATAGTGCTTCCCCGGCCCACCGCAGCACCGACTGCTCGACATCGGGCGGCAGCGGGATGGGATGCCCATCCAGCCTTACCTTCACGTGCAAGTTGGTGGGCTGGTGCACCGTGGACAGCCGCTGCAATATGACGGGCAGCGAACCCGTCGGCTCCTCGGCCGCGCGGTGCAGCGCGTAGATCGCGGCCCGCAACTGCCCGGCCGCATGCCGCGCGAGGTCCTTGGCCGGCCCCAGGCGTTCGGCGATCTGGCTGGCTGGGTCGGCCATGTCCGCTAGCTCAGCCCGGCACACCTCGATGGTCATGCCGATGGACAGCACGGACTGAGTCACGCTGTCGTGCAGTTCGCGCGCGATACGGTGCCGCTCGTCGTCAAGCACCTGTCGCTGCGTGGCCGCGACGAGCCGCCGCTGGGTCTCGGCCAGCTCAGCGCTGCGGGCGGCCAGGTCCCTGGCGTGCCTGGTCGTCGCGTCGTAGAGCTGGTCGCTGCGGCCACGCAATTGGGTGGTGGCGTGGGACAGAAAGGAGTTGTGCAGCGCCACGGCGGCCTGGTTGGCGAACACCCGCAAAATGGCGCGATCGGTAACGGCCACCTCCAGCCCTGCGCCCGGCCGCGCGGCAATTCCGCCGACCGGCTCATCCTCCAAGGTCATCGATACTCGCACCCAGCCCTGGCCGCGGTCCGGTGACTCGATCTCCCAGGGACGACTGCGCAGCACGGCCAGATGCCCGGCCACTTCGGCCGGCAACCGGTTCTCGTCGTCGATCAGCTCGCCGCTGATCACCGCGAGAAACCGGGGGCGCGCGGCAGGCAGGACCCCCTCGGCCACGGCGAACAGCAGCCATTCGGCACCCAGGTGCGCCGTCGCGGTGCGCACCACCTCCTCGACCAGCGCACGAGGGCCGGCCGCGGTGCGCACCAGGACACGGGAGATGCGGTCAAGCGCCTGCACGGCGTGCTCGAGGCGCTCGGTGGAGCGAACATACTCTGGGTAGTACGAGTGCTTGCCGGAGCGGAGGCCGGTCAGGATCTCCAGGTCGCCGTCCGAATGATCATCGTGCCCTGATCCGGGCGGCCCCGTCACAAGGCCGCCCGGAACTGGTCCTCGATGTCCGGAACGCTCGCGGCGCGGGGATTGGTGGCCAGGCAGGCATCGTTCAGCGTAGTCCTGGGCACTATGTCGTCGGTGACGCCGAGCTCGGCCAGTCCCTTCGGCACGGCGTTCAGCACGCCGTGAGGTGCGTCAAGGTGGCCGCCGACCTGATGGCTCATCGCGTGCGTGGCGCCCAGGATGGCATTGGTGAAGGCCATGCCCGCCTCAAGCGACCCCTGCGCCATGGCCAGGCGCGAGGCCATCTCGGTCGGCCTGAGCTGGGTACGCAGCAGGTGACGGGTGATCAGCGCGACCGCATGCAGGGCATGGCGGTCAGTGAGCGGGTTGTTCGCACCGGACACGAACGACTCGATCCCGTGCGTCAGGGCATCCAGTCCGGTGGTGGCGTTGAGCCAGTCCGGCATGGTGGTGAGCAAGTGCGGATCGATCACGGAGATCTCAGGCACCAGCGTCCGGCTGATGATGGTGATCTTTTTGCGGGCCGCCGTGTCGGTCACGATGGCGAACTGCGACACATCCGCGCCCGTGCCGGAGGTGGACGGCACCATCACCGTGGGCGGGATCGGGCGCAGGACCTTGTCCACGCCCTCGTAGCGCAGGATCCGGCCGCCGTTGCCGGACAGGATCGCCACACCCTTCGCCGCGTCGATGCACGAGCCGCCGCCCAGCCCGATGATCACATCGCAACCGCTCTCGGCGTACCTGGAGAACCCGGCCCCTGGCCCGAAGACGATCTCCGGAGCATGAAATTTCGCGAGCCGACTGGAGATGTGGGCACCGAGCTCATCGCCCCGTCGCGGGCCAGGGAGCCCGGCACTCTTTCCCCGGTCCCAGCTCGCACCGGGCCAGTCGCTCTCGAACATCGCGAGATTTTCGGGTGAAGTGTGCATATAGCTCCTATTACAGAGCGAAGACCCAGATTACGCCGCTGTCAAGAGTCTGTTGCGTGGGCATTTCCGGCCGCGCGGCCCCGCCGAGGGCCGACTGGATAGCCACGACGCTGTCCTCCCGGCGCTCCGGCCTGCCCGATCGGGTAGCTGTTACAGCGCCCGGCGCGGGAGACCATAAGCACTATCAGATTGGCCTGCCCGGGCCTGGGCACGGCAGGCTACTCGCGACCGCATGGCTGCCGACGGCAGTGGGAGATGAGCATTAATGACTGTGACCCTGGACCGGAACGTTGAGGAGTTCCTCGGCGTTCCACGTCAGCTGTTTATCGACGGGCGCTGGGCCGACGCGGCGTCGGGCCGGACGTTCGAGACTCCTAACCCGGCGACGGGCGAGATCCTCGCCCGGGTAGCCGAAGGGGAAGCCGAGGACATCAACCGGGTCGTGAAGGCCGCACGCAGAGCGTTCGAGGCAGGCCCGTGGAGCAGGATGACCCCGTCCGAGCGCGGTCGCATCATCTGGCGGATCGGCGATCTCATCCTCGAGCACCTGGACGAGTTGGCCCAGCTCGAATCGCTGGACAACGGCAAGCCCTACGCCGTGGCCCGCGCCGCCGACGTGCCGCTGGCCGCCGACATGTTCCACTACATGGCCGGTTGGGCCACCAAGATCGAGGGCAACTCGATCAACATCTCGGTGCCCTACATGCCAGGCGCCAACTTCCACTCCTACACGCTGCGCGAGCCGGTCGGCGTGGTCGGGCAGATCGTCCCGTGGAACTTCCCGCTACTGATGGCCGCGTGGAAGGTCGCCCCGGCACTGGCCACGGGCAACACCGTGGTACTCAAGCCCGCCGAGCAGACCCCGCTGACCGCGCTCAGGCTCGCCGAGCTTATCGCCGAGGCCGGTATCCCCGACGGAGTGGTGAACGTGGTACCCGGCTTCGGCGAGACCGCCGGGGCGGCGCTCGCTTCGCACCACGACGTCGACAAGATCGCGTTCACCGGCTCCACCGAAGTAGGCAAGCTGATCGCCAACGCGGCGACAGGGAACCTTAAGAAGGTGAGCCTGGAACTCGGCGGCAAGAGCCCCAACATTGTCTTCGATGACGCCGACTCCGCTGCGATCGCGGGCGCCGCCAGCGCGATCTTCTTCAACCACGGGCAGTGCTGCGTCGCCGGATCGCGCCTGTACGTCCAGCAAGGCAGCTTCGACGAGGTGGTTAACGGCGTCGCCGAGATCGCGAAGTCCATCAAGGTCGGCCCGGGACTTGAGCAAGACACTGAGATGGGCCCGCTCGTCTCCGATGAGCAGCTGCGCCGGGTGACCGGCCTTGTCCAGTCCGGGATGGCCGAAGGCGCCAAGGCCGTGGCCGGCGGCGGCGGGCGGCACGGCAATCGCGGCTACTTCGTCGAGCCGACCGTGCTCACCAATACGCACCCGGAGATGACGGTCGTGCGTGAGGAGATCTTCGGGCCGGTGGTGGTCGCTGCCCCGTTCAGCGACCTGGACGAGGTCGCCGCCGTCGCCAACGACAGCCCCTACGGTCTCGGCGCGGGCATCTGGACCAAGGACATCTCCAAGGCGCACGCACTGGCCAAGAAGCTCAGAGCCGGCAGCGTCTACGTCAACTGCTACAACGTGTTCGACGCAGCGCTGCCGTTCGGCGGATACAAGCAGTCCGGCTGGGGGCGCGAGATGGGTCACGAGGTACTCGAAAACTACACCGAGGTCAAGGCCGTCACCACCTTGCTCTAACACGACCCCCTCAGGAACCTGTCCGGAGAACAGGGCTCAGGCGGCCCTGAGCCCTGTTCTCCGGTAGTGAATTTCCCGGCAAGGGAACGAGAGGCAACACCATGGCAGAAAGCCAGCAGCCGCAGGGCCCTGAGGCGCAGGTTTCCGAGGCGCAGATCGCGGTGCACTGGCGCGAGGAGGAGTACTACCCGCCGCCGCCGAAGTTCGTCGGGCAGGCCAACGCCAAGGATCCGGCCATCTTCGAGCGGTTCACCGAGGACAAATTTCCCGGCTGTTTCAAGGAGTACGCAGACCTGCTGACCTGGGACGAGCCATGGCACACGACGCTGGACTCCAGCAACCCGCCGTTCTGGAAGTGGTTTGTCGGCGGCAAGCTGAATGCGTCGTATAACTGCGTGGACCGGCACGCGCAGGCAAGCCCGGACAAGACCGCGATCATCTTCGTGCCGGAGCTCGAGTCCGACGATCACGTCACGATCAGCTACTCCGAACTGCTCCGCCAAGTGAACGAGTTCGCCGTGGTGCTGCACGACTCGCTCGGCCTGAAGACCGGCGACCGGGTGACCCTGCACATGCCGATGGTGCCGGAACTGGCCGTCACCATGCTCGCCTGCGCGCGGCTCGGCGTCATTCATTCGGAGGTTTTCGGCGGGTTCAGCGGCACCGCGTGCGGTCACCGGATCGCCGACTCCGGCAGCCGTGTCCTGATCACGATGGACGGCTACTACCGGGCAGGCCAGCTTTCCGACCACAAGGTCAAGGCCGATGAGGCGATCGAGGCGGCCCGCCAGGAGGGCCAGGAGGTCGACAAGGTGCTTGTCTGGCGGCGCCGGGCCGGGCAGTACGCCTCGCAGGCCCCCATGGTCGACGGCAGGGATGTCTTCGTCGACGAGCTGCTCGGCGGGCATTCTGGTCAGACCGTCGAGCCGGTGTCAATGCCGGCCGAGGCACCGCTGTTCCTGATGTACACCAGCGGCACGACCGGACGGCCCAAGGGTTGCGTGCACAGCACCGGCGGATACATGGCGTACGTGGCCGGGACGTCGAAGTATTACCAGGACATTCACCCGGACGACGTCTACTGGTGCATGGCCGACATCGGCTGGATCACCGGCCATTCCTACATTGTCTACGGCCCGCTGGCGCTGGGCACGACGACGGTGATCTATGAAGGCGTCCCCAACTATCCCGACGGCGGGCGGCCGTGGCGGATTGCCGAGGAGCTTAGGGTGAACATCTTCCACACCTCGCCCACGGCGATCCGGATGCTGCGCAAGGTAGGGCCGGAGGAACCGAAGAAGTACGGCTACCACTTCAAGCACATGACCACGGTGGGCGAGCCGATCGAGCCGGAAGTCTGGCGCTGGTATCACTCGGAGGTCGGCAAAGGCGAGGCGGCCATCGTCGACACCTGGTGGCAGACCGAGAACGGGGGCTTCCTCGGCAGCACGCTGCCCGCGTTGCAGCCGATGAAGCCCGGCAGCTGCGGGCCGGGCGTGCTCGGCATCTACCCGGTGATCTACGACGAGAACGGCAACGAGATACCGGACGGCAAGGCGGGCAACATCTGCATCCGCAACCCGTGGCCGGGCATCTTCCAGGGCGTCTGGGGCCAGCCGGAGCGGTTCGTCGCCACCTACTACCGGAAGTACAACAAGGACCCGGACAGCAAGGACTGGCGCGACTGGCCGTACTTCGCCGGTGACGGCGCGGTCCGGGCGGCCGACGGGTACTTCCGGATCCTCGGCCGCGTGGACGACGTGATCAACGTGGCCGGGCACCGGCTCGGCACCAAGGAGATCGAGTCGGCGGCCCTGACCGTGCCGGAGGTCGCCGAGGCGGCCGCGGTGCCGGTGATCGACGACATCCGGGGCCGCGTGGTAGAGGTGTATGTCTCGCTCAAGCCCGGTTACGAGCCGGGCCGGGAGATGGAGGCCAAGGTCAGCAAGGCGATCGAGACCCAGATCGGCAAGATCGCGCGGCCGAAGAACGTATGGATCGTGCCGGACATGCCGAAGACCAGGTCGGGCAAGATCATGCGCCGGGTGATCGCGTCGATCTCCAACTTCGCAGACGTCGGGGATGTCACCACCCTGTCCAACCCCGAGATCGTCGACGACATCCGGCACTACGTGCAGAGCGAGAAGGTCGCCAGGGACGACGTGCCGCGCGACCTGACCGAGGCCGAGTTCGAGGAGATCAAGAAATTCGGCGACGAGTAGGTCGACTCAGCGCCGCAGGAGGCAATCGTGGAGTTCGAGGTGATCATCGAGATCCCCAAAGGCCAGCGCAACAAGTACGAGATGGACCATAAGACGGGACGGATCCGCCTGGACCGGATGTTGTTCACCTCTACCCGGTATCCGGCCGACTATGGCTTCATCGAGCACACGCTCGCCGACGACGGCGATCCGCTCGACGCGCTTGTCCTGCTCGACGAGCCGACCTTTCCCGGTTGCCTGGTCTCCTGCCGGGCGATCGGGATGTTCCGGATGCGGGACGAGATGGGCAACGACGACAAGGTCTTGTGCGTGCCCGCGACGGATCCGAGGATGGCCCATCTGCGCGACATCGACGACGTCCCGGAGTTCGACCGCCTGGAGATCCACCATTTCTTCGAGGTTTACAAGGCGCTGGAGCCCGGCAAGAAAGTGGAGACGGCGACCTGGGTGAACCAGGCGGCCGCCTGGAGCGAGATCGAGGCATGCAGGGAGCGCGCTCGCAGCACCGGTGATCTGGGCGGCTGAGCGGAAACGGCATGCGAGTACTGATGATCGCCCCGCCAGGCGCGGGCAAGGGGACTCAGGGCGCACTTATCGCCGCACGCTTCGGCATACCCCATATCGCGACCGGTGAGCTGCTGCGTGATCACGTAGCGCGGCAGACCATTCTCGGCCAGGCCGTTCAGGAATATCTCGACCGCGGCGAACTCGCACCTGACCAGATCGTCCTTGACATGCTGCGGGAGGAGATGGTCGCCGCGAAAGCGGCCGGAGTCGGGTTTGTGCTGGACGGAATCCCACGAAACATGGTACAAGCTCGCGCGGTCTACCTGATCGGCCGCGAACTCGGAATGACCGCGAATGTGGCGCTGCACCTGCAGGCCGACGATGCGGAACTCATGCATCGATTGCTCGCGCGAGCCGCGCTCGAGCATCGCTCGGACGACACCAGGGAAATCATTGCCCAGCGCCTTAATCTCTACCATGAAGTGACATCTCCCATTCTTGCGTGGTACCGCGAGCGCGGAATCCTGGTTTCGGTAGATGCGATGCGTTCCGCGAATCAGGTCGGGCGTGAAATCCTGACCGCCCTGGAAGCGATGCGTCCGCTCGTCGACCACGTGCCCGAGCAGGTCCGGATCGCCGTGGACCTCACTAGCCTGGGGGACGCGTTCGGCGCCACCCGGGCCGGCACTTAGCCATAGACGACGGCGGAGGTCCTGGCCACCAGATGCGGTCGCCGATGGTGATGAGCGCGGCGGGCACGAGGACGGCATCCGGGAGGCTGAGGTGTCCCGCACCAGCGCTTACCGACGCTGGCCGCACAAGGACCTGTTCTTCATCGACCTGGTCCTGGAACTCGCCAGGGACCCGGCCCCCGGGACCGTCACCGGCGAGCTGGACCTGATCCGGCGCATCATCGCCTGGCGGCTAGACCGGCTGGCGACCCGCAGACGCGCCGCGCCCTTGTCATCGACAGCCGGCGCCTGAACGAGAGGCAGGCCACGCACCGCCCGGACAGACTCGCAACGGACAGGGCAGCAAAAGAATGACAAATTCCGATTTCCGGCTATCTTTTTGAAGAGCCCCTCGGTACGGATAGCTGGCGTCGCAATGGTGCATGCTCCGCATTAACTGATAACTAGAACGGGCCGGTCGGTAAGATACGTGACTTTATGCGCCATGCTGCCCAGAATAAAACTGGTAAGGTCGTTGCGACCGCGTGAGCTCAGCCTTTCGATATCCTGCTGATGATCTCGCTTAGGATCTCGCCAGTCCCGCAGGTGCCGGCAGGGACGAAAGCGGTGATACGACAGGACCTTTGTCACTACCTGCCGAACGGCCCGCCTGCGAGCCTGCTCCTATAAGGTCCTGCCCTTTAGGGGTAAAGGATGAAGAACGCGGAAGGACCGGAACTGATGTCAGCAGGCAGCACGAATGGCGCGCCCCGGATCGTCGTGGGAGTCGATGGTTCTCCGACATCGCGAGCGGCGCTGCGCTGGGCCGTCAGGCAGGCCAAGCTCACCGACGGCACCGTCGACGCCGTCATCGCCTGGGAGATTCCGATGGTGCTGCAGAGTTATGGCTGGGCACCCATCTACGTGGAAGAGGAAGGCGACTTCAAAGCAGACGCCAGGAAGACGCTCGACGCGGTGATCAGCGAGGAAGTCGGGCAGGCTGACAGCCAGCGGGTGCAGAGCTTGGCCGTCAACGGGCATCCGGCGCAGGCGCTGATCGACGCCGCGGACGGTGCGGACCTGCTCGTGGTCGGCAGTCGCGGTCACGGCAGCTTCGCCGAGGCCCTAATCGGCTCGGTCAGCCAGCATTGCGTGCATCACGCGCCCTGCCCGGTGCTGATCGTCCGCGGCGAACCAGATCGGTAATCACACGCGGCGTCCGCGCCGGTCTGGACGCCCGCGCCAGCGGGGTCCGGGTACCCCTGCTGGCTACGAGTTGGCCGAACCATTCACATGCTGCGCATGCGGTGGAATTTGCGAATGTCATCCTTGCCCGCGAGCAGGGCCACGCCCACGCCCAATGCCACGACGCCGAGCGCCGTTGCCACGATATGCTTCATTGTCCGAGCCTTCCTATGTCTGCCAGGCAGAGCCTTCCCCGCCCAGATCCTGAGTGTGCGATCTGAGTCCAGACCGCTCATGTTCATTTCCCAGGCTGGCTCCCGGCTTCAGCCGGTTATAGGGTCGAAGGCCGGCCCGGCCACGGACTGAAGTCCCGGTTCTGGAGTTTGGCGCCCGGCTCAGGCCAAGGGCCTGTAGATAACGGACATCAGGCAAGACGTTGCGCCTTCACTTGATGTGCGGGCCGCTACCCCGGTGGCAGGAGTAGCCGGTGGATGCTGTCGGTGAACCAGTGCTGGAAGTGGTCTTGGCTCCACCCGCAATCGCGGGTCAGCCTGCGGAACACGACTGGGTCCATCAGGAGCCAGATCGTGTCAACGGCGTCTTCGTGGCGAAGACCGGTTCTCAGCCGCGCGCGCTCGATGATGCCCGTCACGATCCGGGCGGCGGTGGTGGCACGTTGCGCGTCGAGCCGGCGCGCGAGAGCCGCGATCTCTTGGTCCGTGCTCGCTGCTTCGTCCACCACCGCCAGCAGGCCCGCGACGCGGTCGGCAACGATGCGGACGGCGGACGGCCATCCTTATCTACAGCTCTTAAGGGCGCCAGCCCCGCATCCGCCCCGCATCCGCCCCGCATCCGGCGGTCGGCGGTGGCCGTTCAGACGCGCGGCAGCAGTCACACCTGGCACACTGGCTTATTTGTTCGATTCCTGTCACTTATTAGGCGATTTGATTGTAGTAGTGAGACGAATTCGCTATTATGTTTGATGACAGGCATGGGCAGGATCAAGGTCATTTCTCCGGAACGGGCGGTGGTGCGTGACCTCAGGACCGGTTTCCCCGGACCCCGGGCGGGACGAGGACCCCGCCCGGGACGCTGGCGAGCCCGGCGGGTCCCCGTCCGGCGGGTCTGGGCGCGGTCCCCATGACACCCCGGGCGAGTTCCCCGGCGGCTGGCGAGAGGTGCCCAGTTCTGGTGAGGACTGGCTGACCGAGGAGCAATGGGTGGCGTGGCTGTCCTCGATCGAGCCCGGGGAGCCGCCGGCCGAGGATCCCGAGGACGATCCGGGCCCCGATGATCCTGCGCGGCCGGGTGCCGCCGGGCCACGGTCCCGTCCCGCCAAGGAGATCCGCGCCGTGAAGGGGTCCCGCCGTGGTCCGGGGCAGCCTGGCTCGGCGCGGCGGGTCCCGGGTGGGTCGCCCGGCCCGGTCGGCGCGTTCGGCACCGGCCAGCTGCTGGATACCGCGCCGGGCGGGGCGGTGGTGTTCGGCCA
>Ga0302326_10017594_pt1 | contig 14898 bp, 12 predicted proteins | sample Palsa_T0_3_FD_202264 | JGI IMG/M metagenome (GOLD analysis project Ga0302326, IMG submission 202264) | Peat permafrost microbial communities from Stordalen Mire near Abisko, Sweden - Palsa_T0_3 | ecosystem: Environmental > Terrestrial > Soil > Palsa > Peat permafrost | place: Sweden: Abisko... | reverse complement strand
ATCTAAGGAAAGGCGAGTTCACGTCAGATTTAACGGCTACCTTGTTTCAGTCCCCTTCTTGTCGGGGCAGTTTATCTAAGTCCGGTGCAGGCGTCCCAGCTCGGCGCGGCAGAATGTTTCAGTCCCCTTCTTGTCGGGGCAGTTTATCTAAGTTCCGCGGCGATTTCGTCCGCGCTGTGATGTGGATCCGTTTCAGTCCCCTTCTTGTCGGGGCAGTTTATCTAAGTGCTCCACAAGCCCTTCAAAACAAAGAACCATTATCCTCCATCCGGGTCGAATGTTTCGCGGATCGCCGTTTTGCTGGAATTCCCGGCCAATCTTCGAGAATTGGGCCATTCGCCTCACCAGACATCGCCACAGTAGTTGGCGAATTCGCACTCGCGGCAGCGGGCCACGACGCTGGTTGGTTCCGGGCAAATTTGCGTCGCCGCCATCACATGAATCCGCTGGATTGCCGTCAGGACGGAGTGGCGTAGCTCTTCCGTGATCGCGACCGGAAAGACGCGGCTGTCCGGTATCCGCATCAGAAATGCCGTCGCCGCAGGCCGGCCAGTAGCCGCCTCCGCCAAAAGCGAATACCCCGCCAACTGCATCCTATGATTTTCGCCGACTTCGCCCGCGGTCAATTTGAAATCCACAACGGCCACTTGTTCCTCCGACTCTAACAGTAGGTCCACCTTCCCCGACAACCCGATCGCCGGATCGCTCATCCACACGTTGAATCGCCGCCGTGCCCCCTCGAAGCCATACTCCTTCAGACTCCGCCGCACCTCCAGGCCCTCTATCAAATCTTGAGCCGCCTTCGCTTCTCTCATCTTGTACGTCGGCTTGCCCACAGCAGGCATCACCCAGTGATAATAGACGATCCTCTGGCAATAGACCCACTGCTTGAGATCGGTCACGGGCAGGAGTTGCATGGGTTAACACCAGGGGTCAATGGTCAGGGCCCAGGGGCCAGCGTATTTCTCGGTACCCCTCCCTATCGCCTCGCGAAGCACGATCATGACTCTGCCTCCTCGCCGACGATCTTTAACTTCGGAACGCTCCTTGGCTCGAGCCGTGGCCTCAGCGCGCGCCCGGGCGCTTTCGCCTGCTCGGCGGTTTGGCTTCGTTCCGCCTTGGCTTTCAGCTCGTCCGCATCCAGCCGGTACTGATCGAACACCCACATCTCCTTGATGTCCTGCTCACAAACTGGAATTAAGCGGACTCTGCCGGATTGATTCCCAATCTCGGACCGCACACGCAGCGCCAGTTCCTGCCGCCGGTTCCGATTCAGCTTCCCGAAGAAAGCGCTGAACTGGATACGCTCCAGACCGTAATCGAAGCAGATATCCGCCGTCCGCCCGCGCAGCCTGTCGTCCTCGATGTCGTAAATCAACAACACTGAGACCTCAGGACAGCCCCTGCCCACAGCGACAGGCTTCAATATGCCGGTGTAACGGTTCTTCTTCGCCATGCTCCCGTCACCACTTGAACGAAAACGGCCGGTATTCTCGCAGGCCCCGGACCGCGCTTGCCGCCAACCGCGCCTGCATCTGGATAATGGACCGCACCTGGTGCTGCTTCCCTCGGTGCGCTTCCGGCGCATTCAGCCGCAACAGGATCCGCGACGCCACGTTCTCACGCGCCGGGCCATCGAGCATTCCTCGGTCCATCCCCAGCTTGCCTCCCTTGTTCAGCCATCCCAGGATCGACCGATCCACCACCGGTTGCCGAAACTCTTCGATAAGATCCAGCACCAGCGACGGCTTCCCGCTGCGGTCGACATGCAGGAACCCCGCGAACGGTTCGAGGCCGGCGTTCATCACGGCGCCCCAAACATGGGACGTCAGGATGCCGTAGCCGTAATTGAGAGCCGCATTCACGGCATCGGTTGCCCCTTGATGGCTGCGCCCTGAAAATCCCAGCCCTTCCGGCAGCATATTCACGATCTGCTTCCAATACATTCGACCGCCGGTTCCCTCGAGGCCCATCAACTCGCCGCGAACTTCGCCCGGAGATCCGCCATCCACACCCAGAGCGCTGCGCCGCAGCCGGCGTAAAGTCTTTGCCGTCTTTTCGAGTTCGACCCGTGTCTCGCCTTCCCGGCTCTTGGCGAAATACCGCAGCAGCTTCTCCTGGTTGTGCAGCTTCCCGGCGACGATCCACCGGCACAGCGCAGCGCCTCGCTCGCTCTCATAAGCCGCAAGCTGAGCCCGCCGGGTCTCGACCGTCGCCGTGAGCATGGGTGACGTGATCAAAGCGACCGGCTTCCCGCTGGACGTGATGCAAGCGAGCCGGATGCCGCGTTCGCAAAGTTCTTCGATGAGATCCGAAGAAAAACTAACCCCGCGCGAAGCAACAATCACCTCCTGGAGCCGCATGAACGGCACTTGGGCGCAGACCGCCTTCCCTTGCTTGACCACCAACCGCTCGCTCTTCTTGCCGATGTAGAGGCCGAACCCGGCGACGAGAAGCTGGGCTCCGTTCTCGGTGGCGAGGAGAGTGACGGTGCCGTCACGCGGCAGCATAACGTCGTCAACTTCGGGCAGGTCGAGGTCGAGCTGTTCGGGGTGAACGTCTAATGAGCCCGTGATGAAGTTGTGTTGCGCGGGGGTGGGAGGCTTGCGGAGAGTGGGGAGGGGGAATGACGCGGGGCTGGCCATGTTGCCCGTATAATACCGTGTTGGGTGTATCGTGTGCTTTCCCCACGCGGACTGGAATCCGACGTGAATGGGGAATCGGCTTTGTTACCAATGAGGACACCATCTGCGATGGAGGCGCCCTTCATCCGTTACGTTGGAGATCCTTTCGTGGACACGGGTGCTGCCGTCCTAGAGCACCGCATTGGCAAGGCCTGCGAGGAGTTCCTGCCGGAAGACATCGAGCGGCAGGGGAATGAACTTCAGGAGATTTACTCGCAGAGAGGGTGGCGGAGCATCCTAGCGATTCACTTCCCGAACAGTGGCTGGACAAACCCAAATATGGGCCAAGCCAAAGTCGCTGCATATTACAAGAAGGTGTTATCGGGCTTTAATGAGGACGTACAGCAAGGACGGTTTTGCGAATACTGCCGCAGGCCTGCGAACACGCTCGTCGACGGCAGCACCATCCCCCTCCTTTCAAACGCCAACAGCATGGACTGTGGCGCGGGTGGGCGAACTGGCTTTGGGGTCTGCGGTTATTGCCTCTTCGCGGTTCAGTTTTACCCCCTTGCCACGCTGAAGATTGAGGGGAGGGCGCTGTTTTGGTGGTCGCCGGACCGTCAGTGGACCTACCTCCTCGCAGGGATCGCGGTTCGCGAGGTAAATCGCTTTCTAGCGGTCAGCCCGGAAGGGACAATCAACCCGAAGTTCCCGCGTACTCAATTGCTGCGAGTGGCCCGCGAGGCATTTACGGAGTGGAGCAATCAGCCAGATCGGATTCCGCTTCGCGACATTATCGGGTGCCGCTCCACTAATTATCGAACTGAGCCGGAATTCGATGAACTGCGAATGCCGAAAGCCCTTTTCGAATTCTGGTACGAGGCGGCATCAGGGTACGGAGCAACATACGACGCTTTGGTAGCGGCGGCCTGGGAGGCGAAGGCGCCGAAGAAGAATCAGAAGGGCATCGGGAAAAGCGAGTGGCAGAGGCGCAACGGACTCTACGAGGCCTTGGGCAAAGCGTTCCAGGCCGACGACTTCGGACAAGCGATAAGGGCCGCTATGCGGTACTTCATTAGAATTGAAGGGAAAAAGGTGCGGCCCGGCAGCTTTGGGCTAGCGTGTCTATTTCTGGAGAGGCTTGCTGGAATGACAAAACTTAGAATTGACGCAATCCGCGAGATTGCCGACCAAGTTTCAAAGAGTAGCGCGAGTAAGAAGCTGCTAACGCGCTTATTTGAATCACCAACGAACTTTACGGATTGGCTAGTCTACGCCCAGCGTACTATCGAGAAAGCGGGTGAGCCCTGCTTTCGATTCGATTCGATCCTCGCGGCCCTCGACATGGTCTCTGAGGACGATTCGATGCCACGGGACTTTTGGCTCGTTCGGAACCTGATTATTCTACGGGCCCTGGAGGCAGTGGACGACAGTGTCTCGCAAGAATTGCCGGAACCAGTTTTGCAATCCGCAGTAAATGATGACAAAGAGGGCTAAGATGGCACACGTCTCAGGACTACTACTTATTGATTGTCCAGCGTCGGCGCTGAACAATGCGGGCAGCAAACTGCCCATGGAGAAGCCGGATCTGGTCAACGACAACTGGACTGCCACCAAGAAGATTAGGACCGCTCAAGGTGTCTTCCCATACGTCTCCGCTCAGGCGCTCAGGTATTGGCTTCGAGAAACGCTGAAGGGCGTGCAGGGATGGACAGCGTCGCCGGTTTTCCGCGAAGAAAAAGTGGCCTACACCGACGCAGACCCAATTACATACGCCGAGGACGACCTGTTCGGATACATGCGCGCCCCTGGCGGTTCAGGCGAGGAGAACATCAACCAGAAGCGGCAGCAATGGACGGAAGCCGGGCTCACGGGGGTCGATACTCGCGGGGCGGGAAAAGAGATGAAGTTTGAGGCGCTTACCCGATCGTCACCGTTCAAGATGAGTACTCTCATTTCGGTCGCTCCTCTGCGGTCCAGGGATATCGGTTCCGACTTCGGAACTATGTCACGGTTTGACGGTGATCCTGTTCCATTCGCGCACGAGTTCTATCGAACCACGCTAGTTGGACTATTCTCAATAGATTTGGGAATGCTCGGTCGTTTCTACCACGTTGATCGAACCGGGTACCGCCATCTAGATGCGATCCGAAGACAGAAGGCAGAGGCGAGGGGGCTGACTAGCTTCGACGACAACCGGGCCTTCGAGCTGTCCATGGCGGAGCGCCGGGCCAGGCTGGCCATGGTCCTTGAAGGGTTAGCCAGACTTAATGGGGGCGCGAAACAGGCCATTCATTACACCGATGTCGCGCCGCGCTTCCTGCTGCTCGCAGTCGCCAGGGGGGGCAATCACCTTTTCGGGACAGCCGTTGGCGCCGATAAGGACGGTCAACCTGTCATCAACACGGCCGCGATTGAGGAGGTTGCGCGCGTTTTTTCGGCGGACCGGCTTTCGGGCTTCTTCGCCGGCTTGGCGAAAGGCTACTTGGATGGCCAACGGGCGGGCTTGGTGACGGTGCTCAAGGACATCGATCCCTCGGTGCTGAGAGGCCTTGCCGCCGGGGAGGCAGGGGCAAACGACGCAGTACCGGCCTATGACGTTCCCCATCCCGTGGAAGCGATAGATCTTTTCACGAGGCAGCTCGAGGAAAGGGCGGACCAGTGGCTGGCGTGAAAGCCCTGAAGGTTCGAACCGAGGCCCTGACGACCTCGTTCCGTTATCCACGGATCCAATCTGGGCGGCTCAAAACTTTTGAGATGCCGCCCCCGGCAACGATCTATGGCCACCTTGCCTGTGTTCTTGGGGAGTGGTTCGACCCAGACGGAATCAAGTTTGCGTATTCGTTTGAGCACGCCGGCAAGGGCGCTGACCTGGAGACGCGCCAGCCAATCGAGGCCGGCAGTGGAAAAAACACAAAGGCGAGGCGCGGTTGGAATTTTCCTGTCAATGTTGAATGCGCACCGAACCCGCAAGTGAGGGAGTTCCTTTTCCGGCCGAAGCTGACCCTTTACCTGACTGGCACCGATCGCCAGCTCGACCTTTTGGCTAGCGGGTTCTCCAGTCCACGCTTCACTTATGTCATCGGGCGGTCGCAGGACCTTGCTTGTTGCCGGTCGGTGCAGACCGTCGAGCTAAGCCTTTCCATTGAGGCCTTCTTTGCGCACACGCTGTTGCCCTACGATTGGCGTCCTTGGGTCTTTCCCGGGACATCGGTGATGATGCCCGAGGTTGTCGACTACCGGCGTAATCGTGAGGCTAGGCACGCACGGTACTTGCAGCTGACGTCGCCGTCTTTGGGCATCTTTGCAATGACTCCCGACATTATTTCCCGCGAGAGCCTTCCTGAATCGTTCCTTGTGGACGAAGGCGATAAGCGGCAAGTTGGAGGTCGCGCCCTGCCCCGCGGGTTGCACTTCTTTCCTGTTCTTAACGCACTTGGGTAGGCATTGGCGCAGATGAATGGTAGAGATTCTACGCCAGCGGCTCGCGCACCTTTGGGCCAAGTCACCGCCGGTGCCCACACAGGACGGCTATCCCCTGTTCCAGCACACTCTGGACGTCTGTTGGCAAGCTGAACAGTTCTTTCGCTCACGCGAGCCCCAGTGGCCGCTTGCCAACTCTGTCGATCTCGCAAGGATACTGGCGTATGCTGCTCTCCTGCATGATTTTGGGAAAGCCCATCGTGACTTTCAGCGGGCTCTGCGGCCTCCCAACCCACGTTTCCGAAATCGGCACGAGATCTTGAGCTTGGCGTTCCTATCTCACCTTCAGGTTCCCGGAACGGAGCGACCCTGGCTTGTTGCGGCCATCGCCTCGCATCACAAGGGTCTCTTTGAGTTGTTCGCTGGCGGGGGCGCGTTTCACCCATCCGAGCTGTTTGCATCAGCGCATTCGAAAGCAAGTCATCTATCGGCAGGTATCGACGAACGGGACTGGCAGACGCTCACCGATGTTCTAGAACACGCTGTTGACGTCTTTCGAGCGACGGGCTGGCCACCGATCGAGCCTTACTCGGTCGTCAGATCACCGAAATTCTCCCCGATTGAAGCGCTATATAAAGAGGCAATTGGCGTAGAGCGCTTTCTCAGTCAATTCTCTCGAACCCGCTCCCTTCGCCCAGGCCGCGAATCCAAGCGGGATTGGCCGAGCGTGGTCGCCGCGATCTACACGCGCGGATTTGTCATCAATTCTGACCACCTTGCCAGTTTTGGCCGCCACGAAGTCAAACGAGCCTTGACTAGCGTCGGCGACGTTCGAGCCACCTTTCAAGGCAGAATCGCGACGTTCAATTCCTTTCAACAGCGCGGTGCGTGTTGCCGTGGTAACGCGGTCCTGGTGGGTCCGACGGGCAGCGGAAAGACCGAAGCAGCGCTGTTGTGGGCTGCCGCGCAGGCCGAGCTCTCGGGCAGAAACGGGCGTGTACTCTTCACGCTGCCGTACCAAGCATCCATGAATGCGATGCAAGAACGACTCGTTTGCGACTTGTTCCCCGAAGCCGCAAACGACAGGCTTGCGTGGAACGCCAAGGTCTCTCTTGCGCACGGCCGCAGTATTCGGAAAACCTTCGAAGCCCTCTTAAATCAGAGCTACGAGCCCGCAGAAGCGGCGGCACTCGCAAAAGCACAGGAGGAACTGGCGCGGCTCCACGCTTCGCCGATTTTGATATCTAGCGCGTTTTCCCTCATTCGGTTGATACTGGCTTCGCGGGGAGCCGAAGGACTTTGGGCCGCGATGGCGGGCTCACGTATTGTCGTCGATGAAATACACGCCTACGAACCCGCCGTCACTGCAATGATCCTGGCCAGTCTTCGATTCTTAATTGATCATTTGGGCGCGTCCGCCTTGATCATGAGCGCGACGATGCCGAGGCATTTGATGGACGCAATTGGGAGCGCGATCCCTGATGCGCAGGTCCTGCCGGGCGGGGAGGATGTGATGGACCAGCCTGCACGCCATCGTCTTCGATTGGCCGAGACTGATGCCTTGTCCGACGAGGCTTTCGGCTCGATCCGCCTGGCATCCGTTGAGCAATCGGTGCTGGTCGTACTCAACCAAGTCCGACGGGCTACGGCCCTGTTTGAGAGGCTTCGAACTGCAGGCTCGGATGTCATTTTGCTGCACTCACGCTTCAACTATCAGGATCGTTCTCGAATCGAGGGAGAGCTTCTCCCGAAGCCGGGACGAATACTCGTAGCCACGCAGGCGGTAGAGGTCTCCTTGAACGTTAGCTTCGCCGAGTGCTTCAGCGAGCTTGCTCCGCTTGAATCTCTACAACAACGGTTTGGCCGATGCAATCGCAGGGGAGAACTCGGACGCTCAGCACCGGTAACGGTTTTCGCCAAACTGCCGTCCGACGACCCCCGTCCGTACGATAAAGAGCACCTAAGCAGGGTGCTGGAATTGTTGCGCGGTCTCTCCAGCACGGCGGAATCCACACTGCTGACCGAGAAGCGCATGGCGGGCCTTTTGGATGAGTCGTACCCTGACTCCTTGAAGTCAAGCCTGAAGGCCAAGCTAAGTAAGACATTCGAGGACATCAGTAAATACGTAATCGACGAATTTACTCCGTATGGGCCCCGCGACGTGGCCCAACGCGACGAACTGGAACAGCAATGGCAGGCCCTCTTCGACGGAGAGGAAGTCTTGCCCGACGTGCTGCTCGGGCAGATAGGTCAGGACGCGGGGTGGCTAGAACGCGCGCGGTACATGGTCCCCGTGCCGTCCCGCTGGCTACGGTGGCTCAAAGCAGAGTGGAATCTCGACTTAATGTGTTTCGTCGCCTCCGCCGATTACAGCCCGGATACCGGCCTAAAGTTGCGCAGGTGACGAAAAACAATCGTCCGCAGTCAACCGGGCTGGGACGACCGCAACCAATTGATGCACTTTAGCGCTCCGCACTAACCTCCACCTCCCCCTTCCCCCAAACCGTCTGCCTCCCGACGCCCGTCCACTTCGCCGCTCTCAAGTACGGCACAAATTCCCCCAACTCCCCTTCGTACTCTGCCTCCCCCACGAACCCTCCGATCGAATGAACCTGCCCGGTTCGGCTGCTTCGCCGGTCCACATCCACCTGGTGCACCGCACATCGTGTCATTCTCACGGCAAGCGCGCGTTCGCCGAAGGCCTTGAAGTCGATGGCGAGCGGGCCCTCGCCATAGATCTGCCCCAGGACGCTGAGCCTATCACGGATGCGGGCGGCGAGCACGCCAAACTCCGGTTGGGCTGCGATGCCATCGCCGGTCTTGAGCTCGGTGGGGGTGACGAAGCGCAGGCGTACTGCGTGGACTGGCTCCTCTGGCCGATCTAGGTCGAGCGCTTGCGGGGCGGGCTGAATCCCGCTGAGCGATGTTCCGTCGAAGAGTTCCGTCTTCGGTTGCCCGTCCAGTCCCAATTGCCAGACGGAGGTTAACTCGACGGGCCGCCGCTGCGGGCCGAGACCCTCGCGGCCCAGTTGCGCGAAGGCGAGCACCAGATAGGCAATGGCCGGGTTGCGGATGTCGAACAAGTTGAGGTCGAAATGAAATGCGGATTCGGCGGCGATGGTACGCCCGTCCAAGTGCCAGGCGCGAAACACAAAGGGGCGGGGAAGGTCGACGAATCCGCTGGGCGCGTTCGGCGAGGAAGGCTCGAACATTTGGGCGTAGGGACAGGTGGCGCGCAACTCGCATGACGCGGCGCCCGCGCATTCCGGCACGCAGGCAATCCGTCGAAAGATGCTCCCAAAGGCCCCGCGCAGGATGTTGGCCGATTTCCCGGGCGGGAAGTAGATCGATTCCCCGGCAACGAAATGGAACCGCAATGGATGGAAACGAAAGGGCACTCTTAACGAGAATAAGCGTTATTCCGAAATATCTGTAGTGATCTGGGCCGGGTCTACCGCAATGAGTAAGCTACAAACGCAATCACAACGATCATCAGGCCGATCACGACACCCGCCACGAAGCCCGTAGCGTTTCCTGCAACCGTTGGATGCTGCTCCGCCGGACTCTGGATATGGTGTACCGCGTAAATTCCGGTGCCAGGGATCCCGGCGCTGGTGTACATGCCGCGGCGGTTCACTCCTACGTGCAGGCCGCGGGGTCCCACGCTCAAGCCGGCGCCGTGCAGCCCGAGATTGAGGCGGACACCAGGGGCCAGACGGACGGAGCGGCGGAACCGTAGGGACATAAGACAGTGGCCAGGGGTCAGTGGTCAGGGATCAGTCAGAAGACCTGTGGCGTTGTCGTCGAATTTCTCTGCCCGCGCTAGCCCCAAGCTGACGCATGGAGCTGAACGCGTAAAGGGTGCGGGCGAAGGCTCGCCGGATGCCACGCTACTGAACGGCTTCCGACTTCCGGCTGAGATCCTCAGCCAGAATGATCGCTTCGGCGAGGTCGCGCATCGGCCGTCGCAGGCGCCGGCTCTCATTGCGCAATCGGAGATAGGCTTCTTCCTCGGTGAGGCTGTGGCGGTGCTGCAGGATGCCTTTGGCGCGCTCGACCAGTTTGCGGGTTTCGAGCTGCCGGCGCATTTCGGCGGTCTCCTCGAGGAGCCGTACGTTGGCTTCAGCGAGAACGGACTTGGCGATCGCGCCGCCCATCTGCTCGCCGACGAAGGTCAACAAGGCGATCTCGTCGCTCGAGTGGGAGTGAGGTTCGCGGTGGTGAACGTTGATGACGCCGATGACCTCGCCGCCGCTGACCAGGGGCACGGAGAGGAACGCTTCGTAGGTATCCTCAACCAGTGCGCGAAAGCGCTTGAAGCGCGAGTCGGAAGAAGCGTGTGCCGGCAGCGCTACCACTGACTGGTGCTCGGCTACCCAACCGGTGACGCCTTCCCCCATTTTCAGGCGAATGTTTCCCAGATCGCTCTGGTGGGGAACCTGCGAGGCGCGCAAAACGATTTCGCTGGTTTCGCGCTCGATCAGATACACCAGGCATGCGTCGCAGTCGGTCACCTGAACAGTGAGACCGACGATCTCCCCAAGCATCTCGTCCAGGGAGAGTTCCGAGCTAACGATGCTGCTGATTCGATGCAGAAGCGCAACCGGTGAAGTGGTCGGCTCCATAACTAACGTAGAGGTCGCCATGCCAAACTGTAGTACGAATCGGCGCCTGCAATCCAATCAAAAGAATTGATCTTTCCCATCTCGGCTGTCCAAGAGTTTACTGAATCTAAAAGGCTTCTTGTAAAGTAACGGCAAATCGCATGGCCCCAGTGTTCGGCCGGGAGCGGATCAGATTCATTTCTCCTATAAAGCGTATGCTTTCTGCCGATACAAAACTTCATATGCGAATCAATTCGCGCTGCTCTTCGCCGGTTACGCGAGCCTCCGATTCGCCAACGAAGACGTTCACTTCCGATCGAATGCCGAATGCGGGCAAGTATACTCCCGGCTCGACGGAGAAGCAGGTTCCGGGGATGACGAGCCGGTCATCGTGGGATTCGAGATTATCCATGTTGGCGCCTGTGCCATGCACTTCGGTGCCGATGTTGTGGCCGGTTCGATGGAAGAAATATTGCCCGAAGCCTCGCTCCGCAATCGAGCCACGGCAGACGTCGTCCACCTGATAGCCGCAGAGCGTGGCTTGGACGCGGACACGCCCCTTGACGAAATCGCATGTGCGAACACGAGCCTGCATGACGACGTCAAAAACATTGGCGACCTGATCGGGAATCGACTGCCCGCAATAGCCGGTCCAAGTGATGTCGTAGTAGACGGCGTCCTGATCGGAAAGCTTCGCCCATAGATCGATCAGCACCACATCGCCATTCTGGATGTACGCGTGGCGATCCGCGGATGGCTCGTAGTGCGGATCGGAGGCGTTGGCGTTGGCGCCCACAATGGGGCCGTGATCGGTGATCAGGCCCTCTTCGGAAAAGCGATCGCGAACAAATTGCTGAACCTGGAACTCGTTTACCGGATCGCCGCTCCGTAAGCTGCTGCCGATGAAGAGGAATGCATCGCGGCGCACGCGATCGACCTTCCGGCCGGCGGCGAGATGCGTCTCCAACTGCTTCTCTGACCAGCGGGCCTCGAATTCCTGGACAAGGTTGGCGGAAGTGACTACCTCGACACCGGATCCGGTGACCAGTTCGTACGTCCCGGCGTCGACGAGTGAGATATAGGGAATGCTGCATTGCGGAGAGTACTGCATGGCAATGCGCTTGGCATTAGACGACACGGTCGACAACAGGCTCTTGAGCTCTCTGTGTTGTTCCACCCAGCTCGAGTAGGACGCTTTCTTGCCGGGGAGGGTGTCCAGGATGCCGGATTCAATCTGGTGGACTAATTTGCGGGGGTCGCCGGAGGCCGGAATAAAGTAGTACCAGCGCCGCGTGGCCTTGGCCGATTCCGGCAAACCCAGAATGCGGTAAGCGAGAGGATCGCGGCGGTGGTGATCAAAGAAGAGCCAGCCATCGAGTGATTCGCGTTGAAGCGCCTGCTGAATTGCGTCAAGAAGCATCAACAAGATTCTACGTGGTTTCCATTTTGCGAAGCAGATCTTCGGAAGGCGCCGGAGTAGCCAGGCTCACAAGCACGAGGCTGGCCACCGAGCATACCAGGGCAGGGTAGACCGCATCGACGTCGCGCAGAAATTCGGGGAACACGCCCGGCGCCCACTGTTGGGTCATTTTCCAGGCTACGGTGACGACGGTGCCGAGAGCGATGGAGGCCATGGCGCCCGCGGTGGTTGTGCGGCGCCAGAAGAAGACCGCCATTACCACCGGCGTGATGGCAGCGCCATAGACCGTGTAGGCGTAGAGAGAGGCCTCGAGGATGGATTCGAATTGAGTGGCTTGGAGAACGGCGAAGAGACCCAGCAGGACCACGATGAGGCGCGAAATCAGGAGAATCTTGCGAGGGCCTGCGTTCGGATCCACAAAACGCTGGTACACGTCGTGAATGAGGTTGGTTGCGGGCGAGAAGAGGTAATTGTTCGCGGTCGAGATCACTTTCGCGAAGACGCCACCGAGGAGCAATGCGCCGAGCAAGGGCGGCAGACCTTGTTTGGCGGCCAGCGGGATAATCTCGCGAGGCTTGTCGGTAAACAGAAAGCTGCTGGCAATCACGGCGACGGCCACCAGCAGGGTCTCGAGAGTGACTGTGCCGACGATCCAGCCGTAGACGGAGTACCTGGCGTCCTTTTCCGATTTCGCCGAGAAGAACTTTTGATACATGCCCTGATTGCCTACTAGCAATAACAGGGTCGGCAGGAACCAGCCGAACGCCTTCAATGGGCTGACGTTGCCAAAGACCTGGAAGTGTGTGGCAGGCAGGGCGTGATGGACAGCGCTCCAACCACCAGCGCGAGCGAGAAGAACGGGAACGGAAACGATCACAATGAGTGAAACCGTGGAGCCGATCACCAGATCCAAATAGGCGATGGATGCCATGCCGGCGGCGGCGGTGAATGCGATCACGAAGGCGGCGATGATGTATAGGCCCGTGGTGCGCTCGATTTGTGGAAAGATCAAGTGGAGAATGTCGCCGCCGCCTTTGAATTGATAACTGGTGATGACGGTGTAGGAGATGACTATGGCGATGCTGCCGAGCACACGCGCGGTGGCGTTGTAGCGGGCTTCGAGAAGATCGGGGATGGTGAACTGGGCAAAGCGCCTGGCCCGGGCGGCAACCATGCTAATGACGATCAAGCCAGCCCAGCCGCCGGCAGATTGCCACAGCGCGGCAAACCCATTCTTATAAGCGTTCTCGCCCCCGGCGAAGAGGCTGCCGGCACCAATCCATGACGAAAGAAGAGTGAATACCAGGACGGGCCAGCGGAGGGTGCGGCCGGCAACCAGGAAGTCGCCTTCGCCCTTGACCGTCAAGGTTCGCAGAACGGTGACAAAGCACAACACAGCGACAACGGCACAGATTGTGATGACGTAGACCATGACCGACCATCTTATCGACCTACCGATGTGCGGGCTGGGCAGAGTGGTCAGGCCTGTCTGAGGCTTCGACGCTGAGGCAGACTAGGCGCGGGATAGCCGATGAGGCAGAATTGGTCGAGCGCGAATAAAACAATGGATTCCAATCCTTCATGCCGAGCCAAGTCCACTTCGCGCACCCAAGGGGCTGTGGCATCACTAATCCCGATCAGGTGGCTGCGTGAGCTATCCGGGAAGCCCTTTTGCGCACTTACTGCCATCGCCTGCAGGCTCTCGGTGAGGTTTCGGCCATAGGTGTAAGTGAAGCTTTCCGTCTTTAGGGAATTGTAGTTCTGAGGAGTCCATTCCGAAGAGGGATAATTGACGAGCTCATCCAGGGATGGGTCGTGAACGGACTCGCCCGCCGGGACGGGGTTTGAGTTCGGGGTCGCGTTTGTATCGACAGGATACAGGATTTCCAGGCGGCAGTCGGGGTACTGACTGCGCAGGGCCATTCGAATACTGGCCATGTGTTGACCGAGAAGCGTGGAAAGAAGCGTAACTTCGTTTGGAAATTGCGACGGATCGGCGTACTCGTCCGCTATGACCGCCATCGCCGTTCCGTAAGTCGCTTCAAACTGGCTGGTGGTGTAACTGTCGTAGAAGGGCATGCTGACTGCCACGCCGGTTAGCTGACTCGATGGAAAGTACCACCACTGCACCTCTCCGAACTGGAGATATGGAACGACGCCGGCCGCTGCCTGGAGTCCAGCCATATCCAAATAGACCTGAGTCCAGTAAGCGAGGCTGCCTGGCGAGAAATTGGTTTGAACGGCCGGGGTCGCCACGAGGATCGGGCTTCCGTCGCTTTGCCTTTGAGCCAGGTTAGCGCTGACGCCGGGGTCGGCGTTTAGCAGCTCCGTGCTAAACGAGGCCACAACGTCGATGCCATAAGAAAGAAGCGCCGCGAAGAAGGCGGTCGACCAATCTCTGGCCGCACGGTTGATGCGCGGAATGGTGGTGAGATCGGTTCGCCAATATTGGGTGTAGGGCGTGAGGTATTGGTCGGTCATCGAATCGTCATACGGAGTGCCGGCCACGCCGCCAGTCAGGGTTGCCGAGGAAAGTGATGCGGTGACGTTACCCGTTCCCGATGCAATGGAGAGAGCAATTGTGGTTGACGGAGCGGCGGTAATCGGCGTCATCGCCCGGGAAGTGATTGTGAGAACATTCCCGGCAGCGGAGGCCCAAATCGAGGTGTAGCCGTTGTTGATCAGGCACACGAATGCCTCGGCGACGGTGGCAGAAGTGTCATCGGGAAGGTTGTAGTGGGTAATCGCAGTGAGCTGCGATGTGCTCAAGTTCGAGGGGCCTATCAAGAGCTGCGTGTAACCGGATCCGCCCGAGCTCGGCATGCTG
>Ga0302326_10017592_pt1 | contig 14900 bp, 10 predicted proteins | sample Palsa_T0_3_FD_202264 | JGI IMG/M metagenome (GOLD analysis project Ga0302326, IMG submission 202264) | Peat permafrost microbial communities from Stordalen Mire near Abisko, Sweden - Palsa_T0_3 | ecosystem: Environmental > Terrestrial > Soil > Palsa > Peat permafrost | place: Sweden: Abisko... | reverse complement strand
TTCTCGGCAGCACTAGGAGCAAGCGGAAGTCCAATCCGGCGATGCGGGGGAGCCCTCTTTTTAGTGGAATCGCCCAGCCGAAATTTTGCTATCTCGTTTAAATGTATAGACTTAATGAAAAATAACGGAAATCTTAGAAAGAAACAGGCACGCCCAACTCTTGGCTAAAGCAAGCGTAAGGGACTAAGAATACCTTAAAGATGGCAGCAATTTACTCAAGAGGCCGGAGGAATTCCAGCCCAAAAAGGCGCATATCCCCTGCGGCGTCCTGACGCAACACCCTGGCGGAGATGGGGGGTGTTTCACTGGGGATCACGCTTGAGGGGGATGGAGAGGGGGCCGGAATGGTCAAATGCACCAGCTGGTCAGGTCGCAGGACATGCGCCGAGGCTATGCAAGCGCCCGTGGCGCTAATATTGAGCGTCTTGGTCAACTCCACAAATTCGGCTCCCGAGAGGTCGGTGGCGCGCAAAAAGACAGGTACTTGCAGCCGGATTCTAGGCGAGCGGCGGGTTGGGGAATAGTCCAAGCGCTGGCCTTCCTTCAAAAGTTGGGTTTCCACACGGTCTCTCATAGTACTAGGGAACTAGTACGGAGTGAAGCATTCAGAATGCCACACAGCAAATTGTTCATGCCTTGTAAACTCCAGAGCCATATACCCTTAATGGAGTGGATGTACGTCACCAGCCTCGCGATGCTTTCTAGCGTGCGGGTGTGTCTAGTTCGTTTCCCCAATTGTGCAAATGAAACTCCTTTCCCATTGACAGTGGACGGTGCCTTTGCGAGCATCGCATGGGGCAATGGAAAACATTTACCACTTTTGCCGGGCGCTCCCTTCGAGTGAGCGGCCTTCGGCTGCAGCTCCTTGGTCTGAAAGGATCGTCTCATTTTGAGTGCCACTTCCGCAGAACGCCCTGAGGGGCTTTCCCTGCCCATCGAACTGGTACAAGGCTTGGTGGATTCCGTTGAGGAGTCATACCTGGTTGCGGACCGCAAAGGCACCATCCTGTTGGCGAATCGCTCGGCGCGCAAACACCTGACCAACCGCGGGTTTGCGGAACCATTGCGGGTCAACCTCTTCGCCGAAGTCTTGTGCGTGGAGCCAAGCGAGGTGTTCAGCCAGATCGAGGGTGGGCAGCACGAAGTGAAAATGATCCTGGAGCTAGGCGCGGCAAAATTTCGCGCGCGCATCACCTGGATGGCGGAGTCCGACTGGCTGGCCGTGCAATTGTCGCCGCAGCCCGGTGTATCCGAGGGCGGCGCGAGCTCCGGTACGCATCCCACGGTGCAGGAACTGCTACAGGAACGTGAGATAACCTACCGCAACCTGCTGGCTGCGTATTTGAAGCTGCAGGAAGTAAACCGCCAGAAGACGGTGTTTCTGGCGTCGGCGGCGCACGAACTGAAGACTCCACTGGCGGTCATCAAAGGCTATTATGATTTGCTGTTGACCGGCTCACTCGGAAAATTGACGGAGAAGCAAAAAGACATTCTGGAGGAATCGAAAGACAGTTGCGAGCGTCTGGTGCGCTTGGTGTCCATGTTCCTGAACTATTCGGCGCTGGAGAGCGGCAAGCTAGTGCTGCAACTGCGCGACAACGACTTACGCGATTGCCTCGAAGAACTTACCAAGCGCTGGTCCGAAGCCTTTCAACGCAAAGGCGTGCGCCTGGAAGCGACCTTCGATCCCTCGATTCCCTCGTTCCGTTTTGATTACCAAAAGGTGCAGCAAGCGGCTGCCAATTTACTGGACAATTCGCTCAAGCACACGCCGGCGGGCGGGTGCGTAACACTGTGCGCCGGACCGCATTTTTGGGAACGGCGGGTGGCAGCGGCTTCGCCCTCGACGGAACGCCGCCGATTCCGTCTGCCGCGACCGAACAGCGTGGAAGTGAGCGTTTCGGATTCCGGGCCGGGCATTCCCGCAGAGCATCATCAGGAGATTTTTGAGGATTTCGTGCGCGTGGACCGCAACACTTCCGGCATGGGCCTGGGGCTGGCCATCGCCAAGCGGCTGATCCAGGCGCATCGCGGCAAGATCTGGGTGGAGAGCGAGCCGCAGACGGGCAGCAAATTTACGTTCTTATTGCCCATGGACCAGGGTTGATTTTTTTGCGAAGTTTATTCGATGAGTTCTGTGAAGCGAAAGGAAGACCGCAATGGCAGTGAAAGATAAGATTCTGGTAGTCGACGACGAGCCGAGCATTCGCAAGTATCTGCAAACGTTGCTGGAAGTGGATGGCTATGACGTACAAACAGTGAGCAGCGGCCGGGAAGCGATTGAGAAAGTGAACTCTGGCCAGCGCCCCGATTTCGTCATCCTGGACGTGCTGATGCCCGAACTCAACGGGTTGGACACCCTGAAAGAACTGATGCAGGTGGACCGCACGCTCAACGTCATCATGCTCTCCTGCTCCAATGAAGTCGGGACGGTGGTGGAAGCGATCCGTCTGGGAGCGCACGACTATCTCACCAAACCCTTTGAAAAGACGGAATTAGACGCCGCTATGCTCAAATCGCGGCAAAAGAAAGAGATGGCCACAGAGAATCAGGCGCTGCGGGACTATTGCGATCAGGTGACCGAGGACCTGAGCTTCCTGGCCGCGAGTCCGCAGATGGTGCGCATTCGCCAACAAATCCTGCAAATCGCGCCGGTGGACGTCCCGGTGTTTATTTGCGGCGAGAGTGGCGTAGGCAAGGAAGTTGTGTCGCGCATGATTCACCTGCGCTCGAAGCGGCGCAACCAGCCCTTCATTAAAGTGAACTGCGCCGCGCTGCCGGGTGAATTGCTTGAATCAGAACTGTTTGGCTTTGAACAGGGGGCCTTCACGGGAGCGGTACGCGCCAAGCCCGGCAAGTTTGAGTTGGCCAACAAGGGCACGATCTTTCTGGACGAAATCGCCGAGATGAGCACGCACCTGCAAGCAAAGTTGCTGCATGTCCTGCAGGACCACCAATACTCGCGGCTCGGCGGCCGCAATTTGATCGATACCGACGTACGGGTGCTCGCCGCCACGAACGTGGATGTGCAGGAAGCCATGAAGGATGGGCGCTTCCGCGAAGACCTGTATTACCGCCTAAACGTGCTTTCCATCGTGGTGCCGCCGCTGCGCGAACGCACTGCGGAAATTCCCCTGCTGTTTCGCCATTTCCTGGAGAAGTACGCGGAAAAGTTTGGCAAATCCCCGCAAAATCCCTCGAAGCACCTGCTGGAGGCAGCCATCAACTATCCCTGGCCCGGCAACCTGCGCGAGCTCGAAAACTTCGTGAAGCGCTACATGATTCTGGAGGACGACGAGGGTAGCCTGCGGGAACTCATCGAGATGTCCGCTTCTCGCCAGCGAACCTCTCCGCGCCACGAACCGGTAAACCCACCGCGTGAGCAAGGCCTGAAGGCGCTCGTGCGGGGCCTGAAGGACGAAGCGGAAATGGAGGCCATTGCCGCGGCCCTCGAAAAGACCCGTTGGTGCCGCAAGGACGCCGCCAAGATGTTGGGTATCAGCTACAAGGCGCTGCTGTATAAGATGCGGCAATTCAACCTAGGCACCACCCGCACCCGTCGCGCTGCGGCTGCTCCAGTGGACGATGCTGCGGCGGTGGGCGTGCTGCGTTCCGAGTAATTTTACCTCCCTTGCTCGAAACGCGGCAAAAGGTTGCAAGAGTCTTCCACTTACCGGTTGAGCGGCCACTTCCCTGCGGAGCTAACGGCGGCGAGCTCGGGGCCACGGAAGGTCAACGCGTGCCACCATGTGCCAAAAATCTTATCTCTTGCGACCCTCCGTCGCTCGCGATAGAGTTCCTGCCAGGGTGAATCGCTAAAATCGAATGGCGGGTGCCTCTACCCCGCTAGCAAGGCCAGGTCCCCCGGGTTGTCGTGACGCGCACCGCGCCGTCAGTGCAGGCAGGGATTAAAACTAGAAAATTTTATTACACTTGTAATTAAAGTTCATGACGCAGCCGGGTGTGTTGGCCGCGGGGAGTGACGGGGATGGGTGTAATGGCGGAGAGACGTACGGCTCGTCGATACGACTTGTCTTTGCCGATTCTGATTCGTCTCGCGGAGCAGCAAATCCTGAATATTCCCAGTGGCAAGACACGCGATATTTCCACGCGGGGCTTGTATTTCGTGATTAATCAGGACTTGCGGGCGGGCTCGGAATTGGAAATTACTCTGACCCTGCCGGGGGAAATCACGCGCGGAGCGGAAGTGCTGGTGCGCGCGACCGGTAAGGTGGTGCGGGTGGAACAGCGCAAGGAAGACGAGTTGGATCGGTTGGGAGTCGCCGCGGTGATCGAGCGGTACGATATTGTGCGCGGCGAATGAGCCCTGGCCCGTGAACCGCCCGTTTGAGATGGACTCCCCGACGTGTATTCCGCTAAACGTTACTAATTGATGACGGAAAACGGTTCCCGTGGCAAAGGCATTCTTTTTCTCTTGTCCGTCCGAACTACCACTGGCCAGGCTGCGCGGAAGTACTAGGACGAGTTTTTCTATCCTGCTGCCAATTCACTGATAATTTAGGGTGTTAGCGTTGTGCAAGACCTTCATGAGGGGACGAAACCGGGCCTTCAGGGAGTGGTCCGCCGTTTGCAGCCACCCATCGCAACGAGGGGGACTCCGCACGACCGCCATGGCTTCCGCGCCCACACAAGCGATGTCCAAAACTGACGCTATTGATCGCTTGACAGCGATGCCGCCGGAGGACGTCCTGTTTGGGCGCTCCCCAGTCATGCAGGAAATCCGAAAGCGGGCCCGTAAAATCTGCACCACCAATATTCCCGTGCTGCTATGTGGTGAAGGTGGCACCGGGAAGGAATCCCTGGCCCGCTGGATTCACGCAAACTCGCACTACGCCGCCGGGGCGTTTGTTAAGGTGAACTGCGCGGCCATTCCGGGCACGCTACTGGAGAGCGAGCTATTCGGCTATGAACGTGGAGCCTTCACCGGAGCCAACCAGTGCAAACCGGGGCGCGTCGAGCTTGCCGACAAGGGCACTCTCTTTCTGGACGAGATTGCAGATCTCAGTATGTCCCTGCAGAGCAAAATCCTGCATTTTCTGCAGGATGGCACGTTTTCGAGGCTTGGTGCCCGCGAAGATCGCCGGGTCGATGCCCGCCTCATGTGCGCCACGAATCGCGACCTGGAGGTGGAAATCGCCAGCGGCAATTTCCGCGCTGACCTCTTTTATCGTATTAATGTGGTGCGTTTTCGCGTTCCCGGTTTGCGCGAGCGCCGCATGGACATTCCTGCGCTGGCGGATTTCTTCCGCAGTTATCACGAGCAACAGTTTGGCAAGACGGCCGAGCCCTTTCCTCCCGGAATGCTTGACTACCTACAGAATCTGGAATGGCCCGGAAATATCCGCGAGTTTTCCAACTGTATCGCCCGCTATGTGGTGATTGGCGCCGAGCCAGCCGCCGCAGAAAAACCTCAGAAACGCGGCGGCACGTTCACGGCCTCAATGCCGGGCCTCGAGACCGTCCCTTTGAAGCATTTGGCCAAGAACGCTATAAAGGAGATGGAGCGCAACGTCATCTTAGAGGCTCTCCGAGCCCATCAATGGAACCGCCGCAAGACTGCCCGTGCCCTGAAGATTAGCTATCGTTCCCTCATCTATAAGATACGAGAGGCCGGCTTGGTCTCCCGCAAGAGTCCCGCAGCGCCTGACCAGCCTGGTTCAGAAGCCCACTCCCACTAGACCCGAGGCAATCGCAAACATCGGAAGGCTCCTCGATTCCCTTTGGAGCATCGCAGCCCCGGCGATGTTTCACTCCCACAGCACTCCCTGATTACAACTTGTCTCACAGCCAGTGAGAAAGTGTCCACTTGGGCAACGCCTTCCAAGATTAACTAGTTTTTAATCAACTACTTACGGAAATTAGAAGAGTTCAACGATAAGGCCGGCCCCGCGAATGGGTCAGGCGGACAGGAATCGCGCCTGTCCCGAATATGAACCCCCCACCAGTAGCCTGTGCCTAGTACGTTCAGTACTATGTCCTTGCAAGTGCCAGGGGGAAAGAACAAATGAGCGTCAAATTATCGAGCCGCAACCACATCGCAGGCCGCGGCAACCGCCGAACCAAACGAGTTATCCAACCTTGGGCGCTCCTGCTGGCCGCACTCTTTGCGGTTACGTTTACCGCCGGTTGCGTCGGCAACATGAGTGGCGAGGCACCAGTTGCATCGCAACATGTGTCGCTGCAATTTTCGCCGTCCAATTTGAACTTCGGTAAGGTGGTGGCAGGCAAGCAGATCTCGCAAAGCGCCTCCGTCACTAACACCGCCAGCACCACTGTGGTCATCGCGCAGATTGCGTCCTCGAACAACGCCTTTACGATCTCTGGCGTGAACTTTCCGTTGACCCTCACCGCTGGGCAGACGGCCAACTTCGTGGTGGGTTTCATAGGGTCCGCCGCTGGCAACGACTCCGGCACCCTGACCTTCCAGGCTGCCAATGGCAACATCGCTCCAGCGCAAATCGGCGTCTCAGCGGTCATCGCGACGCCTGAACCACAACTGGCGGTCAGCCCGACGAGCCTCGACGCCGGCAGCGCGGCCGTGGGGAGCAAGACCAGCACTAATGTTACGCTCTCGAACACCGGCAACTCCGACCTGAACATCTCGATGATCAGCGTCAACGGCGCGCCCTTCAGCGTCTCCGGCATCGCGACCCCGGTGACAATCAGCGCAGGCTCTTCCAAGGTCATGACCGTGGTTTTCACCCCGACTTCCGCCGCAACCGTTAGTGGCAGCATCACGATCAATAGCAACGACCCGGCTGCTCCTGCGGTGATGTCGGTGGTCGGCACGGGTACGGCAGCTCCGGTTGGTATCAGCGTCTCCCCGGCCAGCGTGAGTTTCGGCAATGTCCTCGACGGCCAATCGAAGTTGCAAACCGTAACCATCACCAACACGGGCGCGGCCAACCTCACCATCAGCCAGCTCAGCGGCACGGGCGGCCCAGGCTTCTCGGTCTCCGGCTTAACCGCTCCGCTGACTATCGCGGCCGGCCAGAGCAGCACCTTTAACGTGCACTTCTCACCGCAGAACGCCGGCAACGTTTCCGGCAGCATCTACCTCAGCAGCAACGCCTCGAACTCTCCGACCACCATCGCGGTGAGCGGCACCGGCGTAGCCAACACGACTTCGACTTCCTTGTCGGCCAGCCCGGCTGCGGTTGCCTTCGGCAACGTAAATGTCGGCGCCACCGCCAATCAGACGGTCACTATAACCAACGCAGGCTCGGCCAGCCTCACCATCAGCCAGCTCAGCGGCACGGGCGTAGGCTTCTCGGTCTTAGGCTTAAAGACGCCGCTGACTATCGCCGCCGGCCAGAGCAGCACCTTTAACGTGCGCTTCGCACCAGAGAGCGCCGGCAGCATCTCCGGCGGCATCAATCTCAGCAGCAACGCCCTGAACTCCCCGGCCACGATCGCGGTGAGCGGCACCGGCGTCGCCGGCACGACTACCTTGTCGGCGAGTCCGGCTGCGGTCGCTTTCGGCAACGTAAATGCCGGCACCTCCGCCAATCAGACGGTCACCGTCACCAACACCGGCAACTCTCCGGCAACGATTTCGCAGGTTAGCGTTGCGGGCGCAAACCTGACCGCCTCCGGCATCAGCGCTCCGCTGACGTTGGCGCCATCACAGACCGCCACCCTGACTCTGAAGTACAGCCCAGCCGCCGCCGGTTCTTTGAACGGATTGATTACGCTGACGAACGCGCAAGGCCCGGCCACAACGCTCAGCGTCACCGGCGCAGCGGTGCAGGGCAACCTGGCGGTTACCCCAGGCAGCCTGAGCTTCTCCAACGTTATCACCGGCGCCAGCAGCTCGCAGTCGGTGCAGATCATCAACTCCGGTAACAGCAGCCTGACGATCTCACAAGCCAACCTGACGGGCACGGGCTTCAGCCTCTCCGGCCTGTCTCTGCCGCAGACCATCAACGCCGGCCAGAGCAGCTCCTTCACCGTGCAGTTCGTCGGGCAGGCTGCCGGCACCGTATCCGGCGGCGTCTCGCTCATCAGCAACGCCGCCAATTCTCCGGCCACCGTTGCGCTGAGCGGCACAAGCATCGCCGCCACCCAAACGCTGCAACTCAGCTCCAACAGCGTCAGTTTCGGCACGGTGAACGCCGGCAGCTCGGCCAACCAGAGCTTGACCGTAAAGAACGCGGGCAACAGCGCCACCACCATCACTCAGGTGAGCGTGGCCGGCTCGTACCTCACGGCCAGCGGCATCAGCACGCCGCTTACGCTCGCCCCGCAACAGACTGCCACTCTCACCGTGCAATACAGCCCGACGGCCGCTGGCTCGCTGAGCGGTATGATCACCATCGTCAACAACGGTGCTTCCTCGACGGTCAGCGTAACCGGCACGGCCGCGCAAGCCAGCATTTCGGCTATCCCGGGCAGCGTGAGCTTCACCAACGTGGTCACCGGCGCGACCAATTCGCAATCCGTGCAGCTCAGCAACAGCGGCAACGCGAACCTGACGATTACGCAAGCCAATCTAACCGGCGCGGGCTTCAGCATCACCGGACTATCTCTGCCGCTGACCATCGGCGCTGGCCAGGCCAGCACCTTTAACGTGCAATTCGTCGGGCAGGCCGCCGGCACCGTATCCGGCAGCCTCTCCCTCGTCAGCAACGCCGCCAACTCCCCGGCCAGCTTGCCGCTCAACGGCACGAGCACCAGCTCCACGGCCACCCTGCAGGTCAGCACCAACAGCCTGACCTTCGGCAGCGTGAACGCCGGAACGACGTCCACCAAGTCCGTCACCCTAACCAACGCCGGAAACGCCAACGTGACAGTCTCCGGCATCAGCATCGGCGGCACAAACTTCTCGCTGAGCGGCGCCGGTGCGGTGACGCTCTCCGCGGGCCAGACGGATACCTTCAGCGTGCTGTACACGCCGACGGGCTCCGAGACCGACAGCGGCAGCGTCTCCATCGTGAGCAACGCCACTGGTTCGCCGGCGGCCGTAGCCCTCTCTGGAACCGGCGTCGCGCAACAGACTACGCACAGCGTGCAACTCAACTGGAATGACAGCGACTCCACCATCGTCGGCTACAACGTGTACCGCTCGACCACCAGTGGCACCGGTTATGTGCTGGTGAGCTCTATGGTCGGGCCGGACAGTTACTCCGACACCAGCGTGCAGAGCGGCACCACCTACTATTACGTGACCACCGCGGTCGACGGCACCGGTACGGAAAGCGCCTACTCCAACGAAGCTCAGGCGATCGTTCCTTAGACTCTCCAGGGTCTAAGCAAACCGAACCACGGGGGATGGCCTGCCGCAACTTGCGGTGCGCCATCCCCCGCCCCCGTTTCAGGCGGCCAAGCAATCCGCAGGGCAGCAAGGGCGCGTACGGTCTTTTACTCACGTCCATACAGGAATGGCCTTAGGTACAGGGTACGTCCCTGTACCTGTTTTGGACTCCTCAACAGTATCTTTGCCCAGCCTTTAAACCATAAGCTGCTCCAGTTCGCACAATAAAAACGATGGAGCCGTCTTCGTGAAACGAAGCGCTTTTCCCCGCACCGAGAATCGACCGAAATTTGCCACACCCCGCGCGGCGCTGCGTCCGGCCAGGCTCCTCGTGTTGGCCGCCTGCTCTGCGCTGTTGCTGTTCGTGGGTGGTTGCACGACTACGCCGCTGGCCGGCAGCGAAAGCACCGGTCCCGTCCGGGCCGCAGTGCTGGAAGTGACTCCTTCAACGATCAGTTTTGGTTCTGCGGTTGTCGGTCAGCCCAATTCCCAGTCGGTGAAACTTTCGAACGCCGGCAACGCTCCGGTGACGCTGACAGGTGTCGTCGCCAGTGGCGCGGGCTTGGCGGTCACCGGCTTTTCCGGTTCCACAATGTTGAGCCCCGGGACCAGCATTATCCTGGGCGTGCAGTTAACACCTAAGACCTCCGGCAAGCTTTCCGGCTCCGTTTCCATCCTGTCGCAAATCGCTTCGCTGGACATGTCTTTGCCCGTAACCGCCGAGGTGGGCACTGCCGACCTCGCCATCAAAATCGGTCCTGCGAGCATCAATTTCGGCGCGCTGGCCAGCGGAAAAACCGCTACGCAATCCGTGACCCTCTCGAACACCGGCAACGCCGATCTCACCATCTCGAGAATCTCCCTCAGCGGTTCAGCTTTTTCTCTGAGCGGTGGCGGTGTTCCTATGCAGTTGACCAGCGGCCAAAGCACCGCCGTCAATGTCGAGTTCGATCCTAAGGCTGCGGGCTCTTACACCGGCGCGCTGACCGTGGACAGCAATGCCGCCACTTCCACCGTGATCGTAAATCTTTCCGGTTCCCTGACCGTGCCGCCTACTACTTCCCCTGTGGGAGCACATTACGTCGGGCTCGCTTGGGATGCCAGCAGCTCCTCCTCGATTTCTGGTTACAACGTCTATCGTGGCGCTTCGGAGCAGGGCCCATTCGCGAAGCTCAACAAGGTTCTGGTCGGGGGACTTTCCTACACGGACGACTCGGTCAACGCCGGCGACACCTACTACTACGTCACCACCGCGGTGAACGCGCAAGGCGAAGAAAGCCCCTTCTCAAATATTGCCAAGGCCTCCATTCCATAAGCGTGGCCCACCCGATAAACCCTGCCTTTGCGCCAATTTTTCGGGCAAACTCTCAGTCGGTTTGTCGTAGGCGTCGCATCGCATAAGCCCACACCAGGCCCTGTGCCAGCAATGCCCCGCAAGCATCGATCGCCACGTCCCGCGCCGAGGCATGCCGCAGCGGCACGAATGACTGGTGCCATTCGTCCAGCCCGGCGTACGTCACCGCAATTACCAGCGTAATCAGCGCCCAGTTCCATCGCCACCCGCCGCGTTCGCCGCGGACCCCGTGAAACACCGTGATGCTGAACACGCCGAACTCCGTCACGTGCGCGAGTTTGCGAATGGCCATGTGCATCAGGTGGATGGCGTGCGCCGCGGCGTGCGGAAACAAGCGCCGCAGAATCGGCACGATCACCCGCGCCGTCTGCTGATCGCTAAAATAATGCGTGGAAAAAACGGAGATCAGTGCCGCGACAAAAATGGCGGGGAGCCAGTGGCGCATGCGCATCACAGCATTCTTCAAACCAGCTTGCCGCAGGCGCGCAGATCCTGCAGGTACGCCTTGGTGGCGTCCTGCCAACTGCGCAGCGTGATGTGTTGCGCGTGCAGGCTGGCAGGCGAAAGCACCGAGTACGCCGGCCGCTTGGCCAGCCGCGCCGCCTGCGCGGTGGTAATCGGCGAAACCCGCACCGCACCGCGGCCCGCCTGCCGCAGCACTTCCTGCGCGAACTCGAACCACGAACAGGAACCGGCATTGGTGACGTTGAGAACGCCGCGCGCTTCCCCGCGCACCAGATCGCGCATCGCGCCGGCAAGATCCCTGGTGAACGTTGGCGAGCCTACCTGATCCGCCACCACCGTTAATTCCGGCCGCGTTTCCGCCGCGCGCAAAATCTTCTCCGGAAAACTTGCGCCCGCCGCGCCAAAGAGCCAGGACGTCCGCGCGATGCACCAATCCTGCGCGTACATGTGGACCGCCTTTTCGCCCGCAGCCTTCGATTGCCCGTAGACATTCAGCGGCGCGATCGCATCCGTGGGCTCGTACGGCCGTGTACTCGTACCGTCGTACAAATAATCCGTGCTGATGTAGAACAGGCGCGCGCCAAATTCCTTCGCCGCGCGGGCCACGTTCTCCGTTCCTTGTCCGTTCACCGCGAAGGCCAGCTCGGGGTTGCGCTCGCTGCCGTCAACATCGGTGTACGCTGCTGCAAGCACAATCCAATCGGGCCGGTTTCTCGAAACCAGCGCGCGCACTTGTTCGGCGTCGCGGATATCCGCATCGCGCGAACCTGCCGGGATGATTTCGTCCTGCGTCCACTCTTTCTGCAGGTCTATGCCCAACATGCCGCTGGCGCCGATCACTAGAATGCGCATAAGCCCTTATTTATGTTGAATTTCCCAGTCGTAAGCAACGTTCGGGTCGTTGTAGGCGATGCGCAATTCGTCGGCCGGATTGTAGTGCCGATCCGTAAAATAGAGCAGCTGAATCGGTTCCACGCCCAGCGCCTTGTAGCCGTGTCCCACGCCTGGCGGAATCAGAATCTGCCAGGGACGAAAACGCCCGGCATAAATCGTATTGATGGCTCCGAAAGTCGCCGAATTCCGCCGCAAATCGTACAAAAACACCTGCACCATTCCCGACACCGGCGTCCAAAGATCCGTTTGCTCCGAGTGATAGTGAATCGCCTTGATGGTGCCCGGATACGTCAGCGTGAAGGATACTTGAATCTGTCGCGCGCCCTCCGGCGTCATATTAGCGGCCAGCCCTTTCCCGAGCCGGCCTACTTCCATGAAAAAACCGCGATCGTCGGGATGTACGGCCAGAGGTTCGATCTTCACCCCATCGATCAAATCCGGCGAGTCCGCCTTGAAGATGATTTTGCCCAGGGTCTTTTCCGCACGGGCCAGGATGGCCATCTCAATGCCATTTTTGGTTCCGAGGGAAACGACGTTGGCGTCGCTTGGGGGCGCTGCGGACGGTTCGGCGGGCATAACAAGTCTCGCTTTACGTTCGGATTTACGTGCTACCGAAATTTCCTGCTGTTGCGGCCGTCTAGCTAGCTGTTGCCGGGAGTCTGCTGCAGTGCCTGGCGCGCCTGCTCCGCCACAGGGGACTTCGGGTCCAGGCTGATAACCTTTTGCAATTCGGCGCGGGCCTTCGTGCTGTCTTTCAGTTTCTGGTACGTCAGTCCTAGATGATAGTGATACGTCAGGTTGGTCGGCATTTTCTTGATGGCATCCTCAAACAACGGAGCGGCCACGGAATACGCGCCGTTTTGATAGTAGGCCCAGCCCAAGGTGTCGGCGGAACTCGGCACATTGGGCATGCCTTTATGCCCGGCCTGCGCTAACGTGAGCGCTACATTGACGCTTCCGCCGTGCTCCAGCATTAAATATGCCAGGTTGTTGGAGGCTAGCGGATTCTCCGGCTGCATCGAGAGCACCTTTTGATAGGAAGATTCCGCCTGCTGCCAATTGCCTTGCCGCCCGTACAGTTCCGCGATGGCTTCCGCCAATCCCGGATCGTTGGGAGCCATCGCCACCGCGCGTTGCATGGTGGCCAGGGCGGTGTCGGTTTCGCCGCGCAGGCTCTGCACGCTTCCCAGCAGCGCCACGGGAACCACGTTTTGCTTGTCGAGGTCCGCCGCATGGTTCAGCGTGCGTTCGGCGTCCTCGAACTGGCGGCTGTCCACCTGCACGTGCGCCAGCAGGATTAGCAGCGGTACGTTGTCTGGCGTCTCCCGCACGCGGTCCTGCACCAATTTCAAGGCGTCCGCAGGTTTGTTACGCGAAAACGCAATGCCCACCAGACCTTCGAGCGCCTCCTGCGAATGCGGATCGTGCGTCAGCGCCTGCTTGTAGAGCGCCTCCGCGTCGTTGGTCCGCTTTTGTACCATGCGCAGCTCCGCCATTTTCACGTAGCCCAGGGCGTTTTGCGGCTCCATTTGCAGCACGTGATTCAGGTCTGCTTCCGCCGAAGCCGCGTCGCCCTGATTGAAGCGTGCCGTGGCATGGTCCAAATAGCCGTCCGGAATGCGCGGCGCGATGGTTTCCAACTTGTTGCCGATAATCTCCAATTGCTTCCAGTCACGCCGCCGCGTGGCGCTGGCGCCTAGCGAACGCCAGGCTTCCGTATATCCCGGACGCAGGCGGGTGGCCTCGCCCCATTCATGTTCCGCCTGCTGCGGATCGCCCTTGGCGGCCAGCGCCAGGCCCAACTGGTAGTGCGCCGCGGCGGCGTCGGGGGTGTTCTTCAAAGCTTGCCGCAATGCTTGAACGCTGTCGTCCCACTTCTTCTCGCGGTTCAGAATTTCGCCCTTGGTCACCAGCGCTTCGGTATCCTGCGGGGCGTTCTTCAGAATTTCTTCGTTCAGGCGGTTGGCGTCATCGGTCTTTTGCGCCAGCAGCAGCAGCTGGATATAGATTCTCTTCGTTTGCAGATCTTTCGGATGTTTGCTGGAGAGCTCGCCGAATTCATTGAGCGCCTTATCGGTTTGCCCGCGCGACATGTAAAAATCGCCCAGCATGCGGTAGGCACGCGGGTCGTCGCCCAGCTGCTGCTTGGCATTCGTCAGCACGGTAATGGCCTGCGCTTCGTTGTTCTCGTTCAGGTACAGCACCGCCAACTCGCCGCGCGGGCCCGGATTCTTTGGGTCTTGCGCTATCGCCGCCTGAAACTGCTTTTCCGCGTCTGGCCAGCGTTTCCGCCGCTCGTAGAAATGCGCCAGCGAAACCAGCGAATTGATGGACGTGCTGTCGAGCGATTTCGCTTTTAGCAGGTTGTTCTCCGCGCCCGCCAAATCCCCGCTCTTTTCCTGAATCATCGCCAGGTTCATGTACGGCCCCGGTTTGTCGCCCTGCGCGGAAACCGCGCTCTGGGCCTGCTCCATGGCGTCCTTTTGATTACCCATCTGGCTGTTGGCTTGCGAGAGCACAATTTGCGCTTCGGCGTTCGTTGGCTGGTTCTTCAGGATCAGCAAAGCTTTGTCTTTTGCTTCCTGAGTCTTTCCGCCTGCCAGAAACATTTTGGCCAGGTCCAACTGTGCGGTCCAATTCTCGGGCTCCAGCGCGACGGTGCGCGACAATTCCTGGAACGACGCCGCCCAACTGCCCTGCTTTGCATATGCCTGCGCCAGCTTGTAGTGTGCTTCGGCGTATTTCGGATCAATCTGCAACGCGCGGCTGTAGGAAATCACCGCTTCCGAGTAGCGCCCTTTGCCGAAATCCTCGTTCCCCTGTTTCACGAATTTTTGCTTACGCACATTGGGGTCGCGCGAGCAACCGCCGGCAAATACCACAAGCATGAACGGCAAAAGCAGCAGGGCGATG
>Ga0302326_10017589_pt1 | contig 14901 bp, 11 predicted proteins | sample Palsa_T0_3_FD_202264 | JGI IMG/M metagenome (GOLD analysis project Ga0302326, IMG submission 202264) | Peat permafrost microbial communities from Stordalen Mire near Abisko, Sweden - Palsa_T0_3 | ecosystem: Environmental > Terrestrial > Soil > Palsa > Peat permafrost | place: Sweden: Abisko... | reverse complement strand
CGCCGGAGTTCCTGGCTCGTCTTACCTTGGCCGCATCGTTGGGCCAGCCAGCACTTATACTTCCGCCGCAATATCTTCCGTCGCCAACCTCGCTCTGGCCCAGGACGGCAAGGGGAATTTAATACTTATTGCGTTGCCTTCCGGCGCGCCGCAAACTGTGTTGACGTCGCTCTCTGGCATCGCGCAAGTCGTCTTCTCTCGTGGCGGACAATATGCGGCAGTCTGGCTGCCGGGCACGAAGAAAGCCTGGCTCCTCCAGCGGCTCAGCTCGGCCACGCCCAGCGCCACAGCAGTTATGACGGCTGGACCAGTCATAGGCGCAGCGGTCAGCGATCAAGGCATCGTCTTGACCGCAACCTCCGCGCAGGGCGGCGTCCAGGTTTCCACCGCGACCGCTTCCGGCGCAGGCGCTTCGATCCTGCTGCTGGGCGGTTACGGCGGCATGGCATTCGTGCACGGCACGGACAACGCAGTCATCGCCGACAGGAGGCAGGATGTGGCATCGCTGGCGCAGAGCGTCTCAACCAAGCCAACCGTGCAAACCCTCGCCGCACCCGCACAGACGCTGGTCCAGCCGGTCGCAGTTGAAATCTCGACCGACGGCCGCTGGGCGCTGCTTGCCAACGGTGGCGAGCAGAGTATTGCCCGCTTCGACCTGACCGGCGCCACCACCGCCGCGAAAACCGCGCTCACATTTACACCGGCTCAGGTCCTTCCCCTGGTCGGCAACGGAATCTTTGCGCTCACCACCACCGGCTCCGGTCCAACATGGATCGTCGATGCTACAGCGGCCGCGCCGCGCGTGCTCTTCATTCCCGCCCCGTCCACCGGCGCAGGTAGCCAATGATGCTCCATCGGCGGCGGAGCCTTTTTGTCGCCGCGCTCGCGGCGCTGTCCTTCGGCACCGCGGGAAATTTACTCGCGCAATACAGCATAAACAGCGCGTCCATTCCGGGGATTCCAGCAGCCGCGCCCGGAGTTACTTTCACTATCTCCGGCAACCTGCCCACTTTCTCGACGACGACCTATGAGTTGTGTACCTACATCGCAGCCGCGCCGGCAGCTACGGCGACCCCGCTCGTCCCCACCATCATCACCGCCGGGGCAGTAGCCCGCGTCACCATTCCTGCCTCTTATATTCAGGCCGTTCCGCCTTCTGCCTTCGGCGCGAATCCGCCAGCAGCGGACCTCTACGTCGTCCCGGCGGGCTCGACCTGCAACGGCACCTACGACCCGACACTCACAACCGAGATTGCATTGTCGCTCCGGCTGCCCATCGTAACGCTGACTTCCGCTACGAACTTGCCGCTGCCGAATCCCAGCGAAACCGGCGCACCCACGCCAGTGCGCTTCACCATCAGCGGACAATTTTTCGCGACTGACACAGTGGTGGACATTCAAGGCCTGCCCGGCGGCACTATTACGGTGACTCCGACTTACGAAACCACCAACGCACTACTCGTCACGATGCCTGCGATTCCGGCCGGTGCCACCACAGCCACCTTGCAGGTGCGATCGGTCGGGCCACTCGGAAATTATCTTGCGGCCAACACGCCCGGATTGACGTTTTACATACTGCAAAATTCCGCTCTCTCGAACCTCACGCTGACACCCAACCCAGTCAACGCAGGCTTCGGTTTCACCTCGAGCGTCACTGCCACTCCGGCGCAAAGTCCCTCTCCGCAATCAGCCGGAGTTCCCACCGGTCCGGTCGCGCTCTCTGAAGGCGGGAGCACGTACGCGAGCCCGGCGCTGAAGCTCAGCCCATCCACCGCCGCCCTCAATCAGACTCTCCTGCCGGCCAATGTAACCGCGGATATTTATGCCCAGGCCATTGCTGATCTCAACGGCGATGGCTTGCCTGACGTCGTCTTCGTTGCGTTCAGCACCGATCTGGACCAGATGGTGGCCTATACCAACCTCGCCTCCTACCCGCGCGGCCAGATGGCGCCGGTCGTGCAGACCGGCCTCGACTTTGCGTGCACCTACGTAAGCAGTATCGCGCTGGCCGATGTCACCGGAGATGGCGTTCCGGACTTGGTAGCGAATTGCGCTTTCTACAGCAATGCGGGCGGCGTTATCGAGGTCTATCCCGGTTATGGCGATGGAACTTTCAACCCGAATTTCACTACAGTTATCTCTGGCACTTGGGAGACCGCGCTTGCCGTCGGTAACTTCTCTCACAGTGGACTGAACGACATCCTGCTGGGAGGCCTCTTCACCAGCGCCAACCCGGGTCCCTTCGGATTAGCCCTCTATAAAAACCTCGGCGGCGGTACCTTCTCCACGACTCCGGTGTCCACAAGTTTCAAAGCCGGCGCGCTCGTCGGATTCACCACCTATGTCGCCGATCTCAACAACGATGGCTATCCCGATGTCCTGGCCTACGTGGTGGGTGACACCGCCGCGCCGAACATCAGTGTCTTTCTCAATCGGCAGGATGGCACCTTCGGCGACGGCAAGGGAAATAACAACGTGCAGTTGGCGGTTCAAGCCAACGCCAGCGTCAGCGGCGTTACCGTGGCAGACGTCAATCAAGACGGGCTGCCGGATGTCATCGCCGGAATCGCCTCCGATCCGAGCGCCATCGATGCCTACCTGAACACCAGCTCCGGCGGAACAGAATCTTTCGCCCCATTTGTAGCGTCCAGTTTCGCCTACACTCCGCAAGCACTCGCCGTAGCGGACTTCGATGGTGACGGTTTTCTAGACGCCGCGGTTGGTAGTCCCGGCGGCATCTTCGTCCTCTCGGGTGACGGCAAGGGCGACTTCGCGCAAAATGATCCGGCTTTCTCTTACACCACCCTGCCCGCCGACAGTGCCGTCGCCGCCATGGTTGCCCAGGACCTCAACGGAGACAGTTATCCGGACCTCACCGCAGCGCTGTTTCAAAACTTGAGCGACAACGAATCGTTCTCCGGAGCCACCTATGTCGTCGAGGGCCCTGCGACTGCAGCCACGTCAACTTTTCCTGCACTGCCCGCGGGCACTTACACCATCGACGCGAACTACGCTGGTGATCAGAACTTCTCCGGTTCAACCACCAACGCGAACCTGATCGCGGATGGCATCCCCACAACCACAACTCTCGCCGCCATCCCCACACCGGTCACCTACGGAACGAAGATCACCATGACGGCGACGGTCGTCCCGACCATCTCAGGGGGAGTCGCCCCATCCGGAATAATGAATTTCCTCGATGGCAAGACTGTATTGGCGAGTGTCACCGTCAATGGCTCCGGAGTCGCCAGCTTCTCCACCACTGCGCTCGCAGTTGGCATTCACTTTCTTTCCGCCACATATGTAGGCGATGCTTATAACCTCACGAGTAAGTCGGCTCAGCAAGCGGTAACGGTCAATCCCGCCACCCTGACAGTGGCGGCCAATAATCTGAGTAAGCAGCAGGGAACTGTCAATCCGACACTGACTTACACCATAACGGGTTTCGTCAATGGAGATACGCAGGCCACCGCGACCACCGGCCAACCGTCCTTGACCACTACCGCCACGACAAATTCTCCCGTGGGCAGCTATCCCATCACCATCACCGCAGGAACGCTGGCGGCGAATAACTACACATTCACCTTCGTCAACGGCTCGCTGACCGTCTCAGCTGGACTGACGCTAACTTCGATCACCCCCAACAGCGGCTATGTAGACGACCCGTCCACGACGATCACTGCGATCGGCACGGCCTTCATCGCGGGAGACACCGTGCAGATCAATGGCACTGCAGTCTCCACAACGTTTGTCAACGGAACCACGCTGACCGCAACCATCCCGGCCAGCTACTTCCCCACCGTCGGCACGCTGCAAGTAAATGTGCTGCCGCCTGCGGGAGCAGTGAGTAACTCGCTGCCCTACACGATAACCCTGGTTCCGACGACGACCAACTTGACCGTCGCGCCAATGTCGCCTGCTTACGGACAGACGGTAACGTTGCAAGCGCAGCTGCTGCCCAAGAAACAAAACGCCACGCCTAGCGCGATGTATAGCTTCTACGACGGAACGACGCTGCTCGGTACGGCCAGCCTCACCAATGACATTGCTACGTTCAAACTGGTTCCGGCAGTCGGCAAGCACATTTACCATGCCGTGTATCCGGGCGATGCTGTCTACGCAACCAGCACCTCGGCCAACACGAATCAAACTGTCACGGCTGCCGTGCTGACCGTGACCGCGAACAATCTAAGCAAGCAGCAGGGAGCTGCTAATCCGGCGCTGACCTACACCATCACCGGCTTCGTCAATGGCGACACGCAGGCCAGCGCGACAACCGGCCAGCCCTCGTTGACCACCACCGCTACCACCAGCTCTCCCGCGGGCACCTATCCCATCACCATCACGCAGGGCACGCTGGCCGCCGCGAATTACACCCTTGCTTTTGTCAACGGCACCCTGACCATCGGGATTCCGTTCGCTCTGCAATCGATCTCTCCCAATAGCGTTTACATCGGTGCAGCAGCCACCACCATCTCGCTGACCGGCAGCGGTTTTGCCTCCCGCGACGTCGTCCAGGTGAATGGCACCGCTATCTCCACCAGCTATCTCAGCAGCACTTCACTGAGCGCCATCATTCCAGCGGCGGACTTGAAGACTCCGGCCACGCTGGAGATTACCGTGTTTGATCCACAGGCCAAATCTACTGTTGGCCCCTTGCCATTCACAGTCGGAATACCTCCGGTCAACATCACGTTCACCGGGCCGACCAGTGGCACGTCAGGCGAGCAGCCGGTACTCAACCTCCAGCTCATCAACCCTTATCCGGTCGATCTCACAGCGACGTTGACGCTAACGTTTACGCCCGATCCAAAGGCGGGTGTGGACGATCCAGCGATTCAGTTCTCTACCGGAGGGCGCATCGATACCTTCGTCATCCCGGCGAACACGACCATCACGCCAACAATCCAACTGCAGACGGGAACAGTTGCGGGAACAATCGACGTCACCCTGACACTGGCCGCCGGAAGCATCGACGTAACACCCGCCGGCCTGCAGCCCGTCACGATCGGAATTGTTGAAGCGGCGCCGGTCATCACCGGCATGAGTCTTACTCGTGACGGCGACACGTTGACCGTGATCATCACCGGTTACTCAAATATTCGTAACATGCAGCAGGCATCCTTCACATTCTTCCCCGCTCCCGGCGTCTCGTTTGACGACTCCGCGATCCAGGTCACTGCGGGACCAATTTTTGGGACCTGGTATACCAGTGCTCCTTCCGACCAATATGGCTCAGAATTTACCTACACTCAGCAGTTCGGAGTTAGCTCCGGCGCAACCGCCGTCCAATCTGTCACCGCCACGCTGACGAACAGTGTCGGCTCATCCGGTTCGGAGTCCGCGCAATGACCAACGTAATCGACGTGCTTGCAAAAGTGACGGCCCTGGCTCTGGCGACCCTGCTCGTGATTCCTGCGCAGGCTTTCGCTGAGTCGGCTACGGATGGCCTGCCGGATCCCCAGCCCAAGGCGCTGCACATCGACATTCTCGAAGGTGAAGGTGCACTCAATAATATCCAGGCCAGAACCGCGCGCGAACCCATCGTGCAAGTCACGGATGAAAATCACAAGCCCGTCTCCGGAGCGCTGGTCATTTTTCTGATCCACGACGGCAGCGACGGATCCGGGGCTACCTTTGCACCGGCCAACGTGAAGACATTGCAAGTGACGACCGACGCGGAAGGCAAGGCGCGTGCGCGCGGCTTCCGTCCCAATCAACACACGGGTTCTTACACGATCGCAGTCAGCGCCGCCGTTGCAGGGCTGATTGCCTACCTGGACATCCACGAGACGAATCGTGCCAACGCTCCACCAGCCGGTGAGCCGCATGCCAAACTCGGCAGGATCTTCACCATCGGCATCATTCTCTTAGCGGGAGCCGCGCTGGGCTACGGCGCCGCGTCTTCCGGCAGTGGCTCCGGCACGACGATTACAACAGGCCCTGGCGGTGTTGGGCCCCCGGGGGCAGTCTCGCACGCCGGCCATGCAGGGGTGCGCTTCACTTTTGGCAAGCAATAATTGCCATCTGGCGCGCCGGAATCAGTCAAGCAATGCCAACAGTAGTTACGCCGGCAAATCTTGCGCAGTGGGAAAGTTATGCTGCTCTCGTCCCACTTCGCCGTCGTATTTGACCGTGCTCTTGAACAACTCGTACCGCCCGTCGCTGAATTGAGCGCCATGTTGGCGAAGCTCTGCCATCTTCTTTGCGTCGAGGGGCTGGAAGTTCCGCAAGATCGCGAGATTCTGGTCAAGGACCGCCATCGAATCCATTCCCGAGATAGTCGTCGACACTCCCGGCACGCTCATCGCGTATGACAATGCCTCAGTTGGAGTCAGCGCGCCGTTCACGATCGGCTCGCCCGAGCCGCCCATGCTCTTCATCGAGAAAACCGCCATGCCCTTCTGCATGGCAACCGGCAGCACATTCATCTCGAAGGAGCGGAAGCTTGTATCAAACGGGTTGATCGGCATCTGCACTGTGTCGAAGTGAAAACCCCGGTTCAGCATGTCGAGATGGATCGACGGATTCTTATGCCCAGTGAATCCAACGAAGCGGACCTTACCCTGTTGTTTCGCCGCCGTCAGAGCCTCTAGAACGCCGTCGGCTTCGTACGCCTTCTCCGGGTCGTTGTAGTAAATCACTTCATGTACCTGCCAAACATCCAAATGGTCCGTCTGCAAGCGGGTGAGTGACTCTTCCAACATCCGCATCGCCACATCTTTCTTCCGCCCATGCGTGCAGACCTTGGTCATCACGATGGCCTGGTCGCGCTTGCCCTTCAGCGCTTGACCAACGCGCTCTTCGCTCGCGCCTTTGTGATATTCCCACGCGTTGTCAAAAAAATTGATGCCGTGATCGAGGGCTTTCGCAACCATATTGTTTACTTCTTCCTGGGTTGATGCTGTTCCCAGGTGGAAGCCGCCCATTCCTAATATTGAGACTTGCAGACCCGTGCTGCCCATCGCGCGTTTCGGAACCTGGAAGCTCGGAGTCGACGAAGCGCCATATTCACCAGAAAAATTCGGCACGATTGGATTTGGTGGGCCCTCTCCCAGGTCTCCAGCCGCATGCTTCTTCACCGCCTGCGCGCCGGCCTTGCCTGAGATGGCCGGCGCTAGAGCCGCCGCCCCCGTCAATGCCGCACTCTGCAGAAATCTCCGGCGCGACAATTCAGCCTCGCGACTTGTGCTCTCGAATTCACTCTCTGACATGATCCCTATCTCCCCAGCAGCTGTGCCGTTGCAATCCTTAGCGCTAAACCATCACTCGCAGTTAGCAGTTTCTGTTACTCAGCCACTGCCGGATACGGCCGGCCGGTGTTCTCCGTCGACTTCACCATTTGCTTCACTTCGACCGATGCCATATCCAGCGGAAATTCGTGAGCCAGCCGAGCCTCAGGGTTGTCAAACTTGATTGACACCTTGTACAGCTCAAAGCGACCATCGCCCGCGTACTGCTTGGCGCGATCGCGTAACTCCTGCATCTCAGCCTCGCTCAGAGGCGTGAAGCCCTGCGCGACGCCAAGATTTTGTTGCAGGATGTCGAGATCCGAGACGCCCGTGATCGTCGTCGCCACCGGCAGTGACATCGAATAACGCAGCAACTCCGGCGCCGTGAACACGCCCTTCTCGACCGGCTCGCCGTGCCCTCCGATGGGCTTCATCGCAAGTGGCGCGATACCTCTCTGGTTCAGCACAGGTAGCACCTTCTTTTCGAAACTCATGAAGTTTGCGTCGAAAGGGTTCAGCGGCATCTGCACCGCGTCAAAAGGAAAGCCGGTATCGAGCATGGCGAGGTGAAGGTCGGGATCTTTGTGTCCCGTGAATCCCAGGAAGCGAACCTTGCCGGCCTTTTTCGCCTGCAACAGCGCTTCGGCTGCACCGCCGGGACGCATAAACAAATCCGGATCATTTTGAAATGTAACTCCGTGAATCTGCCAAAGGTCGAGATGATCAGTCTGCAAACGCCGCAGGCTCTGCTCGAGCATCTGCATCGCGAGTGTGCCATCCCGCCCATGCGTACACACCTTCGTCATCAAAAAAGCTTTATCGCGCCGGTCCTTGAGTCCTTTTCCAAGCCAGTCCTCGGATTTGCCCCGGTTATATTCCCAGCAATTGTCGAAGAATGTTACGCCGCCATCGACCGCGCGATGCACTATCTCCACCGCAGTCTGCTCGTCTTTCGCCGCACCCAGGTGGTGACCACCCAGACCAAGCGCGGAGATGTGAACGTCTGTCTTGCCAAATCGTTTCAGAGGGATCTCAGCTGCGGTTTGCATAGATTGAAGTTAGGATGCAGCGCCCCTCGGCGTGAAGCTCGGCAGGCACAGTAATTTTGATGAGACCCAAATCGACGCCCGCGCTGTGTTGTGTGTCGACAATGTTCTCTATCCCACGAAGAAATCCATCTCCCCCTCATCGCTCTCCCGCATCCAAGCCAGAGAAAATCCCAAGGATCGAGTATGGAGCTTAAGGACAAAGCGGCACTGCTGCGTGACACACTCACTTCTTTGGAGTCTGTGCTGGTCGCCTACTCGGGTGGTACGGACTCGGCGTACCTGGCCTACGCCACACATCAGGCCCTCGGCGACAGGATGCTCGCAGTCATTGCAGACTCTGCTTCGCTGCCACGTAAAGAGCTTGACGCGGCGCTGACCTTCGCCAGCCAGCAGAATATTCCCACGCACGTCCTGCAAACCGAAGAGCTCGACAACGCAGCCTACGTCCGGAATGACGCGCAACGCTGCTTTCACTGCAAGGACGAGCTCTTTTCCCGGATGGAATCCGCCAGAGCGCGCCTCGGTTTTCAACATCTCGCCTACGGAATGAATGTAGATGACAGAGCTGAATTCCGCCCAGGCCAGAAAGCCGCAGCCCTGCACGCAGCAGTCGCTCCGCTCGCCTTGGCCAACCTGACTAAAGATGAGATACGAATTCTTGCCCGCCAAGCCGGGCTCTCCATCGCCGACAAGCCGGCCAGCGCCTGCCTCTCTTCGCGCATCGAGTACGGTCGCCCAGTGACTGCCAAAAATCTGAGACAGGTCGAGCAAGCTGAGGACGCGCTGCACTGCCTTGGCTTTCCCCAGGTCCGCGTCCGCCATCATGGCGACTTAGCCCGCATCGAGATTGCTCGCAAGGACCTTCCGCGCGCCCTCACCCTGCCCGCTCTCGATCGCATCACCCAGGCTCTCCGCGGAATCGGCTTTGTCTACGTCACGCTCGACACTCAGGGATACCGGTCGGGATCCATGAATGATGTTCTACCCATTTCCGCAGTCACCTCGGCCAGCCGGCTAGCAAGTTAGGGAGCGATTGTTATGCGAATTGCGTATCTTGATTGTTTTGCCGGCATCTCCGGCGACATGTTTCTCGGTGCCTTGTTCGATGCCGGAGTGCCGGCTTCGGTATTACACGCCGCTACCGCCGCTCTGTCTCTCGACGCAAGCCTCCAGGTTGAAACGGTGGACCGCAGCGGCATCTCTTCGAAAAAAGTTCACGTTTTCGATGGGGAAACTCTCGCCGAAGTGACCCCTGAGCCGCATCCGCATGACCACGGCCCTCAGCATAGTCATAGTCATCCTCACGACCACGACCACGCGCATGACCACGCCCCGAAACACAGTCACGACGCGCCACATACGCATGACCAATCCCAACACGAAATCTCAAGCCACGGCCATGACACGCCGCATCCGCATGTCCACGGCCGCTCCTTAACCGCCATCCGTGCACTGATTCAGGAAGCGCCACTCCAGGAGCCAGTGAAAGAAATGGCGATTCGGACATTTGATCTGCTGGGGCGCGCCGAGGCCAAAATTCACAACGTGCCCGTCGACAACATTCACTTCCACGAAGTCGGCGCGGTCGACGCAATTGTCGACATCGTTGCGGCCTGTGCGGGAATCCATCATCTCGCCATCGACCAGTGGTATTGCTCGCCGGTCAACGTCGGCGGCGGCACCGTCGTCTGTGCGCATGGAACTTTCCCCGTCCCGGCGCCGGCTACCGCTGACTTACTTCGCGGAATTCCGACGTACTCGGCCCATGTCCAGAAAGAGTTAGTAACTCCAACCGGCGCCGCCCTGCTTCGCGCACTCCGCGCCACATTCGGCGAACATCCCGCGATGAGCGTCGAACAGATCGGCTACGGCGCCGGTACCCGCAACCCGCATAATTTTCCGAACGTACTTCGCCTCAGCATCGGCCAAAGTTCGGACTCTGCGACCCCATCTGACAGACATCACGCTCATGACAATTCCCAGACCGTGACTGTACTTGAGACTGCGCTCGACGATCTCTCTCCCCAGGTTCTCGCCTACGTCACGGAAGCCGCACTGGCCGAGGGCGCGCTCGACGTCATGTTGACGCCAGTCATCATGAAGAAGGGGCGTCCCGGCACGCTCCTCACCGTCCTGTGCAACGAGACGCAACGTCCCGCGCTGGAGCGCCTAATCCTCAGCGAAACTTCAACGCTCGGAATCCGCATCCGGCAAGACCGGCGCTCCTGCCTGGACCGCAGCCATGTCGCCGTCCAAACTGAATTCGGTGAAATCCGGATGAAGGTAGGGTCATTGAACGGGGTGCCGCTCAACGTTGCACCGGAATTTGAAGACTGCCGAAGCGCTGCCTCGCACCACCAAGTCCCGCTCAAAAGTGTGCAGCAGGCAGCGATGGTCGCCTTTCACCAGGTCGAGGTCATGCTGACATGACCAATGCCAGCTTGCTTGCGCTGCTCTCTGCCGTGGAGAGAGGTTCGCTCTCGCTTACCGATGCCGCGGAGCGAATGAAATCGCTTCCGTTTGAAGACTTGGGTCACACCCGCGTCGATCACCATCGCAGCCTGCGCAGCGGTCTGCCGGAGGTAATTTATGCAGCGGGCAAGACCACGCTGCAAACCGTATCTGTATTTTCCAGTCTCGCGGCCAGTGGAGTGGATGTACTCGCAACCCGCGTCGACCCCGCGACCGCTGAAGCCGTTATCCTGGCAAATCCGCAGGCGATCCACAACCCGCTCTCCCGGACCGTCGCCTTGCGTCAATCCTCCGGCGCTGTTCCGTCAGGTCATATCGCCGTCGTCTGCGCGGGAACCAGCGACCTGCCCGTCGCAGAGGAAGCCGCAGTCACCGCCGAAACTTTTCATGCCCGCGTCACCCGGCTCTACGATGTCGGAGTCGCCGGCATTCATCGCCTCCTCGCCGTCCGCGAACAGCTTGCAACCGCCGCAGTGGTTATCGTCTGCGCAGGCATGGAGGGCGCATTACCCTCCGTCGTCGGCGGCATGGTCGGCGTCCCCGTGATTGCGGTCCCCACGTCGGTCGGATACGGCGCCTCATTCTCGGGGGTGACAGCCCTCCTCGGCATGTTGAACTCCTGCAGCCCTAATGTCACCGTCGTCAACATCGACAACGGCTTCGGCGCAGCCTACGCTGCAGTTCTAATAGCCCGAACTGCCGTCGCAAAGTTCGACGCTCTCTCTCTCGGGGAAGAGAACAAGCAACCCAATTCTGTAACTGTAGATATGCGATAGCCGCGATCGCAGCGGCTCCTGCGTCATCCTTTCAGCAGAAAGCCGCATCCTACCGGCTGCATGTCGAAGAGAACGAAAACCATCCCGCCGCCCGAAGGCTCACCGAATACTGACTGGTTCGGCCGCTTCGCTGCGATTGCGTCCGCATTGGTCGGCTCCCGCTGGGCCTTTGTCATCGCCTTCGTCGTCATCCTGGCGTGGGGAGCCACCGGCCCCGTTTTCCATTATTCCGACACCTGGCAGCTCATCATCAACACCGGCACGACAATCGTCACATTCCTGATGGTCTTCTTGATTCAGAACACCCAGAATCGAGATGCCAAGGCGATCCATCTGAAACTCAATGAATTGATCCACGCAATCGACAAGGCCCAAAATCAAATGATCGACATCGAGCGCCTGCCAGACCACGAGTTAGCGCAACTGGCCATGAATTACGGCGCTCTCCGGGAAAAGGCGCTTGGACAAATGAGTCCGCAAAAGGCGACCGCTCGAGACGGAGTGTGACTCAAGCACCCTGCCGCAACTGTAGTCTCACTTTCTTCAAGTCGGCGATAAAGCTCAGTTTCTGCTGATGGCGCTCGTCCTCGCTCCGTGCCCGCAAAATCGATGACGGATGCACAGTCGCCATGATCGGCGGCAGCCCTTCGACGTGAAAAAGATTTCCGCGATCGCGAGTGACGCGGAACTTAGCTCCCAGCAAATCTTGCGCAGCGGTCGCGCCTAGACAAACAATCAGCGCGGGCCCTACCGCTTCCATCTCAGCATCCAGCCAGGGCCGGCATGCAGCGACTTCACGCAGAGTTGGCTTCTCATGCAGACGCCGCTTGCCGCGCGGTTCCCACTTGAAGTGCTTTACCGCGTTGGTGACATAGACGTAAGCCCTGTCTATGCCTGCTTCATTCAGGCATTCATCAAGCAGCTGCCCAGCAGGGCCGACAAAAGGCCGACCTTGTTTATCTTCCTGGTCGCCGGGCTGTTCGCCGATCAACATCAGCGGGGCCTTCAATTTTCCCCGGCCAGATTCAGCTTCCAGTTCTCCAAACACCGCTTGCGTAGCGTGACGATAGAGGTCGCAGCCGTGACAGTGCTGCACCGCTTCCCGTAAAACTGGAAGCGTTCTCTGTCTCGGAACATAGGGTGCAGCGCTTGTTGTGAGCTCGATGGGCAAATTTAACTTCCGTTTCGATAGTTAAGCAGCTCGTGGAACGCGGGTTTCCTCGATGGTATCGATCCAGGGATCAATCACAATCTTGGTGCAGCCGTCCTCTTTCTTCTGCCATTTGGAATACATCTCGGGGACCTGCTCGATGCCGACGACATGTGAGATCAGAAAACTGGGATCAATGTGACCAGCCTCGATGTGACCAAGCAGCGGCTTGAGATATTTGTGCATGTGAGTCTGGCCCATATTCATATGAATGCCTTTTCCAAAAGCCGCGCCGAAATTGACCTTGTCCAGGAGCCCGCCATACACGCCGGGAATGGAGAGAGTCCCACCCTTGCGAATCGCCTGGATGGCTTGGCGCAACACAAATGGGCGGTCGCTCTCAAGCATCAGCGTCTGTTTGACTGTGTCGTATATTCCAGCCGCGGATGAGGAGTGGGCTTCGATACCAACGGCGTCAATGCAGCTGTCTGGCCCAATCCCGCCGGTGAGATCTCGCAGAGCTTCGGTGATGTCCACATGCTCATTGCTGTAATCAATCGTCACGGCGCCGACGCTGCGAGCCAGCTTTAAGCGCTCCGGATAGCGATCCATGGCGATGACTTTTTCGGCGCCCAGCATTTTGGCGCTCGCGATCGCAAACAGCCCGACCGGCCCGCATCCCCAAACCGCCACCGTATCTCCAGGTTGAATGTTCGCATTCTCAGCACCCTGGTATCCGGTGGGAAATATGTCAGATAGGAACAGTACTTTGTCGTCCGGCAGATCGTTCTCGATTTTGATCGGACCGACGTCAGCGAAGGGAACCCTTGCGTACTGCGCCTGCCCGCCGGCGTAGCCACCATATATATGGGAATAGCCAAACAAGGCGGAGCCCGAGTAGCCATACATTTTTTCCGCAATGCGCGCGTTCGGATTGGTGTTATCGCACAAACTCCACATATTGCCATGGCAAAAGAAGCAGCTGCCGCATGCAATGGTGAACGGAACGACGACACGGTCGCCGCGCTTCAGCTTCTTCACCGCAGAACCGGTTTCCTCGACGATCCCCATGAACTCGTGGCCGAGAATGTCCCCGCTCTCCATCGTCGGGATCAGGCCGGCAAACAAATGCAAGTCGCTGCCGCAGATCGCCGTCCGAGTAATACGAATAATCGCGTCATGCGGATTCAGAATGGCCGGGTCCGGCACTTCGTGGACTTCAATAGCTTCCTTGCCCATCCAACAAACAGCTTTCATGGAGCCTCTCCTGCGGGTGCGGTGAATTCATCTGCTAATTGTTTCGGCGCAGTTATGCGGCGTCGCTTGTTCCCTGGGGCGTCGGATTGGTCTCGCCATATGCCCACTCCTTGATGGTTCCAATGGTGCCGCGCGGACCATGGGGCTGGCCTTCCACGGTGGGAATTTCTCCCGTTTCTGCCAGCTGCTTGAAGTGACGAAGATTCTCAATCACGATCTGGCGCGGACTTCGATCCACTAAGGCCGCGATGGCATTGCCGACAGAACCAAAATGCACTTTTATCGTCTGGACCAACGTCACCAGTGTTCCGCGGCCATTGCCCAGCTCTAGAAAAGTCACGGAGCCGTCTTGCTCGACGTCTCCCGAGATCGTTCGCCACGCGATGCTCTCACCCGGCACCTTTTCGGTGACTTCGGAGTCGAAAGTCAGCTGCGCCTTTGCATCCTTGCGATCCCCCACCACCCAACGGGTAACTTTCTCATTCACCGGCGTCACCGAGATGACCTGTTCCTGCCAGCGAGGAATAAGTTCAACCTCGCTCCACAGGCTATAGAGAGCGTTCGCGTCTGCACGAACCGTTTGCGCCGCGTGAGAGGTGATGCGGCCGTCATGATTTCCCTCAGGAAGAGGTTGGTAAATCTCCCCGTCGGTTTGCCATGAGGCCGCGTTGATTGCGCTTACTTTGCCTGCGTTCATCTGAAATGCCACCTTCGCTTAAGCGGGTTTAGCCGATTTTTCGTGCATCGCTGCCTTGACGCTGTCGGGAACAAAATTGGCAACAGCACCTTGGACCTTGGTCTTGAAGCTCGCCGAATAGACGTGCTTGTCGCCGTTCATCAGTGCCTCATATCCCTGCTTCGCAACATCGTAGGGCTCGCTGTCTTTTTTACCTTCCTTGCCAACCTTGGTGTTATCCATCCCCGCGCGATGGAAGAAATCCGTGTCGACCGGGCCAGGTTGGAGG
>Ga0302326_10017587_pt1 | contig 14902 bp, 14 predicted proteins | sample Palsa_T0_3_FD_202264 | JGI IMG/M metagenome (GOLD analysis project Ga0302326, IMG submission 202264) | Peat permafrost microbial communities from Stordalen Mire near Abisko, Sweden - Palsa_T0_3 | ecosystem: Environmental > Terrestrial > Soil > Palsa > Peat permafrost | place: Sweden: Abisko... | reverse complement strand
GCTTCACCGACGCCGACACGACGCGCGCCTCGAATGTCACCGCCGGTGGCATCTACAACACCGTGATCCGCCGCGAGCGACGCGGCGACTACCTTGGCGCCACCGTTCAGGTGGTCCCGCACATCACCGACGAGATCAAGCAGCGGATCTCGCTGATCGCCCAGGCGACCGACGTCGACGTCGTGATCACCGAGATCGGTGGCACCGTCGGCGACATCGAGTCGCTGCCGTTCCTCGAGGCGATCCGCCAGTACCCGGTCGATGTCGGACGGCGGCGCTGCATGTTCATCCACCTCACGCTCGTTCCCTACATCAACCACGCCGGCGAGCTGAAGACCAAGCCGACGCAGCACTCGGTCAACGAGCTACGCCGCATCGGCATCCAGCCCGACATGCTGGTGTGCCGCTCGGAGTCGGTGCTCTCGCGCGACATCCGCAAGAAGATCGCGCTGTTCGCGAGCTTGCCGCTGGAGGCGATCATCTCGGCCTACGACGTCGAGAACATCTATTCGGTGCCGCTCGGCTTCCACGACGAGGGCGTCGACGATTTCGTGCTCGAGCACTTCGGGCTCGAGGCGCCCGCGGCCGAGCTGGACGGCTGGCGCGCGCTGATCGATCGCGCCGAGGTGGCCAGGCAGCCGGTGCGGATCGCGATCGTCGGCAAGTACGTCGAACTCGAAGACGCCTACCTGTCGGTCGCCGAGGCGCTACGCCACGCGGGCTTCCTGCACGGCGGTCGGATCGAGATCGACTGGGTCGACTCGGAGACGCTGCTCGACGACGGTGCGCAACTGGGTAACGCGGTAACCGAGCGGCTTGCCGGCTGCGACGGCGTGCTGATCCCCGGCGGCTTCGGCAGCCGCGGCTTCGAGGGCAAGATCGCGGCGGCACGGTTCGCGCGCGAGAACGGTGTGCCCTATCTCGGCATCTGCTTCGGCATGCACGTGGCGGTCTGCGAGTTCGCCCGCGGCGTCAGCGGCATGGAGGGCGCGAACTCGACCGAATGCGATCCCGAGACGCCGTTCCCCGTCATCGATTTGCTGCCGGAGCAGAAGGAGATCGCCGATCTCGGCGGCACGATGCGTCTCGGTGCCGACCCGATCAAGCTGAACCCGGGCACGCGCGCGAGAGAGATCTACGGCGAGGCGGTCGCCTACGAGCGCCACCGCCACCGCTACGAGGTCAACAACATGCTGCGCAAGCGGATCGAGTCGTCGGGTTTGACGATGTCCGGCACCTCTCCCGATGGGCGTCTTGTCGAGGTCGTCGAGATAACCGACCATCCGTTCTTTGTCGCCTCGCAGTTTCACCCGGAGTTCAAGTCGCGGCCGGACCGTCCGGCGCCGCTGTTCCGCGAGTTCGTCGGCGCCGCTCTGGTGCGTGCGCGCTCGCAGCACCCGGAGCCGGCACCAGCATCGGTCTATCCGCGGGCCGAGCAGCGCTCCCCCTCCAGCGAGGAATCGCCGGCGCCGCGGTCGTGACCGCGGCGCGCGAGGCTGAACGCCGTCGCCTCGGCGAGCGCTTCGCTGCACTGTGCAGCATCTACAGTCCCTCGGGGTCGGAGCGCGCCTGCGCCGAGCTCGTGCGCGGCGAGCTCGCCGAGCTCGGCATCAGCGTCGTCGAGGATGGCGCCGGCGAGGCGCTGGGCGGTGATTGCGGCAACCTGCTGGCGCGGATTCCCGGGCGTGACGGGCGCTGCGTGCTGTTCTGCGCCCACCTCGACACCGTGCCGGCCGCTGCGCCGATCGAGCCGGTGCTGCGCGACGGCGGCTGGGAGAACGCCAACGACGCGATCCTCGGCGCCGACAACAAGGCGGCGGTCGCCGTCCTGCTCGGCTTGGCGCAACGACTGGTGGCTGAGCCGCCGCCGGTCGGCGTCGAGCTGCTGTTCACGGTCGGCGAGGAGGTCGGGCTGCTGGGAGCCAAGGAGTTCGAGACCGGCCTGCTGCGCAGCGACGTGGGCTTCACGTTCGATGCCGCGATGCCGATCGGGGGAATCGTCGTCGCCTCGCCGACCTACTATCGCCTGAGCGCCGAGTTCCGCGGCGTCGCGGCACACGCCGGCGTTCGTCCCGAGGATGGCCGCAGCGCGATCCTCGCCGCGGCGCGCGGGATCGCCGCGCTGGCGCTCGGCCGGCTCGACGACGGGACCAGCGCAAACATCGGCACGATCGAGGGCGGCAGCGCCGCCAACGTGGTGCCGGAGCGCTGCGTGGTGGTGGGGGAGGTACGGAGCCTCGACGCCGAGCGAGCGGAGGCGGTGGCGAGCGCAATGATCGCCTCGCTGACCGACGCGGCCAACGACCCCGAATGCGAATGCGACATCGATGTGACGCTGGAGCGCCAGTTCGACGGCTACCGCGTGCGGCCCTCGAGCCCGGAGCTCGTGCTCGCCTCGCGGGCCCTGCGCGACTGCGGCTACCAGCCCGATCCCGGCGTCAGCGGTGGTGGCAGCGACGTCAACGCGCTGCGCACCCGCGGCTGTCGGGCGATCAACCTCGGCAACGGTGCCGAGCGACCGCACGAGGCGACCGAGCGGGTGAGCGTCGCGGCGCTCGAAGGCCTGCTCGAACTTGCCTCGGCACTCGTGCAGCGGGCGGGCGAGCCCGCCTAGCTCTTGGTCGCGACGTTGCGCGCCGAATGAGCGCGCAGGGGTCTCGACGGTTGTTGCGAACCATTCGGCATGGCCGTTGCCGTCGTACCTCAGCGCCAGGTCGAACAGCTGGTCGTGGACTTCCTCACCTACCTCGAGTTCGAGCGCGGCCTGTCGCGCAACACGCTCGAGGCCTATCGCGCCGACCTCGCGCAGTTCGCCGACTACCTGGACGCACACGGGCTCGATGTGCTGAGCGTCAAGCACGCTGAACTGGCCGGCTTTTTGACGATGCTTGCCGCCGGCTCCGCCGGGCGCGGACCGGCTGCTGCGGCGACGCTGCAGCGCAAGGCCGCTTGCCTGCGCTCCTTCTACCGCCATCTGCGCCGTGAGGGCGTGATCGACCACGATCCGACCGCCAACCTGCGCGGGCCGCGCAAGACGGCGAAGCTGCCCGAGGTGCTGAGCCGCGACGAGGCACTGCGTCTGCTCCACACGCCGCAGGGCCGCTCGCCGGCGGCGCTGCGTGACCGCGCACTGCTCGAGCTGATGTATGCCTGTGGCCTGCGGGCCTCGGAGGCGACGGGGCTGGAGATCGATGACATCGACCTGACCGAGCGGATGCTGCGCGCCCGCGGCAAGGGCGCCAAGGAGCGCGTCGTGCCGATCGGCCGCGACGCCGTCGCCGCGCTGCGTGCCTACGCCGAGCACGGACGCCCCGAGCTGGTCGGCCTGCGCAACGAGCGCCACGTGTTCGTCAACTCGCGCGGCATCGGGCTGACGCGCCAGGGCCTCTACAAGATCATCAAGGGCCACGCCAGCACGGCGGGCCTCGACGGTCGCGTCAGCCCGCACACGCTGCGCCACACCTTCGCCACGCACCTGCTTTCAGGCGGCTGCGATCTGCGCGTGCTGCAGGAGATGCTCGGCCACGCCGACATCGCGACGACCCAGGTCTACACGCACCTCTCGAGCGAGCGGCTGCGCGACGTTTACTTCCAAGCGCACCCGCGAGCCAGCGCGCACTAGCATCGGGGGCTGTGCTCCCAGCTTTCCCTCCGGTCGCTCGCGCGTCCGCGATCGCGCTCGACCACGGCTCGGCGGGCGATGCCTGAGTTGCCCGAGGTCGAGACGGTCCGTCGCCAGCTCGCGCCGGCGATCGAGGGCCGCCAGATCGATCAGCTCGAGGTGCTCGATCCGCGCTGGTGCAATCCGCTAGACGGCCGCCAGCTCGCCGACGCGGTGCGCGGCCTGCGCGTGCAGCACCTCGCGCGCCACGGCAAGTACCTCGACTGGCAGCTCGACGATGAGCGCCACCTGCTGATGCACCTGCGGATGACGGGGACGTTGCTGCTCGATCCGCCGGCGCCGCCGCCCTACGCGCGCGTGCGGATCGACCTCGGTGAGCGGACGCTGTGGTTCTGTGATCCACGGCGCTTTGGCACCGGCGAGCTCGTGCTCGGCGATCAGGCGCTGACGCGGTTGCTCGCCGGCCGTCTCGGGATCGATCCCTTCGATGACGGCTTCAGCGGGCCGCTGCTGCGGGCGCTCGCGAAGGGGCGACGCGGCCCGATCAAGTCGTTTCTGCTCGACCAGCACAACGTCGCCGGGATCGGCAACATCTATGCCGACGAAGCGCTGTTTCGCGCGCGAATTCATCCCCGGCGCGCGGCGGGCAGCTTGATGCCGCGCCAGTACGCACTGCTGTCCGAGACGATCCGCGAGGCGCTGGCGGCGGGAATCGACGCTGGCGGCGCCTCGATCGACGACTTTCGCGACCTCGACGGCGCGCGCGGCAGCTTCCAGGACCGCTTTCTCGTCCACCGCCGCGAGGGCGAGCCGTGTCCGGTCTGCGGCACGCCGATCGAGAAGATCGTCGTCGGCGGCCGCGGGACCTACTTCTGCCGCCACTGCCAGAGCGTGCCGCGATCTCGCGCGGCGGCGCGTTCGCGCTGAGCGCGGCGCGTCGCGAGCTGACCGGAGAGCGCTAGGCCGCGAGCAGTTGCGCGAGGCGACCAGAGCGGTCGGCGGCGAGCAGTTCGTCGAAGCCGCCGACGAGCTGATCGCCGATGATGACCTGCGGGAACGTCATCATTCCTGTGCGCTGCACAAGCTCGGCGCGGCCGTCCGCATCTCTGGCAAGGTTTATCTCGTCGTAGGCGATGCCGCGCTGACCGAGCAGCGCTTTCGCCTGACGGCAATAGACGCACGGCTCAGTGGTATAGACGGTGGTCTTGCTCATTACTTCACAAAATATAGCCTAACCCGATGTCCGGTCCGCTGAAAACCGAGGCGATCGTCCTGCGCTCGCTGCGCTACGGCGAGGCCGACCGCATCCTGCACCTCTACACGCCCGACCGCGGCCGGATCGGCGCGATTGCCAAGGGCGTGCGGCGCACGCGCAGTCGCTTCGGTGGGCGGCTCGAGCCGTTCTGCCGCGTGCGCCTGCTCTGCCACGAGGGCCGCGGCGAGCTGCTCACCGTGACCGGCGTGGAGACGCTCGAGTCACACGCCGGGCTGCGCGATCAGGCCGTGACGCTCGACGCCGCGGCACGCGTCTGTGACGCCGTGGCGCGGGTCTTCGAGACCGGTGAGCCGCACCCCGCGGTCTACAACCTGCTCGCCAACGAGCTGGCGCTGCTGGCCGATGACCCGGCGCAGGCAACTCACGCCAACGCGCTCGCCTTTCGCCTCAAGCTGCTGGTCGCCGCCGGGCTGGCGCCGGCGCTCGCCTCGTGCGCGTCGTGTGGCGACGTCGAGCATCTCGCCGGCTTCTCGCCGGCCGCCGGCGGCGTCGTCTGCAGCGCCTGCGAGGCCGACGCGTTTCCCTTCGCGCAGGAGACCCACGCGTTCATGACCGCCGCTCTCGCGCGCCCGCTGGCGCAGGCGCCGGCGGCCTCGCCGCGGGCGCTGCGCGAAGCCGAGCGGGCGATCGGCGAGACCCTCGAGCACCACGCGCAGCTGCGGCTGCGCCCGGCCAGCGGCGTTGCTGCGCGATGAACGCCGCCGCGCCAGAGCAGGTTGCGGCGCGCTTTGCGGCGTTGCAGATCGCGCGCGAGGAGCGCGACCTCGCGCCGCGCGCCGCGCGCTCCTACCCGGCCCACCGTCGCCGTGAAGAAGAAGATTGCGCGCTGCGCACACCTTTCCAAAGAGATCGCGACCGAATCGTCCATAGCAAGGCGTTTCGACGGCTCAAGCACAAGACGCAGGTGTTCGTCGCGCCCGAGGGCGACCATTACCGCACGCGGCTGACGCACACGCTCGAGGTAACGCAGATCTCACGCACCGTGGCGCGGGCGCTGCGCCTGAACGAGGATCTCGTCGAGGCGATCGGCCTCGGCCACGACCTCGGTCACCCGCCGTTCGGTCACATCGGCGAGGACGTGCTCGATCGCTGCTTGCACGAGCGTTTCGGCGGCCACTTCCACCACTGGGAGCAGTCGCTGCGCGTGGTCGAGCAGCTGGAGCGCGACGGCGCCGGGCTCAACCTGACCGAGCAGGTCCGCGACGGCATTCTCGGGCACTCCGGGCGGGCCGCCCCGCCGTCGACGCTCGAGGGTGCGATCGTACGGATCACGGACCGTTTCGCCTACCTCAACCACGACATCGACGACGCGCTGCGCGCCGGCGTGCTGGCCGCGCATGATTTGCCGCACGACGCGATCGCGGTGCTGGGCGACAGCGGCTCGCGGCGAATCGACGCCCTCGTCCACGACCTCGTCGAGCATTCCGAGCGCGCCGGGGAGATCCTCCAGGGCGAGCAGGCGGCGAGTGCGATGACCGAGCTGCGCGACTTCATGTTCGAGCGCGTCTATCTCGGCCCGGTCGCGCTGCGCGAGCACTCGAAGGTCGAGGTGGTCGTGCGGACGCTGTTCACGCGCTACTGCGAACATCCCGAGGAGCTCGGCGACGGCGGCGCGGGGGAGCTCGCGACGCGCGTCACCGACTACATCGCCGGGATGACCGACCGCTACTGCATCCGCGCCTTCGAGGAGCTGACCGTGCCACGCTCCTTTGGCGTCCACGGCGGCTACTGATGGCGCGCTACACCGCCGACAGCAAGGAGCGGGTGCGCGAGGCGATCGACATGGTCGACCTCGTCGGCACGCGCACCGAGCTGCGCCGCGCCGGCGCCGACTCCTACAGCGGCCTCTGCCCGTTCCATGACGAGCGCACGCCGTCGTTCAGCGTCAAGCCCTCGGAGAAGCTCTACTACTGCTTCGGCTGCCAGGCGCGTGGCGATGCCTTCACGTTCGTGATGGAAACACAGGGCCTTGACTTTCCCGGTGCGCTCGAGCTGCTCGCCGACCGCTACAACGTCAAGCTCGAGCTGGAGGACGAGGATCCGCGCGCCGGCGACCGCCGCCGCCGGCGCGAGCGGCTGCTCGAGCTGCTGGAGCGGACCTGCGGCTACTACGAGCGCTACTTGTGGGAGGCCGAGGAGGCCGCGCGGGCGCGCGAATACCTCGCCGGGCGCGGGCTCGAGGAGGCGTTGCTGCGGGAGTTTCGCGTCGGCTACGCGCCGAGCGCCTGGGACCGGGTGCTGCTGCAATCGCGGCGCGGCGGCTTCAGCGAGCAGGAGCTGCTCGACGCCGGCCTCGTGCAGCGCTCACGCGAGCAGCCGGGGCGGGTCTATGACCGCTTCCGCGCGCGCATCACCTTTCCGCTGTGTGACCGCCGCAGCCGCGTGCTCGGCTTCGGTGCGCGGGCGATGCGGGCCGACGACCCGGCGAAGTACCTCAACAGCGCCGACGGCGAGGTCTTTCACAAGCGCGAGCACCTGTTCGGACTGCACCTGGCACGGGCGGTGGCCGCCAAGGCGGGCTCGATCGTGCTCTGTGAGGGCTACACCGATGTGATCGCGATGCACCAATCCGGCGTGCGCAACTGCGTCGGCCTGATGGGCACGGCGCTGACCGATGAGCAGCTGGGGTTGCTCTCACAGCTGGCGCCGAGGCTGGTCCTCGCGCTCGACGCCGATGGCCCGGGCCAGGAAGCGATGCTGAAGGCGGCGCGCGGCGAGGAGCAGAAGCGGTTCGAGGAGCTGCGCGTGGTGCCGCTGCCGGCGGGCACCGATCCGGCGGAGGTGCTCGAACGCGAGGGGCCAGAAGCGCTTGCCGCGCTGATCGCGCGCGCGGTGCCGTTCGTGCGTTTTCGCGTCGAGCGGATCCTCGCCTCGGGCGATGCCAGCAGTCCGGAGGGTCGCGACCGGATCCTCGCCGAGCTGCGGCCGGTGTTCGCCAAGCTAAGCGTCGGTGCGATGCGCGAGGAGCTCGAGCGCGAGGTCGTGGCCCGTCTCGGTGTGTCAGAGAAGGCGGTCGAGCGGCTGCTCGCCGTGGGTAGCACGAGCGCTGCGCCGGTGAGCGCGCGCGGCGTGCCCGCGCCGGCGCTCGCCGTGGGTGAGCGGACCGAGCGCGGGTTTCTCGAGCTGTGCATCGCGCTGCCCGACCGTGGCCGCCCGCTGCTCGAAGAGCTCGACCTCGAGGCGACGTTCTCGAGCCCGCTGACGCGCGCCGCGGCCGAGCATCTGCGCTCGCACATCGACACGCCGGCGACGGGGGTCGACCAGCCCGAGCTGGCGAGCCTGCTGGCCGAGCTGTCGGTGCGGGCGAGCACGCTGGTGGCCGTACCGGCGCAGCTCGAGGTCGAGCGCCGCCAGCTCGAGCTCGCGCGGATCGAGCGGGCGATCGACGCCGCACGGGCGGGCGGCGGCAGCGGCATGACGCAGCTCGGGCACGAGCGCGAGGCGGTCAAGAGCGAGCTCGATAGCTGGCTGACACGGGCGCTCGAGGAGACCTCGGCGAGCCCACGCTAGGCGCGGTTGGGCGGCTCGCGCGGAGCGCTACGCGCGCGTGCTTGACGAGCAACCCCTGGCGGATAGACTGCGGAAGTTTTCTTCGCAGACAAACAATCGGGAGGGGTGGGTAATGGCGGATCGATGGGCTCGCCTGGCGACGCCAATATTGGGAGTGATCTTCGTTGTCTTGGTGCTGGTGTCGATCTTCGTCGGCTCCAATAACACGCCCGATTCGAACTGGAGCGGCCAGCGCGTAATCAAATTCTATGTGCAGCACCGCCACGACCAGAAAGTCGCCGACTTGATCGGGTCGATTTCGTTTGGCTTCTTGGTGTACTGGACGGCGACGGTGCGCAGCTATCTGCGCCGTTCGGAGCGTGCCGAGGGAGCGAGCACGCTGATGCTGGTCGGGGCGGCGTTGTTCGCCGTCGGCTTCCTAACCGTGTTCGGCGTCGATTTCGCGCTGGCGGACGTCCCGAGGTCGCTCGTGCCGGGGGCAGCCCAGGCGCTCAACGTTCTGGAGAACGACCTCTGGTTCGGGATCCCGATTGGCGGCGGCGTGTGGGCGATTGCCGGCGGCATCGCGATCCTGCGGGGGGCACAGCTGCCCAAGTGGCTCGGCTGGGTAGCGGTCGTACTCGGCGTCGTCGTAGACTCACCGGCGCTGTTCTTTGCCCTCTTCGCGCTGTTGCTCTGGGTCCTGATCGTCAGCTTCCTGGTCTATCGGCGTAGCGGGCCCACGGCAGCGCCGGGCGGCAGCCCGCCGGCGCCGATCCCCGCCTGAGCAGCGTTTCTCTGCGGTTGCTGGGGTCGAGCGCGTCTCGGCCCCAGCAAAATCGCTGTCGCGGCGCTGGCCACCAAGCTTGGGTAGGCTGGATCATCTAGCTGGCCAGCGAGAGGATCGAGAGATGCCAGAGATAACCGTTAGAGCCCGTGTCGATCGCTGCATCAGCGACGCGATGGAGGGCCATGGCTGGGTCTATGACGAGGACACCAACGAGCTCGTGCCCGACCCGAAAGCTGCGGGCGGGGAAGCCTCGATCAGTGGCCTGGTCGCCGCGGTCAGCGGCATCATCGACGCGCTGTACGTGATCGCCGCCGAGATCGATCGCCAGAACGCCAAGCCGGTGAACCTGTAAGACGGGCAGGGGACCGGCCCGAACTCGGTACCGATTTGTTGTCTAGCCCACGATCAACCTGGTAGGTTGCGCCGATGGCTCTGACCCGCCGAAACCTGCTGTATCTGTTTGGCGTCGACGTGGTGCTGTTCTTCCTCGCAAACGTCACGTCGGGGAGCAACAGCAAGCACCCTGGCACCGTCAGCAACATCTTCTGGTACGCCTTCCTGATCGGCGTGTTGGCGCTGATCTTGCTCGGACTCATCACGTTGGCGCGCCATCTGCGGCCGCGCGCAACGAGCGGCTGAGCACCTCACCGCGTCGCGCGGCGCGTCTATAGAGCCGGTTGCCACGATTAATGCACGAACATGTGTTCGTGTCCGCCAACGTCGCGAGCGCGACGAACGAGCGCCCTGGCAACCGCCGTTTTGGCGCGTTTTACGACCGGTGACCTCGATAGGATACGAACATATGTTCGTATCAACAGGGAGCATCAATGAACGCCAATTCACTTCGCGCCTGGGTCGCTGAGGGTCTCTCGCTCGACGAGATGGGCAGGCGCGTCGGTCGCCATCCAAGTACGGTCGCATACTGGCTAGCCAAGTACGGTCTGAGCGCGCCGGGGCGCGAGAAGCACGCGCCGCGCGGCCCGATCGAGCGCGAGGAGCTCGCAGCGCTTGTCGATGGCGGCGCGTCAATCGCGCAGATTGCGGAAACGCTGCAGCGCGGCACGAATAGCGTCAGACACTGGCTTCGGCGCTACGAACTCGACACTGCAGGCACGATCCGCAGGCGCGCTGCTCGCGGGTTGACGACGGGAACTGAGCTGATGGCCTGTCCTCATCACGGCCTGACCGAGTTTCGGCTCAAGCCGCAAGGAGGTTTCAGGTGCCTACGCTGCCGCTCCGAGGCGGTGACCCGCCGTCGACGAAAGGTCAAAGCGATTCTCGTCGACGAGGCCGGTGGCGCATGCGCGCTCTGTGGCTACGATCGCTGCCCAGGGGCGTTGCACTTCCACCACGTGGATCCAGCGGTTAAGAGCTTTGAGCTCAGCGCAGAGGGGTTCGCGCGCTCGATCGAGCGTGCCCGCGCTGAAGCCAGCAAATGCGTACTTCTGTGCTCCAACTGCCACGCTGAGGTCGAGAGTGGAACCGTTAGTCTGTCGGGCGAGCGGCCCTCTCCGGGGTAGCTCAATGTGGTGATCCGGGGTAGCTCAACTGGCAGATGCGCTCGACTGTTAATCGAGAGGTTGTGGGTTCGAGTCCCACCCCCGGAGCTCTTTTTCACCGCCGCTGACGCGCAAACTCCTCGACCAGCTCCGCCGCCCGCCCGGGCCCGTCGTGCTCACCGGCCCACGCCGCGAACCCCGCCGCCCGCTCGCGCATCCGCGCATCGCCCAGCACCCGCAGCACAGCGAGCCGCACCGCAGGCGCGCCAAGCAACCGTCGCGGCACGCGCACGCCAACCCCGGCCCAGTCGACACGCGCTGCGTTCTCGAACATGTCCCCGGCCGCCGGACAGACGACCAGCGGCACGCCACAGCTGAGGGCCCGCGCCACCGTCCCGTGGCCGCCGTGACAGACCACCACGGCCGCGCCCGGCATCGCCTCGGCATAGGAGATCCAGTCGACGAGCGTCGCGTTCCCGGCCCCCTTCAAGCCACCTTCACGACCAGCGACCGCGAGCACCCGCAGCGGCAGCCCGGCGAGCCCAGCCAGCGCCGCCCGGACGAGCCGCTGCTCGCCGTCCTGCGAGGTTGACGGCGCGACCACCACCAGCGGGCGCCCATCGTGCACCCCTGACACCTCGGGCACGGACGGCTCCCACAGCAGCGGGCCGACGACGTGCTCGCTCGGTGCCCACGCACGCGGGTATTCGAGCTGGGGAAACGTGGCGATCAGGCACAGCCCGCGGCTGATCCCACCGTGACCATAGTCAAGCGGTGCCAGCCCGAGCTCAGCCCGGGCGGCGTTCAGCTGCCGGCGTCCGAGCTCGACGCCCTGCCCGCTGACGCCCGCCAGCGCACGCCACAGCACCCGGCCGGCACCGGTTCGTGGCAGCCGCGCGCCGCTCGAAAACGGCGGCAAGCCGGCGGCAGCCACAGGGTGCAGGTGGGGGATCAGCGTGGCCCAAGGCACGCCCGCCTGCTCAGCTGCGAGCGCCGGTGCCACGGTCAAGATGTCTGCGACGACCGCGTCGGGCTGCAGCCACTCGAGCAGCGGCGCCGTCTCCAGCGCCGCGCGCACGCTCGCCGCATACGGCGAGAGCCGCTGCTCGCCGCTCGGGAACACCGGGTATTCGGGCAAGGCGACGAACCCGAGCCCTTCGCGCTCGACATCGGCCTGCCAGCGCTCCGCGGTCTGCACCGTGACGTCGTGTCCGCGCCCGCGCAGCGCACAGCCCAGGGCGATCAGCGGGAACGCGTGTCCCGGGTCGCCGAAGGAGGCGAGCAGCAGCCGTAGTCGCGATCGCTCTTGCACGTAATGGAAGAAACGCCTAAATGGGGCTTCGTTGTCTGAAGATTGAGTTAGGATGCGCGCGATGCTCTCGCGACCCGACGCGCAGACAAGCGTGGACGAGGACGCGCTTCCCGGTGGCTCTGGTAACGAGGGCAACCGGCGCCAGAGTCGCCGCCAGCGTTGGGTGTCGATCTTCGGCGTTGGCGCGTTCGTCATTGGTTCGGCGATCATGGTCGATCGCGACGGCCTGTTCCTTTCCAGCGATGAGGTGCTGCTGTGGGTGGTCGCCGCGCTCGTCGCGCTGTCGCTCAGCGACCTGCACCGCGTCGGCTTTCGGCTGCTGTGGGACTGGCTGCCGTTCGGTCTGCTGCTGGTCCTCTTTCACTACGCGCATGGGCTTTCGGTGCTGCTCGGAACGCACCCGCACTCGCTGCTGCAGATCAAATTTGACGAGCTGCTGTTCGGCAAGCCGCTGCTGACGCTGCAGCTGCAGCACGCCTTTCACCAGACCCAGCACGTGCGCTTCTGGGAGTACTTCCTCTGGGTTGTCTACCTGACCTACTTCTTCCTCGCGCTCGTCGTCGCCGGCGCGCTGTGGCGCTTCAACTATCCCGGCTTTCGCCGGTTCCGCACCCGCTTCGTCGTGCTCAGCGGCCTCGGCTGCTTGACCTACGCGATCTACCCTGCCGACCCTCCGTGGCTCGTCAGCCAGGACCTGCGCGAGCTGCCGACGATCTACCGCGTCCTCTATGAGGCTTGGGGCAGCGTCGGGCTGCACTCCGCCGGCGGGCTCGTCGAACAGGGCTCCGCCTTCCACGACGAGTCGGCCGCCGTCCCGTCGCTACACGCCGGAGCGACGATGCTCGTCTGCCTGTTCTTCTGGAAGACTGCGCGACCGTGGGCGCGCGCGCTGCTCGTCTTCTACGTGCTCGCGATGGCCTTCACGCTGGTCTACGCCGGCGAGCATTACGTCTTTGACATTTTCACCGGCTGGCTCTACGCCGCCGTCGTTGTCGTCGTCATCAACTACCTGGCCCGCCGCCGCAGCGCCCGGGCGGCGCCGCCGCACCCACCACCCCTGCCTACATCGCCTCCGTCATCCTCGACGGAGGCCACGCCGGTCGCAGTCGCGACACAGTGACCCCGCGCATCCCGCTGGCGCGAGCGCTCGTCGCTCGGCTACGCGCGCGGGTGCGCCGGCGGCGCCGTCACTAGGCTGTCGCTCGCGGGCCGGTAGCTCAGCTGGTTAGAGCAGCGGACTCATAATCCGTCGGTCCCAGGTTCGAGTCCTGGCCGGCCCATCGAAAGCGCCCTTTCGGGGCGGTCTGTGTGGGCCGCCATCTCCGTTCTTCACGTCTCAGCGCTCAAACGACTCCCTACGCGCGTGATGCAGGACTGCGGTGTCAGCTGCCGTTGAGCTCGAAGCCGAGCGCGGCATTGATGGTGCCGTAGCAGCTGTTGAAGGGTGCGCCGGCGTTCGTTGGGTGGTTCGGACTGCGGATTACCGTCCCGCCGGCGAGGGTTAGCGTCCAAGCTGCGGGCGTCGTCGTGCGTGAGCAGCCGGTCGCGGCTTTTTGGGGACCGGCGAGCGAGAAGGTGGCGACCAGCGCGCCGGCTGGGTTGCTGGTGAGCCCGCGGACGCTAGCCAGGGGGCTGAGGTCGACCGGTGCGCCGATGTGCTCTCTCACGGTTTCGGTGTCCGCTTGGCCGCCTGCATCGACGCCGTGGAAGGCCAACGCGCCACGCAGGCTGCACGGGTGCTCTGAGGTGTCCAACACGTAGAAGATCCCCGAATTGCTCTGGCTAACGCCATTGGTGGCGAAGTAGCGTCCGGTGAGCTGATTGCTTTGGCACGCTGGAGCGGGGCGCGTCGCGACGACGAACGCGAAGAACCCGGCGCTGGCGTACAGCGGGCTGCCCGCTAGCGGCGTCTGCCAGACCACACGGCCGAACGGCGCCTGCGGATCGTTCGCCTCGAACAGGTTCACGACGAACGCACGTCGTTTGCTCGCAAGCGCAGCCGGCCACAACTGCTGCCCCACGTAGTCCGGCGCCGGAGCCAGCTTCGCGCCGCTGAGGAGGGGCGGCGTGACGAGGCCGTTCAGCGCCAAAGCGCCAAGCGCCGACAACGGTTCCGCACCAGCTCCGACCGCCAGCAGCTCCGGTTTGCAGCCGGACGCGCGCGCCGAGAAAACTCGCTCCCCGTATCGCAACCGCACCAGCACTGGACTGGCGATGTCGCACGACGACGATCCCGTGCCAGGCGCGCGTAGCAGCAGCGCCAAAGTCTGTGCCTGCGCCGGCCCGAGCAAGGTTCGCCAAGGGAACGGGACGGACGTGACAGGGAGGGGGCGCGGCGGCGACCAGTAGACGCAGAGCTCCCCGGCGTCCGGATCTCGCGGAACAGCGACCGCGATCCGCCGCGCACCAGGACCGGACGCGGCTGGCGGATTGCGCGGGCACGCTCCCAGCCCAGAACTGCCGCCCGCCGCGGCTGCATCGCCCGCGGCCGCCACCGCGGCGACGCAGCTCAAGCCGACCAACACCAAGCTGATCACCACGACCGGCCGGAGCGAACGAGCCGGCGTCACGCTGCCAAGCGTACGCTCCAAGCACAGACTTCACCAACACCAGACGACACGCCAGCGGCTTCTCAGGCATTGGTAGTAACCGTCAGCCCGTTCGAACGCCGATCTGTCCACACCGCAGTTCGAACAGCGCTCTCGCTTGCTCATAGAGCTCGCAATCCAAAGCATTCGACTCGCGAAGGGACTGTAGCTCAGCCGAGGTGAGCGTTGCGACATCCGGCCTGTCATGAGTGGAGTTGAGACGCGGCATCTCTTTCCGCTCAGGCCATTGCATGGAGTGTGCCGCCAGCGCCAGGGAGCTCTCAAAGTTCTCCTGAATACCAAAGCAAACGTAACGGTTCACGAGA
>Ga0302326_10017586_pt1 | contig 14903 bp, 9 predicted proteins | sample Palsa_T0_3_FD_202264 | JGI IMG/M metagenome (GOLD analysis project Ga0302326, IMG submission 202264) | Peat permafrost microbial communities from Stordalen Mire near Abisko, Sweden - Palsa_T0_3 | ecosystem: Environmental > Terrestrial > Soil > Palsa > Peat permafrost | place: Sweden: Abisko... | reverse complement strand
GGTACGCTGACACGAGCGTTGTGTTTCACGGCTTTGTGCGAGCCGCCAATGGCGTCATAACCTCGTTCGACGCGCCTGGTGCAAGTACCCTCGCCGGCGAAGGCACCGAGGCCGAGAGCATCAACTCGGCGGGAGTTCTCGCGGGCGATTATACCGACACAAGCAATGTGAGTCACGGCTTCGTGCGCGCTGCCGATGGCGCCATAACCACCTTCGACGCTTCGGATGCCGGCGGCCAAGGTACCCTCGCGAATTCAATCAATGCAGCGGGGTCGATCGCGGGAAGTTACGATGACGCGAGCAACGTGACGCACGGCTTCGTACGCGATGTCAGTGGCGCTATTACCACGTTTGACGCTCCAGGCGCGGGCACCGGTGCCGGTCAGGGAACCCAAGCCAGTAACATCAATGCGGCTGGGCTTATCGTGGGGCTGACCTATAGTACGAAAATTGTGCGTCGTGGCTTTGTGCGCGGCGCAAGAGCTGGCGACATAACCGCGTTCCGTGCTCCAGCCGCGGGCACGAGTGCCGGCCAAGGCACATACCCCTCCGGCATCAACGAGGCGGGGGCTATCGCGGGATATTACAGCGACTCAAGCGGCGTAAATCACGGTTTCCTGTTGACGCCGTAAGCCCCGGTTACCGCGACATTCACCGCCGCGAAACCAGCCGCACCCGCCGCGACTCGATCAACGGCCTCTCCGACATCGCTTCCTCTGCGATAGCCGCCTGCTCCTCCTGATGTCGCCGCCCCGATCCCGTCGCTGGGCTGGCGCTTTCCGGACGGCCCACATAACGCAACTCGCGGCCCGTGAGCGCAAGCAGCGGCTGCAACTGCTCCTGCATCAACCGCCAAGGCCCCATGTTGCGCGGCTCTTCCTGCGCCCACACCACCTCCGCGGCGATCCGATAGCGCAGCAGCGCGTCGTTGGCGTCGCTCTCGGCGAACGGATACAACTGCTCGATGCGCACCAGCGCCACGTGATTCGCCTGGCGCGCCTCCCTTGCGGCCAGCAGATCGTAATAGATCTTACCGGAACAAAAAACCACACGCGCGACCTGCTCGGGATCGAGGGCCGCGGTATCCGGCAGCACCTCGCGGAAGCCGCCGCTGGTCAGCTCGCCCACCGTTGAAACAGCCTTGGGATGTCGCAGCAGGCTCTTTGGCGTGAAAACCACGAGCGGCTTGCGCATGCCGCGGCGGTCCGCGCCGCCATACATCTGCCGGCGCAACAGGTGGAAATACTGGGCCGGCGTGGTGCAATTAGCGGCCTGCATATTATCGCCGGCGCACAGCACCAGGAAGCGTTCGATGCGCGCGCTGGAGTGCTCCGGCCCCTGCCCTTCGAAACCGTGCGGCAGCAGCAGCACCAGTCCGCTGGGCTGGCCCCACTTGGATTCCGCGCTGGAAATGAACTGGTCGATCAGGATTTGCGCGCCGTTGGCGAAATCGCCGAACTGCGCTTCCCATAGCACCAGCGTCAGCGGATCGGCCACGCTGTAGCCGAACTCGAAGCCCAGCACGGCGTACTCGCTCAGTGAGCTGTCGAAGACTTCGAAGCGCGCTTGGTCCGGCGAGATGTGCTGCAGCGGCGTATACTTCTGCGCGTTTTCGGAATCCCAGAAGACCAAGTGCCGCTGGCTGAAAGTGCCGCGTCCGGAATCCTGGCCGCTAAGCCGCACGGGCGTGCCTTCGAGCGCCAGCGTGCCAAATGCCAGCGCTTCGCCGAACGCCCAATCGACGGGTCCGCCTTTGTCGATCACCTCGCGGCGGCGGTCGATGAAGCCGCGGAGCTTGGGATGCAGGTGGAAATTTTCGGGGAATTGGGTTAGCCCGCGAATCACGCGATCAATGTCCGCTTTACCAACTGCCGTGCGCGGGCAGAAGCTGGCGATCTCGTCGCTCGGAACCGCGGCCAATTCCTGTCCCTCAAAACGCTCGCTGCTCTTCTCAGCCGCGTCGTAAGCCGCCGATAGACTCTGCGCGAAACTCTTGCGCATATCCGCGACTTCTTCGGCCGTGAGCACGCCTTCGCGCACTAGCCGATCGCCGTAGAGCTTGCCCACCGAGGGGTGCTCCTTGATCTTGCGGTACAGGATCGGCTGCGTATAGCTGGGATCGTCCGCTTCGTTGTGGCCGTGGCGGCGATAGCAGAACATGTCGATCACCACGTCTTTCTTGAATTGTTGGCGGTAATCGAAAGCAATCTGCACGACGCGGATGGCGGCCTCGGGATCGTCGCCGTTCACGTGGAAAATAGGGGCTTGCACGCCGCGCGCCACATCCGTGGAATAAGGCGTGGAGCGGGCTTCGTCGGGCAGTGTGGTGAAGCCGATCTGATTGTTGATAATCAGGTGCACGGTGCCGCCCGTGCAATAGCCGTCGAGCTGCGAGAGGTTCAGCGTCTCGGCCACCACCCCCTGCCCCGCAAACGCCGCGTCGCCATGGATCAGCAGCGGAATCACGCGCTCGCGGTGCGTATCGCCGAGGCGGTCCTGCTTGGGGCGCACGATGCCCTCCACCACGGGATCGACGGCTTCCAGATGGCTGGGATTGGGCGACACGGAAACCAGAACCTCGCGGCCGGTGGCGGAGCGATAGACGCCGCGCGCGCCTATGTGATACTTCACGTCGCCGGAGCCTTGCGTGCTGGCCGGGTCGAGTTCGCCTTCGAACTGCGCGAAGATCTCCGCGACCGGCTTGCCGACCACCGTGGTGAGCACCGTCAATCGCCCGCGGTGCGACATGCCCATGACGACTTCGTGCACGTTGTCTGCGGCGGCGCGCTCCAGAAGCTCGTCGAGGATGGGAATGGCGGTTTCCGCGCCTTCCAGGGCGAAACGCTTCTGGCCCACGAAGCGGGCGTGCAGGAAATGCTCGAACTCCTCGGCTTTCAGCAGACCCTGCAGGATGCGCACGCGCGTTTCGCGGTCGAGGGGCCAGTTGTTGGCCTGCGGCTCCATGCGGTGCTGCAGCCAGCGCTTCTGCTCGGGATGCTGGATATTCATGTACTCGCAACCGATTTTGCCGCAGTACGTCTGGCGCAGCGTTTCCAGGATTTCGCGCAGCGTGGCGACGGGCTTGGGGCCTGGCTTGGAGGAATGCTCGCCGATGGCTTCGCTGAGGCTGCCGGTGAGGAACTCACGGTCGAGGTCCCAGATGGTGAGGCCGTAAGTGACCGGATCCAGCTCCGGATGGTTGGTAGGCTCGCCGCCCAGCGGATCGAGATCGGCGATCAGGTGGCCGCGCACGCGATAGGCGTTGATGAGCTGGAGCACGCCGGCTTCTTTGGCGATCTCGGCGGTGCGGCCGCTGGCCCCCGGCAGCATCACGTTGCGGTCGAGCTCCCACATCACCGGCTGGTGGGGCATCTTCAGGTGCGCGAAGATCTCTTCGTAGAAGCCGTCGGCGCCATCCAGCAGCGCCTGCACCTTGCCCAGGAACATGCCGGATTCCGCGCCCTGAATGATGCGGTGATCGTAAGTGCAGGAAAGCGACATGACCTTGCCGATGCCCAGCATCGACCGTGTTTCGGGCGCGGCGCCCCGATATTCGGCAGGGTAATCGATGGCGCCGGCGGCGACGATGGCGCCCTGGCCGGTCATCAGGCGCGGGCTGGAAGTCATGGTGCCGACCGTGCCCGGATTGGTCAGCGAAATGGTGGTGTTCTGGAAATCCCCGGGCGCCAGCTTGCCTTTGCGCGCGCTGTCCACCAGGTCGTCGAAGGTGGTCACGTATTGCGCGAAGTCGAGGGCGCCGGCGTTCTTGATGTTGGGGACCAGCAGGTTGCGGCTGCCATCCTTGCCGGCCACATCGACCGCGATGCCCAGATTGATGCGCGGATGCACGATGCGCGCGGGCTGGCCGTTCGATTCGCCGTAGGCATGGTTCAGGCCGGGAAAATCCTCCAGCCCTTTGAGAATGGCCCAGCCGATCAGGTGCGTGTACGAGACTTTGCTCTTGCCGACCAGCGTGCGGTGCTGGTTGATGATGCGGCGATTTTCGTCCATCACCTTGACGGCGATGACGCGCTGCGAAGTGGCCAGGGGAATGCTCACGCTGGCGTTCATATTTTCCGCGATTTTGGCGGCGATGCCGCGCAGCGGTTGGAGGTCTTCGGGGGCCGCAGAAGTGGCTGCTGAGCGGGCGAGGGGGGGAGCGGGCGAGGGTGCGAGCGCAGGGTGCCCGTTCGGCGCGTCCTCGAAGACGTGCTTCCAGCTTTCGTCCACCGCGGAACGGTCGTTCAGATATTGTTGGTATAGCTCGTCTTCGAGCCAGCTATTGATTCCCAGGTCCGGATCGGTTTTCAGGGGCATAGTACGGGGAGGCCTTCTTATTTATTGTACCTGCCCTAAAGCCCGCCACGGGCGGCTTCAGGCACGCAGTGTGGCGTCGGCGCGACTTGTCACGGGGACGAATCCCGAACGCCGTTTGGGACCATCAGGGGCACAAACCCGAGATGCCCACAGAACCGTCAACTTAGATTTGTAAACGCTGCGGCGTTTGAACGAAAGCCGCTGGCGCGGCGGACGCTTCGCGTGGGTAATGGTGGCGGCTGTCGGCTGACGGTGGCGGTATTTTGGGTCACAAGGGGGTCCCTGTGACCCATCTCAGACGAATGATGCTGGAGGAACTCCAGCGTCGCAACTGTGCTCAGAGTACCGTAAAAGGCTACCTGCGGATTGTGCAGGACGGCAGCCAAGCGGAGATTGTTGGTGGTGGCTGCATATCGCTTCTGTTCGAGAAAGATCCGGTATCTCAGAACCACGCTGGGGTTGAATGCGAGGCGCGGTTCTGAACGGTACCAATCGACAAAATCGGCGATCGAGATCATAGCTGCGCCGACCGCTTTTTGACGTGAAGGTATTGAGTACAGCCGCTTTGGACTGTTCGAGGTCTGGGAGCGCCAGGACGCGCTTGAGTGGGCGTTTTTTCTTACGCGGTTTTGACATCGGAGGCGGCCTCCTATCGGACCGTCGCCTGTCGGGATGTCCCGAAACTCAGCACTGCGCCGTCTATCATTGGCTATCCACGTTCCCATCTCAGGCCGTCTACTTGCCGGGCTCGTGGGATTTCAGAATCCGTAGCACTGAGAGTATCGTGTTCCAACTGCGCGTTGTCGCCGGCGCCCCAAAGAGTTTGTCGATCTGGCCGAGACAGCCAATCGTTTTCATGTGGCGGCGGTACACCCCATACACGAGACGATTCTTCGATCCCATGATTCGCACCAGCCACTCCCCACCTTCGGGAAGAACAATCGGAAGAGAAACTCCGCGGCGTCCAGCCTCCGACAGGATGCTTACAAATTGAACAACATCCGCGGGCGGTGGCTCAGTTCCAAACGGATTGTCCATCTCCAGTCGAATCAGATCGCTGCCGTCGCAGAAAGCGATGGTTGCTTCAAACGGCAGCTTCCGGCGCAATTCGCCAAGGAACTTTGCGCGCAACCCAGGCTTGCGAACGACAAGCGTACCTGCGGCGCCCACGTTCACGGCATCGTAGATGCCCAGTTCTTTGGCGAGCACGCTCGGACGAAAAGCCCTGTGTCCTCCAACGTTGATACCCCGAAAGAAAACGATCAAAGCCATGCTGCCCATTGTCGCCCGAAGTATCGAGGAGAAGCGGAAGCGGCCGGGCCTGACGATAGATAACGTGTAGTCGCTTAGCGTTTGGGAACTGTCTCTGGCGCTCGCGGCAAGGATATTGGCTGTAACACGTACAGCCCGTTTACGTGAATCGGAGGCATCCGGACAAAGTTATTCCCGCAGCAAATTGGCCAACTACTCGATGGCCTACCTAGACGCCCGGGCGCGCAACATCGCGGCGATATCCTCGAAGCCGTTGGAAATCGCGCCGTCGAGCGCAGTTGCGCCCTCCTTGGTGCGCAGCCCCGCATCCGCGCCGCGCGCCAGCAGCAACTCGACTACCTCGCGCCGGCCCCAGGAAGCCGCGTTATACAGTGGCGTCGCGCCCGAGTCGTCACGTACGTCGATATCCGCGCCGCGGTCGAGCAGCAGGGCCGCCATCTCGCGATGCCCGCCCAGCGCGGCGTCATGCAGCGGCGTGGCTCCCGCGGAGTTCTTCTCGTTGACCCGCGCGCCATGATCCAACAGTATGCGCGCGATTTCCACGTAGCCCTTGAGCGCGGCGTCCGCCAGCGCCGTCGACCCTTCCGCGTTGTGCGCGTTCACATCCGCGCCCTTGCCGGCCAGCAGCTCCACCATATCGGCTTGGCCTTTCAGCACGGCTTCATCCAGCAGCGTAAACCCGGGTTGATCCTTCTTCGCCAACGTCGCGCCGTGCGCCATCAGCAGATCCACCACCGCCGCGTGCCGGTAGCGCGAGGCGTTTTCGAGCGGCGACGCGCCCGACTCATCGCGCGCATTGACGTCCGCGCCGCGCGCGAGCAGCAGCTTGACCACTTCCGCGCGGCCCTTCGCCGCCGCTTCGCCAAGCGGTGTGGCGCCAGTTTCCGGATGGCGCGCGTCGATCCCTGCGCCCTTATCGAGTAGCAGCGCGGCGATCCCGCGATTACCCTTCCAGCAGGCCTCGTCGAGCGGCGCCGCGCCCGATTTGTCGCGCGTGTTGACGTTCGCGCCGTGCGCCACCAGTAGCGCGGCCATGTCCTGGTAGCCGCGCGTAGCCGCCAGGTGCAGCGCCGTCGCGCCCGAACGGTCCGCGGCATCCACCGCCGCGCCATGCGCCAGCAGCAGTTCGGCGACGTCCCGGTTATCCTTGATTACGGCGAAATCGAGCGGCGAGGATCCGGCTTCTAGATGGCGCGCATTCAAGTCGGCCCCATGCGCGATCAGCAGCGCGGCGATTTCCCGGTTGCCGGTCCAGGCCGCATCGTGCAGAGCGGTGGCGCCCAGCGTGTCGCGCGCGTTCGCATCCGCGCCCGCAGCCAGCAGCGCGCGCACCTGTTCTAAATTTCCGGATGTGACCGCCTCGTGCAAATCGGCCGCCTGCGCGATGGCAGCCCAAAGCAGCAACAGCCTACCCCACCGGGCATACATCGGTGAACCCCACGTATTGCACTTCCTCTTCCAGCACCACCGCAAAATGGCGCCGCACCCGTGCCTTCAGCTCTTCGATCAGCGCGCGGAGATCCGCAGCCGTGCCACCGCCGGCGTTGTAAATCAGGTTGGCGTGGTAACCGGCCACGTGAATATCGCCCTGCGACATGCCCTTGGCGCCCACCTGCTCCAGGAAATAGGCGGCCGGTACCTTGCCTTCGCGAACCACCGTGCGGGGAACCGCGGCCGCCACCGCGGGCGGCAATTCGGCCAGCAGAAAATTCTTGAAGATGCTGCCCGCGCACTTCATCGTGACCGGAAACTTCTCGTTGCGTACCTTTACGATGTCGTCTGCCGTCTGGCGCAGAGAGCCGGCATCCGCGGGCGTCATACGCAACTCGGTCGAGAAAATGATCCAGTCTTTGTGGCGTTTGAAGACGCTCTCGCGATAATGGAATTCGCACCCGGCGTTATCGAACACGCGCACGCGCTCGCCATCGAAGAAGCGCACCCCGCGCACCCCCTCCGAGATGGAATGGCCGTACGCGCCGGCGTTGCCATATACGGCCGCACCCACCGAGCCTGGAATTCCGGCCAGAGTTTCGATCCCCTGCAGCCCGTGGCCGATCGCGAAGTCCACCAGATCCTGCAGCACCGCGCCGGCATCGCACTGCACGCGGTCGCCCGCCGCCAGCATGCGCTGCGCCACGAAGCGCAGCATGATGCCGCGGAAACCCAGATCGGATACGATCAGGTTGGTGCCCCCGCCCATCACCATGTAGTCGCGACCGCTCGTGCGCGCCACCGCCAGCGCCTGGATAAAGGATTCCACGCTCTCTGTTTCGGCGTAGATATCGGCCGGACCGCCGATGGCAAATCGCGTGTAAGCGGAAAGCCGCGCGTCGCGGGAAATGGTTAAATTGGGTATTTCGGACAGGCGCCCCAGCGTGAGGTCCATCGATTTAATTATAGGAGGCAGCTATGCGACTCGGGTTCCCGGGCTTTCCACCCGCGGCCGTGGCATTCTACCGCGGCCTGGCGCGCCACAATACGCGCGAATGGTTCCAGCCGCGCAAGATCGTCTATGACGAGAAGGTGAAGGCGCCCATGGTGCAGTTGGTGACGGAGTTGAACCGGGCCATGATGGATTTCGCGCCCGGCTACGTCACCGATGCGCCCAAGGCCATCTATCGCATTTATCGCGACACGCGCTTCAGTCCGGACAAGACCCCATATAAGACGCAGATCGCGGCGTCGTTCGCGCGGCGCGGCATGGAAAAGCACGGCGCGGCGGGATATTATTTCGCGATCTCGCACAAGGGCGTGGATGTGGGCGGCGGCATCTATATGCCTCCGCCGGAAACGCTGCTGGCGGTGCGCACGCACATCGCCGAACGGCACCCGGAGTTCCGGCAAGTGGCGGCTTCGAGCGCCATTAAGCGGCTGCTCGGCGCGGTGCAGGGCGAGCAACTTTCTCGCGTACCCAAGGGCTTTTGCGCCGAGCATCCCGCAGCCGATCTGCTGCGCTTCAAGCAATTCCTGCTGTTCACCACGCTGGATGCGGCCATCGTCACCACGCCGAAGTTGTTCGTCGAGTTGGAAAAACGCTTCCGCGCGATGACGCCTTTTCTGGAGTTTCTGAATGCGCCTTTGGTGGGGAAGCGGCGTGGGGGGAAGGCAGAGTGGCTGTGAAGTGTTCACACCCACCGGCGGCACGATGAGTCGGGAGCCAGGCCCGGGCGGTGCGCGGAAATCGGACCTGAAATAGATCACGCGTAAGAGTATGCGTGCAGCAGAACGTCCTCTCGGTACACCTTGTCGTAAAGCCGTTAGAACCGGTTTTCCGGCGATGCCGGGCAGCGTCACTGGGACCCTTCCGCAGGCTCTGTATCGAGACATCGATTTCCCACGATGGTATTGGCCGCCGGCGAGACGCCCGGCCCCGCGGTGACGCACGTATGCGCGATGGCGAATCCGGAAATCTCGTTGCCCAGGATGCGGTTGCCCACGGTATTGGCGGGGCGGTCGGCGCCGCGCCCTAAGTAAATGCCGCTGTGCAACAAGGCCGGCTGATCGGGAGCGTAGTTGCAGCGCGCCTGGCGCATGTCGCCGGTGCAGCGATCGCGGTTCAATCCAAGCAGCCGGTTCGCCGACACGACGTGCCCCGCCCCGATCAGAAAGATGCCGCCATAGCCCGTGCCATCGATCAGATTGCCAACGATCGTGACGTTGACTGGTTGCATTTCGAGGTTGGAGTTATTGAAGACGATGCCGTACTGCGCATAGGGGTATGCATCATTCGGCTTGCGGCTGATGCACGAATTGTCGCGTATCTCGCCATCGTGGAAGCCGTCGAGATCCATGCATTTCCCGTTGATGTCTTCAAAATGGTTGCCGGCGTAGACGGATTGATCCACGTTGCCGGCGGTGTCCAGCGCGGCGGGCACCGCCGCCATATCTACGAACTCCAGCGGATAACCAATCCCGCGTCCGGTATTGTTTTCGATCCGGATGTTGGTGGCGTGTCCCACCTGAATGGCGTCGCGCGCGACCTCCTCAATGGCGTTCTGCGCGACGATTCCAACGGCGTTGCGGGGCGAACGATAGTTGGAATGCGTCCAGATGGCGTTGCCGCGCACGCGCCGGATGGCGCACTGGCGCACCTCGAAATCGCGCGTGCCTTGCTCCAGCAGGATTCCGCCGGATGCGTTGTTGCGGCCGGATGGCGCCAGCGACCCGCAGTCTTCGATGCGGACGTTGTCGATGCGCACGCCGGAAGAAGCGCTGACCAGCACAGGGTAGTTGGCCACTTCGGTGAACGATACGTGCCGGATGGAAAGGCGCGCGGCGTTTTCGACCACGATGCCGTTGTTGCGGTAATAGCGGGCGAAGGGGACGCCGGATGGCGGCAGCCCGATGGGCTTCTGCAAGGCTGCCCGATGGCCCACGATGCGAAAGCCGGCGAGGCGAAGATCGGTCGCGCCTTTGGAGTAGATCATGGCGCGGCCTTCGAAATCGGGCGCGGCTTCGAGCGTAGAGCCGGATGGACTGCCGCGGATTTCCAGGTTGTGGGCGCCTTCGGGGATGGTGATCTCGCGGTGCAGGACCAGGGTTCCGGCAGGCAGTTCGACGACGCCGGTGCGGCGGGAGAAGTCGGGCAGGTGCGCGCCACAGGCAGCTAGCACCAGAGCGCAGAGAACAAGAGTCGCATACTTTTCCTGTAACTGAGCGCTGCATAAATTGTGGGGCGGTCCCCCTAGACCGCGGCCGAGGCCCTCGTAGGCCTCTCGCGATTGTCGAAAGCCCTGGTTTTTCGAGCGAAAGAGGGTCCGACGCGGACGCGCAGACCAGGGGGCGACTCGGCGGGAAACTGGGAGAGGTCGGATGTGCGGGGATGGTACACGTACCGCGTTGGGAATGGCCCGCGGTTTTTCGCGCGCGAGGCGGATCGTTTCATCGGAGACGTCAATGCCGTGGATCTCGGCGAAGTCCGCGCTCAGCGGGCGCATGAGACGGCCCGGCCCGCAGGCGATCTCAAAGGCCTTAAGGTTGCCCGGGAACCGCCGGCCGGCGGAGCGCGGATGGCGGGCCTCGACGCGCGGGCCGCGGAGTACGTCGGCGGCGGTGGCGAAGACCTCCGCATCGTCCTGGGGTGCCCCCTGGGCCCGGCGGTCGAAGGCGACGTAATAGTGCGGGTCCTCGCGGCCGCGCTGGTTCCAATCCGGGCGCATGCGGTCGCGTACCTCGGAGTCGGGCATGCCTACCTGGTATTCTATCCACAATGGCGATCCTTGCGCGGAGACCCGCGCGGATTTCTATCAGAGCACGGGAAGGACGACGCGGAACGGCTCGTTATTCCCGAACGGAGACGCTTTCGTTTTCGGGCTTAGGCCGTAACCGCCATGACGAGGAGATGCCGACCAATTCGAACAGAGAGAGCCAATTGTCAGCCGTGTGGGCGCCCCCTGCTTGCAACACGGGCAGGAGGTTTTACATTCCCGCTTTTTCGGTCCAAACGAAGCACACACTGGACCCGCTCTCGCCGGTGGTGAGCGAAGTGCCCACGATAACCGTGCCGTCCGCATTGACCGCCAATGAGTAGCTCTCTGGGCCGCCGAGAGTGCCCAAATCCTGCATGCCGGTGGCGGCGGTTCAGCGAAGCGCCCGATAAAAGTTGCTCGGGTCCGTGGCATAACCCACGACCACCAGGCCATTAGCGGAGATCGCCGTCGCAGTGCTCTGCGTTCCTGTGGTGACCCCCAGGTCCTGCAAGCCGCCGGCGGGCGTCCACTTGAAAGCATGGAAGGTCGCGCCGTTGTCGTCGGAACCCTTGATAGCCGCGCCCACCGCAACCGGCGCCTGCCCGGTCCCGGCAAGGCCGTACGCCCAGCGGAAGGCGCTAAACGTTGTTGTATTTCCTATGGGTTGCTCTCCGGCGATAGCCGAACCGTTGTAGGAGATGGCGCCCACGCCAAAAAAGGTCGCTATTGCTAGGGTCCCGAGAACTTGGTATCCGCCGGCTAACGTCCAGCGATACGCCTGCACGGTATCCGTAGAGCTGCACTTACTTTGCCCATCGGCGCAGGCCCATGCGTAGCCTATGATCGTTGAACCGTCGCCGGATATGGCGCTGCTGTAGGTGCCCGCGCAGATTGTAGCGCCAGGCATCTCGCCCAGCCCTTGAAAACTGGGCGTTTGCGCCGCTGCGGCCAGAACTAAAGTCGCTGCCAGTGCGGCTGCAAACAGATACCCGGCAGCTTGGCGATGGCGCCTTCCCATCCCCGTGTTCATTTGGTATCCACCCGCTTCCTGAATAGATGATAGGCGCAAAGCGATCCGCACAGATGTGAACTATTGGCAAGCATTTGTGAATTATCATGGATAGTTCTAAAGCACACCACTATAATGGCGATTGTTTTCCGGCAGGTGTTTTGCGCACCGCTCACGGGTTTTGACGCCACGGCGCCGGATGGCGCGGTGATCGGCGTCGTGGGAGAGAATGGCTCGGGGAAAGGCGCCCTGCTGCGGCTGGCGGCGGGGCTGGTGAAACCCGCATCCGGCGCGGTAGAGGGGGGCGAGCCACGCCGGTTTCTGGGATGGGAGCTGGGACCGGACGCCGCCCTGGATTTCTCACCGGTGGCCGCGCTGGCAATGGAACACACCATGGCGCGGCGCGACGCTCTGGAGCGGCAACGCGCGGCGGCAGCGCTCGACCGCTTGCGGCGCGCGGGGGCCACCGTGCTGCTGGTTTCGCACGAAGAGGAACTACTCCTGCAACTGGCCGACGAAATATGGTGGCTCGATCGGGGCAAGCTGGCCGGCAGGGGCGATCCGGCGGAGACGCTGCGCGCTTACGCCGGCCATATCGCGCGCCGCGTGCGGGAGTGGGGCGCGGCGGCGGCGCCGGTGGCTCCGCGGTGGCGGCGGGGTGATGGCCGCGCGCGCGTCGAAAATCTGGAGTTGCTGGGCGAATCGGGCCAGCCGGCCAGCGTCGTACGCAGCGGCGAACTGGTGTTGGTGCGGGTAACCCTGCGCGTCCGGAGCGCGGTTGCCGATCCCGTTATCGGGATGATGATTCGCAGCCGGGCGGGCCTCAACGTCTATGGCACGAACACGGAACTGGAAGGGATCAAATTGGGACCGTGCGCCGGCGGTGAGGTGTTCCAGCTTGACTTTGCCTTCCGCTGCGAGCTATGCAACGGGGAGTATACGCTGACCGTGGCGTCGCACGATCCGGACGGCGTATGGCACGATTGGCTGGAGGATGCCATTGCGTTTGCCGTGGCGGACAGCCGGTATACCGCGGGGGTGGCGAATTTGCGGGCTACCGTGCGGATGGATCGGCGGGAGTAGCAGGCGTCCCCAGGAGTGGGGACGCGGCACGCAGGGTGCGTGCGCCACATCGCCACACGCCCGGGTGGTGTATCATTGAGGGCGGTGTGCGATCTAACCTTCGGGGCGGTTCGTGGAACAACAATTCGACGAACCTGCGGTCCTCGTACCGCAACGGGAACCAACCTGGCAACAGGAACAACAACATCGGGTTTCGTTGTGCTCGGGATGTGGAGCGGAAGGCGTCCACGTCTTCCGCATGCCGGAGCCGGAGCGGCCACGGGCCGCTTCGGGTGTGCGTTCTTCACTTCCGGATCGCGCTCCTGACGCGGCGGTTCGTACCGCGGCGTCGAACATAAGAGCGCCCCCCGGCCCTGTGGTAGCGAAAGCGAAGCTTGGCCGGGGATTATGAAACAGGGTCGGCCGAAAAAAATTTCGTGCGGCTTCGCCGCTAAAAAGGGGAAAAGAAAAAAAGAATCAAGGGAACACTTCCCGAGCACAACGAAACCCGACGTCGTTGACCCCGCCAGGTCGGCCCCCGCCGCGGAACGAGGACCGCAGGTTCGACGAAACGCCGAACCACGAACCGCCCCGAAGGACGCGATCTTCCTTCGAGTCGTCGCTCCAATCGGCAACCCACTCCCAGACATTACCCGCTAGGTCCGCTATCCCGTCGGGCGTAGAACCTCGCGGAAAGAGCCCGACCGGGCTGACTCGCCCAAGCTTCGTCTGATCGTAGTTCGCCTGGTCGGGATCGGGCGCGTCGTTGCCCCACGGATACTCGCGCCCATCCGCGCCCCGCGCGGCCCGTTCCCATTCCACATCCGTCGGCAAACGCACGCGCGCCCAATCGCAGTAGGCCTTCGCGTCGAACCAAGTTACTCCCACGACCGGACAATTGGGCCGTAGCAACTGGCTGTCCCATCTCTCCGGCTTGGCCCCTCCATCGTCCACAAAAAGCCGGTACTCCTGAACGGTCACCGGATATTTGCCAATCTCGAAGCCCTCCACGCGTACCCAATAGTCCGGATCGCGCGGGAGACGCAATCTCGGATCTCCCGCCTGTCCCAACGCCTCCGCGGCCGCTAAGCGGGTCTTCAAGGGAATGGCAGCCGCCTGATTCGCCTCGAAGATGCCCAGCGCTACGTTTTTGACCTCGGCATACCTGGGATCGGGCGGCGTGTAGCCAAGCGGCTGCAAGTCACGCAACATCGCCCCCAGCAAGCCGAAGCAACGCGCCTGCTCGGCCAGCTTGGGCTTCGCCCCCACCCAATGAAACATCCGCTTGGCCAGAGTCGAACCGTACAAATCGTCCAGCGCGGCCGCTACCAACGCGTTTACATTCTCCGCCCGGTCCTGATACAGAATTCCGGCCAGCAGCAGCACCACCTCGCGCCACTCCGGCAGCCACGCGCGCCCTTCCGCGAACAGCAGGGAGTGCCGCTCGGCGGCGTCCATCTTGGCCAGCAGCCGCGCCGCCAGAAACTCTTGAAACGTGAGATGCCAGAACTTGACGTCCGCGCCCCGGTTCACCACGATTCCGCTGTCTTGCTCTTCTTCCCTAAGGAACTCAAGCACCCGAGCCAGGTTGCCCTGAAACTGCCGCGCCACCGCTTTAGCCGCCCAATCGCGCGGCGCCTGCACCTGGCGTCCGTCCGGATGCCCTTGCATCGCGCCCGCCAGCTCTTGCAGTACCTTGATGCACTCTTCCGGACTCAGCCTCCCGGGGCGGCGTTTGCGCGAGCGGGCCAGCCACATCAGGATCGAGTCGTACAGGTCGGCCCGCTGCTCCGGCATGCGCTTCTCGTTCCAATGCAGCACCGCCAGGGCGGTCAGCATCACCGGGTTGCCGGCGATGCGCCGGATCTCCGCCCGGCTTTCCACCGCTTCGATCAATTCCTGGGCATGCCGTTTGGCCCGCTCCGGATTTTCGGCAATCAGCGCCGCTGCCCATCGCTGCAGGAACTTGCGCACCGCTTCGGGCTCTAACGGCCCGATGCGCGCATGGTGGAAATCCGCGAGCATCACCTCTTCTTCATAGGCTTTTGGGCGAG
>Ga0302326_10017585_pt1 | contig 14903 bp, 9 predicted proteins | sample Palsa_T0_3_FD_202264 | JGI IMG/M metagenome (GOLD analysis project Ga0302326, IMG submission 202264) | Peat permafrost microbial communities from Stordalen Mire near Abisko, Sweden - Palsa_T0_3 | ecosystem: Environmental > Terrestrial > Soil > Palsa > Peat permafrost | place: Sweden: Abisko... | reverse complement strand
ATGCCAATGGAGAGAGCGATTTCGACAGCGTCCGCCGCTGCCACGCGGCCATGCTCGATCAGATCGTGGAGATGGATGAAAACCTGATGGAGAAATATCTGGGCGGGGAAGAGCCAGATTACGCCGCGCTCCACGCTCCGTTTGAGAAGGCTATGGACGAAGCGCACGTGATCCCGATTCTTTTCACTGATGGCAAATCGGGCGTGGGCGTCAATGAATTGCTCGATGCGATCGCCAAGCATTTCCCATCGCCCGAGGAGGGGAATCTCCGGCCTTTTCTCAGTGGAGAAGGAGAAGAGGGAAGGCCCTTTGGTTATTGGAATGATCCAACCAAACCGCTGCTGGCGCATGTGTTCAAAGTCACGACCGATCCGTTTGTCGGCAAATTGGCGATCTTCAGAGTTCATCAGGGGAAATGCGGCGGAAACACCCAGGTTTTCATCGGTCACAATAAAAAGAGCGTCAAGCTCGGCCACGTCTTTCATCTGCAGGGGAAGGAGCATCGAGAGATCCCGCAGATCATTGCCGGTGACATCGGCGCGGTCGCCAAGATAGAAGAGATTCACACGGGCGATGTGCTGCACGATGATCATTCGCTGGACAATGTGCATCTGAAAAAGCTCACCTTCCCGACACCCATGTATGGCCTGGCCATCACGCCTCATGCCCGAGCGGATGAGCAGAAAATCAATGTGCTGCTGACGAAAATGGCCGAGGAGGATCCGACCTTCCATTGGCACACCGATCGACAAACGCACGAGGTGGTGATCAACGGTCTGGGCGAATTGCATTTGCGATTGCTCTTGGAGCGCATGAAGAGCCGCGGATTGTCGGTCGATACCAAGCCGCCCAAGATCGCCTATCGGGAAACGATCAGCTTGGCTGCCGACGGCCATCATCGGCACAAGAAACAGACCGGTGGGGCGGGGCAGTTTGGCGAAGTCTATCTGCGTGTCGAGCCGCTGGAGCGCGGCAAGGGTTTTGAATTTGTTGATGAAGTATTCGGCGGCGCGATTCCCGGTCAATATATTCCCGCGATCGAAAAAGGAATCCGCGAGGTGCTCGAGACCGGCGCGATCGCGGGCTATCCAATTCATGATGTGAAGGTGGTCGTCACCGATGGCAAACATCACCCCGTGGATAGCAAAGAAGTGGCCTTCAAATCTGCTGGGAAATGGGCGTTCCGGGATGCGGTTTCCAAGGCCCGTCCGGTTCTGCTCGAGCCGCTGGTGGATATGGAAGTAACCGTCCCCGAAGGAAAGATGGGAGTAATCACCGGCGATTTATCCGGCAAGCGCGGGCGCATTCTCGGTACGGACGTCATTGCCGGCGGCTTGGCCGTGGTTCGCGCGCAGGCGCCGCTTTCGGAGGTCATGCAATACCAGAGTCAATTGAAAAGCGTCACCGGCGGGCTGGGCTCATTCATCATGGAGCTAAGCCATTACGAGCCGGTGCCCCCGCAAGTGCAGCAGCAGATCATCGCGCAATACAAACCCAAGGCGGAAGAGGAATAGCGGGGGGATTGTGTTCTGTTTAAGCGGATGCTCACACCTGCAACGGCCGCGGCCGTCGCAAAAGAGGCTTGGGAAATTGAGGATTTATTGAAGATGATGATTGAGGATCGGTTAGAGTCTGTCGTGTGAAACGCATTCGGCGACGGCTGTTAAATACGATAGTGGTCTTATCGCTGATCTATTTCGCGATCGGTTTAGGCAATGCGATCGCGCATCACGGCGATACCACTTGGAGTCAATTTTCGTGCTACTGGCATCTTTCACCGCCCATTCCCGCCACCGACGCCAATCGCAAAGCATTCCCGGCATTTCCTCGTCAGGATAACGCTCTTTTCGGTTTTCATTGGGGCCAGCTCACCTTGATCGATAGCCAGGGATTGGGACGCGCGGGATTTATCCATTTCCCCAATTGGTTTTATTTCGGCGCATGTTTGGTCTTTCCTATGCTCTGGTGCCGTTTTGTGATGATCCGACGCGGACATGATCGTCTAGAACGTATTGGCCATTGCACGAATTGCGGCTACGACCTCTGCGCCACGCCCGACCGCTGCCCGGAGTGCGGAACTGTTCCCGCCAAAGAGAAAATTATTTCAAACTGAACCAGTGCCGGTTTCTGCCTTTTTAATCCCCCTCCTGCCTTTTTAATCAACAGTCCTGTCGCATTTTTAAGGCGAAGCCCCTGCCAAGGAAAATGGGCGAGCGAGCAGGCCGCACCGCGATTGCCCGTTGCCTTGTTTGGGAGGGGCATGGCAGACTCCGGCCATGGATATCAACAGCCGATTGTTTGTCGAGATAAACCCGCTTGAAGCCTCCAACGCACCACACCCGCACCCGATTCACGATGCTCACTTTGATCCTTCGTTGGTCTACAAAGTGCTGGGGATGTACAACCCCTCCGAAACCAGCGAGTGCTATTTTGTCCTCGCCAATCCCAGCCGCCAAATCTGGTTCATCCCCCAGCGGCACCTGCTGGCCTACAAGCTGATCGACTCGGACGAATTTTTCCTCCCCATCGCAGCGGTGGATCAGCATCGCGGCAACCGCTGGCGCGATGGAGCGGCGAGGCATTCGGTTGCTACTTGAAGCACAGACGGGCGGCACGGCTTTTCTCCAACCGTGAGGTCGCTGGTTCTATCACGCCGGGCTAAACGGGCGCTCGCCAACCTAACCGCGACTCGTATTTGGGCGAGCACCGTTTCTGATCTCCGTGCAAGGAGATATCTGTGCAAATAGCCGCATAAATTTGCACCGGGATCACCACGAGCGTACCTTACGCCTGCACGCAAATAATGGGGGACGGTTTATGTCGAGCAAGAAAAAGTCCGCTGCCAAAAACTCGGTTCTAAAGCCCAAATGGACGAACACGCCGATTGCCCAGCCCAAGGAATACATCAATTCGGTGGCCATTTCCGGTGATGGCAGCACCGTTGTCGCGGGAACTTTTTATTTCCCCTACAAAGCGGGAGCCAAGCACAGTGCTGCGGATGCCGGCCTTATCACCGTCGGCACCTTTGCCTGGAACGCCAAGGGTAAACTCCTCTGGCAGGATCAGTTCCAGGCGACTGAGGGAGTTTACTGGGTCGGCTTGTCACGCGATGGAAGCTGGGCGGCAAGCGGCGGACTTTCCGCGCCGGGCCAGGGATTTCTTTATGTTTATGATGCTTCATCCGGGCAGCGATCGGTGACGTTCAATCCAAAAGTTCGGGTGAATATGGTGGCATTTTCCGCGGATGGCTCTTCGCTGGTCGCGGGGGCGGATAATGTCTATCTCTTCTCTCGCAACGGAACGAACTGGGCTGCGCCACAACAGTTTTCGGCGGCCGCTGGCGACAGCATTATTGCCGTCGCCATTTCCGCCGATGGTCAGTGGATCGTTGCCGGAACGTACCTGGGTTCGGTCATCCTGCTGCGAAATCAATCCGGAACGTTCACCGCCCACGCATCGTGGACGCTGCCTAATGGCTCGATTCATTGGGTGGCGATGTCCGCCGATGGATCGACGTTCGCCGCCGCCGCAAGCGATGCGAATGTCCGCTGCTTTACCACCGCCAGCTTTATGACGACCCCGCAACCCACGTGGAGCGCGCCGCTCACCGGCTGCAGCGGCTGTCGTGCCGTGGCACTTTCCGATGATGGCTCGCGATTGTCGGCGGTGGGCAACGCCGCAACGGCTGGCAAGGCGTTTTTCTTTTCCAATCAGCGCGGATCGGGAACTCAGTTGTGGGCCCAGCCGACCAAGCGCAATCCCAACAGCACATCGATCGATTCCGCCGGCGGGTACGTGACCGCGGCCGATGGCTATCCCGATCAAACTCCCGGGGACTTTTATCTTTTTGCCGCAAGCGGAAGCCTCGTGGGCAGCTACCCGACGAGCAACATGAGTTGGCCCATGCAAATATCCGCCGACGCCTCCGCCATGGCGGCCGGCAGCGATGATTCGAGCGTCTATTATTTTTCGGTCAGCTGAAGGAAATGCACTGCGGCCATAGCTTGGCGCGAACTACTGAATAAAGAACCCGTCCAGCTTCCCATCGTTCAGCGACATCTTCACCAGGGCATCGTCCCGGCCGTCTTTGAATGTCACCTTCCAAATCTGCACCGCGTCCCCGCTCTGCTTCAGGTTACCCAAGTAAACCAGTGCGTAACCGTTCGCCAGATGCGGCGCCAGATCTGTGCTTACACTGGCGAGCACTTGCGAGGTGATTGCCTGGCTCATGGCGCTGGTTGCATCCTTCAGAAACGCGTCGCGATTGTTGACCTCAATGGCTTGGATCAAGCGATCCAGATTCGCTTGATCTCTGGGCGGGGAAGTGTCGCCGCTTGACTGTTGCGGCTGAGTGGCCGCATTGTCGGCAGCGGCGCGATGCAGTTGCATCAATCCACCCGCGCCCCCGATTGCGATGACCGCCACAGCCGCCGCGACTTTGATCTGTGTCCACTTCATCATCTTCAATGCTCCCTTTGAAATTGCCTTCGCGCCGGGCGAGGCCGCCTCACGGATGAGTGTCCCGGTTGGCATCCGCGCTAAGCCGGCGCGTCCGACTTTGGCGATGTTCGATTCAAGAAATCTCGTGAACTGGTCGGCACTCAACAGACCGAGGGAGAGATGGTAGCGCGCCAACCGCTGACGGAGCTTGCCCGTCGCCCGCGCCAGCCGTTGCTTGATCGCATCCTCGCTCACTTCCATCGCCAATGCGATCTCCCGGATGGGCCGGTCCTCGAAATATCGCAGCAGGACCGCCTGGCGGTCGGGCGCCGGCAGGCTCAGAACCGCATCGTCCACGTTCGCTCGGATCTCGCGCCAGATCAGCACCTGCGCGGGATCGGCCGAGCAGCAATCATTCTCCACATCGGCACCGACCGCGACGCCGGTTTCCCGCCGCAACCGACGCCGCTCCACCTTCAACGCGTTTGCCGACACGTAACCAACGGTCGCCAGCAGCCATCGGCTTAGGATCTGCTCCCCTGCGAGGGACGCTGCCTTCTTTGCCAGGATCAGAAAGACCGCCTGGGTGACATCGTCGGCAAGATGCCTGTCGCCCGACCGCCGCACCGCCGCCGCGTGCACAATGCGCAGATACCGCGTCACCAGCGTCGCAAACGCCTGTTGATCCGCCCCCTGGGCATACCGCCGCAAAAGCTGATGATCCGTCTCAAAAGATTGATTAATCGGCGACATCTACGGTGTTATGTACGCTGAATGGCCGGTGGTGACAAAATACTTTCCATCGGCTCTGGCAATTCAAAGCCGACCGACGCGGCTCGCTACGCCTTCGCCGTGTGAAACTTTCATTCACTCTACCTCGCCGCCTTTTGCCGGCGCACCTTGTCCCGTTTGAATTTCTGACGTTTATCTCCACGGCACAAAGGGCCGCGAATCATCCGCGGGGACATCTGAAGGCGACGATCCGGTCCCCTTTTGCAGCCGGTAAACGTAAGCACCGTTTCCCTTCCAAAGCGTCGCCGCTGGATCTCCAGCGGTTGTAGCTGGATCCACGCCGTTGGCCTCGGCTTCGAGAATGTCAATATCGTCGTCCAGGGCATCCATGCCGCCGCCACCGTTGAAGCCATTGTCCTTGTCGGCGGGCAGATTGGTGACCGTCTCGCCCGTGGCGTCGACGGGCCAGCGAATCCATGGGTTGGCCGTCCGGCCCGCGCTGGCAGTTTGGTATTGCACGAATAGCTTGTCGTTCACGGTGCTGACGTGCCCATCAATGAAGCCCAGGTTGAAGGTGATCGTGGCATTATAGCGATGGGCGCATACGTACGGGCTGCAGATCATATCCGTCACCAGCGCCTTATATTTGTTGAACGCCGCTGCCTTGGTATACCACGATACCTTGAACGGAGGCACGGGAAGAGGGAGGGGATATTTAAAGTTCGCATTGCCGGGGAAAGAGTACGCCGATGCGGTGGAAATGGCCCAATGGGGATTAAAGAGATAGCTGGAGTTGAGAATGAAGTCGCGAGCAGAACCACTTCCGGTTCCTCCCATGGCGGCGGCGAGTTCGAAGGGGTCCCGCCCGGGTTCGAAACGGACCGGGCAAACCGCCGTGTTGAAAAGGTTTGGCACGCCCCCTGGGCCGTTACTAATGAGCCAGCCCAGATCGTAGACGGTGCCAAGATACCCGCCGGCCATGAGCGCCCCAATATTGCATCCTGCGTAGCTGCCGGCGGGCCCAACGACCGCCGCCTCGGACATCTGGGTATAGGCGTCGAGCGTACTGGCGTTTCCATAGGCGCCCCCGATGGGAAAATCCCCCGCCCCATAACGCGGTGGCAGCGAACCCCTGTTGTCCGTCGCGTACGCTGTCGCGGCGATAACGATCTGGCGAATGTTGGATGCACACGAAATGACCCGAGCCTGCGCTCGCGCGCGGTTCAATGCCGGGAGCAGCATCGAGATCAGCACGGCAATGACGCCGATCACCACCAGCAGCTCGACAAGGGTAAAACCGTTTGATCTCGGCGGACTCAGTCGTTCTTCCATAGATCACCTCCGGTCGAGCCGGCAGCCTGCGAAAAATTCCGGACTGAGCGGCCAAAATGTCGGTTGCGGCGTGATCTTTAGCCGGCTGGTTCCCGATACGGTATGTGCCGTCGGGATCGGTGACGAAATCGGCGGCGGTGTCGCTCTGCGTATTTTCAACAGCAGGAACAGGATAAATTACCTGCGGCTCGTGCCATTTCCCGTGCCATTTTCCCGGTCCTTAGTGGTTATCTATCCCCTGCAAGCGCGCCAGCCACTGACGAAAAACCAGCGCCGACAAAAACATCGTCGAGGCCGGCAACCGAGCTGATCGTAGTGTCTTTTGCTTGCAGGTTTGCGGTAATCTGCTTGAGCTTGTCGTTATTTTCCATCATCGTTGCCGCAAGATGCCCAGCTGTTTCAGGCGGTTTCGGTGTGATGTCGACCCTCCAATTCTGCCCAATTCTTCGAAGTGGAACGGCTGCTATGCTGCCCGGCATCTGAACCGACGCGGTGTCTCCCGATTCGGTGATCTGGTCGCTCCACCACACTACGTCTCTATCGGAAAGTAGCCCAGCCAGCTTGGTTAGGTCCTCTCCGTTGAACTGCCATCCAGCGGGTACGGCGTCGGCAAAATGGACACAGCATAATATCCGTTCAGCATTTGCCTTGGCCAACTTTTGATCCGGATCGCCGTCCGCGAAATATACCCGGCTCATCGCTTCCGCATCCTGCCGCAAAAAACCCTGAGCCAGTTCCAAGACCGCTCCCCTTGGGGTGTGCGGGTCAGCATGAGCTTTAAGCACCTCGTCGGTCGACTCGTCTGTCGTCGACGGGCTGCCCGGCTTGGTAGTCGGGGCCGATGCGCGGCCTCCTGGAACGATCACAAACTGGACAACGCAGCCGAGGACGAATGCAGCAAATCTGCTTCTACGTTTCATGCTTCTCTCTCACGTAGATGCGAAAGTAACGATTCGGGCAAAGGATACGGTATCATAATCCGGCGCTCCGTTTGCGAATTGATTCAGGGGAGAGGGTCAGCCTGATAGGCCGAATACAAATTATTTTCGATCGTGCCCAAAATTGATGGTTGCTGGTCTATTGTAGTATGGTAAACGGGTGTTACGTTGTTGTCCTCCGTAAGCACGTAGTGGTCCGAGTCCCCCGGCTCAGCATCGATTAGCGCCTGGCCGTGGGGCACGTCATTCGCCCTACTGTTATCCTCACGAAAGTTATCGTTGTATAACGAATCTACCGGTCGGTTCTTTAGCGTTGGCCAGGGCGCGATTTCGTGTGCGAAGCGTTGGACGCCGTCAATATAGGCGGTGTAAAATAGCGAATAGTTAGTCTCTGCGTTGACCGAGCCCAGAGTGCTATCTATTGCCTTGCTGAAGTTGAAAGCGATTCCAGCACCCTGGCTATAACCAATGATCGCGTATTTTGTGATACCAAGTATGGTATAGTCGTTGACAAACTCATCCATCATAATCCCATAGCCGTCCCCATTTCCACATTCGTTATCTGCGTACAGCACCACCTTTAAATCGGGATGCTGGGCCCGGAGCTGTTTGGCGAGGAGTCCAACGCCTTGGCCGCCATTATTGTCGAGATCTGCCAAGGCCTCACCAAAGCCGCCGAAGATAAATACGACGGCGTCGTAATTGCTGGAGGGATTAGTTGAAGCAGTGGTAGCCGGACCTGTTGGCGTGCCTGATGGTTGGTCGGAAGATAGCGCAGAAGTCGGCGGCGCGGGAAAGTTTGAGTTAACGGCGGTCACCCGGAATTGATAATCGGTGTCCGGTTCAAGACCGCTAATCGTGTCCGCGTCACTGTGCGCTGGCAGAGTATCGACGGTCTGCCACGTGGGGCCGCTCAACTGCTGCACCACATACGCAGTGACGTTCGCTCCCGCCTCCGTCCATTGAAGGTCCACCTGCGTGTCATTGTCCGTCGGTCCGCTAAAATCAACGGGCTGCGCCGGAGAGCCGTTATCCGTGCCGAGAGTCGTGGCCGCCTGGGACGCCGAATAGGCTGTTTCCGTCCCATCGGTGTGTAGCGCTGTGATAAGGTAGTAATACGTGGTAGCTGGATTCAAGCCCACGTCGTCAAATTGCGTATCGCTCTCCTCGTTATCGATAATTGTGCCGCCAGCCGGATTTGAAATTGGGGAGCCACTTCGATAGACGTTGTAGGCGTATACCGTGGGGTCTGCACTTGCTGGCCATGATAGATCAATCTCCGCGGTCGTTGGCGAACTGGCGGTCAGATTTATGGTGGTCAGCGTCGCGATCATCGAACTTGAAGGAGCGGACTCCAGCCGGTGTTGCCCGTCAGGGTCGGAAACCGCGGTCACGTAATAGGTGTAGGTTTCACCCGGCGACTGTGCTGGCGGCGTCCCGGTCCAACTGGGGAGCTCGTCAATGGTGGGTGACACTAAGGTGCTTCCGTTGAGCAGTGCCGGCGGGTCGCCGGAGGAATCAACGCGGTAAACATTGTATCCAATGACGTCGTTGTCGGGCGTGTTGGCCCAGGTGATCGTGACCGTGCCGTCGCCGTTGTCGATTGCCGATACTGCATAGGGTGCGACCGGCGCATCGTACCCAACAGTGACGGGGAAGGTCAGTGTCGCGGTCCCCCCACGGTCATCGCTTGCCTGCACTTCAATCTCGTCGGGATTCCCGCCTGTCCCCGCTGGGGCGGGCTGCTCGCCCGCAGCCGGCGTCCAATCGATCTCGCCAGTGTCGCTGATCGTCATCCCGGCGGGCAAGGCGCCAACGGCGGAGAAGTGCAAAATGTCGCCGTCTGGGTCGGTGAAGTTCTGATCGACCATCGCCTGATAGAGCCGGCCGACCGAGGCTTGGGATGCGGGCAGAGGCGATTGCGCATTAATCACCGGCGACTGGTTCGTTGAGACACCACCGACCGTTACCGTCCAGGATTGTGTGTCGGTGAGGCCTTGCGGATCGGTCACCTTGATTTCGAATGGGAAGCTGCCCGAGCCGGATGGGAGCCAATCAAGCTCGCCCGTGGTCGGGTTGATCGTTGCACCAGATGGGGCGCTGATGATGCTGTATACAAGGCCGGCATCGGGCGAGGTCGGATAATTGGTCTGTGGATCGTAGGTGTAGGTCTGGCTCAATCCGAGGGGAATGTTGGTTGTGGCCGTAAGCTCCGACCCGCCGATGTCGCGCTCGGCATAGAAGATGTCGATCTTGTAGGGCTGCCCAGTGCTCAATCCCAACGAATCGAGATTGACCGTCTCCGGATTGGCGTAATGGACGCCGCCCTCATCGAGAACCAACTGGTTGTTGATGTAGACCCATGAATCATCATCGCTGGCCAGGGTGAAATACTGGCCGGCGGCATAGGTGAACTGCGAATGCATCTCGGCCGTGAAATTGCCGTTGACCGATCCATTCTCGTTGCCGAAGAGCTGGCCGTTGATCGGAAAGAAACCGCCGGTGCCGCTTGGGTCGAAGGTGTAGGTGCTGCCTTGGCGGGTGAACGTGATGGGGACGACAGCGCGCATGTTGATTCCTGGCGCATCATTGTACCAGTCGCCAAAGGTGCTGGTGTCGATATGTGCTGCGGCAGCGGCGGCCTCCCCGGCCTGCGTGTCGTCCAACTGCGGCTTGCCATCAGCTCCGAGTGTATCCGAGACGACGCCGGTGACGATGCCCGTTGAACTGGTCTGAAAACTGCTCGGCAGCCCCGGATGGAAGTCGCGAATCGTGGCGTCAATCGTCAGGCTCGAAGGCTCATCCGAGGCGGTGGTTGTCGTTGGCGGCGTGGTTACGAACTGCAGGGGCGAGGGCGCCGTTGCCGTCGCATCCAGCGGCGACAGGGAAACCGATATGGCATACTGCGCGGCGATGCGGAAAGTATAGGCGGTATCCGGAGTGAGGTTGGCAACGGTGAAGCTCCGCGATGTTCCATCGCCCACTGCGGTCGGGGTCACCGTGGCGATGTTCTGCGCTGGATCGGCAACGCTGATGAGGAAGCCGACCGGCGCGCTTCCGTTGTCATAATCCCAGTTGAGCTTCACGTCGGTGGAACCTAATGCGACGGCCGCGAAATTGGTAGGAGCGGCGATATAGTCGATGGCCGAAGCGCCAAGGCTGAAAGTCGTTCCGGTCAGGGGATTGCCGGTGATGACGTTGGCTTCGGAGAACTGGAAGCCAAGATCGGCAACCCCGTCGATGCCGGCGTAAATATCGCCCAAATCGATGCTCTGGCCGGCGCTCATCTGGATCGTGTCCCAGGTCCTGGACTTAGTCGCCTTGTAGGTGCCCAGGTTCTGCTCCTGCGACAGCCCGTTGTTGTCGTCCTCGGCGACCGTCCAATTGTTTCCGGGGATCGTTTGCTCGGGATCGCTGTCGTCGCCGCTGAGCAATCTGCCATCGGGGTCCGAGATGTTGTAGCCGGTGAAGGAGATGGCACGCTGGGCCTGGAGCGAGACATCACCGGTTGCCAGATCAACTTCAAGCCTCATGTCGGTGCTGACCGGAGCGGGGGCGTTAGTGACTCCCCAGTTGAAATGCGCCAGGACGTCGTTGTAGTCGCCCAGGCCGACCGCGCCGCTGTAACTGAAATCCCCGTCGGTCCAGTCCTGTTGATTGGTGTCGTTGGTGTTGAAGTCAGCCAGGACGGTGTTGTATCCGGCGAGGCCGACGCTGCCGCTGAGGGTGGTGTCGCCCGTGAGCGTGTACTTCACCAGCGTCGCGCCCGCTTCGACGGTCTGGCCGTCGAAGGATGAGAGACCGAGCGTGGATGCCTTGGCATATCCCAGCGCATAGGCGCGATTGTAGGCGGCGGCGGAACTGGCGATGCCGCTGCCATCCCAGGCGCCGCCATCGTCGGCACTAATGATGGCGGACTGCACCATTGAGAACGTGTCGACGGTGCTGGCGGTGGTGGGATTGGCAGGATCCAACTGGACCGTGGAGTCGGGATTGGAGACGATCATGTCGTTGTCAACCAGGTCCAGCGTGCTGTTGGAATCGATGGTGACATTGGGAGCGGGTGACCGGGCCATAGCTGCCGATGACCAAGACGCGCTGATTGGGCTCGGTGCCGCCGCCGCTGGGGTGGGCGACGATGGCGGAGGCGAAATCGGTCAGGCTCAGGCCGCCAATGTGAATGGCGGACCCGGCCGCGCCGGTGGTATCGAAGGTGACGACGGCATCGGGGCCGTTGGCGATGATGATCGGTTCACTCGCCGTGCCAGCGGTGCCGGGATCGGCGATGATGGTCGCCTCACCGGTCGCCAGAAGCGTGTTGGTGGACGCACTCCAAGTGGCAACGCTGCTGGGATCGACCCAGGCGGGCAGGGCATCCAACATCCTGCGGGATTCCAGCGGCTCAAACTTCGAGCGCGGCGAATCGCTGGGGCCGCGTTTGGCACGATTCGAGCCACGAGCGCCGGCCGGCACGGCCATGTAAAAGAATTTCGCGAAAAGATAATCGGCCACGTTCCGCGCGGCGGCGGCCACGCGATGAGTTCCATTGCTCATTCTTTCCCCAGTGAGAAGTGCGGTCAGCGGCCATTAGATGGCGGTCCGATCGATGAGCGCGCGATCAGCGCCTTAGGCAATCGACGATTCAGCAATTTGGTTTGTTGACTTAGCGGGACCAGATGTCGCGCGGTCCGCGCGAGAGGAATGAGAAACAGAGAAACTCAGCGGCGAGACTTTCGCCCTTGCTACGGACCATGATTGTACCTGTCAGCGTGTCTACTAAACGGAGATGCAAAACGATCTGCGTGGTAAAGTATCAGGAGTCGTTTGGCAGGTCAATAGAAGAATGCATGGAAACGAAATCTTTCTTTTTCCCAATCAAGCGTTTGCGCGTCGCCAGTTGCATGGCAATGGCCCGCTTAGATCCCGGTTTGCCAGCCGCCGCCCAGCGCTTTGTAGAGGGCGACCAAATCGGATGAGATGTTCTGGTCGCTCTGAACCAGCAAACTCTGGGCGGCGAAGAGGGAGCGCTCGGCGTCCAGGACGCTGAGGAAATCGAGCAGGCCGCGCGTGTATAACTGAACGGAAAGATCGACGGCCCGCTGGTTCGATTGCACCGACTGCGCCAGCGATACCCGCCGGGCCTGTTCCTGGTTGTATGTCACCAGCGCGCTATCCACATCGCTCAGCGCTTGCAGCACCGCGAGCTGGTAGGTTTCCAGGGCCTGGCGTTGCAGGGAGTTTTGCACATCGATGTTGGCGCGAACCCGGCCGGCGTCGAAAAGATCCCAATCGATCGATGGTCCCAAAGAATAAAACCAACTGCCGCCGTTGGCCAGATTTTTAAGTTTTAAGCTCTGCATGCCCGTTTCGCCGGTGAGGCTGAACTGCGGAAAGAGGTCGGCGGTCGCGACGCCGATGTTGGCGGTGGCGGCCGCGAGCTGCCGCTCGGCGCGGCGAACATCGGGCCGGCGGCGCAGAAGCTCGGAGGGCAGACCCACCGGAACATTGGGGATGGCCGTTGGGATTGGCCCGCTGGGCGTTAGCTCTTCCGAGAGCGCCTCGGGCTCCTGGGCCAGCAATATGCTCAGCGCGAAGACCGAGGTGCGAATGGTGGTTTGAAAGCCGGGAAGATCCGATGCGGTGCTGGCGACCTGGGCCTCGGCATTGGCGACGTCGAGGTCGCTGGTGAGTCCGGCCTTGAAGCGGGTCTGCGTGAGCTTGAGCGTATCTTCCTGACTTTTCAGATTGTTCTGCGTGATATCCAGTTGCCGCTGCGCGGCGCGCAACGCGATGTAATTGCTGGCGACGTCGCCCAGCAGAGTGACCAGCGTGTCCCGGCGGTCTTCGATGGCGGCTTGCGTGTTGTAGTCGGCGACTTCCACCTGACGGCGAATGCCACCGAAGACATCCAGTTCCCATGTGGCGTCAAAGCCGGCCTCAAATAGATTCACCGGTTTGCCAGCGGTCGAACCGGAGTTCCCACTTGCGCCGGAGGTTCCGCCAGTACCGGTGGTGCCAGTCGAGCTGGCCGAGGATCCGCCGTTCTGGCTGCCACGGGCCCGCGTGTATGAGCCGGTGCCGTTTATCGTGGGGAACAGATTGGACACCGCAATCTGGCGATTGGCGCGAGCTTGGATGATGCGCTCGGTCGCCATCTGAAGGGTCAGATTGCGCTGCACCGCGCGATCGATCATCGAATCGAGTTCGGGATCGTCGAAGCTGGTCCACCACAATCCCAGCTCCGTGGGCTTCTGCTGGGCAGGCGAAGGGGGTCCGAGCCTTCGGCTCATCGGCGCCGCTTCGCCATAGGCGTCGGGCATTTTCGTTGCCGGCGTTTTATAATCCGGACCAACGGCGTGACAGCCGACCACCGCCGCCAATGCCAGCGGGAATATGCGTCGCGCCATTTTGCCTGAAGAGAGCGCTAACCGGCGTGCATCTGATTGATTGGGAACGCGAGACGGCTGAGGAGACATCGGTGAGCTTCCCCGGACGCTGGGCGTCCATTTGGTTTTCACAAAACATCAGCGATCGGCGGCTGTGTCAGCCGCACCGGCCGATTCTTCACTCCGACCATTCGCAGGTACCATTTAGAGAACTTGTTGGCTCGAAACCTCGGCGTTGCGGATCGATGCGTCGGCCGATTCCAGCGAGCGCCTGAATTCCTTGAGCGCGAACAATGAGAACTGCGTCACGTGCGCAACCAACTCTTCGATTCCGCTCTTATCGTATCGCAGGGTCGCTTCCATTCGCAAAAGCAACGGTTTGCAGTGTTGATAAAAGACTCCCTGGGCGATCACGCTGTTGCAACACTTCTCGACGTCACCGTGGCTGGCGGCGGGTCCGAGCAATTCGCTGACGATGCCAAAGAGTTCCTTGAACCGGGCAAGGAAGACATCGCGCACCAGGCCGTCGAGGGCGCCGGTCGGTTCGGTCATTTCCCGACTCATGAGCTTGCCGTGCCAGGCTGGACGACCCTCGTCCAGAATGCGGCTCATCATGGTGCGAACATATGCGGTCAGCCGTTCCTCCGCGGGAGCAGCGGCCGTGGGCCTGCCCGCGGCATAGACCGCCTCGGCTGCGCAATGGGAATAACGAAGGACCGCTTCGTAGAGTTCGGCCTTGTCGCGGAAGTGATAATTGACAGCGGCGACGTTCGCATCGGCGCGATCGCAAATCTGGCGGATGGTTGCGTTGTGAAATCCATGTTCGGCAAACACTTCACCCGCTGATTCGATCAATCGACGGCGCGTTTCACAACTTCCGGATGTACTACGAGCGTTCTGGGTCATAATGAAGAATCAAACAAATGCTTGAAACGATGCTACGGACGGGTTTGGCTCCAGTCAAGGCGAATAATGTTGGCCGCTCGAAGGAATCAGCGCGCTGTTGCTGGCTCCAGCATGACCAGCACGACATCGTTCTGGCGCATAGACAAACTCGCGCTAGAACGATGTCGTG
>Ga0302326_10017583_pt1 | contig 14903 bp, 12 predicted proteins | sample Palsa_T0_3_FD_202264 | JGI IMG/M metagenome (GOLD analysis project Ga0302326, IMG submission 202264) | Peat permafrost microbial communities from Stordalen Mire near Abisko, Sweden - Palsa_T0_3 | ecosystem: Environmental > Terrestrial > Soil > Palsa > Peat permafrost | place: Sweden: Abisko... | reverse complement strand
GCTCGACGTGCTCGACCGCCCGGCCGCCACCGCGCGCGCGTGGGAGGACCGGGCTCAGCTGCGGGGCCGTCCCTACCGCTTGCGTCTCGACGCCGACGGCAGGATCGTCGAAGGCACGGCGGTCGGACTGGATCGCGAAGGTGGGCTGATCCTACGCTCGGGAAACCGCGAGCGCGTGGTGCACCTCGCCGACGCGCGCGTGATCGGCGAAGCGTCCGCCGCTACTTGACGACGCCGCCGAGCGCGACGTTGGCTTTGCCCAGTACCGCGATCGCCGTCGCCTCCGCGGCGCGTTCGACCGACAGCGCGAGGTTCGCCGTCGCGTTGACGTGGGCCGGTTTGGGGATCATCTTCGCGACGACGCCGCCGTCCTTGAGCGCCTTGGTGGCGATCATCGTATCGGCGTTCGACCCGAAGAACAGGATGACGTCAGGCATAGGCAGGTTGCGAGGAAACCCGCGGTGTCCGGATCGGACCCGAGTGTTTCGTCGAAGCGAGGAGCGATGAGGGAGCAACGGCGTTCCGTTGTGACCGAAGAGCGACGAAGCCTTCGGCGGAACAGGCGGGTTCGAGACGGCGCCGGGGGTTTTCTCGCATCCTGCCTACCCGTTAACGAGAGCCGGTGACGAGCTCTTCGAGACCGCCCGCGACGTCGTCGAGCTCGTGAACGCGCTCGACGGCTTGCAGCGTGCGCGCCGCCATCTCCGATGCCAGCGTGTCGATCACGACCACGTCGCTGAGGATCTCGGCGTTGAGGGCCGACGCCGCAAGGATCTTCTCCGACACGCCCTGCACGACCGCGACGGCCGGCCCGGAGCTGACCGCCGGCCGCAGCGCGCCGTTGGCATCCATCGCGACTTGCATGAGCAAGTCGCCCTGGCGTTCGACCGCCTCGCGCGTCTGCGCGACGTGGTCGCCGGAGACCTCGCTGCCGACGATGACCACGGACAGCTGCTGCGCCGCTTTGCGCACCTGACGGCTGCGTTCGATGAGCCGGCGCGCGATGCGTTCGATCATCGGCAGCGCGAGCGCCAGGCCGATCGCGATGCCCACCAGGCCCCACACCAGCAGCGAGACCAGCGTGTGGTTCTGCACGACGGTGAAGTTGGCCAGCGGCACGCCGAACCAGCGCAGCGCGATCACGTGCATCTGGTCGTCGTACAGCGGCTCGACGCGCGCGAGATACTCGTTCCCGCCCTCGCGATCGACACCGGAGTACGCCTGCTTGAGCGACGCGATCGACGGCGTCGCGCCGTCGTCGACCAAACGCGTCCCGTCGGGCCGCGTGAGCGAGCTCGAGATCAGCTCGCCCTCGAAGATCACCGCGGCCTTGCCGCCCAGCGCGTTGGCCGCCTCGTCCACCACGTCATAGTAGTGGTCGATCACGATGCCGCCGTAGACGGCACCGATGGTGCGCTCGTTGTCGTCCGCGATCGGTGCCGCGGCGATCAGCCCCAACCCTTCGACCAAGCCTTCGCGGCCCGGCGTCGTCGACTCGATCTGCGGCTCGAGCTGCTCGGGGACGAGCTCGTCGTGCGGCAGCGGCGCCGCGGTGCTCACGGTCTCGCCGTCGAGCGCGCGTTTCACGAACGGTGAATCCAGCAGCGCACCGGCCGGCCCGCCGTTGGCCCGGGCGATCACGCGGCCTTTGGTGTCGACGATGGTGAGGAATGAGAGGTCACCTTGACGCGCGATCCCGCTCAGCGTCGCTTCGAGCTTCGGGCTGCGGGTCGCGGTGCGGTGCTGCACCGCCTCGTTGATCGCCGCTTGCGTGACGAGCAGCTTGACGGTGTCCCGCTTTCCATCGAGGTAGCCGGCAAAGCCCGTCGAGCCGCTGGCGATTTGTTGGTTGGCGAGCCGGTTGAGGTCGGTCGCCATCGTGTTGCGCGCCGCGATCGCGCTGATCGCCGACGAGATGACGATGGCGCCGACCAGCGTTCCGACGAGCTTTGTGCGCAGACCGAGCTTCATACCGGGGTTCCCTCCACCATGAGTTCGTTGTCGTCGACCGCGTAGCGGCCGACCTGATCGTCGATCGCCGCCGCGCGCCGCGTCATCTCCTCGACCGAGCCGAGGATGCGCTGTGCCGCCGAGGTGACCTCGGCGTTGACGTAGGTGAGCACCTCGACCGAGGCCGCGTTCTGCGCCGAGATCGCGGTGATCGATTCGAACGCGCTCGACACAGCGCCCGAATGGGACGCCATCTGCCGGGTCGCGGCGAGGTTGGCGGCGACCGAACGCGTGATCTCCTCGATCGAGCGGATGACGCGGAACGTGTTCTCCGACATCGATCGCGTGACCGAGCTGATCTGGCCGACCTGGCGGTTCGCGTCCATCACCGTGGTGACGATCTCGCGCAGCGCCTCGGACGCGTTGCCGGTCGACTGCACGCTCTCCTCGACGCGCTCGTTGAGCCGCGTCATCGCGTCGGTGACCTGACCGATGACCGACTGGGTCGAGCCGATGTGGCCGGCGATCTCCTTGGTCGCCTGCACGCTGCCGTCGGCGAGCTTGCGGATCTCCGACGCGACCACCGCGAAGCCGCGCCCGTGCTCGCCGGCGCGCGCCGCTTCGATCGCTGCGTTGAGCGCGAGCAGGTTCGTCTGTTCGGCGATGCGGTCGATCACTTTGACGATGTCGCCGATCTGATCGGAGTTCGCGCCCAGCCGCCGGATGTCGTCGCCGAGATCCTCGATCGTCGTGCGAATCGTCGCCATCGCGTCGACGATCGTGTGGATCGCGGTTCCGCCGCGGTCGGCGGTCTTGGCCGTCGCGGCCGAGATCGTCAGCAGCGAGTCGACCTGCGCCGACACTTCCTCGATCGAGGCGGACATCGACGAGACGTCGATCGCGGTTTCGTCGAGCGAGCGAGTCTGCTGCTCGGCCGAGCCGGCCAAGTCGACGATCGCGTCGCTCATCGCCCGGACGGTGACCTGTGCGCCCAGCACGACCTGCGACTGCTCGACGATCCCGTCTTCGAGCTGCTTTTGCGCGATCGCACCGCCCTCGATCACCGCCAGCGACGAGGTGGCGGTGTCGTGGAGCCCGGCGCCGGCGCTGCCGAGTGACTCGACCTCGCCGCGCATGGTGCCGAGGAACTCGCGCAGCTCAGCCCGTTTGGAACGCTCGGCGTCGACCATCACGCGCGGCAGCGCGAAGCCTTGGTCGCGGTCCGACGGGCCGACGGCGAACGGCGGCGGCTCGGCGACCGGCCGCAGCAGCCGCGCGGCGGCGGCGCCGGCGGCGAACAGGACGGCGCAGGCGGCCAGCGTCGTGAAGGTCGGGCCGGCCCGGGCGGCCAGGAGCGCGGCGGCGCCCACGGCCCAGGCGAGCGCGAACGCCGCCGCGGCCGCGCGGACGAGATTCACCGGTGCCTCGGCAACGGCGAATAGGGGCCGGCGTAGTCCGCGCGCTCCATTACTACCAAGCATCGGACGTTCGGCGGCCTCGCTTGAGGCCGAGCAGGGTCAGGCCGGTTTGTTGGCGCGGCTCCGGCGTTCGCAGCTCTCGCAGAAGTGCGAGTGCTTGTTGTCGGTGTCGAACACGGAGTTGGAATAGTACATCGCGCAGCGCGCGTTGTAGCAGTGTTTGAGGCCCAGCGCGTGCCCGATCTCGTGGACGCTCTCTTTGAGCAGCCGCTGGAAGAGCGCGTTCTCGTCGGGCTGATCGCCGTAGTATTCCGAGCGCATTCGCTGCAGCGAGACGACCGCGCAGCGCTGCGTCTCACTCGACGACCCGAACACGAACTGGTGCGAGGTCTTGTAGAGATCGAAATCGGTGATTCCGAGGACCAGATCCTCGCGCGTGTCGTATGCGGCTGCCAAGCGCGCGACGAGCGAGCCGAAGAACAGCTGTCCGCGGGTGCTGTTGAGCGCGCTCTTGGGCACCGCGAGCGGCGCGCGGACGACGGCAGTCGCCAGGAACCGCTCTTCCAGGCACAGCGCAAGCCGGGTGAGCAATCCGGCGTCGATCGCGTTGATCGGAACGATGCTGATCTCGCGCACGGCCGGAGCAACGATTTCGTCGGCGTCGCGTCGAAGGCCTGCGGATGATCGTCGGGATCGGCATCGACCTGGCCGAGGTCGAGCGGTATCGCTTCGACCCCGAGCGGCGCGCGTGGTTCGCGCGTAAGGTATATACGGAAGAAGAGATGGCCTATGCGATGCGCAAGCGGTTATGGGCTGAGCGGCTGGCGGGCTTCTTCGCCGCGAAGGAGGCGACGCGCAAGGCGTTCGGCCACGCCATTCCGTGGAATGCCGTCGGCGTCTCGCACGAGCGCAGCGGGAAGCCGGTGATCCGGCTCTACCGCGGCTACGAACGACTGCTCGCCGAGCGCGCCGTGCGCGCCGTCCACCTCACCATCACGCACACCGCCACGACCGCCGCCGCCGTCGTGGTGCTCGAAGGATAGCGCGCCGCATGCGAGCGGTCACGGCCGCGCAGATGCGCGCGATCGACGCGGCGGCGGTCGCGCGCGACGGCGAGGTCGCGCTCATGCGCGCCGCGGGCGATGCCATCGCGCGCCTGATCGATCGGTACGCGCAGGGCCTCGGCCCGGTCGTCGCGTTCGCCGGCACGGGAAACAACGGCGGCGACGCATACGCGGCGCTCGCGTCGTACGCCGGAGCGCGCCGCTGCATCGTGTTCGCCGATCCCAGCGCGGCCGGTAGCGCGGCACGCCGCGACGCGCGCGAGCGGGCACGCGTGGCGGGCGTCGACGAACGTCCGTTTCCCGCCGACACGCCGACGCTGCGCGACGCGGCGCTGCTGCTCGACGGCGTGCTCGGCGTCAACGCACGGTTGCCGCTCGACCCGCGCAGCGCGGAGCTGGTCGACGCCATGAACGACGCCGGCGTTCCGGTGCTCGCGCTCGACGTCCCGACCGGTCTCGATCCGACCACCGGCGCCGGCGGCGAGCGCGTGGTGCGCGCAACCGCGACGATCGCGCTGGGGCGGCCGAAGCTCGGGTGCTTGGTCGAAGCAGGGCGCGACGCGGCCGGCGAGCTGTGGTGCGCGCCGATCGGGATGCGCGACGACGACGCGCGCGGCATCGACGATCCGCCGACCGAGGTGATGAGCGCTCCCGATTTCGCCGCGCTGCTGCCGCGCCGCGCGCCGGAATCGGACAAGCGCAGCTCGGGTGCGCCGCTGATCGTCGCCGGCTCGACGCAGTTCCCGGGCGCCGCGGTGCTGTGCGCCTGGGGCGCGGCTCGTGCAGGTGCGGGTTACGTCACCGTCGCCGCGCCCGAAGGTGCGGCGGCGGCGCTGCGCGCGCACCTCGTCGAGCAGGTCGTCGTCACCTACGATGAGCGCGATCCCGACGCGGCCGTGCAGACGATCCTCGACCTCACCAACCGCTGCACCAGCATTGGGATCGGACCGGGACTCGGCCTCTCGGACGCGTTCTCGACGATCGTCAACGGCGTCATCGGCGCGACCGAGCTGCCGGTGGTGGCCGACGCCGGCGCGCTGTACCACCTGTCGAAGCGGTTGGGAGCCTACCGCGACAAGCGGCTCGTGCTCACCCCGCACGCGGGCGAGTTCGCGCGCGTTAGCGGCAAAGGGACGGTCGCGCCGGGCGAGCGTCTGTCGCGCTTGCGGGCCTTCGTTGAAGAACACGGCATCGTGACGCTGTTGAAGGGTCGCACGACGCTGATCGGCGGGCGGGACGCGATCCATCTCAATCCGACCGGGACCAACGCGTTGGCCACGGCCGGCACCGGCGACGTCCTCACCGGCGCGATCGCGACGCTGCTCGGCCAAGGGCTCGATCCGGTCGATGCAGCCCGAGCGGGCGCATACTGGCATGGCTTGGCCGGACAGCTTGCGCTGGCGGAACGGGTGCGCGGCGTGGTCGCTCGGGACGTCGCCGAGGCGCTCGGACCGGCCTCGGCGGTCGCAGCCGGTGATCCCGAGCTGGTGCGCATCACGCCCAGATGCGCCCCCCGGCGAAACCTGGGACGAACATGTGAGCCGATCTAGCTGGATTTTGGTACCCTATGACGGTATGGCCAGGGCTCTCGCTCTCCCCGCGCGCCGGTTGCTCGTTGTCTGCGTCGCCTCGGCGCTCGTCACCGGCTGCGGTCACTCGCAACGTCCGCCTCGTCAGACGGGCAACGCCGTCGTGCCGGTCGTGACCGCCGCGTACGGCACCGTTTCGCCCAAGACCACCATGTCGGGCACCATCGCGCCGTTGCAGAACGTCGGCATCACGTCGACGCTTTTGGAGCCGGCCGACGAGGTGAACGTCCAGGAAGGCGACACCGTCCGCGAAGGTGAGCTCCTCGCGCAGCTCGACACGGCCGACCTTCGCGCGCAGCTGGCGGCCGACATCGCCAGCGCGCAGAGCAGCCGCGCCAAGGAAACGCAGACCTACGACCAAGCCGGCCTGACCATCGTTCAGAACAGCAATACCGTCAACGCGGCGCGCGCCGCGGTCCGCCAGGCGCAGGTGACGCTGACGAACGATCAGCTCACCCTCCGGCGCGACGCGGCGCTGCTCAAGAGCGGCTACATCGCCCAGTCGCAATACGATCTGCAGGCGACCACCGTCAAGAACGACCAGCAAGCCGTGCAGAGCGCGCAGGTGACGCTGCAGAACGACATCTCGCAGGTGCGCACGAACGGTACGACCTCGACCGGGCTGCAAGGCGCGAACGTCGCTTCGGCGCAGGCCGACGTGCAGACCGCGCTGGCCCAGGCCGACCAGGTCCGCGTCTCGATCAGCAAGGCCGCGATCATCTCGCCGATCAATGGCGTAGTGGTCAACCGCAACATGAACCCGGGCGAGTTCCCCGGCACGCGCACGATCTTCACGCTGCAGGAGACCGACCGCGTGTACGCGGTGCTCAACGGCGCCGGCTCGCAGGTGGTCGGCGTCCGCAACGGCAGCCCCGTCGACGTGACGTCGGATCTGTTGCCCAACAAGCACGCGCGCGGGACAGTCGTCGGCGTGCTCAACGCGGTGCAGCCCGGCTCGACCAACTTCGTGCTCAAGGTGCTGCTCGACAACAGGCGCGGTCTGCTGCGGCCGGGGATGGTCGTCTCCGGCACGGCTTCGATGCCCAGCGCGAGCGGGATCCGGATCCCGTCCACCGCGTTCTTGGACACAACGAATTCGAGCGTGCAAGTCGTCCGCGATCAAGAGGCGGAGACCGTGCACGTGACGATGCTCGCGCAAGACGCCAAGAACGCGATCGTGATCGGTTTGCCGGCAGGCTCCGTCGTGATCGCGAACGGCCAGCTGGGTCTGGCCGACGGGCAGCACGTCCTACCGCAGCGCCAGGTCGCGGAGCAGTAGCGCAGCCTCATGTCGCTGACCGCGCTCTTCGTTCGCCGGCCGACGCTGGTCTTCGTCCTGCTGGCGCTGATGCTGCTCGCCGGAGCGCTTGCCGCGACGACGCTGGTGCAGCAGCAGTTCCCCAACGTCTCGCAGCCGACGATCAGCATCAACACCTCCTATCCCGGCGCCTCGACGACGGTGATGCGCGACAGCATCGTCAAACCGATCGAGGACGCGATCGCGGGCACGGAAGACCTGCAGACGCTCAGCTCCAACATTCAACAGGGCCAGGCGAGCATCGTCGCCACCTACACGATCACGTCGGACCAGAACACCGACCTGGTGAACACGCAAAAGGCCCTCACCCAGGCCGAGCACAATCTGCCGACGGCGTTGGTGCCGCCGACCTTGGCGATTCGCGACCCCTCCGAAGCGGTCGTCGTCACCATCGGCTTGACCTCGTCGAAGCTGACCGCCGGCCAGTTGTCGCTCATTGCGAACGGCCGTATCGTCCCCTACGTCGAGCAGGTGCCGGACATCTCCGGCGTCACCGTCGGCGGCTTCGTGACCCCGGCGTACGAGGTGATCGCCGATCCGGCCAAGCTCATGGCCTACAACCTCACCCTGAACGACCTGGTCAACACGGTCGGTGCGAGCAACAACCGCGCGCCCGGAGGCATCGCCTACGAGCCAGACCGTGAAACGCAGATCGACATCCGCGGCGACATCATGTCACCGGAATCAATCCTCGGTCTGCCGATCGCAACGCCGGCGTCGAACAGCACTACCCCGCTGACCGGGCTCAACCCGTGGACGTCGGCCACCCAGGTGTTGCGGATCCAAGACGTCGCCAGTGTCGTCGACGGGTACGAGCCGCGGCGCCAGTACGCCTCGATCAACGGCGTCGGCGGCGTGTTCATGCAGGTCCAGAAGGCCTCTACGGCGTCCGAGGTCACCGCTTCGAACAACGTGATCGCGGCGTTGCCCCGCATCCGCTCGCAGTTCCCCGACATCAACTTCAACGTCATCAACGTCCAGTCCAAGTACACGGCGCAGCAGATCGACAGCGTCATCCGCACGCTGAGCGAAGGCATCATCCTGACCGGTATCGTGATGCTGTTCTTCCTGGGCTCGTGGCGCAATGCGATCGTCGTGCTGGTGGCGATCCCGTCCTCGTTGTGCGTCGCGCTGTTCGTCATGAAGATGATGGGCCTGACGATCGATACGATCTCGCTGCTCGGCATGACGCTGGTCGTCGGGATCTTGGTCGACGACTCCACCGTCGTGCTCGAGAACATCGAGCGCCATTTCGAGATGGGCCAGCCGCCGGCCGAAGCCGCGGTGACCGGTCGATCCGAGATCGGGATGGCCGCGATCGTCATCACGCTCGTCGACGTCGTGGTCTTCCTGCCGATCGCGTTCCTTCAGGGCCAGGTCGGGCGCAACTTGGCCGAGTTCGGGATCGTCGTCGTCATTTCGACCCTGACCTCGCTATTCGTCTCGTTCACCATCACCCCGTCGTTGGCCGGGAACTGGGCGCTCAAAGGACACTGGACGCCGCCCTGGTTCATTCGCAAGTTCGAGCAAGGGTTCAGCGGGGTGCGCAGCTGGTACGCGCACCGCGCGCTGCCGTGGGCCTTGCGGATGCGCTTCCTGGTGATCGCGTTCTGCCTGCTGTCGTTCGTCGGCGCCATGCTGCTGGTGCCGTTCGGCGTCGTCGGGTCGGAGTTCGTTCCGGCGGTCGACCGCGGCGAGATCTTCGCGCAGATCACCTATCCGGTCGGTACGCCGCTCACCACCGCGACGACCGCCGTGCTCAAGCTCGAGAGCGAGATTCGCGATCTGCCCGACATCGACGCCGACACGGCCGTCTCCGGCGGCTACGCGTCGCCGTTCGGCGGCTTCCTCCTCGAGGGCAACGTCGGCCAGGTCCACGTCTGGCTCAAAGACGACCGTAAGCACGACACGAACTACTGGGTGACCCAATACCGCCGGCTCGCCGCGAAGACGCTCCCGAACACGCAAGTGGTCGTGATCCCGGCGACCGGAACGGGCGGCGGCAACGCCCAGCCGATCGACGAGCTGGTGACCGACGTGCAGGGCGGCGATCCGACCAAGTACGCCGACCAAGTGTACAAGTTGATGCAGCAGACGCCGGGGACGGCGAACGTCTACAGCGCTGCATCTTCGCTCGAGCCGCAAGTCGAGCTGACCTTCGACCGCGCCAGGGCGCGCGCGCTCGACGTGAGCATCGGCGACGCGACGACGGCGGCCAGCGCCGCCTTCGGCGGCGTGATCGCGACGCAGTTCGAAACGGCCGACGGTCTCGAGCAGGTCCAAGTGATCTATCCACTCGTGAACCAGACGAGCCTGTCGGAGTTCGCCACCATCCCGGTCCGCGCCGAGAACGGAAACATCGTTCACCTGGGCGACTTCAGCGCGATGAGCTGGGCGCCGGCGCCCCCGCTCATCACCCGGGTCGACCGCAACACGGTCATCGACATCAGCGCGAACGTCGCCCCCGGCTACTCGCTCTCGAACGTGCAGAAGACGTTTGGGCAACGGCTCAAGGCGCTCAAGCTGCCGCCGAACATCGTCGTGCGGCCGCGGCCGCTGGGCCAGCAGGACCTGATGGGGCAAACGCTGGCCGGACTCGGCGGATCGCTGATCCTCTCGGTCGTGCTGGTCTTCCTGTTGATGGTCGCGCTGTACAATAGCTATCGCTCGCCGTTGATCATCCTGTTCTCGGTCCCGGTCGCCGCCGTCGGCGCGCTGGGCGCGCTCGCGCTCACTCACGAGACGCTCAACCTGTTCTCGCTGATCGGCACGATCTTGCTGGTCGGCATCGTGAGCAAGAACGGCATCCTGCTCGTCGACTACGCGAACACGCTGCGCGAGCGCGGCGAGACGAAGCTGCAGGCGATTCAGGAGAGCGCGTTCACGCGGTTCCGGCCGATCGTCATGACCAGCATCTCGGTCGTGGCGGGCAACGTCCCGCTCGCGCTCGCGCTCGAACCGGGCTCGAGCGTGCGGTCGAGCCTCGGCGTGGTCGTGATCGGCGGTATCCTGAGCTCGCTGCTGCTCACGCTGCTGCTCGTGCCGATCATGTACCTGATCCTCGCTCCCGCGCACTTCGCAGGCTCGCACCACATCGAAGACGTCGAGCAGGACTCCGAAGAGATCCACCCCGACGGTCACGGCGTCGTCGACCGCCCACCCACGCCGATCCCCACCGGCGCGTAGCCTTCGTCATCCTGAGCTCAGGATGACAGAAGGTCGCGGAGGCCGGCTTCGTCGAGGACGGGGATGGCGAGCTGCTCGGCTTTGGTGAGCTTGCTGCCCGGTTCGTCGCCGGCGATGACGTAGTCGGTCTTCTTCGAGACCGACGACGTCACTTTGCCGCCGGCGGCGACGATCAGCTCGGCGGCCTCGTCGCGCGTCAGGCTGGGTAGCGTGCCGGTGAGCACGAGCGTCTTGCCGGCCAGCGCGCCGGCTGGTTCACGGTCGCGCAGCGGGGCGGTCGTGTCGACGCCGGCGCGCTGCAGGCGCGCGACCATCGCGCGATTCGGCGGCTGCTCGAAGAACAGCGCGACGCTGCGCGCGATCTCCGGACCGATCCCCTCGCTGCGCAGCATCTCGTTTTCGCTCGCGGCGGCGAGCGCGTCGATCGAACCGAAGTCGCCGGCCAGGATCGCCGCGTTTTGCCCGCCGACGAAGCGTATTCCCAGCCCGGACAGCAGCCGCGCGAGGCCGCGCGACTTCGACCGCTCGATCGCGGCGAGCACGTTCGAGGCCGACTTCTCCGCCATCCGCGGCAGCGCGCCCAGCTGCTCGAGCGAGAGGTGGTAGACGTCGCTGACGTCGCGCACGAGGTCCGTCTCGACCAGCGTCGCTGCGAGCTGGTCGCCGACCCCTTCGATGTCCATCGCGCCGCGCGAGGCGAAGTGGCGCAGCCGCTCGACCAGCTGCGCCGGACACGACGCGTTGGTGCAGCGCGCCATCGGTTCGCCTTCGGGATGGTCGACGGCGGCGCCGCAGACGGGACAGCGGTCCGGCAGCGTGTAGACCCGCAGCTTCTTCTTGCGCAGCTCGAGCACCGGCCCCACCACGCGCGGGATGACGTCGCCCGCGCGGATGACCGTGACGACGTCGCCGATCCGGATGTCGTTGTTGCGAATGTAGTCCTGGTTGTGCAGCGTCGCGTTCGACACCGTCGTGCCGCCGATCTGCACCGGTTCGAGCACGGCGTTGGGGTTGAGCACGCCGGTTCGGCCGACGCTCACCACGATGTCGAGCAGCTTGGTGCGCGCCTCGCGCGCGCGGAACTTGAACGCGATGGCCCAGCGCGGGTCTTTGGCGGCGGTGCCGAGCTTCGCTTGCAGCGCGAGGTCGTCGACCTTGACGACGACGCCGTCGATCTCGTAGTCGAGCGTCTCGCGCTTGTCCTCCCACGCCTGCACGAACGCGACGACGTCGCGAATCGACGGCACGCGGCGCGCGTGCTCGTTGACCCGAAAGCCGAGCGCGTGCAGATATTCGAGCAGCTCGTGCTGCGTGCGCGGCGGCGACGGCGCGTCGAGCTCGCCCACCGCGTACGCGTAGAACGACAGCTTGCGCTCCGCGGTCGCCTTGGGGTCGAGCTGGCGGATCCCGCCGGCGGCGGTGTTGCGCGGGTTCGCGAAGGTCGGCAGGTCGCGCGCCGCGCGCTCCGCGTTGAGCCGGTCGAAATCGCTGCGGCGCATGTAGGCTTCGCCGCGCACGTCGATGTGGCGCGGTACGGCGACGCCCGTCGCGCGCAAGGTCAGCGGGATCGAGCGGATGGTGCGCAGGTTGGCGGTCACCTCTTCGCCGGTCGTCCCGTCGCCGCGCGTCCCGCCGGCGGTCAGCGTTCCGCCGTCGTAGCGCAGCGACATCGCCAGACCGTCGATCTTGAGCTCGCACGTGTACGCGACGTCGCCTTCGACGCCGCCGAGCTTGCGGACGCGCGCGTCGAACGCGAGCAGCTCGTCCTCGTCGAACGCGTTGCCGAGCGAGAGCATCGGTCGGCGGTGGACGTAGGGCGGGAACCCGCCCGCCGGCGTACCGCCGACCCGCTGCGTCGGCGAGTCGGGTGTTCGCACTTCGGGATGCGCTTCTTCGAGGTCGAGCAGCTCGCGCAGCATCGCGTCGTAGTCGGCGTCGCTGATCTGCGGGTCGTCGAGGACGTGATAGCGGTAGTTCGCGTCGTTGAGCTTCGTGCGCAGCTCGGCGGCGCGCTTCTCGTACGCCTTCAGCGCCACGGTTTCGGAGTAGCAACCTGGACGGCGTATCCGTCGGGATCCGCGATGATCGCGATGCGCCCGAAACCTTCGTCGTGCGGTTCCTGGAGGATGCGCACGCCGGCGGTCCGCGCGTCGGTCACGAACTTGTCGACGTCGTCGACATAGAAGCCGAGCTGCAGCGAGCCGGGCTTGACCGAGAGCGTCTCGCTGGCCGGGTGCAGACCGAGCATCCGCCCGTCGCCGAGGTCGAAGTCGACCCAGTGCGGCGCGGCGTCCGTCCCGAGCTTGAGGTCGAGGATCGTGCGATAGAACTGCTTGGAGCGCTCGAGGTCGGCGCTCACGATCATTGCCAGGGCGAAGCGTGCCACGGGGCTGCGGCTTCGACCGCGATGCGCGCAGGTCCGCCGGCCCCGCGCGACCGAATCCGACGCATGCTCGGCCGGCGCGCATTCATCGCCGCCACGTCCGCCGCCGCCGCAGCGTTCGCGCCGTCGCCGGCACGCCCGTTCGTGCAGACGTCGCCAGGTGCCGGACCGCAGAGCGACGAGGGCCGCGCCGTGCTCGCCGCCGTGAGCGTGATCGCCGCGATGCAGCAAGTCGTGCGAACCGTCTGGCGCCCGCCCGACCTGTTCCCACCGTTCGCGCCGATCGCGTATTACGTCGGCCGCGGCGACGCGCACTCTCCGAACGATCGCGTGATCTGGTTCAATCCCGATCATCCGGAGCTGGTCAGCCCGCGGATCTCGCGCCTCACTGACGACGTGCCGTACTTCACCGAGCTGCTCGTCGCGTCGACCGACGCTCCCGGCAAGAAGACTGGGGCGCCGTCGCTCGGACTCGAACGTTTGGCGGGCGCCGAACTGCGCGACGCTGCGGCGGCACTCGCCGACCGCGTGGCGGTCGTCACCAAGTACACGCCGTTCGTCGCCGTCGACGACGCGGAGTTCGCGCGGCGCGCCTTCGCCTTCGCCGTGCTCAAGCAGATGACGCCGCAGATCGGCGGCGTCGCGGTGCTCGCCGACACGTCGGAGCTCCCGGCGGATGAAGCCGCCGTGTACGCGGGCCGCGACGTCGACCGGCGCGCGCCGCCGGGTTGGGGCGTCATCTACGCCAATCTCGCTCGCACCTCGGTCGACCAGCCGGGATACGAATCGTGGGTGCGCGCGTTCGTCCTGGCGACCGCCGATCGTCAGCCGCCGGCGAGCGACGTCAAGCGCGCCTACGATGCGGCCGTCGCATCCGACGCCGCCTCGTCCAGCGGCCGCTGGACGGCGCGGCGCGCATTCGCCGCGCCGTACGTCACGCAGGTCGCGGCGTTGTTCAGCAAGTGACACAGCGCGCGAGGCGAACGTGATACCGATGCCGCTCGATGCCGCCACCATCGCCGAACGCCGCCGCGCATTTCACGCCCTCCACGCGGGACCGGCGATTCTCATCATGCCGAACGCGTGGGACGTCGCCAGCGCGCGTATCTACGAGGAGGCGGGCTTCGCCGCGGTCGCGACGTCGAGCGCGGGACTCGCCAACTCGCTCGGCTTTCGCGATGGCAACGAGCTCGACGTCGACTTGCACCTCGCTACGCTCGAACGCATCGTGCGCGCGCTCGACGTCCCGCTCTCGGCCGACGTCGAGAGCGGCTATGCTGCCGATGTGAACGGCCTGTCGGCGTTCATCACGCGTCTCGCTGCGACCGGCGTCGCCGGATACAACCTCGAGGATACGGTCGCCGAGCGCGACATCTATCCGCTCGACGAAGCGCGCGCACGCGTGAGCGCCGCGCGTTCCGCCGCGCCCGAGCTGTTCCTCAACGCTCGTACCGACATCTATCTCGCCGAGATCGGCGCCGAGAGCTCCCGTTTCGACGCGACCATCGAGCGATTGCACGCGTTCGCGGAGGCCGGCGCCGACGGCGTGTTCGTCCCCGGCGTCAGCGACGCCGAGACGATCGCGCGCATCGCCGCAGTAACGCCGCTGCCGCTCAACGTGCTGGCCGGACCGAAGACGCCCGACGCGCCCACGCTGCAGCAGCTCGGCGTGCGGCGCGTGAGCGTCGGATCGTGGCCGATGCGTCGCACGCTAGGCGTGTTGCGCGAGATCGCCGCCGAGCTGCGCGATGCCGGAACCTTCTCGTTCACTCGCGACCCGCTCGTCACGTACGCCGAAGCAAACGCGCTCGTCGGCCGAGGCCCTCGCTAGCGGTTCTATATGCGCGCGCCGACGCCGACGAATGGGTCGGAGCGGTTGAGGCGCACTTGCGCGGGGAGGTTGCGGCCTGAACGAATCTCGTTCTGGTACCCGCCGACGAGATAAACGGGCCAGCCGGTCGGGCGGAAGCGGAATCCCGCCTCCGACCGCACGAT
>Ga0302326_10017580_pt1 | contig 14906 bp, 14 predicted proteins | sample Palsa_T0_3_FD_202264 | JGI IMG/M metagenome (GOLD analysis project Ga0302326, IMG submission 202264) | Peat permafrost microbial communities from Stordalen Mire near Abisko, Sweden - Palsa_T0_3 | ecosystem: Environmental > Terrestrial > Soil > Palsa > Peat permafrost | place: Sweden: Abisko... | reverse complement strand
GACTTCTCTTGCCCGAGCACCCTGGCGTGGCTGAACGGGGTCGAAGGCACCGGCTCCTATGTTACGTCCGGCACCCTGGCCCGCAGTTGGCAATCTACCGCAAACGGATATAACTGGCCCAACAATGAAGGGTCCGGCCTCACGTTCAGCGACGTATGCCAAATACTTACCTTCGACCCGCTGTCGAAGACGCCCAGCCAATGCACCACACAAAACGATTACACCCTGCTCAATTCCCTGCCAGCCGGTACGACCTCCGACGGGCGGTACACGAAGGATCCCTCACCGCCCAATACTCTCCAGTATCCCGTCGGCGCAGCGACTGAGTTGTATAACACCGTTCAGACAAACACGCAGAGCGTCGCTCAAGGCACCTCGAATAGCGTCAAGCAGGCCATCAGTGTCATGCAGCAGTTTGGGACCAACTTCTCCGGAATTTTCTCTAGCCTGACGACCCTCACCGAATCTGACACTATGACTTGGAGTTACTCCTGGCTCAACACACTTACGACGACGACCACCCTGACTGACGAGTTGTCAATAACGGGCCCACCCGACCCGCCACCATCGTATAACGGACCGGTTCAGTTTGTTGCCTACCAGGACAACATGTTCGGTACGTTCGTTTTCGTCCCTGTACCAAACTAGCTTCCTGGGACGACTCCGAGGGGCTAGCTTTCGTCAATCTTAGCCGCCTTCGAGCAAAAGTGCGGCGCCCCTGCGCGAAGCGGGTGTAGAAACCGGCCAGGGGTGGGGGCTTCGGCCTCCAGCCCCGGCCGGGTGCAACATCAACCCCAAACCTTGAGGATCTTATATGAATTCTCCGTTACCGCGGCTATCACACTTGCCTGTTCCCCGTCTTTCCTGTCTGCTATTGGCCTTCGTTCTTGGCTCCGCGGCAGTTTTCACCGCCGGGTGCGGCGGACCGGCTCTCAGCGGGAACACAACCGTCACGGTCCTGACGGCGAGCACAGCAAACGATGAATTCTTTCAGTTCAGCGCGACCATGAACACCCTTACGCTGACAAGCCAGTCGGGCAAAACGGTGAGCCTATTGAGCGCGCCGGTCTACCCCGAATTCATCCACGTGAACGGCGCGGCGGAGCCCTTGGCCACTGTGAGCGTTCCGCAAGACATCTACACCTCCGCCACCGCGTCCTTCGGGCCCACCGGCTTCACGTGCGCAACGGTCAATCCTGTCGGTATGTTCGCCACGGCCTTCTTTGGCTCCGATGCTGTTTCTGGGGACAACGTTACCTTCAACCTGCCTGCGCCCATCACGATCACCGGCGCGAGCATGGGTCTCTCGCTCGACCTGCTGGTCTCGCAATCGGCGGGTTATACCAGTTGCTACACCACTGGTATTGAGCCTTTCACGCTCACACCCACCTTCTCCGTGACCCCTGTGACCATCTCCGGCCGTCCCACGAGCAGCGCCAATGGAAAGTTCGATGGCTTGGAAGGAGTGGTCGCCTCGATCAACAGCACGGGGAACCTTATTAGCGTGAACTCTGTAGAGCTTTCGAACTACGGAGGCACCGATCCCGGAGATTCAATCGACCCCGCAAATGGCCCCAACTGGCAAGTTGCGTTTAGCGACAGTACCGTGTTTCAGGGCATCACCGGCTCTTCGCAGCTCGCTGCGGGGATGGCTGTGGATATGGACGCGGCGGTCCAGGCGGATGGTTCGCTGATGGCAACGCGCATTGCGGTCTATGACACGAATAACACCGACGTGAGTTTGTGGGTCGCGCCACTACTCTACGTGTACAATGGCGAGCCGCGGCTAAACGTTGGAGAACGTGAAGGGATCGGTCCCGTGCTCGCAGGCGACGGCGCGCCCGTCGATTTCAGCAGCTCGACCTTTAATATCTCTGAGCAGCTGACCAATGTGGCGAGTCTTCCATTTCACGCAGGCTTCGCGGGCACGAACATGGTCTCCGGGCAGAATATTGGGTTGACATTTCACTATCCGGGCGGCTACCCCGGCGGCGACAACGGCGCTCCTGCGACCACGGTTACGCTGCTTCCGCAAACTATTAACGGCACGGTCAGCGCAACTTCCAGCAGCGGTGGCTTTACCACCTACACGATCACGCTTGCCCCTTACGACCTGTTCCCGGCTCTTGCCGTGCAAGACGGCCAAACCACGATGCTTACAAATCCCAGCGAAGTTGTCGTTTACGTGGAAGGCAGTACGCAACTGCTCAATACCGGCCCCGTCGCCGTGGGCGGCGTCTTTCGCTTTTATGGGTTGGTCTTCAACGACAACGGAACCCTGCGCATGGATTGCGCCCAGATCTACGACGGAGTGGCGGAGTAGCCGGCTCGGGCCGTGTCCGCCAATGCCGGAGCTGGCCCCGGTAATGAAGACGATCTTTCCCTCGAGGTTCATGGCACTATTCTAACCACCCCGCGCGGGGCAGAAGTGTCCTGAAGGACTTCAAGCGGCATCCACTCAACATCGGCAACGTAGCGGGAGCGCCCGAGTTACCAGAGATGCCACGCGCGGTAGAAGAGCACATAGGCGGCGAGCATGGCGTTGGTGGTGGCGTGGGCCACAACGGCGTCCGCTATTCTGCCCCTGCGCAAAGCTGCCGCGCTATACAGCAGGCCTGCCAGCGTGCCCGCAAACCATCGATCGCCGTGTAGAAAGCCGAAGAGCGCCGACGACGCGATCAGGGCCGGCCAGGTGAAGCTTTGCATTGAGACAGCTTCAAACTCCGCCGCGATGAACCTGCGCATCAGATAGCCGCGGAAGGCGAGTTCCTCAGCCAGGGGCACGGTGGTTACCGTGGCCAGCACTCGTCCGGCAATCCATAGATTCCGGGCTGCCGGGGACGCGGCAGCAAGCGCGGCCGGCATGGCATCGGAGCCTGTGTGCGTCCAGCGGTCCAGGCCGATCCAGATTGCGAAGATGATCGCTCCGGCCACTGGCCCAAACCATGTGCATCGCCACCCAAGACTGAAATAATGCCTGCGATAGAGCCAGAGAACCGGCGCGACGGCGAGAAAGCGAAGGGAATAGAACCAGTCAAAGCCGCCGCTTAAAGCAGCGCACACCATGCCCACACCAAGCAGAGCGATAAGCGGCATAAGGTAAGCCGCGGTGCGGTTTTCACTCCACTTGGCCGGGGCAGGTCTGCCGGCTCGAGGCGCGGCGTTGAGCAGCCACGGAATGCGTCCCGCGCTCACCGCAAAACCCAGCGCCACCGCATTGAATGCGATCCAGCCGGCCTGCGAATGGAAGCCGCCCAGGGCGATGCGGCTGGCCCCTGCGTTGCCGATGGCGATCAGCACCGCGATGCGGGCGGCATTCAGCAGAAACATGAGGATCACGCCGGCGGGCAGCAGGATCAGGGCGTTGGGAAAGCGGAACTCCTTGCGAAAGAGCACGAGCCACAGCCCAGTGAAGGCAAGAATCAGGGCCATGCCTTCCAGCCCCGAGCATTGCGGCGCGATGCGCACTGAAAATCGACTGGTGCCGATGAGCATTGTGGCTGGATCTTCCACCACCCCTGGCAGAAATGCGCCGATCATGAAATGCACCAGCGTCATGGTCAGGCGGCTAGTGGGCGCCCAGAAGGAGCGGATGGCATTGCCCGCGAAACATGAGCCGGCCGCCACCAGCAGCACGGCCAGACCCAGAACCGCAGTGCCTTTAGCCAGTCGCACCCATGCGGCCGCGGGGACAAACGTGATTGCGCCGAGCCAGATGGCCGCGATTCCCACCGCCAGCCAGGCCGCAGCCAAAGCGTTGGTCTGCGCAGCGCTGGCGCGGTAATTCGAATAGAGCAGGTGCGATAATGCCGCGAAGAGAACCATTGAGGCGATGTGCAGCCACAGCAGATCGCGGCGAATCGGCCGCGTTGCCAGCGAGGACGAGATGCTCTCCACCAGTGCGCGGCGCCTCACGAACGCGCACGTGGCAAAGAGCGCTGCAAAGCCCACTGCAACGCGAACCGCCCACGCGCCCCAGTTGTGAATGGCGCCGGGCAGGCCTGTTTCTCCGGCCAGCGCGCTGTTGTCGAGCCAGATGGAGAGCGCGAGAACTTCCACCACAAACAGCAGGGCAACGGCGGACAATCGCCAGAGCAAGGTCGCGTACGGCTTGGCGTGGGGGTCGTTCACAGGCGGCGGAAACTGCGCGGCGAGTAAGTCAACCGGGGGCATCGATGATCTCTCATCGTATAAGTCAGGAAACACCGCAGCCGCCGTACCGCTCTTGCTCCCTCAGGACTGTTCTTCTTGATCTGGCTGCGCGATTGCGGATTCCGTCTTGGCGAAATAGCGGTCGCGAATGACCAGGACCGAACTGGCCAGGAAAGTGAGCGCCGCACCCACTGAGGCCGGATCAATCTCAGGAACGGGATTGCCGTTGCCGGGCGGGTTGCCAGGCGGGCCGCTGGTGGTGGGGAGATAGATTGTGGTCGTGGGCTCAGTGGTGGTGAGAGTTGTGGTGAAGGCAGTGGTGGTTGCGGTGGTGGTCGGAGCTGCCGTTGTGGTTGGCGTTGTGGAAGTGGTGCCTGTCGTGGTCGTGGCGCTCGTTGTGGTGAACGCCGTCGTGGTGGTGCTGCCTGTTGTGTTCGTGGTAGCCGTTGTGGGAGGAGCCGTGGTGGTCGCGGCCTCAGCCACGCCGGCGCCGATTCCAGCCTCGGCCGCGGCGATCATGAAGGTGCGCACAACTGGCGACGCGAAGGCCGCCGATCCGGCGATGCGCTGCAGAAATCGTCTTCTATCCGATGCTGGTTTGCCAGGAATCTCTTCCATGATGTGTGCTCTCCACCTGCTCCAAAATTTGCCTGAGATAGCTGAACGGATTTACAGTTTCGTCGGTATAAACTCTCCGTGTCAACCGAAAAGAAGTAACATTACCCATTTTCCCCATGAATATTCCATGCGCTCAGAGAGGATTCAGGCCTCGGTTGAGTCAACGCAGCCGCGCCCCTTCTCCGGCATAAGAACGATTGACATACTGGCCGTCAACCGGAACAATTGAGTTCCCATGCACGAAAACGGCGCACAGAACGGCTCGCTCGGGTCCCTCGATATTGGAGCCATTCTGCGCATCGTGGAAGAAGTCCCACCTTCATCGCGGCTCTTTCAGCGCTGCCGCGAACTGCTCAAGGACAAGCTTGAAATCGGTCCTTCTTATCCCAAGGCTACCGGCCCCAGGGAGCGGAGATTTCTCACCATCGGGATGTCGAGCGCAAACGACTACGATGGCTTCTACTTCACCATCCAGGCCATCCGCCTCTACCACCCCGAAATCCTCAACGACGTCGAGCTATTGGTGATCGACAATGGCTCCGAGCTTTCCTGCTCGAATGCCATGAAAGACCTGGAAAACTGGGAGCACCTCAACTTCCGCTACGTTCCCTACCGCACGCATCAGAGCACTGCGGTGCGCGATCTGATCTTTCGCGAGGCAACGGGCGAGTTCGTTCTCTCCATCGACAGCCACGTAATGTTTGAGCCCGGGGCGCTGGCCCGGCTCATTGAATATTGCCGCGAGCATCCCCAGAGCAACGACCTGCTCCACGGCCCGCTCCTTTCCGACGCGCTTGGTGAGGGCTCCGTGATGGGCGTACGGTTCGACCCTATCTGGGAGGGCGGCATGTTCGGGCAGTGGGGAAAGGACGACCCCGGCATGAGCGCCGATGAGCCGCCGTTCGAGATCGGCATGCAGGGCCTCGGCGTCTTTGGCTGCCGGCGGGCGGCGTGGCCAGGCTTCAATCCGCGCCTCTCCGGTTTCGGCGGCGAAGAAGGGTATATCCATGAGAAGATCCGGCGCGCGGGAGGACGCAACCTTTGCCTGCCCTTCCTTCGCTGGATGCACCGTTTCCACCGTCCGGGCGGCGCACGCTATCCGAATCGCTGGGCCGACAGGATTCGCAATTACATGCTTGCTTACGATGAACTGGCCATCGATCCGGCGCCCATGATCGGGCACTTTGAAGCGCATATTGGGAAGGAAGAGACGCAGGCCGCGGTGCGCGCCGCGCAGGCTGAGATCGATGGTCCGTTTCATATTTTCGACGCGGTTTTTTGCATTATTCGCGACGATAAGCCGGAGCGATGGGCGGCCATCGAGGAGCGCATCCGCATGCTTCAAATCGACCGCAAGGTGCGTCGTTTTTCCGCGGCCCCCACGCCCCTGAACCCTCACATCGGCAACGTGCTTTCCCATCGCCGGATCGTGGCTGAAGCGAAGCTGCAGCAACTGAATTCGATTGTTGTCTTCGAAGATGAGGGCCAGCTTCCGGCAGATGCGCTTGCTGAAATTGCGCTCAGTTTGGGTGAGCTCGAAGGCCGCGAGTGGCAGCTCTCATTTCTTGACGGCCCGGCCATCGCTTATCACCATTCCGTCTACGATGCGATTCTGATCGCCATACCCGAGGATCCGTTTCTGGTGGCGCGACTGGTGCGCACGCTGGAGCGAGGCTCCGGTGAATCGATGCGGCAAATGCTCCGCCTGCTCGGTGTGCAGACCGCGGAGGAGAGAGACGCGTTCGCTCCGCCGCACCCAGCAGCGGCTATTTCCGTGGAAACCTACGGCCTCGCTGAGCAAGGCTGACAGGCTGCCGGGAAGCATTCAGTGGATCAGGCCGCTCTGCTGGAGATTGATGAGACAGCCGTTGACTTCGTCGAGCGGCGGCGCAGGCAGTTGGTAGGCCTGCTGCATCTCCGCGGCAATCTCCGCCGCAGTATGCGCCCCGTCGCAGAACTCCAGCACCAGCGCGGCTGTCGTATTCAGGGAATGGATTGCGTCGCTCTCCGCTTCGTAGATGACAAACTCGCCACCCACCTGGTGCATCTCCAATCCGGCCTTTTTTTGTGGACGATCCACTGCGTCAATCTCCGCATCCTGGCCGAATTTAAGACTGAAGTTGACTGGGGCGGTAACGGGCAGCTGCGCCCCTGCTTCCATGCCGCGATCACTCGCATCGTCTCTACTTCGGATCGACGAGGTGGTGGGCGATGGCGAAGAGGGCGAGTTCGAGGCGAGTGGAGACGCCGGTTTTGTCGAAGATATTGGAGAGGTGGCGCTTGACGGTTTCTTCGCTGAGGTTGAACTGCTTGGCGATGTCGCGGTTGCTGCAGCCCTCGACGATGGCGCCTACCACTTCAAGTTCGCGCGGGGTGAGGCCGTAGGTTTTGCGCACCGGCACCTGGGCCTGCTGCATCAGTTCGTGCAGCGCGGAGACGAGGTTGATGACGCGCTTGCCGCCGATCCAGTAATCGCCGCTGACGACAGTGCGGATTGCGGTTTGCAGGTGGCCGGCCAGGGCGTCTTTGAGCACGATGCCGCGCGCGCCGATGTGCAGCGCCTCGATGATCTGCTGGGTGGTGATGGTGGAGGTGAGCAGCAGAATCTTCACCGTCGGCGTGCCGTTCATGATGGCGCGCATAACCTCCAGGCCGGGCATTTTCGGCATGAGCACGTCGAGCAGCAGGATATCGGGCTGCAACTCCAGCGTCTGGGTGATGGCCTCATCGCCGTCGCTGGCGTCGCCCAAAACGTCGAACCCATCCTCTTCGGACAGCATATTGCGCACGCCGATGCGGACCACTGGATGGTCGTCGGCAATGACGATTTTGATTGGGCGTTCCACTGGAGCGGCTTACCTCCTGAGAACCGGTTTCTTTACTCCGGGAATTCTGTCTTTAGCATACTCCGCAGGTGGCGCGCGGCGGCCCGCAATTCGATTAGATGCGTTGAATTGTTATCCAGTTGGTCAACGCCTGCCTCGAGCGCCGCGCCGATTTTCGCCGCCTCAATCGCCCCCGCCATCCCGCAGCCGCCCTTGATGGAGTGGCCGATGCGGCGGATCTCGGCCTGGTCTTCTTTGGCCACGGCAAGCTCGAGAGCGGACAGGCGCTTGAAGAGGTCGGCAACGACGGCGGCGTAGATTTGACGCACCGCGGCTTCCGGCATCATTTCGCGAAGCTGGGCAAGTGTCTCGGGATCGACGACTGGGCCTGCCGATGAATCTTCGACGGCGGAAGGGGCTTGCGGCTCGTGCTTCTGAAGCAGGCTGCGGAAGGAGTCGGGGTTGAATGGCTTGAGCAGGAAACCGTCGGCGGCATCCATGACTTCGGACGGCGGTTCGCTGGCGCTGATGACATAAAGGCTGGCCTGGCTGCACGAACGGAGCTGCTGAATCAAATGAGCCCCGCTCATGCCGGGCATCTGCGCGTCCATGAGAATAACGCCGGGAACGAAAGATGCGGCGGCAAGCAAATCGAGCGCTGCCGGGCCGTCCACGGCGGTGTGAACAGTAAAGCCGTCCAAAGTGAGCACCGTGGCCATCACTTCGCGGCTGACCAGGTCGTCGTCAATGAGCAGCACCGTGGGCAGATCACGCTGGGCGGCAAAGTCGAACATGAATATAGTGTGCCACTGTAAGAGGCCGCAATGTGCCGAGAATTCGCGGGGAACCATGACGGTATCGGATGAGTGTTAGTGCGCGATGACAAGCACCTGGAAGCTGCCGCTGGCTGGAGGCGTCCGGAGGGTTCCGATTCCGCCTGGCTTATCGAGAGGCATGGCGAGCAGGTCCGTGACCAGGTAGACCTCGCCATTGACCGGATTCACGGCCAGGGTTCGCGCGCGCTGGCGGGTGGGCAGGTTTTGAATCACCGCATAGGTGTCGGTAACGTCCTGGCGAATAACGGTGAGGCTTCCCATTGCGCCGCCGTTTGCGGTATAGATGAGGCCGTGGTCCGGATCGTAGCCGATGGCATCTACGCCGGCGCCGGTGGGCAGCGATTTTACCAACTCGCCGGTGGCGGCGTTGAGCACATCCATGGTCAGGTTGTTGCAGGCGGCAAAGAGGCGCATGTGGCTGCTGTCGACTGCCAGGCCGCGGAGATCGCGGCACTCCGGCCCGAGGGCGAAGAAGCGAACCCGGTCACCTGAAGACTGGGTGGAGTGGGGAACGGCGCTCCAGTCCAGCGTTACCTGAGCGCCGGGCAGTCTTGGTGGAACGGGCTGGCCGGCATCGGCGCGGGCGATTTCGGCCTGGCTGGGCCCTCCGTGCAAACGCGCGTCGATGGCTGTTGCGTCGATCCAGGCAATCTCATTCCGGTCCACGATGTTGATGTAAATCTGGCCTGCGCCGCCGGTTGCGGCAAAGCCCAGTTTGCCGGGCAGCAGAATGTTGCCAATCACAGCGCGTTTCTCTGCATCGATGACCGTGATGGAAGACTTGATGGGTTGATTGGCGGCAGCGGGCGGATCGCCTGGCCGCAGGGGCAAAGCAGCGGCGCTGACTGCGAAGACCAGCTTGGTCTGGGGTTCAAAGACAACTGCACGGGGGCTGGGGCCGGTGGGAATGACGGCGACAACTTTGAAGCTGCGCCGGTCAAAGACCTTCACCTGGTTGGCCGGGCCGTCGCTCACGAATCCGAACTCGCCAGTATCGTCGAGGGCGATGGAGTGCGCGTCGCGGAAGCCGGTGACCTGGCCGGCGACGGTTCCCGTGCCGATGTCCACGACTTGCACTGCGGGACCATGGGCAATGAAAAGTTGGCGTGCCTGCGGGTCCAGGGTCAGGTAATCCCAGTTGCCGGAGCCGCCGATGATCCAGGTTTGCTTGATTACGAAAGGGCTGGCGGCGAGTTCGGTGGGCGCGGGAGTCTGCTGCGCCAGGAGGGTGGCGCACGATATCAGGCAGACGGCCAGGAAGTTCTTCATCCGGATGGCTCCTGATGAGTAGATGCGAGAATTGGCATTAGGGATTAGGGGTCAGGGAACAGGGTTTAAGACCAGGGGCGATCAAAGAAGAGACATGCCGGCGGGTTCCTAAGACCTTGGGCAACCCTGACTCGGGTTACTCCCTCCAAATGGCAATGGCAAAATTCAGCACGAAAATCGGAGACCTGTTAAAGATTGCCGGTCCGGGGCTCATTACCGGCGCGGCAGACGACGACCCGTCGGGCATCGCGACGTATACGCAGACGGGAGCGCAGTTCGGCTACGGGCAGCTGTGGACGGCGCTGCTGATCCTGCCCCTGCTTACCGCAGTGCAGGAGGCCTGCGCGCGCATTGGGGCGGTGACAGGAAAGGGTCTCGCTGCCGTCATCAAGGAACGTTATAGCAAGAAAGTGCTCTACGGAACTCTGCTGCTGGTGGTGGTGGCGAACACCATCAACCTGGGCGCAGACCTGGGGGCCATGGGCGCCGCGGCGCAACTGATTGTGCCCATCAATTTCGCCGTGCTTGTGCTTTTCTTTACGGTGCTGATTCTTATTCTTGAGATATTCACGACTTATAAGACTTATGCAAGAATTCTGAAATGGCTATGCGTCACGCTTTTTTCCTATGTTATTACCGTGTTTCTGGTTCACGAACCATGGGCCACGATTCTTAAGGCGACATTTATCCCGCACATCGAATTCAGTTCAGGTTTCTTCTTTATCATCACCGGAGTTATCGGTACGACCATCTCGCCCTATATGTTCTTCTGGGAAGCTTCGGAGGAAGTGGAAGAGGAGCGGAGCAAGGGCATGATTCACGGCGGCGAGCCAAAGATTACCAAGCCGTTCATGAGGCGGATGCGCATCGATAACTTCGTGGGCATGCTATCTTCCCAGATTGCGGCGTGGTGCGTCATCGTGGTGGGCGCGACAGTGCTGAATCACAATGGAGTTACCCATGTTACCAGCGCAGCGCAGGCCGCGCAGGCCCTGGAGCCGCTGGTTCATACCTTCCCGCACGCGGGGTTTCTGGCCGAGTTGATCTTCGCCATAGGGATTATCGGAGTGGGGTTACTGGCCGTGCCTGTCTTCTCCGGGTCGGCCTCTTATGCGCTGTCAGAGGCGCTGAACTGGAAGGCGGGACTTAACCTGAAGTTGAGGCGCGCGCACGGGTTTTACGGAGTTATCACAATTGCAACGCTGATCGGCCTGATGATCAACTTCATAGGCATCAATCCTATCCAGGCGCTGGTTGTTACCGCGGTGATCAACGGAGTTATCGCCGTGCCGTTGATTTTCCTCATCGCACGGATTGCTCGGAACAAGGAAATCATGGGCGAGCATCGCAGCGGGATGCTCTCGAATGTGCTGGTGTGGGCGACGTTTATTTTTATGGGAGCGGCGGCGGTTGCGATGTTCGCGACGCTGGGGCGGTGAGGCTCCGCATCACGAACCTGCGGCGGCTCGCAAGAGATCGGCGAGGGCGTGGACGTCGGCGGGGCTGGTGTCGCCAATGACTGCGTAGCGCAGGCCGGCCTGGCTCCATGTCTCTACGCTGAAACCCTTCATGCTGGAGGTGGCGAGGCCAGTTTGGAGCAGAGATCCGGAAGGCTGGTCTTGCAGAATAAAGACGGAGAGTTGGTGCTTGCGCAGCGCGAAAAGAAGTTGCGCGCCGGGGCTGTGGTTGAAGTAGATGAGCTTGCCACCGAGCAGGGTAAAGGAGGAGTTACCGAGTTCAGGAAGGTTGAAGGTAAACGGGAGCTTGCCCTGAAACCATGGTTTCACAGTGTGCCGGTCGGTGGAGACAACATCGACGGGATTGGTGCTGGCCAGGGTGGCCACGTGCTGATCGACCAGTGCGGCCAGAGCCTGAGCACGTGCGGCGTGCCGCATCCACGCGGTCGACGAGGCAAAGACTACGGCGAGCAGAAGGGCCGCGGCGGCCAGCGCAGGCATCCATGAAAATGCACGGGGCGGCTTGTGATCGTTGTGAAGGCTCCGCTCGATTCGCAGGCGGAATCCGGACGACGGCGCGTAGCGGGCAGCGGCGGCCCGTGTGGCGCGCTTCAGCTGCAAGCGGCCCAGTGCTTCCGCGGCACAGGAGTGGCAGGCGCGCAGGTGGTCTTCGATTGCGGATAACTCTTCCGGTGGAAGACTCTCATCGACATAAGCGTCGAGCTTTTCGCGCCAAAGATCGCATGTCATCTAAAGGCCCTCCCGATCTTAGCTTCGAGCAGCGTGCGCATGGACTTTCTGGCGCGCGCCAGGCGCGACATTACCGTTCCCATGGGAATGCCAAGAGTCAGGGCGATTTCCTGGTAACTCATCTCCTCGAGATCGCAGAGGAGAATCACCTCACGATAGTTCACCGGTAACTCCTGCAAGGCGCTCTGGATGGTTTGCTGATCGACGCGTGCCAATAAGCAAGATTCCGGAGTCTCGGCCGCGGCGGGCTCAGGCGGCGCATCGTCTCCGGAGTCGTAGGAGACCAAGGCCTTGAGTCCGGCCTGCGTCGTCAGAAATGTGTTACGCAGGATTCGGTAGATCCATGCGCGGAAGTTAGTTCCCTGGCGGAAGGATGAAAAACCCTTGAGCGCTTTCATGAATGTTTCCTGCACCAGGTCTTCGGCGGCCGCGCGGTCTTGCGTGAGCCAGCAGGCGAAGTTGAAGAGCCTGGCGAAATGGGGCATCGCCAGCTCTTCAAAGGATCCGGTATCGCCAGAAGGATCGGCCACGGCGTAGCCAGTTTACCTTAAGCGCAGGAGGGGTTGTTCGCGCGCCGAGGATCATGGGCGGCCGCGTGCCGAAATGCGGCGACTGGGAACGGCGCTCTCAATCGGCGGCAGCGGGCACCGCGGAGACCGCGCTTAGAGGCTTGCCGCCGGCTTGCGTTTTGCCGGCGAGCTTGAACCTGCGCAGCAAGAGCGCGTCGAGCGACCACATGCCGGGACCGTTGATGAGCAAAAAGGCAGTGGTCATGATTTGCGCGTAGTCCGATCGGATTTCGTGCAGGACCGCCCAGATGCCCACCTTTGGAGGAGCCGGCGGGAGAGGCAGCGGCGAGGTTCCGAGGAATAGCGCGATCTTGGTCGAAATAATGGCGACAATCATCTCGGCGACAAATGGGATAGCGATGAGCCTTGTGGCCAGGCCGGAGATCAACAGGAGTCCTCCGCTGATTTCAAGGACGGCGACGAAGATGGCAGTTTCGTGGGGGAAGGGTATGCCAATTTTTGTAAAGCGGCCTACTCCCTGGTTGGTATAGACGAATTTCAAGATGCCTTCCCAGAAGAAGACGCCTCCCGCCATAAGGCGGAGAAAGAGCGTGGACCCGGGCCCGTTTGTGGGGGGGGTTACAAGCCATGCGATGAACTTGTTCATTGGTTGCTCCTTTAGTGGGGTAGTGGCCGCTCGATGGAGTGGCTACCCTATAGAACTGGAGCGGGGGGGAATTATTCCCGATGTTAGAGATTTTTTTGCGGGGTTGTTGGCAGGGTAAAACCGCGACTTACCGTCCGATCGAGTTAACCGCGAAGACACCTATAACCTGCTCTCAGGCGGATGCTGGAGCACGACCCGTTCAGCTTCGATCACTTTGCGAAAGCTGTCGCGGGTGGTTGCCCAGTCCACGATATCCACCTTGAACGGCAGATCGGATTCGGAAAAATCGTTGGCCAGGTCCGCCAAGGTGGAGAGTGTCAGCGGCTCGTTGCCGAGGATGGCCAGGTCGAGGTCGGAGAACGGCTTGGCAGCTCCTTTGGCACGGGAGCCGAAGGCCCACACCTCCCGGCCTGGCAAATGCCGCTGAAGGAGGGCGCGCACAATCTCCCATTCGCCAGGACGGATGTCGATGATGGGCGGTTTCATTCCGCGGTGCGTCCCTGCAACTGTTTGAGTAGAAATTCGCCTTCGGCCAGGAAGGCGGGAATGCCTTCCACAACTCCCAGCGCTACTTGCTCGTCGTAGGCATGGCTGGTGCGGCTGCGCATCTCCCGATAGCGCTTCCAGTCGGTCCAACTGCCCAACAGCAATCCCTGCTCATTGCCCGACCGGATGAGGTCGGCAAAAGGCGCAGCATCGAAGGCGGCCGGGTTGGGGGCTGTGGATTCAAGGTAGCGCTTAAGCATCTTATGGCTGATTTCGTAGGTGAATTCGAAACGCTGGATAAGGCCATCTCGAATCTGCGTATCGGCCGTGTCGGCGCCATAACGAGCGAGCCCCTCGGCAAGCCGCTGAAGAGCGCTGGATAGCGGCGTGAGGTCCAATGTTCGACTCATTACTTCCTCGATGAGGGATGTGCGCGTGGCTAGTCCCTGAGCAGAGATTTTATCCGATTGGGCGACCAAGCAAACCTCAGTCGTTGACAGCGGCGACTTCGTGCAGCCAGCCGGGAGCTTTGAGTAACTCGCGGGGGCGGGAGCCATCGGCGGGACCGACTAATCCGTCGCGCTCCATCAAGTCGATCAGGTGGGCGGCGCGGCCATAACCGATTCTCAAGCGGCGCTGCAGCAGCGATGTGCTGGCTTTGCCGAATTCGAAGACCAGGCGGACTGCGTCGTCGAACATGGGATCGTTTTCGTCGGGGTCGGAGTTGGAGCCATCGACGGAGGGGCGCTCGTCTTTGGGCGATTCGAGGAAGCCTTCAACGTATTCCGCCTGGCCTTGATCCTTCCAGAAGGCGACGACCGCGCCGGTTTCCTTTTCACTGACATAAGGCGCGTGCAGGCGCATGAGGCGGCTGGTGCCGGGGGGAAGAAAAAGCATGTCGCCACGGCCGAGGAGCGCCTCTGCGCCGTTGGTGTCGAGAATGGTGCGCGAGTCAACCTTGGTGGCCAGGCGGAAGCTGATGCGGGTGGGGACGTTGGCCTTGATGAGGCCGGTGATGACGTCGACCGAGGGGCGCTGCGTGGCCAGGATGAGATGAATGCCGACGGCGCGGGCCATTTGCGCAAGACGGGTGATGGATTCCTCGACGTTGGCGCGGTCGAGCATCATCAGGTCGGCGAGCTCGTCGATGATGATGACGATGTACGGGAGCGGCTCGGTATCTTCGCTGTCGTCGAAGAGCGAGGGCATGACGGATTCGAAGAGCTTGTTGTACTGGTCGATGTTGCGGACCGAGCGCGAGGCGAGGAGCTTGAGGCGGCGCTCCATTTCGCGAACGGCGTTGCGCAGGGCGTTGGCGGCCAGCTTGGGCTCGGTAA
>Ga0302326_10017578_pt1 | contig 14907 bp, 10 predicted proteins | sample Palsa_T0_3_FD_202264 | JGI IMG/M metagenome (GOLD analysis project Ga0302326, IMG submission 202264) | Peat permafrost microbial communities from Stordalen Mire near Abisko, Sweden - Palsa_T0_3 | ecosystem: Environmental > Terrestrial > Soil > Palsa > Peat permafrost | place: Sweden: Abisko... | reverse complement strand
CGATAAAGCCTCGTTCGATCTCGCCGATGACATCGATGTCCGGAAGCACCTCAAGAATTTGGTCAAGTGATACTATTTTCGTCAACTTCTCGTCTCCCCAAGTGCTCGGCCGATCAAACGAGGGCGATGGGTATCGGCAAGCGCAGCATCCCGCTCTGAATTTCCTGCGGCGCTAGGAGCCGGGTGAGTTTGGACAGCGCGATTTTCCTAGAACTTTCCACCGTAGATCCTCGCTGCGAGCAGCTCTAACGGGCAAGGGGGCTGTTGCGGAGCAGACGAGCAGTAGGACAATCTGGCCGTACGGCGAGCGATGGGCGGAATGCGGGATGGCAACATGCTCGCTTGTTTGCCGTCCCGCGAAAAGTCGATTGCGTTCAACGTCGCCATGATTCCAGGTTCATTTTGTTTGGCGATTGCGGCTTACAGTGCTGCCTTGATCGCCGCGAGTCCCTGATCGATGTCGTCGATGTTATTGTAGTAATGCGGTGAGAAGCGGATGAAATCACGGCGCAGCGAGGCGATGACGTTGGCCTCTTTCAGAGTTCGCGCGAACTCCCGGCTGTTCCGGCCGGGGAAGCGTGCTGCGACGGTCGCCGAGCGATCGGCGCTGTCCTTCGGGCCCAAAACTTGCGCGCCAAGCGCTTTCAGCCCTTCGATCAGGTGGTCGGAAATCTTGCGATTGTGCGCGGCGATTCGGTTGACGCCAGTCTCGAGGATGTGGCGCACGGATTCGGTCGCGCCATAGGCCGTGCCATAGGCCATGGTGCCAAATTCGTAGCGCTTGGCACTGTCGGGCAACTCCAGCCTGTCAGGCTGGAAATCCCACATGTCCTTGTGGCTGCGCCAGCCGAGGATTCCCGGATTGAGCTTTTGCAGTGCCGGTGAGAGAAACATCATGCCGGTGCCGAAAGGCCCGCATAGCCATTTGTAAGTCGAGGTGGCCGCGGCATCGACGCCGGTCGCCACGTCGATGGGCATTTGCCCGGCGGATTGCGTGGCGTCGATGATGAGCAGAGCGCCATGGCGGTGCGCCACATCAGCGAAGCGTTTCAGGTCGTAGACCTGCCCGGTGCTCCATTCCACATGACTCAGCACCACGGCCGCGGTATCCCCGTCGATCATGTCCTCGAGCGCGTCCGGATCGATCGTCAGCCCTGCGTCGGCGCGCAACCAGTTCAGCTCGGCCCCGGTATGATCGCAGACGCGCTTCCAGGGATAGATCGTGGAAGGATGCGTGATGTCCGTTGTCAAAATCCGTCGGCCCGCCGCGGGCATCACCGCCCACGCCAGCGACTGCATCAGCACCGTCTCGCTCGAGGCGATGGCAATATCGTCCGGGGTGGCGTTGAACAGGCCGGCGGCAGCAGCGTTGAGGTTGTCGAGACATTCGACCTCTGCTTCTTCGTCGAAGGCGATGGTCCCTTCCTCGACCAGCGCGTGCTGCCAGCGCAAGGTCGCGGCGGCCCCGCCTTTGTGGCTCAGGCCGACCGAGGCGGCGTCGAGATAGACATGACGCTCTGCCGGGGGAAAGAGATCGGGGCTGCCGAGACGAAACGAGTTGCCGACGGACATGGCGAATCCTCTATGACCTTCTGCGACATCTTGTCCCGCATCGAGTGGATAAGTCCCAAAATATGTTTTGAACCAAGCTAGGAGCGGATTTTTTGATACGGGTGAGTTAGAGAAGAAACGGTTAATGCTGAGAGTCAAGGGCATCTGCCTGCCGGCGGTGTTTTTCTCAGGGTCCGACCCGAAAGAATACCTGTAGGCTTTCCGTCTTCGAGCTCGAAGCCGCCGTTGACGATCACATCGACTACGCCTGTGGATAATAGCGTCGGCTCTACATAAGTAGCTCGCGCGTGGTACCTCTGTGGATCTATCACTGCGATATCGGCGAAATACCCAAGCTTGATGTATCCCCGACCCCTCAATCCAAATGTGTCGGCCTCAAGCCCAGTTGAACGGTGCACGAACTGAACAGGTGTCAGGACCCTTTGAGCGATTACGTACTTCTCCCACAGGCGAGGATAGCTGGCGTAGCCACGGGGATGTTCACCATCGGCGCCGTCGCTTGAGCTCATCACCCATGGCTTCGCCATGATCTTCACGACATCCGGCTCGGCCATGACGAAGACGACTACGTCGGGCTCGCCGCCTCGCAGAACACGCATCGCCGCATCCGTCGGATCAACGTTCCATTGGGTTGCTAGCTCGGAAAGGCGCTTTCCGACCAGGTCTGGCTGCTTTGGTGCGGCGCTGATCATAATTTTCTGCGCAAGCGTCGGCGTCAGGCCGCTTTCCACACGAATTCTTGCCAGGTCCGCCGAATTATCAAACCGTTTTACCATGGCCTCAGCTCCGCCTGCCTGCGCCCACCGGGGAATAGCAACGGCTTCAAGTCCAGTATTAGCTGCAGTCCAAGGATATTGATCCGCAGTCACTTTTTGGCCCTTCGCCCGGGCGGCCTCGATCAGTGCAATCACATCAGCCATGTCCTCGCCATCGGGGCGCGAACTATTCGTGACCTTGATGTGGGCAACGTGAAGCGTTGCTCCACTTTCTTCGCCGATGCGGATCGCCTCTTTTAATGAAGTGAGAACACCGACAGAACTGGTGCCTTCATCGCGCTGATGGGTATCATAAAGACCTCTCCGCTTACCCGCCTCTTTGGCAACGGCGATAACTTCGTCGGTGGAGGCGAAACTTTGGGGTGCGTAAAAAAGCCCGGATGACACGCCAATTGCCCCTTCGCACATCCCCTTTGCGGCCAAAGATTCCATCCGTTGGAGTTCGGTCGGCGTGGGTGCGCGGGAGTCCTGCTGCAGGACACGCTCGCGGATCGCTCCAAATCCCACATAGGCAGCTACGTTCTGCCCGATACCCATGTGCGCCATCGTGTCAAACTCGGCTTGAACGTCGGGCGTGCCATCCCCGTCTACCCCGATGATGCTGGTCGTAACCCCCTGCATGACTTGCCGAGCCACAAGTCTTTCAGAGGCTTTAGGCGAGGAGAGCTCAGCATCTATATGAGTATGGGCATCAATTAGGCCAGGGATAACCATCATCCCCTGCGCGTTCAGTGTCTTCTTGCTTTGAATATGTTCTTTTGTGGCATTACCGATAAAAACGATTTTGTCGCCGACAATGCCGATATCCCTCACCGTAGGCTCGATATTGGCGCCGCCCGCATAGACTGATCCTCCGGCGATGAGCAGATCGACACTACGCACGGTCGGCGACCGGCCCCAACTTGCAAGGGAGGCGGATGAGGCAAGAAAGACAATAACGGACAAGCGCTGAAACGACGTTTTCATAATGATTTCCTGCGGGCTACGGCGTTGCCAAGTCGATGCTGCCGGACGCTTGTGGATGGGTGTCCCGAGACAATCTCCTATGGCCCCGGAACTGTGCCATTGATCTTCTTGAAGTCGAGATCCTGAAAATCAAAACTAAAGTCCGTGGTAGGCGATACTGCTTGCATGGTCATGCCAACGACCTGTTCGCTAAAGCCTTGCTCAAATCGTACGAATGCGTCTGCATTCAAGGAGCTGTCGCTCCACCGGACGATAAAGATGTTTCCGCTGTAATGGACTAATGGGCCTTCGAGAAACTTGGTGCGGCTGATTCGGAGCACCAAACCGTTGCCTTCCTTTCGCACGAAAGCATCCCCGCGCCATGGATCGCTGTAGGTGCCCACATAGGTGTCGAGCGGGAGCGCGGGCGGCCCGGCGACCGTTGTGACCGCGGTGGCTGCCTTCTCTACAGCGCCTGCGTCGCTTTCGCGTTCGTCCATGATTCTCTTTGCAATGGCGACCCAGTCGCGCGACGAGACGCCAAGATAGGCGTCGAGGATCTGTCCACCGATGGCTTCGATCGCCGCATCATTCTGTTGATTGGTGAACACAAGGACTCCCAGGTTAAGCTCTGGGATCATACTGACCCACGTGACTGTTCCCAGGACGCCGCCCTCGTGATAGACGCGCTCTTTGCCGTGTGCGTCGCACAGAAACCATCCAAGCCCATAGCCCGAGAAATGGGCGTCGTACATCGACGATAAAAGGGAGTCGACTGGCGTTGGGGTGACCAGCGTCCACATCTCCTTGCTGCGCTCGGCGCTGAACAGATGCTCGCCGCTGGGTGTCTTCCCTTCAGCCAGTTGCGTCTTAACCCATTCCGCCATGCCTTTGATGCTGCAGTTAATCGTGCCAGCGGGCCCGATCGTGTCCATGTTGAGCACGGCCACGGACTGGACCTCGCCGTCAGTCACGACATGCGGTGCTGCCAAATTGCTTCGATCGGTGATGCCACCGAAGCTTGCCGCGCAAGGCGCCATGTGTAGCGGCCCCATGATCTTCTCCGTGACAAACTCCTCCCACGATTTTCCGGTGACCCGTGGAATAACCTGACCGGCTACCATGTAGAGAAGATTATCGTAGTCGTATTTGGATCGAAAGCTTGACGCGGGCTTCAGGTAACGCAGACTGTGGATGATCTCCGCACGGGTCATGTCAGTGGGCGGAAAAAACATCAAGTCGCCGGCCCCAAGCCCCAGTCCGCTATGGTGGGTCAACAAATCGCGGATGGTGAATTCGCGTGTGACATAAGGATCGTACAATCTGAATTCTGGCAGATAGTCGATCACCTTGTCGTCCCAGCGAATCTTTCCTTCATCGACCAGGATAGCAAGCGCGGCCGTGGTGAATGCTTTGGTATTTGAGCCGATTTGAAACAACGTCTCGGCATCGATTCGGCCGGGCTTGCCCACCTCGCGCACGCCATAACCCTTGGCGAAAATCAATTTGCCATCTTTGATGATGCCGACCGCAACACCCGGCACCTGGAACGCGCGCATGGCCGCGGCGACCGTACTGTCGATCTTTTCGCGCGAGATTGGGATCGCGGAGCTGTTTTTGTCTTCTTGCGGCGTTCGGCTTTGCGCGAGTGCCGCGGGCACAAGAGTCGCCACTGCGAGCATAGCCGCGAGCGCTGTCGCAATCGGCTTTCGGGACGGCTGATGTGTCTCTCGCCTCTCATGCTGAATTGTCTTGAGCATCAATATTTCGCGCCAAAACCAATCAGGTGGAATGCGAGGGCCACCCACAAAATGATCGCGGAGGCGGCAACCAGAAGGATGCCCCAGAGCTGGGCAAACCAGCCGCGTCCGATTTTCCGGGTCCCGACGAGTTTCCATATCGCGGTCGCGGCCAGTCCGAAGAAGCTAAGAGTCCCCACAATTTGCAACAGCCAGATTGGCCACTCTAGGGTACTCATCGACTCCACCAGGGTGACTAATGTGACGGCCCATCCGCCGCTGACCAGAACGACGAGCCAGGCGAAGACGGCAAAGGCGCGATCCGATCGCAGCACGATTTCGGGGCGCGTCATTACCGCTCCGCGTCGCCGCCAGTAGCGCTGCACGAGATTTCCCACGGGCCACGCAGCAGCCGCGAGCAAAACAGCGGCGAGTGCAGCGATAAGGGACGGCAGTAGCCAAATGGCATCTCGGTACCAAGGCGCCCGATCGTAGACCATGAATGGCGAGATCTCATCGATACTCCAACGGACCACTAGGTCATTTTTGACGATTGCACCAAGACGCGCATGACCCAACGCGTCTTGCCAGAGAAAGGGTTCTACCTCAATCCATGTGCGCGATGGCCGATCGAAGAGGTCAGGCACTAGAGGCCGGCCCTGCGCATCGAGTCCGATCCCGACCTGGCTTAGTAGGTTATTGATGTCCACGAAGTTCGTGAAAGCGCCGCGACTACTGATATAGCTGCCCATGAGCATGCGAGCATGTTCACGAGCGGTAGGAAGCTCCACCAGAGCGCCGTAATTCGCGGCCGGAAAATAGCGGTCGCTGAACTGTTCAAAGAGCATCTGACGAAGGATGTCGGGAGCGGACTCTTCACCCGCACTGTTCATTTCAACCAGCAACCCCACATTCTTCTGCGGATACAGCCACATATAGCCGTGAAAGAAGATCAGATCTCCACCGTGGGCGATTACTTCGAGGTCGTTGATCCGCTGCTCGTAGAATCCCAGAGCCATGCGATTGAGACGGGCATCCGAACCGTACTCCGGAGTCTGCATCAGCTGCGCAGTCGCGAGTTTCAGCAAACCCGCACCGTGGTTCAGCTGCGAGATCATAAATTTGGCGGCGTCCGCGCCTGTCATTGACAGCGACCCGGCCGGTGGCACCGAAATCAGTTCAAAGGGCTTGGGATCCAATGAAGCCTTCGGGTATCCCTTTGCCATGAAGGGCGCCAGGTCTACGGGCAAGGGCTGGCGGAAGCTCGAGTGGTTCATGCCGAGCGGCTGGAAGATGTTTCGCTCGATGTAGTCGTCGAACGGCAATCCCGACACCCGCTCGACAATGTATCCGGCGAGCGCCGTCGCGTAATTAGAGTAGGCCGGCGTCGAGCCCGGGTCATAGATTCGGGAGGGAAGCATGCGTTTGACTACTTTCCCGAGCGGATCCACCTGACCTTCGAAGGCAATTCCACCCTTAAAGGCATCTTCGAAGCCTGACGTATGCGTCATGATCTGGCGCATGGTGATCGGCTTATCTTGGTAGGGCGGTATCTTAAAATCTAGATACCGATTGACATCGGCATCGAGGTCAAGCTTGCCCTGTTCGACCAGCTGCATCACTGCCGTCCACGTAAACAGCTTAGATGTCGAGCCGACCCGAAAAAGCGTCGTTTCAGGGTCTGCTTTCTTTCGAGCCGCGATGTCTGCAAAGCCGAATCCGCGTTGCGTCAGGATGCGGCCATCCTTGACTATCACGACCACCGCTCCGGCGATGTCGCCCCGAGACAACGCACCGGGCATGAAACCATCGAGCCACGCACCAGCGTCGGCTTGAGTCAATTCCGCGCCCCTTGATGACAAGTCGGACGAAGGGGCTGACGGCAGCGCCGACGGTTCGAGAGAGTGGGGCTGGGTCAGTGCCGGATTTGCATACACACCCGTTGCAGCGAGCCCACAAAGTGAGACTGCTGCGGCGAGACTAAACACGCCGACCTGACCTTGCGTCGAGAAGGGCCAGGACATCGCCGTCGAGTGGGGGCATTACATGGGCCTTGGGAGGCGAGCCAGCGGTTACCGAATCTCGCGCAGCAAGCGGGTATATTTCCTATCGGGATAAAAAATTGCTATAAAGGAGAAGACTAGCAAATAATGGTGCGCGAAGGAAGAGCGGAAACGGCCACTGTACAGCTAATTGGGATGATGTTTCCCGAACGGATTTAAGCCGCTCCGCCAGGTTCAAATGCTGCATACGCTCGATCCTGGCCTGCTTCCGTCCTCAAGTATTCAAGAAAGAATCACCTAAAAATTCAATGCATCAAGCGCGTTAAGCATGATACCTGACTACGAATTCGTCGTGATTGGCGCTGGCATTGTCGGCGCCTCTGTCGCCGCCCAGTTGGCCGCACATGCGACGGTCAAGCTGTTGGAGATGGAAGATCAACCTGGCTATCACTCAACGGGTCGCTCCGCCGCGATTTTCTCAGAAGCCTATGGCAACGAGCTTGTTCGCGCGATTACTCGCGCCAGCCGCGCATTCTTTTTCTCTCCACCGTCAGGCTTTACGTCGATCGCCCTGGTGAAACCGCGGCAGGTTCTCATCATTGCGCGTCGCGGCCAAGAGTGCGCATTGAAAGATTTCCTGACGTCGGTGGGACACGCCGGGGACCTGCAGTCGCGCTCGGTCTCCGATGCTGTGGCGCTTTGTCCTGTGCTACGCCGCACGGAACTGGTGGGCGCCGCATTAAGCCGCAACGCGGCGGACATCGAGGTGCACGAGTTGCAACGGGGCTATCTACGCTGGCTCAAGGCGCGCTGCGGGTCTCTATCTACCAGCACGCGGGTAACTAGAATTGATCGCAAGGGTACCGGATGGACTGTCAGCACGACACACGGAAAAGTGCATGCCGGAACGATCGTTAACGCAGCGGGAGCGTGGGCAGGGGAGATCGCCGGATTGGCCGGGGCACAAGACATTGGTTTGCAACCCCGCCGCCGCACTGTATGCCTCATACAGCCGCCCTCCGACTTGGCGATTGGGGGATGGCCAATGGTCCTCAACGTCGACGAGGAGTTCTACCTCAAGCCAGATGCCGGTATGCTACTGCTGTCGCCGGCGGATGAGACCGGAAGTGACCCGTGCGATGCGCAAGCTGATGAGTTTGACATCGCAACCGCGGTTGATCGTCTTGAGCGCGCCACAACCCTGCAAGTTCACCGCATTGCCCATCGATGGGCAGGATTGAGGTCTTTCGTCGACGATGAGTCGCCCGTGATCGGATTCGACGAACTTCAGCCAGGATTTTTCTGGCTGGCGGCGCTCGGCGGTTACGGGATACAAACCGCGCCGGCCCTTAGCCAAATAGCTGCATCGCTCGCTCTGGGCCGGCAGATCGACGAGCGCCTGCTTGCATTCAACATTGACCTCACGCAAATGTCCCCTGCACGTCTATTGCGGCGTGCCGAAGCAAAGAGGCAATAACGGGATTTGCAGAGCGTTCGCGGGCGCCGCTAAGCCCTTCTGAGCTGTTTGACCTTCTTGGGTGGGCGCTTCGACGTCGGCTGCGGACGCGCGTCGGCATCTTCGTTCGCACTGGCGATTGACACGTGACCTTCGATCAGTTCGCGCTCTGGCGTGGTGCAGATTGACAGAATGCGACACGGGGCCTCCCCGACTGCGATGTATGCGTGGCCCATGCCGCTGTCGAAATAAACCGAATCCCCTTTCTCGAGTCGGGCCGGCGTATACATCTCGGTGTGAAGCTCAAGCGTGCCCTCCAGGACGTAAACAAACTCTTCACCCGGATGGCGCATGAGTTCGCCATAGGTCTGAATGTCTTTCGCAAACACCTCCCCGATGATCGGCACAACTCGCTTATGCAGCAAATCCCCCGCTAGGTATAGGTAGTTGCCCCTAGATGTCTCAATGGATCGACCAGCGCCTGCGTGCGTGATGCTCCGCCGCGTCGCACTCTCTGGTCGCGGTGCCTCGCTCCCCGCCGGCCCAAAGAGTTGGGTGATGTCGATTTTTAACCCCGCGCTCAGGCGCGCGAGTTTGTCGAACGATAGATCAATCTTATCGTTCTCGACCTTGGATAGTGCCGAAACGGTCAGCCCGGTCCGCTCGCTGACCTCTGCTAAGGTCAAGCCTCGTTGCGCACGAATTGCCTTTAATGCAGCTCCCGGCTTCGCCGGCGTACGTCCGCGCGGATAATTTGCAGCCATTTAGTCTCCTATCAGGCAAATTTACCCGAGCGAGCTAAAAAGAGCCACACCCCGCATCTCTACAACAAATATCCGTTATGAAGAGGATTTGCTATAAACGCTACTTTATTGCTATAAACGCCATAATGTAAACAACGGACAGGGGATAAGCAATGCGTAGAAGAATCGTGTCAATGCGATCTCTCACGAGTTGCGCAATCGTCGCCGCTTTGCTGCTCGCAGAAGTCGGCTTCGCTGCAGATTCCTCTACGGATAGTCTTCAGGAAATTGTGGTGACGGCGAGTAAACGCTTAGAACTGGTGCAAGATGTCGCCGAGTCGGTCACCGTGATCAGCGGTGCGACATTGCAGGAGCAGCAGAAAGCTCAACTCTCCGATTACTTGGCCTACACACCGGGAGTGACGGTCAGTACCACCGGATCGGCGGGACAGAGCGCCATCACCATTCGGGGCATATCGCCCATCGGTGGAACCAGCAAAGTTGCCACCTACATCGATGAAGCGCCATTGGGCTCGAGCGGAATTTGGGCGCAGTCGGGCGGCCTGACTTTGGATCTGCTGCCCTTCGATCTAGACCGCATCGAGGTCTTGCGTGGTCCACAGGGAACGCTGTATGGCGCCTCCTCGATGGGTGGCCTGCTGAAGTACGTCCTGACGACACCCGATACCCATAAATTCAGTGGCGATGTGGCTGCGGACATCGGTGCCGTGCAGAGCGCAGGCGAGCCGCAGGCGAGTCTGATGGGGCATGTGAACATTCCTCTCATTGAGGACACGCTGGCCGCCAGCGCCAGCGGATTCTACAAATATACCCCGGGCTATATCAATAACGCCTACAGCGGCGCCACCAACACCAATGATCTGAAACAGTATGGTGGTCGTTTGGCGATGTTTTGGCAGCCGACTAGCGACCTCACGGTAAAGTTGAACGTCATGGCGCAGACGACCGAGTCAGCCGATGATGCGGTCAATTCTTTTGTCAATCCGACGGTGTCCCCGCCGTCAGCCACGGCACCCAGTCTGGTCTCCGGCGGCGTACCCGTGGGTCCTTTGACCGAGTCCGAGGCCTTTTTGCAGCCCTTCTATAACAAATTGTATTTTTATTCGGGCACCGTGGATTGGGATCTGGGATTTGCCGATTTAGTATCCGCCAGCAGTTATTCGCAATTGATCTCCGGCCAGACGGCCAACCAGACTCAGGAGTTTGGCAACGTCTTTCCGTTGGTCGGCCTGGAGCCGGGTCTCGCCTACGAATTTAACCGGTTCGACTTGAAGAAATGGACGCAGGAGCTGCGGCTCACCTCGCCGATAAACAACGTGATCTCTTGGCAGGTCGGCGCCTTCTACACCGACGAGCATCAAGGCAATGAACAGAAAGTCTTCGGCTTCGATACTTCATACCAGCCCATCGCTGAGTTTGCCCCGTATCTGGCCTACGCGAATGTTCCCACGACGTACCAAGAATACGCAGGGTTTGCCGATCTCACGTGGACCATTACCTCGGCTTTGGATGTGACCGGCGGTGTGCGCTACTCGAAGAACAAGCAGAATTTCCAGATAACAGAGGCGGGATTGTTGTTGGATTATCCGCAAACACCGGGCACGACTTTGCCGCCGGTTCCTTCGGAGGCGAACAATACGACTTGGATGGGCAGCGCCCGCTATCATTTCACGAAAGACATCATGGCCTACGCGCGCGTGGCCACGGGCTACGCTCCCGGAGGCGCCAACACGCCATACCCCGGAGTTCCTCAGGCGACGGTCGGTTCGGAGACGCTGACCAGTTACGAAGTGGGGGTCAAAAGCGAGTTCTTGGATCGGCGTGCGCTTGCGGATTTCGCGGTCTATCACATCAATTGGAAAGACATTCAGCTGAACGCCTTGCTCAATGGGGTAGGTTATGTGACAAACGGCGGAGCAGCGAGCAGCGACGGCCTCGAACTCACCACCAGCTATTCGCCCATTGATGGCCTGATATTCGGCCTCAACAGCGCTTACACCGATGCACACCTGACATCGTTGAACGCCGACGTGGCGAACCCGTTCATTTTGGGGGCCCAATTGGCCAATGTTTCGAAATGGACGGTGTCTGGGACCGCGGACTACGGATGGAACTTGTCCTCGTCAATGACCGCGCATGTCGGCGCCGGAGTTCGCTGGATCGGTCAGCAGGAAGGCGCCGAGTTGGCCGCGGGCCTGCCTTACTTCGTGCTGCCCAGCTACACACTGGCCGATGCGAACGCCATTATCAATTCCGGCGCCTGGACTTATCGAGTGTATGCAAACAATCTCACTAATGCGCATGCGTACTCTTTCGCCCGCATGCAGCAGGACGCCGTCACCGGGAACATACCGCAAATCGACTACGCTCTTGCACAACCAAGAACCGTGGGCGCCGGATTCGTTTTCCGATTTTGACGCGACGGTCCAGCGGAAAAATTGTCACGTGCTGATTGAATCATCCGGGGCCGTCCAACAACAGCCAACGTTTTAAAGGGCCCTAGTTGGGGCCTGACCGCGAAGCGCACAACAGCATAGGTCGACTATTCGGTGGTCAGCCGTCCCACCATAATTTTACTATTTGAATCAATATATTACAATATATAACTATAATCTATGTTACGTGATGGCGCGACTGCTTCCTGGTGGTCGCCGCTGCACTTACATTGGGCTGAATTAGCTCAAACATGATCGATGTCCGATTTTCGATCCCTTCCGATCTGTCACGAACGGCAGCTATGCCGCCGCGACAAGAGACAAACTAATCACCGGCAGTTTGAGTGAGCGACCCGCCGGCGTGCGCTGAATTGGAAAAGCCCCGTACGACGACGTTTTGCGCGGCGCGTGTAGTCCCGGTGTGCAGATCAAAGATCGGCACGGATCCGCATTCGCGCCCCGAATCAAAATATCTTGTTGGTCGATGAGGGGATTCGCGTGCGCTCTGCACATTTAGAGGTGAACAGACGTTTTGGTCAGACGAGGTAGCTTGAGCAACTTAAGGGACAACAGCGATCAGCCTTGATCGTTAGTCCAACCAAGGAATGCAAAATGAACAGCACACAACGTGCTTTGACTGCTTTCTTCTTCGCGGTTTCTCTCACGGTATTCGGCGTGGCGTCGGCGCAAGTGGGTGACTCATTTGGTGGGCGGAATTATGGATCGGAAGTGCCCGCAGTTGAGGCCGATGCCGCTTCAGGTGTGCGGGGGTCGCTCGGCGTTTCCCTTGAAGATTTTAGTCTCAGTAATAATCTCGGGAAGGTCGTGTTTCTGCTGAATGGCGGATTTGCGCTGCTGGCCGGCGGTTTCGCGTTTTTCACAGTCGCCAGGCATCATCGCGACCCTGTGCGGCCGTGGACAACCGCAGGCGGCGGAGAGTTGGAGGGGCAACTCTAACTCTCCTCCCGGATTCTGCGGCTCCACAAGCCGTCGAGTCCGGGCCCTCCTTGCAGCAGGGACAAAATGCGCGGTCCAAATGTTCCAATCGCCCAACCACTATGGGCGAAAGCCGAGCCACTCCACTGCGTCCGCCCTTTTTAATCTTCTCGTAGAATGGCCTGAATTATTTGCCCGCCGCATCTGGTGGCATCAGAAAACGGAACGGAAGGCCAGCTCGTCGCGAACGATGTCGGAACTTCAGCAGAATTGATCCAATTGTCTTGCATTACAAAATGCGCCGGGCTTCTCGCATGCGGGGGGTGTGCATCGTTTGACGGCCGTGAGAGACGCGAATAGTCTGAGGCGGCAAAGCCACAAGAGCCAAGGGACCCCGATGTCGGAACGCTCCGGTCAGGTCAGCGAGCTGCTGCAGCAATGGATCCAGGGGGACCAGGATGCGCTGGGCGCGGTAGTACCCGTGATCTACCAGGAACTGCGGCGCCTGGCGCACTACCACCTCCAATCGGAGCGCGCGAATCACACTTTGCAGAGCACCGCGCTCGTCAATGAAGCCTTCATGCAGTTGATCGGCAGCCAACCCGCCCAACTGCAGAACCGCGCGCACTTCGTGGCAATCGCCTCGCGCTTGATGCGCCAAATTCTCATGCAGTACGCCCGCAGCCGTCACGCGAGCAAACGCGATGGCGGACTTCGGATCGCGCTCGAGGAGATTGCGGAACTCCCTGTCGCTTCCGATGACGAGCTCGTCGCCTTGGACGACGCGTTGGAGGAGTTGACGCGGATCGATGGACGGCAGAGCGAGATCGTCCAGATGAAGTTCTTCGGCGGTCTGACGGTGCCCGAAATCGCTCAGGTACTCGGGTTCTCGGTGGCGACCGTCGAGCGGGACTGGGCTACTGCGCGAATCTGGCTGCGCCGTGAAATGAGCCGCGCCGGGTCGCCGTGAGCGCGCCCAGCTGGGGCCAAGTCAAAGAGCTGCTGCACCAAGCACTGGCGCTCGACGCGCAGGCGCGCGCCCAATTTCTCGACGAGGTTGGCGCGTCGGATGCGGCGCTGCGCATCGAGCTGGAGTCGCTGCTGTCGGTCGGCGACGGACTCAGTCCCGAGTTTCTCGGGTCGCCGGCGGCGGCGATACTTGGGGCCGGCGATGACGCGTTTTCCGCTGCGGGTTTGGCCGAGGGGCAGCAATTTGCCGAGCGTTTCCAACTGATCCGCAAGCTCGGCGAAGGCGGCATGGGGCAGGTATGGCTGGCCGAGCAGACCTTACCCGTGCGCCGCTTGGTGGCCTTGAAGCTGATCAGGGCGGGGATGTACGACGAGGCAGTGGTACGGCGGTTTCAGTCCGAGCGCCAATCACTCGCGATCATGGATCATCCGGCGATCGCCAAGGTATTCGATGCTGGGGCGACACCCCAGGGTCAGCCGTACTTGATCATGGAGTATGTCCCCACGGCGTATGCCTTTCCTTTAGGCATCCATGTGGCTTCTCAGCTAGGCTTTCGCCTGGTTGCGAAACGGCAATTGCCGGATGCGTATGCCGGTTGCGGCGAAAATCGCGTTAGCGAATGCCGGTGCAGTTGGCGGAACACCCGGCTCGCCGAGTCCGCCCATGGAGGCATTACTTGCCAGAAAATGCACATCCACGTCGGGCGCTTCGGCCAGCTTCAAGAGTCGATAGTCGTGAAAGTTTGATTGCACCACGGCGCCTTGGTCGAGCGTGATGGCTTCATCGAGGCAGGTCGACAGAGCCATGATAATGCCGCCCGTAATCTGCGCGGCGGCGCCGTCCGGATTGACCACCCGACCGCAATCCACGCTTGACCACACTTTATGCGCGCGCGGGCGCCCGTCATCGCCGACAGATGCCTCGACCACGTGCGCGACGATAGTGTTGAACGATTCCACCAGGGCGATGCCGCGACCCCGCCCGGCGCTGGGTGGCGAGCCCCAGCCGCTGCGCGTTGCCACATCATCCAATACAGCCAAATAACGGGATCCCGGATGCAGATGTTTGCGGCGGAATTGATAAGGATCTTCGCCCGCCGCGAACGCCAACTCGTCCATGAAACTTTCGGAATAGAAGCCGTTTTGGTTGGAATTGACCGAACGCCAGGGGCCATCGTGCTGATTGGTAGCAAATTCGTAGTGGCGCATCGCAAAGGCCGGAACGTCATAGACAAAACGAGTTTCCCGCGTTGCGTCCTCTGATTGGGCATAGTCAGTCGTCCAACCGACAATGCGTCTGTCCTTATCAAGT
>Ga0302326_10017574_pt1 | contig 14909 bp, 15 predicted proteins | sample Palsa_T0_3_FD_202264 | JGI IMG/M metagenome (GOLD analysis project Ga0302326, IMG submission 202264) | Peat permafrost microbial communities from Stordalen Mire near Abisko, Sweden - Palsa_T0_3 | ecosystem: Environmental > Terrestrial > Soil > Palsa > Peat permafrost | place: Sweden: Abisko... | reverse complement strand
CAGGTTGGTCAGCGTCAGGCCTGGGTGCGCCGTGTTGGACACGATGCCCCAGCTGGCCGCGCGGCTGCGCCGGTCCAGCTCGAGCGCGAACAGCATCTCGGCCAGCTTGGACTGGCCGTAGGCCTTCATGGCGGCGTACTTGCCCTGGTACTGCAGGTCATCCCACTGGAAGGATCCTGAGCGGGCGGCGAGGGCGGACAGCGTCGTCACCCGCGCGGACGCCTCGCGCAGCAGCGGGAAGATGTGGGCGGTCAGCGCGAAGTGGCCCAGGAAGTTGGTTCCGAATTGCAGCTCGAAACCGTCCTGGGTCTCGTGGCGGGTCGGCGGGGTCATCACCGCGGCGTTGTTGATCAGGATGTCGACCGGCCGGCCGTCGGCTAGGAGTTTGTCGCCCAGCGCGTGGACCGACTCCAGGGACGCGAGGTCGAGATCCGTCGTGGTGACCCTGGCTCGCAGCGCGGCGGCGCGGATGTGCTCGACCGCGGCCGCACCCTTGCGCGGGTTGCGGACCGGCAGCACCAGGTCGGCCCCGGCCGAGGCGAGCCTGGTGGCGATCTGCAGCCCCAGCCCGTCGCTTGCACCGGTGACGACGGCTACCTTCCCGGCCTGGCCGGGGATCTCGTAGGTGTTCCTGGTCATCTCTATCGGCTCCTTTTGCGTAGCCTGCTGCGGTAATTGTGAGTGGCTCGCATGTCCAACAGTCCCCGGTCGCGCCGCGGAGATGAAGGCCGTCCTTATCCCCGGACGGGTAGTCCGCGGCTCGCGAGGACGGCGTGCTGATCACCGCCGAGGATGGTCTTGGTGGCGCCCGGCGAACGAGCCGTTGTCCGGCCGCCGCTTCTGCTGGCAGATCTGCAGCGTCTCCCCCAGCCCGCCGGTCGCGGCTCGACGGCGCAATTGGCGAAATGCACTCCAAGCTGCATCATCCCGCCCCTTCAGTAGTTCCTGCCGACTTCAGCCTGCCCGATCGCCGCGGCCGGATTCAGGGACAGCTTGTCCGTGGATACCGGTGACCAGTCTTCCTGAGGCCAGGCGACTGCCCCGGGCCGAGACGACTGCTACAGCCGGAGCGAGCCGTCCTTGTTGATGACGAAAAGCAGGTAGTAGCCCCGGCAGTGGACGACCTGATGACCCGATCCGCCCCGCTCATCGCGCATCGCCAGCAGTGAGCGTGAACTGCGCGGTCAGTGCGATGTTGATCATGTACGTAGGGTGCAGCTCGGACCTCGGACACATCGTCATTGTCTCTTGATGCCGACAGCCCGGAGGATCCCGGCCTGCGGTCTCGCCTCAACTGGCAGTGGGGGTGAGACCGCGGATGAAGGCAGCGATGGCGAATTCGAAGCGGGTGCGGTCGTCGGTACCCGCCGAGATGCGGGCGGCACGGGTGAGCAGCGGAAAGTCTCGCTCGTCTAGGCTGGCCACGTAGTCCTGGGATCCCGCGGCCGCGGCAGAGTTCACTGCCGCGGTGCTCACCTCCGAGGCGGCGTGCGCGACGACGAACAGCGTCAGCGCGTTCAACGTGTCCAGTGCCTGGCCGACCGGAAACCCCGCAGCGCACAACAGGGTAAGTCCGCGCTCTGCCGTGCGCAGTGTCTCCGGCGTGACGGCGGGCCGGATCGCCACCAGCAGAACCGCGCCGGGATGCCGCAGCAGCGTGGCCGCCAAGGCGGGAACCTGGTCCGCGTCGCGCGATGGCTCGATGACCAGTAGCCCGGGATCGCCGGTCAGGACGCGCCGATGCATCTCCTGAAGCTCGGATGTCGGTTCAACGCCAAGCTCATCCATCAGCGTGGCCCGCATGCTCCGGTAGGCCTCTAGGGCCTCGGCCTGCCGCCCGCAACGGTAAAAGGCGAGCATGAGCCGGACTCGCAGGTGCTCACGCAGCGGATTCTCCGCCGCGAGCTGCCGCAGTTCGGCCACGAGCTCGTCGTGCCTGGCCAGGCGGAGATCGGCATCGATGCGGCTTTCGGTGAGCTGAAGCCGCAGCTCGGTGAGATGCGCCACCTGCTGGGTGAACGCTCGCGAGGGGACGTCGGCGAGCGGTTCACCTCGCCACAGGCCCAGCGCCATCGAAAGCAGCTCTGACACCTCCGGCCACCGGCCGGCTTGCGCGACCGCCCTCGCGTCGCGTCGCAGGCAATCGACCTCGGCCGCCTCGAGCTCCGCGGGGTCTTGTACTTCAATCGTGTAGCCGGTTGGCCGGGTCAGGATCCTGGATCCAGCCGACCCCATCTGGCGGCGCAGTCTCATGACGTAATTGCGCACCGCAGCCGCCGCGCTGGGTGGCGGGAATTCCCAGAGGATCTCTGTCAGCTTGTCTGCCGAGACTTCTGTATTGGCAGACAGGAGATCTTGACTGGCTTCACGCTCTCACTGGCGAAGATCGCGTCGAAGGCGCCGGTGAACTTGGCGTCGCGGTCCTGGATCAGGAACCGGAAGGAAGCAGTCCGGTCGCCGCGGTCCGTGACCAGGTTGCGAGCCTGCTGGGCGGTCCACGCGCCGTCCGGGTGAGCCGTCACGCCGAGGATGTGCACCCGCCGGGTCCGGACCTCCATGACGAATAGCACGTACAGGCGCTGGAGGAAAACGTCTCCATATGAAAGAAGTCGCAGGCCAGCAAGCCGCGGGCCTGCGCGCGCAGGAATGCCCGCCAGGAGGTGCCCGCGTTCTGCGGGCCGGCCTGCGCCGGGTGCGCAGGATCCGCCGCACAAGTGAGAAGCTGGCCTGCGCCGACGCCGCCTAGGCTGCCGCCGCACCGCCCCCGGGGACCGCGGTAGTGAGTGCCCGAGCTGAGCTTCCCGCAAAGGTAGCGTCAGAATCGACTGTTCTGTGCGAATCAGACGGGCCGTTTCTGCAGGTGGTGGCAGGTGTTGGGTTCGAACCAAGGCTGGCGATCTGGAGCCTTTCAGCCTCCGGCGGCCAGGTCTTCCAGGTGGCGGCACGCGACCGGCGACCGGCGGCTGGCCACCCGGTCGCGCAGACGCCCATCGCCGACTCGCTAGCCGCCGCGCGCAACGCCACGCTCTGCCAGGCACCCTGGGCAGTCCTGCGCACCGTCCCGGGGACACCCAAACGCCTCTCGCCTGGCCACCCGGCTGACTGCTGGGAGCCGGCAGATCGCGCGCTGTGTCCAGGCGGGTTTCAGTTCGGTCCTGCTTGTGCACTGGGGAACAACGATGCCGTGCTGCCCTGGATCCAGGCCGAATTCTGGTATCGCATCAGCCCGGTCAGTGCCGCAGCGGCGACGACCACGCCGGCGACAAGCGCCGCTGCCAGCGAGTGGCCGGAAGCTACGGCCGCGAGCAGTCCGCCGGCCGAGCCGGCCAGTACCGCGGTGATCACGGCGACCATCCCGGCGACGGTCAGGAATTGCTGCCACAGGCCGATCCCCAGTCCCGGGGCAGGCAGCGGTTCCGCAGGGTTGAGCAGGTAGCCGGCCAGTTCGGGAGCGTGATCGAAGTAATAGTCGCGGAGCTGCGCGATACGGCGCGCGTAGGCAAGGTCCTCGATCCCTGTCTGCAGCACCCGGTGGAACGTCGCGAACCCCGCGAAGGCCAGCGTGGGCAGGAGAATGAGCCCGAACGCGTAGAACGCCACGCCGGTCTTGGCGGCGGTGGCGACGAGCCCGAGGGCAATCAGGCCGCCGGATACCGCGCCAAGGAAAACGCTCGCCCGGCTGGTCGACTCCGAGATCGTCGACGAGCGGGCACCCTGCAGCGTGAAGTGCTCCGTGGTCACAAACGTGACCACCGCCGGGCGCGGGTCGCCATCAGCCTGGTCAGGCTTGTTGCCTCGGTCAGTGTTGTCCACGAACTTCCTCCGAACCCGCACGCAGGCCGCCCGGGCTGTGAGTCGATGATCCCCACCGCCTGCCTCGCGCTCAGGCAACGACCAGTTCGGCGAGGCGGGTCAGCGAATTGTCCAGGTGATCGGGGGAGAAAGGCGGGAACTGGCCTTGCTGGCGCACCGCCTCGGGTACCGCCGACCAATCGTAAGAGAGCCTGACCTCGGTCTCGGACGGGCCGAGCGGAGCCAGGTCGTAGCGCCAGATCCAGCCACCGAAGCGGAGGTTGCCGTCGCCTGGGTCGTGCCCCGGCTCCCAGGAGATCGCATGAGGCGGATCGAGCACCTGGACCCGATTGGCCATCTCGTAATTCCCATTCGGATGGTTGGCGTGGTACATGCCCATGCGGAAGATCTGCCCCGACGCCGTCAGGGGCTGACGGTCCAGCGGATCGCGGACCCAGCCCGTGCCGTCAATCGCGGCATGTTTCGCGGGGTCGATGAGGACCGCGAAGACGGCCTCGGCCGGGGCCTTGATGGTAATGCTCACGCTGATCGTTGCGCTCGCCATGGCTACTGACTCCTGTCTCATGTGCTGGAACCAATACGAATGTCATACGCAGCCCGGGCTTCAGGCCGATTTGTGCGGCATCCCGACCAGCCCGTTACGCACGGAGGTCACTGGGCACGTAGGTGAGGATCACCGACCCGTTCTCCAGCCTTCTCTCATCGGTGAGCCTGAAGTGGAGCGCTGAGGTGTCCACGTGCTCGAACAGCCGCCGGCCTGCGCCGGCCACGACGGGCCTGATCCAGAAGCGGAACTCGTCGATCAGCTGGTCTCGCACGAGCGTGTCATCGAAGCGGCTGGTGCCGTACTTGATGAGGTCCTTGCCGGGCTGGTCCTTCAGCCGGGCGATCGCGCCGGATGGGTCGGGCCCGAGAAGCGTGGCATTCCATGTGGTTTCGGTCAGTGAGCGGGATGCGACGTACTTGGGCATGGCGTTGATGAGGTCGATGTAGGGGTTGCCGGCGACGTGGCCCCAATTCGCGAAGAAGTTCTCGTAGGTCACCCGGCCCATAACGAACGCGTCGTAGTTACCCAGCTCCTTCATGGACAACGCCGCGTCCTCGGCGTCGAAGCTGGCCCACCGTTCGGGCGCTTCGATGACGCCGTCGAGCGAGACAAGAGTCGATTCGATCAGTCTGCGCATAGCCGTTCTCTTTCTCCGAGTGCCCCGCCGGGCGATGGTGGCCGCACCAACGCCCGGCCAGGGCGTGGGCCCGACATCCGGCTTCAGTCCCTTCCGTTGCTTATGCCTTGCGCGAGCGCCGCCAACTGGCGCTCGAGCGCCTTGGCCGCACTGTTGCGCCAGCCCTCAGCCACGGACTGGGACATGGGATCGGGGAAGATGTCCTCCTCCTCGTTCTCGATGGCGTCGAAGATGGCTCGCGCGACGGACTCCGGGGAGGCCTTGGGCATGTCGACGGTACGGGTCATGTCGGTGTCCACGAACCCGGTCAGGACGGCGTGGACCCGTACGCCCCGTCCGGCCAGCAGGGCGCGCAGCGATTGCGTCAGGTTGAACGCGGCTGCCTTCGAGATCGAGTAGGCCGGGATCAGCGGGAAGGCAGCGAGGGCGTTGGTCGACAGATTGTTGACGATGGCTCCGCCGGAACGAGTCAGGTGCGGCAGGAAAGCCCGGGTCACGCCGAGGGTGCCGAAGAGGTTGACGGCGAGGTGGCGTTCGAGCACGGCACGATCGCTCAGGTCGTCGTAGAGCGCGATGCCGGCGTTGTTGATGAGGATGTCGAGAGAGCTGACTATCCCGGCAGCTTCCTTGATCTGCGCCGCGCTGGTCACGTCCAGGGTCAGCGGCGTGACGCGCTCGTCTGGGTGGGTCAGCGGCACACGCGTGCCGGCATACACCCGCTTCGCGTCCCTGCTGAGCGCTTCTTCGACCAGCGCCTGGCCGATGCCGCGGTTGGCCCCGGTCACCAGGATTGTCTTACCTCTGATGATCATGTCTGTTCCTCCGGCTTTGGTGGGTGATCAGGTGAGGTCAGGACTGCGGGCGAAGTCAGGCAGCGGCGAGCCGGGCAGCGCTGCTCCGCTGGACAGGGTGATTACGACGGTTTCCGGCTTCGCCCTGGATTTATGCGCTGCTTTCCGTTACGGCTCCTGCAGCACCTCGAGGATGTTTCCGGCCGGGTCTTTGAACCAGGCGGCGATGAACGGGCCGCCGCCCCCGGGTGATGCCCCGCTCGTCCTGGTCCATCCCGTCGTATCGCTCGAACTGGACGCCGTGCTTGGTCAGCTCGCTGACCGCGGCTTCGATGTCGTCCACCTGGAACATGAGGGTGGTGTAGGTGGCGGGGGTGTGGTCTGGCTTCGGGTACACCCGGGCGTCATGGCCGCCCGTCAGGTGCAGGGTGAGCAGTCCGTGCTGCTCGGAGACCCGGACCCCCAGTGTCTCGCCGTAGAACTTCCTGGCCTGAGCCAGGTCGTTGACGACGAATGCGCTGAATACCTTTGTGTCCGTGAACATGGCATTCTCCTGATCTGATCGCGTCTTTCAGGAGGATGACGAATGGCGGGTGCCAGGACCGGACACGCTCTAGGAAATTTTCAGGCTCTCGATCCGCCGCTCGTAGGACACGCGCTCGGCCGGGCTCCGGGCCAGCGCAATGGCGCGCTCATAGCTGTCCCGGGCTGCGGCGTGGCGGCCGGCCCGCCGTTCCAGGTCGGCCCGGGCCGCCCAGTAGAAGGGGTACCGGGACAGCTTCTGCTCGTCGGCCAGGGCGATGAGCTCGCGGCGGCCCTCGTCGAGGCCGTCCCGTTCGGCCAGGGCCAGCGCGCGGTTCAACGCCACGATCGGGCTCCAGGACTGCTGGGCGAGGACCTGGTAGAAGCCGACGATCCGGTCCCAGTCGGTCTTCTGGATCGACGGCGCTATCGCGTGCTCGCAGGCGATGCCGGCCTCCAGATGCCAGCGGGACATGTGATCCCCGGTGGCCGAGCGGGCGAGGTGCATCAGACCGCGCTCAATGCGCGCCCGATCCCAGCGGCTCCGGTCCTGGTCCTCGAGCGGAACGAACACACCGTGCTCGTCAAGGCGGGTGGACAGGCGGGCGGAGTCGAAGCAGAACAAAGCGGCCAGGGCGTGCGCGCCCGGATGTGCCGTCGCCTTGGCGTCCAGCAGCAGCAGCTCGGTGAGGCGCAGCGCGTCCTCGCACAGGAACGGACGTACCGGATCCTGCGGGTTACTGCCGTGGTAGCCCTCGCTGAACAGCAGATAAAGCGCTCGCAGGACGGAATCTCGTCGGGTATCAATGTCAGGCAGGTTCTCCACGTCGGGCAACCGGCCCAGCTCACGCAGCCGACCGCGACCCCGGTGCAGGCGCCTGTCGATGGTCTGGGTGTCGACCAGGAATGCCTGACCGATCTCTTTGGCGGACAAGCCGCACAGCCACCGCAGGATCAGTGTCACCTGCGTCTCGCGGTTCAGGCCGGGATCGCAAACCGCGAACATCATCGCCAGCTGGCTGGCGCCCTCGGCGGCCGGGGCCAGTGCCGCCTCGATCGTGTCGGTCAGTGCCGTCGTCGTCGCCAGCTCGGGCAGGAACGAGCGGCGGCGTTGTTCCCGGCGAATGATGTCGATCGCCCGGTTGTGCGCGGCCCGGATAATCCACGCCTTAGGATCCTGCGGCAACCCGAAACGCCAGGCGTGCATGGCACTCACGAGCGCGTCGTGCACGACGTCCTCGGCCAGCGGGACGTTCGACGGGCCTAGAACCCTTGTCAGCGCGCTGACCAGGTGCGCGTACTCTTTCCTGAAAAGGTCCTCAACCAGCTCCGTAGATGAAACGGCGGCGAGTGTTTCGTCCACGAGCGTCAGATCCGATAAGTCCTGGACCGGCCGCACCTCGACCGAACCGCCGAACTCGTATGTCGGGCACCTGCGCGCCACGTCGACGGCATCTTCCAGGGAAGCGGCTTCGACGATCAAGTTGCCGGTCACCAGATCCTTCGACTCGGCGTAAGGGCCGTCAGTGACCACGCGCTCATGGCCTCGGACCGTGGCCCCTAGGTTATCGAGTGCGGTTCCATTGTTGCGCGCCCGACCCTGCCTGGCCAGCTCATCGGACCAGCGATACCACTTCTCGACGTGGGCCTGAAGCTCCGAGGGCGACAGATCGGGCCGCGTGACAGCGCCCCCGCGAAAGATCAACATGAACTTGCTCCGCAGGGCGTGTTCCTCGCTTCGAGGTTCCGGCATCATGACCTCCACCGTATCGGCCGCCGGGCTAATGGAACCACGCCACCGCTACGCCTGGCCTGCGGGCTCCCGGACGATGCTCGCCGAGCCGACCAGCATCCAGCGGCAGGCCTTCGAGCTCATCGGCGCACCGATCCCGCTCACCTTGAAGTAAGTAGCCAGAACGTCACCCCGCCACCGCCGCAAAATCCCAGGTCAAACCCGAAGTATTCTGCCGAATCGGCCGTAACTTCGGGTTAGCCCTAGACGGGCCGAGACCGGCGATCAGCCGGCCCAGAACACGGGACTTTGCGCCAGTGTTACTTCTAGCTCTCGGGCTAAGTCTGGATCCGCTCCGAGCGGGTCAGGCCCAGACCCGGACGGCGAAGGCCCGGGCCATCTGGGAAGAGAGGCGGCGCGCCAGTCCGGGTACCGGCTCCAGCCAGGTCCGCCGCTGGCCCGTAACCGAGGCCTGCTCATGCCGCAGTAGGAATAATCACCTGGTTATTCCCGGCGTACGCCAGACGCGCCCGCATGCAATCGGGTGATCATCCTGGGCCGACCGCAGGCGCCTTTACTTAATAACACACTTTGCGCAATCCCACCGCACGCCGAAGCGAGCCGGGGCAGCAATGGACCGCTGCCATTCCAGTCCGCTCCGATCCTGAAGCTCCTGCGGCTCGGTGGCGCTATAAATAGACAGGGATACCGTATTCCTATAGGCCGACTTCTGCGCAGTAGTTGATAGCGTTATATGGGGCAATGGGTTGTGTCGGTCCTCGGACACCCAGAGTGGTGGTACATCACCCTTTTAGAGCACCGCTTGAACACGCGGACGGCTCGGCTGATGCCTGCGGCTTCCCCGCGGCGCTGACCGGTCCCGCCTCCGCCACGGGAGGCAGCCGTTACCGGCACTCTGATCGCCCCCGTCATCCCTTCTCCTCCTGCGGGCCGACCCGCCCGCGAGCCTGCCGCTCGTGGTCCCCGCCCGCACTGAGCCGCCCGCCGCGGCGCTTCCCGGGGGGCGTGGTGTACGGGCTTCGCCCACGTCGACCGCTCCGGCCCGTGGCCGACGGGAAGGTCACCGGCGCGCTGGGCTGGCGCGGCGGGGACGGGCTGACCCTCACCGCTTAGGCAGGCGTGGTGGTCATCCGCCGCGACCCGTCCGGCCTGGTCACCCTGCCGCACCGTCCTGCGTCCCGATCCCCGCGGCGTTGCGGCACCGCTGCGGGCTTCTCCCCGGACACCCCGTCCTGCTGGCAGCCCGGCCGGCCGAGGACACGCTGACCGCTTACTCGCTTGAACCGGCTTGAGGCTGTTTCCGTTCCAGGGACAGTTAGCCGCGTGCAAGTGCACTGCGCGCGTCCGGCCGGAAGACGGGAAATGGCATGGCCGACCTGAGGGTGGACTATCAGCTGCTCGCCTCGATTCATAGCACCCTGAACGGCCTGACCTGGGAATTCGAGAACATCGAAGACCAGGCCAGTGCCTATGACTCCGCCTTCGGGTCGGGCGACATCACCGCGGCGATGGGCAGCTTCGCCGGGAACTGGAGCACTCACCGCAAGACGATGCTCGGCACCATGCAGAACCTCGACCGTATGGTCGCCGCGACAGCGCAGCAGTTCCACCAGACCGACAGCCAGCTCGCCAGCGACCTGACCAAGAAGTAGGCACACGGGGAGGGCCAGACCAGATGGGACGACCGCCGGGTTACCAGTGGCAGCCGCTCGGCGTCGACGCGGACCCGGTGCCGGGCGACCCGCAGGCGATCAGCGCCGAGGCCGCTCACCTCGCGTCGGTGGCTACCACGATCACCGGGCAGATCGCGGCGTTGCGGAAGATCGCCAGCGACAACGCCGAGGTCGGCCAGCACGCGGAGAAGATCAGGTCCTCAGCAACCAGCCTGGCCGGCTCGCTGCAAGTTGTGGAGGCGAGGTACCGGAACGTGTCATCGGCACTGAACGGCTGGGTTCCTGAGCTTGAGCAGGCCCAGTCCCTGTCGATCAGGGCACTGAACGAGGCCGAGGCCCCGTATGCGACGGTCAGCCGGGCCGTGACACTGCCGTCCGGGCCCGACCTGACTGCGGCGCAGAAGCAGGAGATCGCCAGTTACCACACCTCGATGCAGCGGGCACAGGACCAGCTCGACACTGCGAAGGCGCTACTGACCCGGGCGACCACCCTTCGGGATACCCAGGCTGCCTACTACGCCGCGAAGATCAACCAGGCCAGTAACGACAGCCTCACCGACCACCAGAGCTTCTGGGGCGGCATCGAGAACCTCGCTGACGGATTGTGGGACGGCGCCACCCGCTGGGTCGCCGCGAACGCCGGGCTCGTCAAGGATATCTGCCAGATACTCGAAATCGCCGCGACAGTCCTCGCGGTCGCGGCCATCTTCCTCAGCGGGGGCACGCTGCTCCTGGTCATCGGCGCTGTCCTTGCCGGCATGGCGCTAGTCGGTAGGTCCTTGCTGGTCGCCTCAGGGAAGGGCTCATGGCTCGACGTGATCATGGACGTCATTGCGCTGGCCAGTTTCGGCGGCGGTGAGCTGTTGGGCAGGTCGCTCCAGGCCCTGGTGGATTCGGCAAAGAGCACCGCGGCTACCGAGTTCGTGACCAGCACACTCGGTCGGCTGGCCGGCAGGATCAATTCTGCGTTTGAGACGCTCGGGTCCGAGGGAGGCACCAGAGTCGCTGCGAAGTTCATCGAACACCTCGTTGAGGAAGCGCCGCACACACTCCCGGAAGTAAGCGAGAACGTCACGCGGATGGAGCGCCTGGAGACTACCGGTGACATCGAGAATGTGGTCCGGATCCGGACCCTGCGGGCACTCGCAGGTCATCTTCCCGATAACGAGGCAATTGCCGACGCCCTCGAGGGCGGGACAAAAGTCGCGAATATGCTGAAATGGAACTTCCGGCTGGCCTCAGGCGCAGGTATCGTGAGCCTGCTTGGGTCGGGACTAGACCTGGAAACCGCAGCCGGCAGGCCGATCGTGCAGTTGCAGGTCCCGCTGGTCAGCACCGTGTGGAGCAAGTTCGATTCGCTGCTTAGTCCGTCCGCGGCCGGGTGAGCCCGCTATGAGACAGCAGCGAATCTCGCTCTCCGCCGGGGTAGCCGCTACTGGGTATTCGCTAGTCCTTCCCTCGCCATGGCGGCGGATACCGCTGCGTGGCGGTACGCAGGCAGCAATTAAGGGGATTCTCGACGAGGTCTTCCGAGGCCTGCCGCGCGACAAGCTCGCCCCCTATAAATACGAGATCAAGCAGTGGCTGAACCGCGCGGCGGTCACGGCGCGCCAGGGTGGCGGCACTGAGCTGTACCTGCCGGTTGGCCTAAAGGAAGACTCGCTGATCTCGGCGTCGTTTGTCGTCGCGGAGTTCCCGCTGGAGTCTCCCGGCCAGGCCGACCCCGCAGTCGTCGCCGCCGAGCTGGCCGCGGCAGAGGAAGGCGCCCAGGAGGTCACCGTCCGCGGCGCACCTGGTGTCCGGACCGAGCGGACCGCGGAGGCTGACCCCGGAGCAGGAGTCGAGTACGCCTCACGCTGCGTCACTTATCTCGTAAATGTGCCCGGCAGTCCATCCAGGTGGCTATCCATTGCATTCTCAACACTGGGCGCAGGAAACCCCGATGACGACTTCGCGCAGCTGCTGGTACAGCTTTTTGACGCCATCATGCTGACATTTCAGTGGACGCTACCGAAGAGCAGCACAGGGCAGGAGAATTAGACCATGAAAAGAGGCCGCGGCAGGAACGCCGCGCTGGCCGAGGAAGCCTGGCGCCTGTTGAGCCAGCGCGGCTGGGTTGAGGTCGACTGCAACCGCTCCATCTGGATTCCCTGCCCGATGATTCTTCCGAAGGGCTGGACCAAGGCCACCTGGGCCGCGACGTTCGCCGAGTGGTCGTGGAGCGCTTCGGGCGAGCCGCACTCGCAGGCTGACCTGTACCGGCTCGCGCAACAGCTCTCGTTTCTCTACGACGGCATGTTCGAAGACTCTTCATGCATGCTTGCGTGGTTGCATCTGTCCAGCCCCAGGCTCTTGCCGCTCCCGCTGCGGGCCGGCATATGGGCCACGCGCGGTGAGCGCACGGAGAGACTACGGGCCCTGACGAATGCGGACGACCCTGCGGCGGTGGAGCCGCCGGTCGTCACGGAGTTCTGGACGGAGCACCTGGGCTCGGGCTTGAAGACAATTCGGCACCTGCGCATCCCGGACGACCAGGCGCTGGCAGTTGCTGTCAACTATGCCTGGCGCTCGGAGGAACTCGAGACTGATCTGCGGCTGTTCGCGTCATGTGATGATCTCGGCCGTCTTCAACGCGCCATCCCAGACATAGAGGACTTTGCGCGGGCCGCGCGGTTCGTTGGACTACCGAGCTGACCTGGGAAAGGAGACAATCCGATGAGCGAGAAACCGTCAGGATCGGCTGCGAAATGGTCCCGGGCGCTGATGATTGCCGGGGTTGCCTGCTTGCCTGCCGCCATCATCGGCGTCGCGCTGGGCAGCCCAGCCAAGGACATGGTCGTTCTCATCGTGCTCGCACCAGTCCTGATCATCACGTCGTGGTTGACGCTCGCAGTCGGCGTATCGCGACTGCGGAAAGAAATCCGAACGGCGATCGGCGGCGTGCGGCCCGATCATGTCATCCAGGAAGCTGAACGCCAGCCGTCCGCAAAGAGGGGGCCCGGGTACTAGGATCTCCGTGGCCGTCGACATGAATGCGGGAGGCGATCAGCGCGCCCGCCCGGCCTAGGGTTCATGCAGATAGCCGCGGTGCGCTGGCTGGCTGCCGAGTTGGACGTCTGGAGAAATGAATGTGAGGGCCACGGCCGAGGCCGTGGCCCTCAACAGTCAACTCGACTGCGCGCCGATGGGGGTGAGCTCGAAGCCGAACGTCTCGTTAGGGTGAGCAGCCAGCGATGCGGTGCCGACGATCACTCCGTTGTCGTTGATCCCGGTGGCGGTGTTGAGGGTAAAGCCTGATCCGGCCGCGATCAGGGTGTTCAGGTCGATCGCCTGGCCATTGGAGTAGACGAATGCGTCGCCGTTTCCGCCCTGGCCGACGATCACTCCGCTGTCGTTGATCGCGTTCGCCTCCGCGTCGCTGTCAGGATCCCCGGTGCCCGGCGCGTGGAGATCGGTGACCGTGCCGTTGGCGTAGAGGACGGCGTGCCCGTCGGAATCGGCTGGGTCCACGGAGGTGCCGACGGCCTCGCCGGAGGCGTTGACCGCGGTCGCCTGCGAATCAGTGCTGCCCGGCAGCCCGCCGAGCGCCGTGATCGTGCCGTTGCTCCACGCGGCGGCTTGGGTGCCGGTGGTCGAGTTGTCGGCCTTGCCGACGACCAGGCCCGAGTTGCTGACCGCGAGCGGTATGACGTCGACCCCGCCGTTGGGCAGGGCCGGCAGCCTCGTGACCGTGCTCCCCTGGATGGTGAAACCGGCCTCGCCATGCCCATCGGAGCCGAATCCGGTGATCAGGCCGTTGTCGTTGATCCCGGTTGCCTCGGGCGCGGTGACGAGGCCCTGGACTCCGGCGAGGGTTCCCAGGTTGGCCGGGGTGCTGCTGTCCGGCCACTCGGCTGCCGTGATGGTACCCGTCTTGTCCGATTCGGTGAACCCGACCACATCGGCGGCGCTGTTGATCCCGCCCGGGCTGACGAGCGAGCTGGCATTCGCCTGATCGCCCGGCGCGCTGAGGAACTGCATCGTCGTCGACCCCGCCTGGAGCAGGAAGCCCTCTTGCGTGACGGCGCCGCTCTCATCGGCGATGCCGAAGATCGCGCCATTCTTGTTGATTCCGGATACTTGCGCCCCCTGGCTGCCGATGATCTTCAACGTGTACTGCGGGGTTGCCGCGTGCGCCGGCGAGGCGAATGCCGTGCCGGTGAGCGCGGCTGCCGCGGTCAGCGTGCCGAACGCCAGCAGCCGCAGTCGTACATGGAACATGGATACTCCCGTGTGTAGAGGGCGAGTCACCGCGGGCCGATGTGCCCACGACTACGCTTCTACTCAGTACTACGAATGATAGTAGACGGCTGTTCATGATCCCCTGGTAATTCTTCGCGCCCTGAATCCCATCCCGGCGGCGTTTGTCGTCACCGCAAGCTGCTCCGCCGGTGGCTTCCGCAAGAGATGCCACCGCGCCCGGCATCTGGCGCCTGCCGCCAGAACCGGAAGCCCCGGACCGGATGCGGTTCGGGGCCATTCCGATGTGATCGGACATCGGCCCTCAGGGCCGTCTGACCTGCTAGCTCAGTTCCTTCCAGGCTGAGATAACGGGCAGGATTTCAGCCGTTGGAGGTGCCGAGCGCGTAGGGAAGCCCCTCGTTGCCTGCGGCGGTGAAGGTGTTGCCGGCGAACCACACGGTGCCGGGGCCGACCGCTGCCGCGGCGTCCGGACTGGCCAGCGTCTGGCCGGCCGGGGTGAGCCCCGTGGTGGCGGGAAACGGAAGGGAGGTCCAGGTGGTGCCGTTGAAGTTGTCCAGCGTGGTGCTGCTGCCCACCCACACATCGGTCGCTGACAGGGCGGCCACCTCGGAGCCGGTCACGGCTGCGCCGGTCTGGGTGGTGGCGTTCAGCAGGGTCCAGGTGGTGCCGTTCCAGTGCAGGATCGCGCCGACGGTGGTGACGGCGTAGGCGTCACTGGGCGTGACGGCCACGACGTCGGTGAGGCCGCCCGTCGGTGAGGCAACCGGGACGCTAACGTTGCTCCACGAGGTCCCGTTGAAGTGCTCAAGCACCGGAGAGTTGTCGCGGTGCAGGCCCTCGTTGAACTCGGTCCCGGCGGCCCAGATGTCCGACGGCGACGATCCGGAGATCGAGGTCATGTCCAGGTCGGGTTCCTCAGCGGGGACGGGCA
>Ga0302326_10017566_pt1 | contig 14915 bp, 14 predicted proteins | sample Palsa_T0_3_FD_202264 | JGI IMG/M metagenome (GOLD analysis project Ga0302326, IMG submission 202264) | Peat permafrost microbial communities from Stordalen Mire near Abisko, Sweden - Palsa_T0_3 | ecosystem: Environmental > Terrestrial > Soil > Palsa > Peat permafrost | place: Sweden: Abisko... | reverse complement strand
GCAATCGATCTGGGACCGTTTGATTCCCTGGCTGCTGGCGCTGATTCTGATCGACGTTGCCGTTCGCCGCATCGCCTGGGATTGGGTCGCGACGAAGAAGATGGCGCTCGCCGCGGCGGATTATGTCAAGAGCTTCACCATGACCTACCGCAAGGTGGAAGGCCCGGAGATGCTCACCAGCTTGAAGCGCGTGCGCGAAGAGGTCGCCGAGCAGAAATTCAAAGCCCCGGAAGTGAAGTCCGGGGCCGAAACCATCGCCGGCGCGCGCCCGAATCCCACCGCGAAATTCGAAGCCGGCGAGGGCGTCTCCGGCGAGCTTGCATCCATCGTCGGCGGCGCGGTCGATAAACCAATTCCCTCCGCCCCCCGCCGCGTCGAACCCAAGGGCGCCGTAGGCTTCGGCGAGCACACCGGCGGCCTCCTCGAAGCCAAACGCCGCGCCCAGCAGAAAATCAAACAGAAACAGGAAGAATGAAAATTTATTCGCGTTTTTTTCGTTTAGCCGCCTCGCTTGCGAGGCGCTTTTAACCAAGGATAACAATGGCCACCGCACCCAATATTCCCACCATCGACCCCCAAATCCTGGCCGCCTGCGATCTGTTCCGCAAAGATTACCGCGCCGTTCAGGCGGAAATTGGCAAGGTCATCGTCGGACACGAACCCATTATCGACGGCGTGCTCACCTGCCTGTTCGTCGGCGGCCACGCTCTGCTGGAAGGCGTCCCCGGCCTCGGCAAAACCGCGCTCATCCGCGCCCTCGCCAGCGCGCTGCATTTGAAATTCAATCGCATTCAGTTCACGCCCGACCTGATGCCGGCCGACGTCATTGGCACCAACGTCATCATGGAAAACGACCAGGGCCATCGCGCGTTCAACTTTATGGCCGGTCCGATCTTTTCGCAGATTGTGCTGGCCGATGAAATCAACCGCGCCACGCCCAAAACACAATCGGCCCTTCTCGAAGCCATGCAGGAAAAGCAGGTAACTGCCGGCGGCGAAGCGCGAAAGCTCGAAGAGCCGTTTTTCGTCATGGCCACGCAAAATCCGCTCGAGCAGGAAGGAACTTATCCGCTGCCCGAAGCGCAGCTCGACCGTTTCTTCTTCAAGCTGGTGGTCCAATACAGCGGCCGCGACGAGCTGCGCGAAATTCTCAACCGCACCACTACCGCTTACAAGGCCGAGGTATTGCCGGTGATCGATGGCCCGCGGATCGTCCAGCATCAGGAGCTGGTCAAGCGCGTCATCGTCGCTCCGCACGTTCAGGATTATGCGATCCGGGTTGTACTCGCAACGCACCCCCAGGGGATTTATGCAATTCCCATGACTAACCAGTTCCTGCGCGTCGGGGCAAGCCCGCGCGCCGCGCAGGCCATCACCCTGGCGAGCAAAGTCCGCGCCCTGCTCGATGGCCGGTTCCACGTCAGCTTCAAGGACATCAAGGACGTCGCAATCCCCGCCATGCGCCACCGCATCATCCTGAACTTCGAAGGCGAAGCGGAGGGAATCACGACGGACATGGTTCTGGAAAAAGTAGTCGCAGAGACGCCGAATACGATTGAGGAGGAGTTGGCCGCTCCACCCGTCAAGAGATGAACCCGAATTCGTATTATTTCGTGTGGATAATCGTGGCGATCACGGCGCTGATCTTCTGGGGTCTGATTCGCCGCGAGGCATTGCGTCTCCAGGCCAAAAGTCGCTTCGCCAAACGACAATGCACTGGTTGTGGGTACGATCTCCGAGCCAGTGACGATCGGTGTCCCGAGTGCGGGTTTCCGATTCAAGCGCCGGATTTGCCGTTGACCATGCCGCTTCACATCAAGACCATGAAAATCAATTGGCCCAAGGAATCCGTCCAACCGCGCAAAGTATCCTCCTCGGAGTGCCGAGTTGAAGTATATGCGTCGGAAAATGCCCTCGCTGTGGATGTGCTCGCACAGCAGTTCGAAGCCCGTGGGATATCTGCCAAAGTCACCCAGACCAATACGCATCAGCTTGACCCGATTTCGATGATTCCCGTCGAGCATCGTGATTGCAAAGTTTCTGTCTGGTCAGGTGACATTGATAAAGCAACAGAAATTATTCAGGCCTTCAGCACGGGTTACCTTATCCAGGTAGTCCGCGGCCGCAAAACCAAAACAACTTCTACGCGGGAAGGCTCATGAGCATCGGAACAGTTCCAACCAACGCCAAAGATCTCCTCCTCGAGCCATCCTTCATGGCCCGCCTCGACCAGCTCGACATCATGTCGCGCAAGCTGCTCGCCGGAAAATTGAAAGGAGAACGGCGCTCCAAGCGCCGCGGGCAATCCGTGGAGTTTGCGGACTACCGCGATTACGTCGTCGGCGACGATCTGCGCTTCATCGACTGGAACATCTACGCCCGGCTCGATCGCCTTTTCCTGAAGCTGTTCCTGGAAGAAGAGGATCTATCGCTCTTTATCCTCGCCGATGTGAGCAAGAGCTGCGATTACGGCACTCCCAACAAGGCGATGTATATCAAAAAAGTCGCGGCCGCGCTGGGGTATATCGGGCTGGTGAACTACAACCGGGTGCACATCGTTGGCGTCGCGGATGGCATCGCGGCCGAGACGGGCGCATTGCGGGGACGGGGGCGCGTCGGGCAGATGATCGACTTCGTCAGCAAACTCGCGCCGGCCGGTCCCAGCAATTTCGCCGACTCCTGCAGGAAATTCGCCCTCACGCATCGCCAGAAAGGCGTGTGCGTGGTTCTGTCGGATTTCTTCGTTAAGGAGGGATTCGAGCACGGATTGCGCTACGTTGCCGGTGGGCGGTACGACCTGTTTTGCGTGCAGGTGCTTTCCCCGCAGGAAATCGAGCCGGATTTGACGGGCGATCTGAAGCTCAAGGACATCGAAGACGACGACATGGCCGAGGTGTCGATCACGCAGCCGCTGATCGCGCAGTACAAGAAAAATCTCAACGCGTACTGCCTGAGCCTCAAGGAATATCTGCGCCGCCGCGGCGGGACGTATCTGTTCAGCAGCACGGCCGTGCCGTTTGATACGCTGGTGCTGAATTATTTGCGCGAGCGGGGATTGCTGGGTTGAAATGAACTTTTTCCCCCACTTCCTGAACGCATGGTCCGGCCTCGTGGCCGCGGGAATCACCGTCCCCGCCCTGATCCTGCTCTATTTCCTGAAACTTCGCCGGCGCGAGATGCCGGTCTCTTCGACGCTGCTCTGGAAAAAAGCGGTGCAGGATCTGCAGGTCAATGCGCCGTTTCAACGGCTGCGGAAAAATCTGCTGCTTTTTCTGCAGCTGCTGCTGCTGGCGGCGCTGCTGCTGGCGCTGGCTCGGCCAATTTTGAATTACACGCCGGGCGCGGGGCCGAGAACGATTATTCTGATTGACCATTCCGCTTCGATGTCGGCCGATGACATGCCCGGCGGGCGCACGCGGCTTGACGAAGCCAAGCAAGAGGCGAAGAATCTGGTCTCCACCCTCGGCCGCGACGGCGCGGCCATGGTGATCGCATTCGACGATTCCGCCCAGACACTCGCGCCGTTCACATCCGATCAGCGCGTCCTGAAAAATGTGATTGATTCCATCCAGCCGACCGACCGAAGATCGAAGCTGGAATCGGCCTACCAGCTCGCCAACGCCCAGGCCGCTTTCACCGCGGGCGATTCGCAATCATTTCGCGCGGCGCCGGATGTGTATCTCTATTCCGATGGACGCGTCCTCGACGGCGACCGCGTCAGCGTGCAGGGAAATCTCCACTATCAGCAGCTTGGATCGCAGACGACCGGCAACATCGCCATCGTCGCCATGAGCGCCAAGCGCGATTATCAGCAGCCGACACAGGTGCAGGTCTTTGCCCGCCTCGCCAACTTCGGCCCGGAGCCGGTCACCGATGTGCAGGTGCAGCTCAGCGTCGATGGCAAGGTCCGCAGCAGCGGCAAGGTAAATCTTCTTCCCGAGCGATACACGGACGATCAGCGCAGAGCGGCCATCGCCGGGGGATTTGAAGAACGCAACGGCGTTGAATTTCCCATGCTCGATCTGACCGATTCGGCCATTGTCACCGTGCAGCAGATGAACACCGACGGCGATCATCTTGCCGCCGACGATGCCGCCAGTGTCGTCGTTCCCCCCCCGAAGATTCTTTCCGTGCTGCTCGTCAGCGAGGGCAATTGGTTTCTGGAGCAGGGCCTCCGCAGCCAGCGATTGCAGGTATTCGACACGATGCGGCCGCAGGAATATCACGATTTGTCCGATGCGAATAATGGCGGCAAAAAACTCCCCAAGCCGTATGACGTGATCGTGTTTGACCGCATGAACGATCTCGACGCAAAAGAAGTCCCCACAAGCGGCGCCGCAATTTATTTCGGCTGCGTGCCGCCGGGCCTGGAGATTAAAACCGCTCTCGACGCCTACGGCCGCCCCGTCATCTGCGACGATAACTGGGTGCTGGACTGGGACCGCGACCATCCCATCCTGCGATATCTGAACCTCGCCAAGCTGTATGCGGCTCATGCATATAAACCGCTGCCGACGATGAACTCGCAGGTGCTGGTGGATGGAACGAATTGCCCGCTGGTGGTTTTGCACCGGCAGGATCGCGCGTTTCACCTGATTGTGCCGTTCGACATCATCAACAGCAGTTGGCCGCTGCAGCCGACGTTTCCGGTATTTTTATATCAGACGCTGCAGTTCATGGCGCTGGGCACCGACATGGACATCCGCCCGACTTACGCGCCCGGCGTGGCGATTCGGATTCCAAGGTTCGACCTGCAGAAACTCGGCACGGTGCCGGACACTGTCACCGTCAACGGGCCTATGGGCGCGATGACCGTGAAGGTGCCCCCCACCGGTGATTTCGTTTTGCCGTCGCTGGATCGCGTCGGCATCTACCACACCGACCCGCCGATTCCGCAGTATGAAAACATCGCCGTGAGTCTGCTGGATGCCAACGAAAGCAATCTCCTCCCCGCCCCCCTGGCTCCCGGCGCCGGCGGCGAAATCGCGCCCAGCGGGCAGACCAAAAGCCGCCTCGAACTATGGTGGTGGCTAGCCGCCGCCGCGATTCCGCTGCTGATGATTGAATGGTGGGTGTATACGAGGCGGGTGCATTTGTAGCATGGGCGTCCCGCCCATTTTTATTTGAACGAATTAAGGAATGGACGGAAGTCCGTAATTTTTATTAAATCAAATTGTGGGAGGGACGCCTACGCTACTTTCTTCGATCAGCATCGACACTTCGCGCGGAGTTTTTTCGATCGGCTCCATCAGCGGCAATTCCTTGTCCGTGCGCGCCCCCAGTTCACCCATCTTCCGCGTGGTCGAGATCACCCGGGTTTCCAGCGATCCCAGCATCGTGTTGTACGTGGACACGGCCGTACCCAGGCTCGCGCCGAGCCGGCTGATGTGCGCGAGCACGCTTCCGATTCGTTCGTAAAGTTCGATTCCCAATGATTTGATCTGTTCGGCATTCTCGCTGATCTCTTCCTGCCGCCAGCCGAACTCGATCGTTTTCAGCAACGCGATGAGCGTCGTCGGCGTGGCGATCAGGACGTTGTTACGGATGCAATCCTCCACCAGCGAAGAATCGTTCTCCACAGCCGCATACAAAAACGCCTCACCCGGCAAAAACATGATCACGTATTCCGGCGAACGGGGGAATTGCGACCAGTAACTCTTGCCGGAAAGATCGCGCGCCCGGCTCCGCACCTGCTGGGCATGACGCTGAAGATGCACGCGCCGCGTATCGTCATCCGTGGCCGCTGCAGCATCCAGAAACGCGTCGAAGCAGGTCTTGCAATCCACCACGATGTCTCGCTGGCCCGGCAGCTTCACGACCAGGTCAGGCTTGAGCCGCCCCTGCTCGGTGTCCACGCTTTCCTGCTCGAAGAAATCGCAGCGGTTGGAAAGGCCTGCGAGTTCCACCAGCCGGCGCAGTGAGATTTCGCCCCACTGCCCACGCACGGTGGGGCGCGACAAAGCTGTCACAAGCTGCGAGGTTTGCGCGTTGAGCGTTCGCTGCGTTTCCGCCAGCGAGCCAAGCTGCTCGCGCAGCATGCTGTAGGATTCGACGCGGGATTTTTCGATTTCGCCGACGCGAACCTGATACAGGTTCATCAACTCGCGCATGGGCTTGAGGAGTGCATCGATCTGCTCCTTGCGCTGGTCGAGCGATCCCGTCGCCTCCGCGGAGATCGTGGCAAACCGCTCGCGGGCCAGTTGCAGGAAAGTTTCGTTGTTGCGGGCCAGTGCTTCGGCGCTGGCGCTGGAGAACGCGATGCGCAACTGTTCCTGGGCATCGGCGATCAGTTGGCGCTGCTCTGTGAGATTTCGCTCCGCCGCGGCCACCTCCGCATGCGCCGCCGCCAGATTTCGCTCGCTCTGCGCCAGCGAATCGCGCAGCGCTACAGTCTGGGCCTTTTCCGCATCAAGCTGCTGAGTGAAATCTACGATCCGCTGCTGTGCGACGGCCAAAGCCACTTTCGCTTTTCGCGAAAAAGCCAGCGCGCCGATGGCCGTGCCCAAAATCAGACCCGCAATGGCAAGTATATAGATCATCCGGCTCCGTCGCTCGACCTGAACGATAACCTAACATGGAATGATCCTGATCGGAAGGCGCGGCAGGTATTGGAATTTCATTTCACGCCACCGCGACAACCGGCTTGGGCGATTGAAGGATCCATTTGCGAATCGCGACAGTTTGCGATTCCCAGGCGCTGGTGGTTCTGCGCTTCAGGAATGCCTCGAACATCGAATCGATCGATCGCCACAGTTCGCGGAGCAGGGTGATGCGCTCCTCGAAGACCACGCGGGGGGAATCGGCGTCCTTGATCTCCGGCAGTTTTGCCGAGGTGATGGCAAATGTTTCCGCGCTGAACGTGAAGCTGAACTGCTCGCCGGCGGCGTCGAGGATCATGCCGAATTTCCGGGGGATTTTGCCGGTTCGCAGGGCGTCCCTCGCCTCGGGCATGCGGGATGGACCGGCGCCGCGGAGCAGGTCGCGGCCGCTCTGGCCGTAGGCGCAGTCGAGTTCCAGCGATCTGTCGATGAAAAGGGTCACCTCCCCCGCTTCGGTGTCGATCGCGCCATCGTTGTGGTCGGCTTCATGCCAGAGCCAGAGTAGAAATTCGTTGCCCAGAAAATCCTTGGGCTGATCTCCCTTTGAGGTCCAGGGATACTGGGGATATTCCCCCTCGCCGCCGTCGCCCAGGACAAAGCGTGTGGGGCGGAAATCCTCGTAATCGCGCCGGCGGCCGCGCGACAATAGAATTTTCTGTGCCAGCGATCCGGCTGACATGGGTGTGATCGCCAAACCGAAGGTTCGCTCGAACAACTCCGTCAATTTCTCAATCGCGGTGGTCGAAGCGGGCGAATATAATGCTTCGCCACGCACGTCCCACAGCACCGGCGTGAGTTTGCTGCGGCGGAATTTGCCGGAACGCATTTCTTCATCGAGCTTTTGCGCGATGGATTCGCGCACCAATTGCTTTTGCTTTTTCGAGATGAAACCGGATGGATTCTGAGCCGCGACGGCGTCTTCTTCCATCGCCTTGTACGCCTGCCGAAGCTCAGCGGGCACGCGGTTGGTATCCACGCGCAGGGCGAAGGACAGGGCGTCATTGAACACGTTGCGATCGAAATCAAATCTGCCGTCGAGGACATGCCGGCCGCCGGACCAGCCGTATTCGATTTCCGCGGCGGAATCATCGTCGGACGGCGCGAGTTTATGGCGATCCAGCGCTTCGATCAGAGAATCATCGATGGTTTTGGGCAGATCGCCGGAAATGGCAAATCGCCGCATGGAGACGGAGCCTGTTGAAAATCCCATGCTCGGAATGTAGCGGAGAAATCGAAATATTGTCTGCCGGGGGTTGCGGCATCAACAGGCTTCGCGCATGTTATCCACATCGCGGGCCCCGCCCGATTGTGGCGGGGCCTTATCCATGGATCGAATCGTATTGAGAAATCTTGCGTGCTGGCTGGCTCTGCTGATGGCGGGCTGCCAAACAGGGCCCTATCCCGCCGCGACGCCGCAGCGCGTCGCCGCGGTGACGGCTGCCATTTCACCGGCGGTGGTGCGCGTCGATATCGCGCAGGCGCATTACGAAAACGGCAAGCAAAGTTTGATTCGCGGCAACGGGTCGGGCGTCATCATCGATCAGCAGGGGCGAATCCTCACCAACTATCACGTCGCCGGGCGGGCTATCGAGATTTATGTCACGCTTTTCAGCGAGGAGCGCGTTCCTGCGAAATTGATCGGCGACGATCACTGGACCGATCTGGCCATCATCCAGATGGACATGGACACGGTGAAGAAACAGCACATCCAGTTCAGCTCGGCCGAGCTTGGAAACAGCAGCGCCGTGGTGGTTGGGCAGGATGTGATGGCGTTCGGCACGCCGTTCGGGCTGGCGCGCACGGTTACGCGCGGGAGCGTTTCCAACACGGATCGCACATTTTTCGACGAGCCAAAAACGCTGGACATCGACGGTTACGAGACCGGCGATTTCTCCAACTGGATTCAGATGGATGTGCCGATCAACCCCGGCAACAGCGGCGGGCCGCTGGTGGACCTGAACGCGAAGGTGGTCGGCATCAACACCCGCGGCGGCGGACAGAACCTCAACTTTGCAATTCCCATCGACACGGCCAAGCCGGTGATCGCCGCGATTCTCGCCAGCGCGTCGCCTGCGCGCAAAGGGCGTGTTGACCGCAGCGATCTGGGATTTGAGCTGCTGCCGATGCACCAGTTGGAATCGTATTACAACATCGACATCAACCGTGGCGTGCTGATCGACAACGTGGATCACATCGGCCCCTACGCCGACGCCGGCGGGCAGGCGCAGGATATTCTGCTGGCGATCAATGGGGCTCCGACGAATGTGCGGTTCCCCGAGGAGATGGCGGCGGTCCGCCAGCGCATCGCGTCGCTGCCGATCGGGCAGGATGTGCAGCTGACGATCAAGCGCGGGAAAGAAACCAAAACGCTGATCGCCAAAACCTCGCTGCTGCAGGGATTTCTCGGCGATGAAGAGGGATTCGCCCAATGGGGCGTTTCGCTGCGGCCGGTGACTCGGCCGTTCGCGGTGGCGCAGCAGATGGACCAGGTGGCGGGCGTGTGGATCACCAGCGTGGCCGACGGCGAGCCGGTGGAGCGCGCCCATCTGCAATACGGTGATGTGATTCTTTCCGTTAACGGAGTGCCGGTGACAGATATGGCGCATTTTCAGAGCATGTACGATCAGACCCTCGCGGCGAAGCTGGACAGCGTGGCGCTGGAGGTGGAGCGCGACCGCGAGGTGTTCACGTCCATCCTCAAGGTCAAGGAATATGCGCCCAGCAGCGATTCGAACGAATAGGAGAATTATGAAGTCGATGAACCGGCTGATGGCTTTTGTTGTGACGATGATTTTGATCACCGGCAGCGCGGCGCGGGCTGATGAGGCCGCGAATATTCGAAAGATTTTTGATCTCGTCAAGCCGTCGCTGGTGGCGGTGAAATATACCTGGACGAATGAACTCGGCTCGCAGGAACTGACATCCGCCGGGGTGATTGTCAGCGAAGACGGGCTGGTGGCGTTTCCGATCACGATCGTGACGCCGCTGCTGGTGCCCAACGATCAGATGCAGCGGTTCAAGATCATTATCCCCAGCGACACGGGCGACGAAACGGAAATCGACGCGACGTTTCAGGGCCGCGATGAGCGCACGAGCCTGGCGTTTGTGCGGCCGGATTCGCCGGAGAAATGGCAGGCGATCAAGTTTGAGGATTTGTGGCCGCAGACAGGAGACCCGCTCTATTCCGTGGGACTTTTGCCCAAGGGCGCGGGGTACAAGGCGATGATCACCGAGGCGGTGATGTCCACCCGGCTGCGCGGGCCGGTGCCGCAGATGCTGGTGTCGGGGCAACTCGCCGGTGTGGGGTCGATCGTGCTGGACGCGCAGGGGCGGGCGCTGGGCATGGTGCACGCCCGCAGCATTGGCGATGCGCTGCTGGATAATCCGGAGAATCCGGAAGACCTTCCGATGGTGTTCAACCCGCCGCGACTCTACATTCCGGCCGGGGATTTTCTGCCGGGGATCGAAAATCCGCCGAGCGCCGACAAGCCGATTATCATTCCCTGGATCGGCTGCGAGATGAAGGGCCTGGAAAAAGAGGATGCGGAATATTTCGGGCTGAAGGATGTTCCCTCGGTGCAGGTGGACGATGTGATTCCCGATTCCCCCGCCGCCAAGGCCGGGTTGAGCAAGCTGGATGTCATCACGCAGATCGACGGTAAACCGATCGAGCGCGGCGACCTGCCGGAGGAGCTGCCCGATATCGTCGTGAGAAAAATCCAGCGGATGAACGTCGGCGACAAGGTGACGTTCACGGTCATCCACGACAAGGGCGATACGCCCAAACAAGTGACGCTGACGCTGGAGCCGCGGCCCAAGGAGCCGCAGGAAGCGAAGCGGTATTACGCCCGCGATCTGGGGTTCGTGGTGCGTGAGATTACATTCGTAGACACCTATCGCCGACACGCCGCGGCCAGCACGACGGGCGTGGTGGTGGCCCAGCTTCGCCCGCAAGCCGCAGCCCAGGCGGCCCGGCTCGAGCCGCAGGACCTGATCACTCAGATGAACGGCAAGCCGGTGCTGAGCCTGGACGAGTTCAAAAAGGACTACCAGGATTCCCGCCGCGACCGGCCGATGGACCCGCTGGTCCTGGAGGTGACGAAGCTGGACGGCAAGCAGCAGACGATCAACATCCAGCCGCCGCAGGAGGATGCGCAGCCGGGGATGTGAGAATGGATTGGCTATTTTCTATTGCCGATTGCCTATTTTATTCCTGATTGGGAATGAGGCGCTTTGCGGCGCTTTTGGGTGATTTGGTGAAGATTTTGGACGTGTTTTTGGATGGGCGGCGGGTTTGTTGAATATCGAACAGACACAGAAATACACCGTGACAACACATGGCGGCTTGCGGCATTTTTAGTTTGATCTACTCTGCCCAAATGTCTGATGCATCGGATAAGGGTCCGTCCCAAAACCATTTCTCGCAGGAATTGGTTTCCCTGCAATGCGCTTCCCATGCGTTGCTCATCGCAGGCAGTGCATCGCCGCGAATAAACGGCTGATCGAGGTGAATAAATTGGTCAAACTGCGGGATCGGAACACCGCCGATATTGTGGCCGCTGACGAAGAACATTGAGATGAAATTTGCGGTTCGAACTATCACTCGCTCAGCCGCCCATAATGCCGCGATACTAATTGTCTGATGCTCAACCTTAAGCGTCTGGCGAGATTCCGGGGTAGCCGCGTGCGCAATGAATTTATCGACCCAATCATGAACGTTTCGCCCACGTTCTGCCAACTGGTGAAGCAAGGAATTAATTTTACCTGCATCTGGTTTGTCGCTGGAACTGCGCGCCTCTGGATTTACTCCGCACAGCTTGTCCATTGTTTCATGCCAATATTTCGCCTCAAACCAGCCATCCTGTTCAATGAAATATCCCGCTTGACCCGATTCTATTGCCTTCGAAATGGCAGCTTTTCTGGCCTGGACTTCGAGCGGCTCAAAATCATAGGGCAATCCACGTGCTTCAAGCACGTTTCCGCGAGTGAGAAGGCCTATATTCTCCCCAATATCTTCTAATAGCGCGTACAGTGAATAGACACCTCTTGGCCCAGACTTCGGACCCTTGTCGAGCAGCCGCCGGACTGCGGTAGCATGGGGTACGAAATAACCTTTGTCGATCAACTCGTGCAGCGCCCCATTGGCCAGTTTGCCGCCTTGGTTGTCGTCTAGTAGATATCGCCGCGATTCATTAACACACCGATAAAATGCGGACTGCCACAACATTTCCGCGATTTGCCGGCTGATCGAATGTTGATCCTTCCCATCGAGGCGATTCTTCCAGTCTGTGAGTTTTTTCTTTAACTCTTGCGCGCTGGATATTCATTATCTCCCGCGGGGAACGACGTTGATATCCGACCGTCCGAGTCACCTAACATAACAAAAACCTCATATTACGCACTAAACTGGGCACGTTAAGCAGCGAAACTTATCTGTTCCCTCGCCTTTGCACTTTCACGCGCTGCGCGCAATTCGACGGTCTGAGGGAGCGAGGCGGATTTCGAGGCGCTTGCCGAGGGCTTCGGCAATGCGCTTGAGCATCGAGAGGGAATGGCCTTCGTAGTCGGCGTCCTCTAGGCGGGCGATGACGGATTGTTTGGTGCCGATGCGGTCGGCGAGTTGCCGCTGGGTGAGTCCGGCGGCGGTTCGGGCGTCGTGAACGAGTTGGGCGACTTGCGCGTTTACGCGGGCATTATCGAGCAGACGATGCGCTTTGGGATCTTTGCCCACCATCGCGTGCATGATTTTGAGTGCGTTTGTTGTCTTGGCCATCGTCACACCTCACCTTGATAAGTATGCCGGGCGGGATTACTGGTGAATTGACGCTTGCGATTCATCGCTCGGTCAATGTCCACGTCGGGCACTGATGATCCTCGCTTGATAATGCCATGCGCGATGACAGCGATATTCCTGCCGTGGAAAAAATACAACAGCCGATATTGCACATGCTTGTGTTTGGCTCGCAGTTCATAAATTCCATCGCGCAAAAAATCGGCCGCCGGACGGCGCAGCTCGTGGCCCGAGGCTTCCAGCAATTCCAACCGGGCCAGACAATTCATAAATCCGGCAGGATCGTCATACCGCAAACGGCGCAGCCATTCGACCACCGGTGATCTGCCGTCGAGATCGCGGTAGAAGAAAACCTGCGTGGCGGGCACGAGTCTATTATAGCAATATTGATATCTTAGTCAAAATGTAAAAGACAGAAGAACATGGACTGGACGCCCGTGCCACTTTTGGCCCTCCACTCAATTCATTTCCACCGCCCGCTTCGCTGGAGACGCGGAGAACGCAGAGGATTTGTTCTGACAGTATGAATGTACGACCAGTGGACTTATAATCTGCCTCCAAGGAGATTCGATGATCATTCGTACGGTTTGCTTCTCGATGTCTGCGGTTTTGATCGCCCTTCCCTGCGACTTCGCGCTTGCGAGTGCGACCACCATGCCTAGTGATGCTGCGAGCGTCACCGCATCGACGGGTCGACTGCTGCGGACGGAAGATTTCGAATCTGGTGCGATGCAATTGGGGCAAGCGAGCACGCCGCGGCTTGAAGATTTTTTGCGGGATCTGAATCGGCGGAAGGATTTCGATTTTTCTTCGCATGGCGGGCAGGCGGGGCCGAATGCGGATTATCTGGCGACGTGGGTTACGCGCGTGACCAATGAACTGATCTCGCGCGGGTACTGGTATAACGCCAACGGCGATTTTCTCGATGCTGGAAATCATGTTGTGGCGGTTCGATGAATCATTCAAAAATTGCGGGGGGGGAAATAAAAAATGGGCGGGACGCCCATGCTACAGTTCAGGGCACCAGGGCGCTTGCTAGGGATATCAACGTTCCTGAATCATCTTTGGAATTCAGAAGCAACGCGGTGCGGAAACGACCTAGAGCGAGGAAGTCGGCGTAGATCGGCGGGACTGTGACGCCCAAGTCATCGAGATTGCCGCGGCCACCGGCCAGGGCGTTGTAGGCGGCTGCTTTGGCGGGATCGTTGCGCAGACGGGTCATGGCGGCGGTGACTTCCTTCAGGCTTTTGGGGCTGGGCAGGGATGTCTCGGACATGCGGCGGAGCAAGGTTCGCTGGGCGGGTGTCACCAGTTCGATGCGGCCGACCATGACGCGGGTGACGTCGGCGGGGACCGAGAGATTCAGCGGAAGAACCGTGTCTGTCCAGGTCTGGGGGACAATAAAGAACAGACGCTCGCCGGGATTCTGGAAGTAGGAACGTTCCCATGTATTGAGGAGGGCTTCGGCCTCATCGGCAAACAAACCATTGGCAACGAGGGCGCGATGCAGGGCCGCGCGGAGGACGGCGAGGTTTTCTTGGCTGTAGTCGCTGGACGCGAATTGAGCGGGAATGGTGGTTTCGCCTGTCGGCGTTGCTTCGAGCGCGGTGCGGAATGCAACGGAGCCGTCGGCGCGGATATCGACGAGCCAGATTTGCCGAACCGTCAATCCTTCGGCATCGTGCACCTGGAGGGTCTGTCCGTTTTCAGCACGGATAACGCGCAGCGGCGCGTCGATGTGACCGACGCCGCGGTAGAACAGAAAATGCTCACGTTCGTTGCCGGCAGATATGGGGGCGCTGCTCACGGCGCGCGGTGCGGTCCAGACCGGGTCATCGGACTGAGGAAGAAGGCCGGCGGTGGAGTTGAGGATCAGCGCATGCCATGAAAGCCGACCGATTGTTTTTGATGTTAAAGGCGGCAGGAAGTCGGCGCGATTGAGGCCGTCAATGGTTGCCCGAGCATCGGGAAAATATTGGGTGAGCCATCCGCCGCGGAAGGCTACATTTACGTCGAGCGTGATAGGGCCGGTTTGGTTGGCGGGAAGGTGGAAATAGAGAACAGGGGTTTCCAGGCGCATCGTCACGTTGGGATCGCCTTCGGGAGCGCCTTTGGCATCGGTGGTGAATGCGGAGGTTGGAGGGAAGAGCAAGGTGTTTGCCATTTGATGGACGAAGGGGGGGACTGGTTCGTCATCCGTATTGATTCGTCCGAGGGGTGCGCCGCGTTCATCCTGAAGGGAAGTGAATGTGCCCCATTCATGCACAATGAGACGATCGGAGGCCTGGGATTGGGCAGCGAACAGAAGGATCAACAGGGTGATGAAAAGGAGGCGGCTCATATCAGGTTTCATCCGGGTTATATGCGCGGAACAGGGGGGGGAAGTTCCAGGATGATTTCGGCGCGATGTGAGAATATTATGAATGACCGGCTCTGTAGAAAACCCACGATAACGCAAGAGCGATATTGTGCGTCAGCACTCGCAAATACAGATCGCGGCAGCGACTCCAATGACTGCGGGCACG
>Ga0302326_10017563_pt1 | contig 14915 bp, 10 predicted proteins | sample Palsa_T0_3_FD_202264 | JGI IMG/M metagenome (GOLD analysis project Ga0302326, IMG submission 202264) | Peat permafrost microbial communities from Stordalen Mire near Abisko, Sweden - Palsa_T0_3 | ecosystem: Environmental > Terrestrial > Soil > Palsa > Peat permafrost | place: Sweden: Abisko... | reverse complement strand
CGCCCGTTCTCATCTTCCTTGAACATGTACTTAATCGCGGGCTTGTAAATCATCAGGTTCGGCCGTCCGTCTTCCCGGATCATCTTGATGCAGGTTTTGTCGTACCATTCGATGATGCCGTGCACTTCCTCGCCGTCGCGCAGCACGATCACCATCGGCGTCCGCGACTGCATCTGCTTTTGATAATAAAAATTCTCCGCGTTGGTCTGCTCCGGCGGCGCCGTTTTTCGCCCGCCCCCCGCCGCATGATCCCCCCGGGTATGATCGCCCCGGGCATGATCGGCGCGGGCATGATCGCTGCGAGAATGCTCGCTGCGGTCGCCTCGTTCGACCCGGCGCTCCCCGCCGCGCTCCGGGCGGTCGTGCCGCTCCCGCATCTCCATGTGGTTGGCGTTATGATTGCCGTGGTTGTGCTCCACACGCGGCAACGCCGGACGAATCAGCTTGCGGTTGGCAAAATTCTCCTCGTCGCCTGCTGGCCGGGCGGGAGTCGAATCCATCGTTTCCTTCATAGTGGCGCTTACTCCTGCACACGCATTCGCGCAAACCTCAACAATCAGTTCCCGGGAAATGTTTAGTTACGAAGGCGTGAAATTTTACCTACCGTACCACAGGAATCTCCCCGTGACAATGACGCTGTTGTGCAGGTGCCGCACCACTTACGGGCACTATGCCAAGTCTTGCACACCTGGGTATTTTCGGCCTAACTCGTGTTCGTCAGGTCAGCGCCTTTTCGTTCCCGGCCGCTCCAGGTCACCAGCGCCACCAGCGAAGCGATAATCAGCACGGTCAGGGCCAGCACCGGAGCGAATCTTCCGCTGTAACGCTCCTCGGCCAGTTTGGCCTGCAGCACCGAGTTGCGCGAGGAGAGCAGGTTCCCCAGCTGATAGGCGAAACCTGGAAACGTTCCCCGCACCGCCGGCGGCGAGAGCTCGTTCAAGTGCGCCGGCACCACGCCCCACGCGCCCTGCACCATGAATTGCATCACAAAGCCGCCCAGCGCCAGCATGAGCACGCTGTGCGAATATGCCCACAGCGGAATGACTGGAATCGCCAGCAGCGACGCGGTCACAATCGCGCGCCGCCGCCCTACTTTCTCCGACCACGTCCCGAAGAAAATCCCTCCCAGCAGCGCCCCGATGTTGGCAATGATGGCGATGAACCCCACCGTTTGCGGCGTGAACTGGTGGTTCTTCTGCAGGAACGTCGGATACAGATCCTGCGTTCCGTGGCTGAATGAATTAAAGGCAAACATCAGCAGCGCCAGGAAAAGAAAAGTGCCCAGATACGTCAGAACGTCTTTGCCCAGGTGGCTCTCCGCTTTTCTCGATATTTTGCCCTGCAGCCACGCCGGGGACTCATCCACTTTCGTGCGAATGTAAATCACCAGAAACGCCGGCAGTGCTCCGATCACGAACATCCCGCGCCAGCCCACGTAGTGGAACAGGGTCCCATAAACCAGCGCGGCCAGCAGATAGCCCACCACGTAGCCTTCCTGCAACAGTCCGGAGAAAAATCCGCGGCCCTCCGCCGGAAGCGTCTCGAACGCCAGCGCCGCGCCCACGCCCCATTCCCCTCCCATGGCGATTCCGAACAGCGCGCGGCTAATCAGAAACACCTTCAGCGAAGGTGCGAATGCCGACGCCAGTTCGAATACCGAGTACGCGATAATATCCACCATCAGCGTGGGGCGCCGTCCAAACTTATCCGCCATCAACCCGAACAGAAACGCGCCCACCGGCCGAAAAGCCAGCGTGAGGAAGATCGCTTCCGTAACCACGGAGACTTTCGTCTGAAATTGTGTCGCTATAGCGCTGAGACAGAAAACCAGAATGAAGAAGTCAAATGCGTCCAGCGACCAGCCTAAAAAACATGCCGTGAAAGTGTTTCGCTGTACCGGCGTAAGCCTGCGAAAGTGGCCGACAAATTCCATAGGGGTTTCCTCCGCGTAATTCCGTACGCACTGGAAAGTCCTGCGAATGCTAGCATATGGGGTTCAATCGGCAATCAAAAATCGGCAACCCCCCACTCCATGCCCGAACTCGACCTTCCCCAACGCCAGGCGCCCGATTCGCTCATGCTCACCGGCTTCTGGTATCGCGCCCTGCCTGCGGATCGCATCCATCGCCATCGACTCCACCAGGCCACGCTGCTTGAGATCCCGCTCGTCCTCGGCCGCGACCGCGCGGGCCGTCCCTTCGCTCTGCGCGACGCCTGTCCCCACCGCGGCATGCCGCTGCACTGCGGCCAGTTCACCGGCGAAAATGTCGAGTGCTCCTACCACGGCTGGACCTTCGACGCCCACACCGGCCAGTGCCAGCTCATTCCCTCGCTCACCGCCGATCAGAACCTGAAAGTGGACCGCATCTACGCCGGCAGCTATCCCTGCGAAGAGCAAGATGGTTTTGTCTGGGTTTACATGCCCGACCCAGGCCCGCCGGGCGCGGGCTTCAGCGCCAGAGAAGAAGCTCCCGAGCCCGCCCCGGTGATCGAGAAGTTTGGAGAAAAGTTCGGGGTGTCGGGAAAAGACAAATACAAGCTCGCCTACCTCACCGCCGACATGCCCGTCAGCATCGACCACGGCATCATCGGCCTCATGGACCCGGCTCACGGACCCTTCGTCCATCAGGCCTGGTGGTGGCGCAGCCGCCACAGCATTCACGAGAAACAAAAAAACTTTGAGCCGATTCCCAACGGCTTCCGCATGAGCGCGCACACGCCCAGCTCGAACTCCGCGCCCTACAAGCTGTTGCGCCTCTACGCCGCCGCCGATTCCATCACCACCACCATCGATTTTGTTTTGCCCAACCTGCGCCGCGAAACCATTCGCGTGGGGAAGTACTGGTTCTCGTCGCTCACCACCGTCACGCCCATCACGCGCAATCAATGCCGCATCGATGTCGTCGCCGCCTGGAATCTCTTCCGCTGGCTGCCCTTCGGCCCGAATCTGCTGAAGTTCGTCTTCGCCAAATTCGTCGAGCAGGACCGTCGCACCATGGAACTGCAAGCCGAAGGCCTGCAACACAATCCTCATCTGATGCTGATCGACGACGCCGACCGTCCCGCAAAATGGTATTTCCAATTGAAGGCCGCCCATCTCGACGCCAAACGCACCGGCGCAGAGATGAAGCATCCCATGTCAGGCCCGGTCACATTGAAATGGCGAAGTTAGTCCGTGTGGGTCGGACTTAGATCGTGCGGGTCGGACACTCTTGTCCGACGCTTTTGAAGTTGCCCTTGCTCTTGCTTCTGAAGTTGCTCGTGGATGTTTCCGTAGCGTCCGGCGTCCCCACGGATAAGGTCAAGATCAAGAGCGGCGGACAAGAGTGCCCGCCCCACACGGACTAATTCAGCAGCGACTCCACCACCGCGTAAGTCCCATCCAGCGCCGCATCCAGCGCCCCGGCGTCTTTCCCTCCGGCCTCCGCCAGATCGGGACGCCCTCCGCCCTTGCCCCCAACTTTCTGCGCCACCGGACCGATCACTTTTCCCGCCTGCACCCGCCCGGTCAAATCTTTGGTGACGCCCACGATCAGCGACACGCTCCCATTCGACGCCGAGCCCAGCACCACCACGCCCGAGCCAATCTTCTCGCGCAGTTGATCGACCAGCGTTCGCATCTGCCCGCGCTCCAGATTATCCACGCGATGCGTCAGAACCTTCACGCCCTTCACGTCTTTGACCTTGTCGCCGATATTCGCCGTGCTCGATGACGCCGATTTCATCCGCGCCGAATCCAGTTCGCGCGTCAGCCGCTTGATCTCGGAATCCTTCTTCTCGAACTCCGCTTTGAGAGCTTCGGCAGGCGATGCCGGCATCTCCTCGGACGAGGGTGCCCCATCTTTGCCCCTCTTTTGGGCAAAGGTGGGCGAAACGAAAGCCGACACAACGCCTTCCAACTCGTGATCCTTCCGGAAATGTCGCAGCGATCCCTCCCCTGTCACCGCCTCCACCCTCCTCACCCCCGACGACACGCTACCTTCCTTCAGAATCTTGATCAACCCAATCTCGCCCGTCGCCCCCGTGTGCGTGCCGCCGCAAAGCTCCGTCGAGAAGTCGCCAATCCGCACCACGCGCACCTTATCGCCATACTTTTCGCCAAACAAAGCCATTGCATGATACTGACTGATCGCCTCGTCGATAGGCACATCAGTGATGGTCTCAACGATCTGGTTGCGCAGCACTTCCTTGTTGATGATGTCTTCAATATCCTGCAACTCTTCGTCTTCGACCGCGGTGAAGTGCGAAAAATCAAACCGCAAATGATCCGGCGCCACCAGCGACCCCGCCTGCTTCACATGCTTCCCCAAAACTTCCCGCAGCCCGGCATGAAGCAAATGCGTAGCCGTGTGATTGCGCATAGTCGACTGACGAACGTCAGCATTGACAACGGCATCGACTCGATCACCCACGCGGAGGGCGCCCCACCCTTCCGCGTTCTTTGCGGAGGGTGGGGGTTTTATGACGACCTGATGTGCCCGCACACCCTGAATCGGCGAATAACATCCCGTTACGTCGGCAACGACAGTATTGTGATCGTCCGAGTAAAACCATCCCTTGTCGCCAACCTGCCCGCCGGATTCTGCATAGAACGGCGTGTGATCAAGAATGACCTCGCCCGATTCGCCAGCCTTGAGTTCCTGCGCGCCCTGCCCGTCGTGAATGATGGCCAGCACTTCACAGCCGTCAGAGCGAGTCTGCCGATAACCTTCAAAAAACGATTTCGGAAGCTGCTGGTAGGCGGGGTTGGCTGTTTGCTTCGCGGCCCCTTTCCAGGAGGCGCGAGCAAGGCTGCGTTGCTCGGCCATCGCGCGCTCGAAGCCAGCTAGATCGAATTCGATCCCCTGATCTCGAGCCGCATCCTGTATGAAATCCAGGGGCATGCCAAACGTGTCGTACAACCTGAACGCTTTCTCCCCCGGATACGTGGGTACCTGCGCGAGCCGGATCGTCCTGAGACTATCGCGCGTTACTTCATGGCCAAAATAGTAGCTATAGGTAATTAGGCGGTTCTCTAGTTCCCCCTCGGGTGGCTTCTCTCTCTGATCTTGCGGCAGGTGCTTGTAGACTAGGGTGGTGAGCCGAAGCTCTTCTTCGAGTTTTCTAAGACCTACGTCTAAGGTGTGCGCAAACCGCGTTTCTTCGGAGAGCACTGCCTTTGCCACGCGGTCCGCCGTTTCTTCCAGTTCCGGATACGCATCCCGCATCAAATCCCGTACCGCGAATACCATTTCATGCAGAAACGGCTTCATCTGACCAAGCAACCGACCATGCGTAATCGCCCGCCGAATAATCTTCCGCAGCACATACCCGCGCCCCTCATTCGACGGCAACACTCCATCCGAAATCAGAAAGGTTGCTGCTCGCGAGTGGTCGGCAATCACTCGGAGGGAAGCAGCCGATTTGTCGTTGGGAGAACCCGCCGAGCCTTGCTCGGCTGCACGGCCGGGGGCGGCCGTGCCCACATGGCCGGTGCCCTCATCCACTCGTGTGGGGACAGCCGCCCCCGGCTGTCCGGCGGAGCGTAGCTCCGCGGTCTTGCCACCAGCGCCTAAAGTCAGTTCCGCTGTACGCCTAATCAACGGCGTGAACAAATCCGTCTCATAATTCGAAATCACTCCCTGCAGAACCGCCGCAACCCGCTCCAGTCCCATCCCCGTATCAATCGACGGCTTGGGCAGCGGATTCAGCTTCCCGCTCGCGTCGCGGTCAAACTGCATGAACACCAAATTCCAAATCTCGACATACCGCCCGCAATCGCAGGGAAAGTGGCAATTGACATGTCCCTGCTCGGAGGCCGCCGGACCCATGTCGTAGTGAATCTCGCTGCACGGGCCGCACGGGCCGGTATCGCCCATCTGCCAGAAATTGTCCTTCAGGCCCATCTCGAAGATTCGATCTTTCGGCACGCCCCGCAATGCCCACAAATCATAGGCCTCGGTATCGCGAGGAATAAGGTCGTGCTCCTCACCCGTCCCCGAACCCGACCCCTGAAAGATCGTCACATACAGCCTCTCTTTATCGATCCCAAACCACTCCTTCGAAGTAATCAACTCCCAGGCGTAAGCAATCGCGTCTTTCTTAAAGTAATCTCCAAACGAAAAATTCCCGAGCATCTCAAAAAACGTGTGATGCCGGTTGGTGAACCCCACATTCTCCAGATCATTGTGCTTGCCTCCGGCGCGCACGCACTTTTGCGACGTGGTGGCGCGGGAGTACTCGCGCTTCTCCAGTCCCAGAAAAACGTCCTTAAACTGGTTCATGCCCGCGTTGGTGAACAGCAGCGTGGGATCGTTCGCCGGCACCAGCGACGACGAATGCACCTCCCTGTGCCCCTTCTGCACAAAGAAGTCCAGAAACTTCCGGCGAATTTCAGATCCTGTCGGCATGATGTGGATAAACTTCGATTTTAGCACTGCGAAAACGGACCAAAGTAAACACACAGGGCACGCAAGAACACCAAGGAAACCGTGCCTCCGATCCCCTGTGCTCCTCCGTGCCCTCTGTGTTGGATGGGTTCTTGCCGCTACTTCACCGCGTCTTCCGTTTTCTCTCCCGCTTTTTTCATCGCGTGCCCGGTGTCCTCGGTTCCCTTCTTCACGGCGGTGCCAGTCTTCTTGGCGGCTGTCTCGGTGCCTTTTGCCGTGTCTTTGGCCGCCACTTTGGTAGCGTGGCCAGTCGCGTCTGCGGCTTTCTCGGTGCCTTTCGCGGTGTCTTTGGCCGCTACTTTGGTTCCGTGGCCAGTCGCGTCGGCGGCCTTCTCGGTGCCTTTCGCGGTATCTTTGGCCGCTACTTTGGTTCCGTGGCCAGTATCCTCGGCGCCTTTCTTTACGTCCGTAGCCGCGTCTTGCGCCAGCGCGAGCGGCACCGCGCTGAACAACGCCGCCGCGAGAACTGCTTTCCAGCTGAATTTCATAAAGCTCTCCTTGAGAAACGGTATTGGGACCGGTCTTGGAGTATGCAACATCGGGAACGCGATTGCCAAGCCCCTGATTTATCGGTAGTGGGCTCAATTTGAATTCTTCACCATTGAGCCCCCTCCGGAGTCATCCCGAAGTCCCGCGTTTTCACCAGCGGGACGAGGGATCTCGCGTGCACGCACAAGCGTCCGAATTATACCGAGCCACCACCGATTTATCTGATGCCGTAAAACGTGCCAGAGGCTGTCTCGTCCTATGTCTCGATGGCGGTCGCCCTACGCGCTTTCGCTCTCTAGCTCGCTCAAGATTTCGTCATCCACATTCCATTTCTTCAAAATGGTGAAGATGGTCTTGCCGCCGAATCCGGCCCGCACCAGCTGACGGAAGATGCGCGCCGCCTGCTTCTGATCCTTCGGTTTTTCCATGCGCTTCTTTCGCAGGAATTCGCGGGCTTGTTTTTCTTCGCTCACGCCGTCGAATGCCGTGTCCACGGCCTTATCGATTACTTCTCCGTGCACACCCTTCGCCTTCAGGTCGGTAACCACGCGCCTGCGGCCAAACTTCTGATTGTCCCGCCGCAGCGACGAAAAGTATGCGGCATACTGCGAATCGTTCAGATAGCCTCGGTCCTTGAGCCGTCGAATGATCAACTCGATCAGCGTCTGCCCGTACTCCGACTCCGCGTCTTCCACCCGCGCCCGCAGCAGCCGCTTCAACTCCGCTACCGTCCGCATGCGCCGCGCCAGCGCTCCCACGGCATATTCGTACAGCTCATCTTCGGAATAAGATTTTTTCTTAGGGCGCGGGAAGGCCATCCGCTAACGATAGCGCAAATTGATTTCGCGTAGGAGCAAGAATGTTTCGAGCGGGAAAAAATCGGAAAAGCGGCGTCCGGCCTCCGGCGTCCGGAAAACCTGGCAGTCGGCGTCCGGCCTCCGGGAGCCGGATGCCGGAAGCCGAACTTTATCTTCCGCCAAACCCCGCCGACTGCATCGACTGCCGCGAAATATCTGCGGTCGAGGCAATACCCTGCATGCGCAACTTGAAGTCGTCGGCGTTGGAGGCGTTCTCCAGCGCGGTGTCGTAATTCACCAGCCCCGCCTGGAACAGATCCCATAGCGACTGGTCAAAGGTCTGCATGCCGTATTGCGAAGTACCGCCGGCGATGGCGTCGCGAATGGATCGCGTTTTTTCCGGCACCAGAATACATTCCCTTATGAACGCCGTGTTGATCATCACTTCAACCGCGGGTACGCGCCCTTCGCCATCGCAGCGCCGCACCAGCCGCTGGCTGACAATGGCGCGCAGCACGGCCGCCAGCTGCAGGCGAATCTGCTTCTGCTCCGGCGGCGGAAAAATCGAAATAATTCGGTTCACGGTTTCCACCGCATCCAGCGTGTGCAGCGTGGAGAAAACCATGTGCCCGGTTTCGGCCGCATGCAGCGCGGTCGAAATCGTTTCCAGGTCGCGCATTTCGCCCACCAGAATCACGTCCGGATCCTGGCGCAGCGATGCTCTCAACGCCGCGCTGAACGAAGGCGTGTCCACCTGAATTTCGCGCTGATTTACATAACCTTTCTTATCGCGGTGCAAAAATTCGATCGGGTCTTCAATCGTAATAATGTGTTCGGCGCGGCTGGCGTTCACTCGATCCACCATCGCGGCCAGCGTGGTCGACTTGCCGGAGCCGGTCACGCCCGTCACCAGCACCAGCCCGCGCGGCATTTCGCAAATCTGCTCCACCACCTTGGGCAGAAACAGCTCATCGAGCGCGCGAATCTTGGTCGGAATCACGCGCAGCACCAGCCCCACGTTGCCGCGCTGCTGAAAGATGTTCACACGGAATCGCCCCAGCCCGGCCACGCCGTAGGCCATATCGATTTCCGTGGTCTCTTTGAATTTTTGCTTTTGCCGCGCCGACATCATGCTGAACGCCATGGTGAGCATGTCTTCGGCGCTCACCCGCGGCTGGTCGGTCAGCGGCACCAGGTCGCCGTCAATCCGCAGGTGAGGATAGTTTCCCACCTTCAAATGCAAGTCCGAAGCTTTGCGTTCCGTCGCAATCCGCAGCAGGTCGTCAATATTCATCGAGGAGTCTTCCTGGGAGGCGCCTGGCCCCACAAGCTCTGCCTATGATGAACCGAATCGTCACCTTCCCCAAGATGACCTAGGTAATGGTCCTGCTCCGACAATTGGACAGCACCTTACGTTCCCGGAGCGCTTCGTTCGTGCCGCAACGCGGTCCAACGACGAAAGAGTGTGATGGCGATTTCTCGCCAAGAACCTTTTCAGATGCCTCACCTTCACGGGTAGTCGCTCAATTTGAATTCTTCACGATTGCGCCCCCTCTGGAGTCATCCCGAAGTCCCGCGTTTTCACCAGCGGGACGAGAGCCTGCCCTGAGCGAAGCCGAAGGGGATCTCGCGTGCGCACACAAGCGTCCTGAATCAAACTGCACCACTACCCGCTCCACGCATCTCATTGACTTGCCGGTTTCACCAAAGTAAGATTTTGCCCCAAGCGGGGGAGAACTTATGCCAGTGCGGAACGCCTTGAACTTTCTGTTGGTCGCAGCGCTCGTTGCCTGCGCGACGCCTGTGCCCATTGCAGCGCAGTCGAACTCATCTTTGTTGAACGTGACCTCAGCATCGGCGGCTCCGATCGAGGGTGCATCTGGATATAACCAGCCGCCAAAAAACATTTTAGATGTGATGCACGCGCCCTCACCGCCAACGCCCAAGGTGAGCCCGACCCTGGACACGATTCTGCTCGTGTCAATGCAGGACTACCCGCCGATTTCTCGGGTCGCGACGCCTTTCCTGCGCCTTGCCGGTGCTCGCGTGGAGCCAAAGAACCACAGCAAGCACGATACCCCAGGCGGTTACGGTATCACCCCTTGCGCCAGGGACTTCGCGCTCGTGCACGTCGCCGATGGCGCTCAAATTCATGTCGCTCTTCCCGCGGGAGCGTGCCCGGGCGGGCCAGTCTGGGCCGCTGACGGAAAGCGATTCGCCTTCGTGAATCTCGCTCCCGACGCGGTTGAACTCTGGATCGGCGAGGCCAAGACCGGCAAGGTATATCCCGTGCCCGGAGCCCATCTCAACCCAATGTTCAATGACGAACTGCAATGGATGCCCGACCAGAAAACGCTCCTGGTCAAGCTGGTGCCCGCAGGGATGGGCCCGCCGCCCCCCGAACCGGTGGTGCCGATTGGTCCCAGCATTCAGCAGACCGAGGGCGAAAAAGGGCAGAGCAGTACCTACGAAAACCGCGACACGCTCAGCAACAAGCACGACGAGGATGTCTTCGATTACTTCGCGGCCTCGCAACTCGCCTTCGTCGATGCGGCCACCGGGGCGATCACGCCGGTCGGGAAGCCGGGAAATTACGAATCGCTGGATCCCGCCCCGGACGGTCTGCACATACTCGTCACCGCGATCCACAAGCCCTACTCGTACGTCACCACCTACGACCGCTTCCCGCAGGAAGTCGAAGTCTGGGACGCATCCGATCGCTCCCGCGTTCTTGCTCATACCATCGCGTCCCTTCCACTGGCCGATCGCGTTCCCATCGGAGGCGTTCCGGTCGGTCCGCGCGACTTCTCCTGGCGTGCCACCGACCCGGCGACGCTCGTCTGGGCGGAAGCCCTGGATGGCGGTGACTGGAATGTCAAGGTTCCCGCTCGCGACAAGATCCTGCTTCTGAAGGCGCCTTTCGACTCACCCGCCGTCGAAATCGCGCGCCTCGAGCAGCGTTATGACGGCTTCTCCTGGAGCGAACAACCGGCCATCTCTCTTTTGCACGAGTACGATTTCAACCGGCACTGGCGGCGCAGCTTCCTCATCGACGTCGATGATCAACAACCCAAGCCTCGCTTGCTCTGGGATCTCTCTACGGACGAGAAGTATGCCAACCCGGGCAATCCGGTGAAACGCCAGCTCGCGAACGGGTCCTGGGTGGTTCGCCAGGACGGTAATTCGATCTACCTTGCAGGCGTCGGCTCTTCGCCCGACGGGGATCGTCCGTTCCTCGATCGGCTCGATCTGAAGACGTTGAAATCCGAACGTCTGTTTCGCAGCGATAGGACTTCCTTCGAGCGTTTTCTTTCCTTCACCGGGCCGGACACTCGGACGTTTCTCACCTGGCATCAATCGCCCACCGACCCACCAAATGCGTTTGCGCGTACGCTGGGAAAATCCCTCGTCGATGACGCCCCCGCCGGAGAAGCGGCCTTTGCTTCAACCAGCGTCGCGATCACCCACATTCCCGATCCAGCGCCCGCGGTGCGTGCCATCAAGAAGCGGTTGGTCAAGTACAAGCGCGCCGACGGGCTTGACTTGTCGTTCACGCTCTATACCCCGCCCGGCTATAAAGAGGGCACGCGCGTCCCCACCATTCTTTATGCCTATCCTCTCGACTATGCCGACGCTTCCAAGGCCGGCCAGGTTGCCGGCTCGCAGGAAACCTTCACCCAACTTCGCCAATATCGCCTGCTGCTGCTGGCGGGCTACGCCATCATCGACAATGCGGCGTTCCCCATCGTCGGCGATCCCAAGAAAGCCTACGACACCTATCTGGAACAACTCGTCGCCGATGCCAGGGCCGCGGTCGATGAGGCGGTGCGCCTTGGCGTTGCCGATCCCGACCGCATCGGCGTCACCGGACACAGCCACGGCGCCTTGATGACCGCAAATCTGGTGGCCCATTCCGATTTGTTCCGCGCCGGTGTCGCCACCAGCGGCTCCTATAACAAGACGCTCACGCCTTTCGGGTTTCAGAATGAGCGGCGATCGGTTTGGGAGGCATCGGATGTTTATCTGAAAGTCTCCCCATTCTTCTTCGCCGACAAATTGAAGACGCCGCTCCTCATCGTGCACGGCGCGGAAGACGCAAATCCCGGTACGACGCCATTGCAAGGTCAAAAGCTCTACGAAGCGATTCGAGGCAACGGCGGTACCACTCGCCTGGTGATGCTCCCCCACGAGCCGCACTGGTACACCGCCATGGAATCGAACGAACAGCTTGTCTACGAGATGCTTCGCTGGTTTGACAAATACGTGAAGGACGCCCCGCCGCGCCCCGTCACCGGAACCAATTAGAGGGCTCCAGCCATCGGCGGGCGCGTTGGGTGTGCATAGGTGGCTGGTTCGACGCAATACGATTCGACGCAATACCGGCCGACCCAATACCGGTCGACCCAATACCGGCCGACCCATCCAATCCGATACTGAGGCTACGCGCTCGCGCCTGTCCTCGCGGCAGTCCCTCGCCCACTTCCCACCACCGTTCCTTCGCCCTGCCACTTCCGCGCCAACGCTTCGAGCTGGCCCAGCACTTTTTCAATGTCCTTCATGCGCTCGGTAATCCCATAAGTCACAGCCGGAGGGATCGTCTGCTCATAGTGCCGGAAGACAAACCGTTCGCTCTCCAAAGTCCGCAACCGCTCCGTCAAAACGCGAGCTGAAATTCCCTCCACCTGCCGCCGGAGCACCCCGAAGCGCATCGGCCCGTTCGTGCTGAGCGCCCAGAGAATGTGCAGCGTCCAGGGCCGCGTGAGCAATTCCAGCAGCCCCCCGATTGCGCACGGAGACGGAGTTTGAGCCGATCGTCGCGTTGGAGTCATATGATACTAAGTTACTACAGAGTACCTGCTATGAAAAGCCCTTCCAGTTATTTATTGTAACCAAAACCCGCGCCTTTCATCCAAAGCAACTGTGCCACCCCGGAGGCTCTCATGAAATTACTTCGCATCGATTCCAGCGCCCGCCGCAACTCGGTGTCGCGGCAGTTAACCGATAAGTTTGTAGAGACCTGGAAGAAAGAAAACCCCCAGGGAGAAGTCGTCGAGCGCGACCTGGCGGCAACCGCCCTTCCGCTCATTACCGAGGAATGGACGCAAGCCGCCTATTCCGACCCGGCCAGCTTGACCGCCGTGCAGAAGGCCGTGCTCGCCGTATCTGACACGCTGATTGACGAGCTCTTGCAGGCCGACACAATTGTCATCGGCGCTCCCATGTATAACCTGACGGTTTCGGTTCCCCTCAAGGGTTGGATCGACCAGGTCGTGCGCGTTGGCCGTACCGTGCTCTACCGCCCCACCGGCCCTCAGGGCGTTCTTCAAGGTAAGAAGGTCGTGGTGCTGACCTCGCGTGGCGGAGCCTTCCGCCCGGGTACGCCCACCGCACAATATGACCATCAGGAGCCCTACCTCCGCCACATCCTCGGATTCATCGGATTGACCGACGTGACTTTCATCCACGCCGAGAATCAGAAGCCCGGGGACCTCGCGGAACCCTCGCGCAACGCCGCTTTCGAGCAACTTCAGCGCGCCGTTACCGCAACCAATCGGCCGGCAGCCGAGCGGCAGTCTCACGCCTAGGCGCGCACTTTACCGTTCGGCTGTATCCGGCCATTTCGTACTTTGTTTCACAGAGCGTCTCAAAACTCGTTCCCAAGGAGAACCAAAATGTCAGCCCCTAGTTCCAACTTTCCTGCCCGCCCGCGTGCCGCATCTGTGTCCTCGGAAGCTGCGGGCCCCATCGTCCTGCTCGGCCGCTTCCTGTTCGTGCTCATTTTTGTGATGTCCGGACCCCGGCACTTTCTCGGCGCAACCATTGCCTATGCCGCGTCCCAGGGAGTTCCTTTGGCCTCCATCGCAGTTCCCTTCTCCGGCGCGATGGCGCTGCTTGGCGGTCTTTCCATTCTTCTCGGTTACCGGGCCAAACTCGGCGCTTGGTTGATCGTTCTCTTTTTGGTCGGCATTACCCCCATGATGCATAAGTTCTGGGGCGTGAGCGATCCCATGATCCAGCAAATGCAGATGATCATGTTTATGAAGAATGTCTCCATGCTGGGCGCGGCTCTGCTCATCTCTCAGTTCGGTTCCGGGCCGTGGAGTCTCGACGCGCGCGGAAAGTGACCGGTGCCAAAACACTCCTCCACGCCATGGCAGACGGGGCCAACAAAAAAAAGCCACCCTCGCAGGCGGCATTTTGAATTCGCCAAAATCAGGCTGCGTCGCTCTGCGCGGGCGGCTGAAAGGGTTGATCGAAGCTCCCGCCGTAGATCGACGGCACTTTCGATCCCATCGGACGCAGGTAGGTGGCGAGCTCGCCGCGATGGTGAATGCTGTGATTATTGAGAAAGCCCAGATACAACACGGCGGGCAGATTGAACACGCCCATGAAGCCCACCGGAGTCAGCAACTGCGCCCCGGAGAGCGCACGCACCCCCTCGGACGCTCGCTTGAAGTTCGCGTCATACCAATCCACTAATTCGGCTACGGTCTTCGGTTTTTCCGCCGGCGTGTTCATCTTGAACTCCAGGTCGGCGACGCCTTGCATCAACTGCACGTCAGTGTTGGCGAGGTGCCACGCCAGATCCCACGCGTTCCGGGCGTTTGGGTCGGGCCGGTACTCGGTGGCCTTGGCGTCGGGAATCGCGGCCAGAACTTTCTTGGTCGTTTCCATTTCACGGTCCAGGCCGTCAAGCATGACCGCACGATAGCCGAGCGCGAACTCGGGAGTTAGATTTGGCTGGTCAGGCATTTTGCCTCCTTGTGGGTATTCTGTATAGCTTGATCGAAGAAGATCTAAGAAACCGAAAGGGGCGCGGTGTGCGCCCCTGGTTCGAGTTCGGTGCAAACGGATTATACCCCGACCGGTTGCTTGCTGCCCACCGGCACCGCCGTGAGCCAGCCGTGGCGGTCGGTCTTTTCGCCGCGCACGATCGCGTAAAACTCCTTCTGGATCGCCTTGGTGATCGGACCAATTCCTCCCTTGCCCACTTTAATCTTGTCCACCGAACGAATCGGCGTGACCTCCGCCGCCGTGCCGGTGAAAAAGGCTTCGTCGGCGATGTAGAGCATTTCGCGTGGAATCATCTGCTCCAGGATTGGAATGCCCAGATCGCGCGCGATCTGCAGCGTCGAATCGCGGGTGATGCCGGGAAGCACCGAATTGCCCAGCGGCGCCGTGATCAGCTGGTCGTGATGCA
>Ga0302326_10017561_pt1 | contig 14917 bp, 13 predicted proteins | sample Palsa_T0_3_FD_202264 | JGI IMG/M metagenome (GOLD analysis project Ga0302326, IMG submission 202264) | Peat permafrost microbial communities from Stordalen Mire near Abisko, Sweden - Palsa_T0_3 | ecosystem: Environmental > Terrestrial > Soil > Palsa > Peat permafrost | place: Sweden: Abisko... | reverse complement strand
TCGTCTGCGGCTTACGCCCGAAACTGAACGCAGCTCGCAGTGGTTCGGCCGCAGCTTCGACCGCACGATGACGTTGCGCAAAAACGAGTGCGACGAGTTCTACGACGATCTCTTCACGTGGGCGTCGCAGTTCTATGAGCGCGAGCCGGCCGCGAACGGATCGGCAGCGATAGTCGACTTCTGGCACAACGAAGATGGCCGCCCGACTCCAACCGCCGAAACATCCAACGTACTGCGCCAGGCCTTCGCCGGGCTGATTTGGAGTAATCAGTATTACCACTTCATCGTCAGCGACTGGCTCGAAGGCGATCTGACCGGACCGAAGCCTCCCGAATCCCGGCTGAACGGCCGCAACGAGGATTGGGGCCATCTGTACTGCCGTGACGTCATGTCGATGCCCGACAAGTGGGAGTATCCGTGGTTCGCCGCGTGGGACCTCGCGTTCCATACGATCGGCTACCACGTGATCGATCCCGCTTACGCCAAGCGCCAGATCGAGCTCGTAATGAACGAGCGCCTGATGCATCCCAACGGCCAGATTCCCGCCTATGAATGGGCGTTCGGCGACGTCAACCCCCCGGTGCACGGATGGGCTGCGTTCAGAGTGTACAAACAGGAGGCAATTTCGGCGCCGCCGGACAAGGCGTTCCTCGCGCGCATCTTTCAGAAACTCCTGCTCGGCTTCACCTGGTGGGTCAATCGCAAGGATCCCGACGGCAAGAACATTTTTGCCGGTGGCTTCCTGGGCCTCGACAATATCGGAGTTTTCGACCGTTCACGGCCGCTGCCCACCGGCGGACATCTTGAGCAGGCCGACGGCACCGCCTGGATGTCGTTTTTCTGCTCGAACATGCTGAACATCGCGCTCGAACTCGCCTACCATGACTCCGCTTACGAGGACATAGCCTACAAATTCGTCGAGCACGTTACGTCGATCATCGGGGCCGTCAACAAGGTCGGTGGCGTCGGCTTGTGGGACGAAGAAGACGGGTTTTACTACGACCACCTGGTCATCGACAACGTCAAAACGCCGCTCAAGATCCGCTCGATGGTGGGACTGATCCCGCTGCTCGCGGTTTCCCTTATCGAAACCGGCATGTTCGACCGCATGCCGAATCTGTTCAAGCGGATCAATTGGTTCGCCCGCCATCGGCCCACCATGATGCAGTCGCTGCAGTTTACCGAGACCGCCGAGGGACCCCGCGCGCTGTTCGCGATGCCCACGCGCGAACGGCTGGTCCGGGTGCTGCGCTATCTGCTCGACGAGGCCGAGTTCCTGTCGCCGCACGGCATCCGCTCTACCTCGCGCTATCACCTCGAGCATCCATTTATTTTTTCGGGCGGCGGCCGGGAATACCGCGTGCAATATGTGCCGGGCGAGTCCGACACCGAGCTGTTCGGTGGCAATTCGAACTGGCGCGGGCCGGTTTGGTTCCCGATCAACTATCTACTGATCGAAGCGCTTGAGACCTACTATCTGTTCTATGGCAATGATCTGAAAGTCGAATGCCCGACCGGATCGGGTCAGATGATGAACCTGCTCGAGGTCGCCCACGAGCTGGCCCATCGGCTCGCGGCCCTTTTCATTCCCGACGAGAACGGCCGGCGTCCGTGCCACGGCGACGATCCGCGATGGGCCACCGATCCTCATTGGAAAGACCTTGTGCTGTTTCACGAGTACTTCCACGGCGATACCGGCCGCGGACTCGGCGCGAACCATCAGACCGGATGGACCTCGCTGGCGACGCGATGCTTCCGGCGCGCCCTGGCGACGTTCCAGCGCTACAGCTTCATCCCGCACACCAGCATCCCCGCCGAATAGGCTTCAGCGCGCGGAGTCAGCGCTATAGCCCGGTAGCAGCTTTACGTAGATCAATCGGAATTGCCCGGGCGGTTGTGGCGGAGAATCTCGGCGCTGTGGGCCGCAGCTTCTTTGATCAGATGACCGAGCCGGGGGTGCTCCGGTTCGAGATCAACCGCAATCGAATGCTCCTTGAGAGCCTCTGAACAGATCGGGCCAATCGAGCATACCGCCATCTTGCGCAGGCCTTCGACGACGGCGCTCTTCAAGCCTGCCGTCTTCGCAACCACGATCAGATTTGCGACCTGGGTGGCGCTGGTGAACAGCACGACGTCGCGCTCGCCCGCCGCGATCGCGCGAATCGCCTCTTCCAGCGGGCCGCAATCGACCGGTAGAGCCCATCGATAGACCTGCACCGCCGTTACATGCGCGCCAATCCGCTCCAGCTCAGTATGCAGGTCGGCCGCAGGCGCGCCGTATTCCTGAATCGCGATGCGCTTGCCCTCGATCGGGGCCGCCGCGCCTATCGCCGCGATCACCTCGCGCCACGTCTGCGGCTCCTGCGCGATGACGTTCGGCTTGATCCCGAGGTCGCGCAGAGCCTTGACAGGCTTCGGTCCGCGAGCCGCAGTCAAAGTTCGTTCAAGCGCGGCAATTATCCGCGCTTTCGGATAACGGGTTTCGATCACACGGAACAGCTCACGCACGCCGACTCCGGTCATGAAGATCACGACGTCGAGGCGGCCGGCCAGGATGGCTTCAGCAAATTCGAAGGCCGGTCCATTGTCTTCGATCGGAACCTCGCGCATCGACGGCGCCACCATCGCGACTCCGCCGAAGCGTTCGATCAGCGCGGCGGTCTCCGTCGCCATCCGGCTCTCAAACGCGGCCACGCGCAATCCGCCGAAGCTCTCTGAAGGTTTTCCGGAGTCGTCAGCCGTGGGTTCCATCGGTGTTCCCGTTCCTGCGCCAATTATCCGGTGTTGGTCGAACGAATGCCATCGGGCGGACTCCTCTCCCGGTCGGGAGAGGACGGCGCGTAGCGCCGGGTGAGGGACCGTTAAAATAAAATGTCCGCTCTTTTAAGAGGAAGGACCCTCACCCGCGCCTCAGGGTCAGGACCCTTCGGCGTGGGTGAGGGTCCTGAGCGTTGATGACGCAAGCGTGCCGTTGCCGCCCGCAAGTAATCCAGAACGAAGAATCCCCAACGTAGCGTCGCCAAGACAGTCGCGGTGATGGCGCGCGGCGCAGAGCCGATGTATAAGCCGACTATCAATTGGGGAAAGGAGTTGTTCGAAAATGGCTAAGGGACACAAGGGCAAGGTCGCGGTGATCACGGGGGCGGCGTCGGGTCTGGGGCAGGCATTCTCGCACCGGCTCGCCGAAGAGGGCGTCAAGATCGTGTGCGCCGATATCCAATCCGCCGAAAAAACCCTCGAGATGATCAAGGCGGTAGGCGGCGAGGCGATCGCGGTCAAATGCGATATCACGAATCCCGCCGACGTCGCGGCGCTCGGCGATCAGGCGAAGAAACACTTCGGCGGCGTCGACATCCTGGTCAACAACGCCGGCATCTATCCGATGAAATCGTTCGAGGAAATGACCTTCGAGGATTGGCGCCGGGTCATGTCGGTCAATCTCGACTCGATGTTTCTGACCTGCAAACAGTTCGTGCCGGGCATGCGCGAGCGCGGATGGGGCCGCATCGTCAATCTCGCATCGAACACCTTCGGCATGGTCGTGTATGAGCTGGTCCATTATGTCGCCAGCAAGGGCGGCGTGATCGGATTCACCCGCGCGCTCGCGAGCGATCTTGCGACGCACGGCGTCACCGTTAATGCGATCGGGCCGAGCCTCACCCGCACGCCGGGAACGACTTCGTGGACCATCGCGCCGGGCGGCATGCAACCCGAGCAGATGTTCGCGATGGTGGCGGGAATGCAGGCGATCAATCGTATCGAGGAGCCGCCCGATCTGGTTGGCGCGATTTCGTTTCTTACCAGCGACGATTGCGCCTTCATCACCGGTCAGACGCTCTACGTCGACGGTGGATTGGTGCGCGGCGCGTGACCTCGCGCGATGAATTACATCGCGGAGAGTTCGGATCATGATGCTGACCGGCAAGACCGCGATCGTGACGGGAGCTGCTTCGGGAATCGGCCGTTCGATCGCGCTCAAATACGCCGCCGAGGGCGCTAACGTCGTCGCGGCCGATATCCTCGATGACCTTGGACGCGAGACCGTAGCAATGATCGAAAAGGCCGGCGGTAAAGCCGTCTATCGGCATACCGACGTGACCAGGCCCGATGACCATCGCGAGCTGGTCGCACTGGCGAAGAAAACCTACGGCGCGCTTAACGTCGCCTGCAACAACGCCGGTATCAGCGGCCGCTTTCGGCTGACCGCCGACCTGAGTGATGAAGAATGGGGCGAGGTGATCGCGATCAATCTGAACGGTGTCTTCTACGGCGTACGATCGCAAATTCCGGCGCTGCTCGAAGCGGGCGGCGGCGCGATCGTGAACATATCATCGATTCTCGGACAGGTCGGTATGGAGATGGCGTCGCCGTACACTGCCGCCAAGCACGGCGTCGTCGGGCTGACCCGCAACGTCGCGCTGGAGTATGGCCGCGCGGGAATTCGCGTCAACGCGGTCGGTCCGGCGTTTATCAATGCTGGCCTTATCCGCGAGCTCGACGAGGAAAACCTGCGCCGAGTCACCGGGCTGCATCCACTCGGACGGCTCGGTGAGCCCGAGGAGGTTGCCGAACTGGTGGCGTGGCTGAGCAGCGATCGCGCGAGCTTCGTCACCGGCAACTATTACCCGGTGGACGGCGGCTACCTCGCACGTTAACGGCTAAGTGATAATCGCCGCGATCGTCAGTCGCCCAAAATGCGGCTGGCGATCGCGGCACCTTCGCTCAGCGTCTTCAGCTTTGCCCACACGATATCCGACGGAATCGCCTCCCATCCGGCGAACGTGCCGAAGCCGCAATCGGTTCCGGCGATAACCCGCGTTCGATCGCCGACTGCCTGGACCGCTTTGACGATGCGGTCGGCGACGACTTCGGGATGTTCGATGTAACAGCAGGTCGAGTCGATCACGCCGGGAATCAGCGTCATCGTGTCGGGCATCCGGGTCCGCCTGATCGCCGTATGCTCGTGCTGATGGCGCGGGTTGGCGAGCTCAATGGAAAGCGCACCGACCTTGGCCTGGTAGAGAATCGGCAGAATATCCGCCAGCGCGACGTCGTGATTATGCGGACCGTCGTAATTGCCCCAGCATATGTGGAGCCGCACACGATCCGGCGGGATATTACGGACGGAATGATTGATCGCCGCGATATGCAATTCGATCGTCTTTTGAAATTCGGCGAGACTGAGGTCCTGGAAATGCCACGGCCGTTCCATCGCAAGATCCGGCGCATCGAGCTGGAGCATGAATCCGCGCGAATGGATCAGTTCGTACTCGCGGCTCATCTGGCTGGCCAGCGCCATCAGGTAGCGCTCGTGCGAATCGTACCACGCGTTATGGAGCGTGGTCGCGATTATTCCGGGGCTCGCGGCGGTCATGAAGGCGTCGGTAAATTTGCGCGGGCTCTCGTCAAGGCAGTCGCGAAAAAGATCCAGCTCGAGCGTCGCGGCGCTCAGGTCGTCATAGCGGATTTCTTCGATCGCCTGCGGCGCATTGGTCACCTTGGAGCTCTCGTCATGGCGTACGTCGAAGCGGCGGGCATATTCGGGAAAATCCTGCACGTCGAGCGGGATGCGGCGCCGGCTCTCGCCGCCAAAGCCCTTCATCCGCTGCGCAACATAGGTCTGGAAGCCGACGCGCGGCTGCTCGCCGTCGCTGCCGATGTCGATTCCCGAGTCGAGCTGTTTTGCCACCACGCGCCGGACCGAATCCTTTGCGACGCGCCAGAAGCCGTTCTCGTCAACCGCCACGCCGCGCTCCTGCGCGATCAGCATCCGGCTGAGTTCCGGGGCGCGGCACAGGCTGCCGGTGTGGGTGGTCAGAATTTTCGGCGTTGACTCGGCCATGGCGTCATCTCCTTAGCGGTCGGCCATCGTGATCAGCACTTCGGCCAGCACACGCGTCCCGGCGGCCAGGTCGGCCGGGGAGGCGCTTTCGCTTTCGTTGTGGCTGATACCGCGCGCGCAGGGAACGAAGATCATTGCGGTCGGGCACATCCCGGCCATGAACTTCGCATCGTGAGTCGCCCCGGAAACCATCTCCATAACCGACAGCCCCTGCCGTACTGCGGCGGTGCGCACGAGCGCAACGACTTCCGGCGCAAACGCGACCGGTTGGGAGTTCAGAATTTCTGTGACGGAGACCTCGCACCGCCCTGCATGCGTGCTACAGATTTGTGTGATCGTATCGCCGCGCTCGCCGAGCAGGCGGGGGTCCGGATGGCGCATATCGATCATGAACATCACGCGCCCCGCGATCGTGTTGGGTGAGTTCGGCGAGACCTCGAATCGGCCGACGGTGAAGCGCAGCGTGTCGGAGTCGTCGATCATCGCGGCGCGCAAAGCCGCGATCATTTCGACGGCGGACGCGAGCGCGTCGCGTCGCACTGAACGCGGCGTCGTGCCGGCGTGAGCTTCCTCGCCGGTCACGTCGATTCGAAACTGCCGGAGCCCCTGGATACCCGTGACGACGCCAATCCGGCGGCCCGCGGCTTCGAGCGCTGGACCCTGTTCGATATGCGCCTCGACATATGCCCCCGGCGGCGACCCAAGCTTGCGCGTGACCGGAGCGCCGGTCGCCGCGAGCGCTCCGGCAAGCGCGGTGCGCATTGCGATACCATGGCTGTCGATAGTGTCGAGCGCCGTTTCGAGCGCTAGCCGACCGGCGAATACGGCCGATCCCATCGTGGCCGGCGCAAATCGCGCGCCCTCCTCATTGGTCCAGATGATCGCTTCCAGGGGACGGCGCGTCGTCACGCCGGCGTCGTCGGCGGCTTCCAGCACTTCGACAGCGGCGAGCACACCGAATATCCCGTCGAAATTGCCGCCGGTGGGCTGGGTGTCCAGATGCGATCCGGCTGCGATCGCGGGCGCTGTTGGATCGCCGCCAGAACGGCGGATAAAAATGTTTGCGATCGGATCGGCGGCGATCGCAAAACCGCGCGGCCGGATCGCTTCGAGCAGATGGCGCCGCGCGGCGGTATCTTCGGCGGTCAGCGTCTGCCGGTTGACGCCACCGCGGCCGGTCGCACCGAAACGCGCGATTTCCATATGACGGCGCCACAAGCGATCGGCGTCGATCGCGCCGATAACCTTGCCGATATTGCCATCGATACTCACTGAGCTTTGCTGACCTACTTCAACCTCAAGTCATTTAATCCCGATTCGTTCGACTCATCGGCATCAGCATCGCCGCGTACGCAGTTTTCGGCAAGCCCCCGTATCCTTTCCGAATACGGGCGGAATCGATTACGCTTGAATCCACGGCGGCGGCCGGCGCGATGAAATCTTATACGAGCTACCTGACGATGAACGTGCCGGCGAGGATGGACTTCGTCAATATAACCGGCGAAGTGGAGCGGGCGGTCGAAAAAAGCGGCGTACGCGAAGGTCTGTGCCTGGTCAACGCGATGCATATCACGGCGTCGGTTTTTATCAACGACGACGAGCCGGGGCTGCATGAAGATTACAAGCGATGGCTCGAAGGAATTGCGCCGTATGATCCGAGCCCGAAGCGCTACCACCATAATCGCACCGGCGAGGACAACGGCGACGCCCATCATAAACGGCAGGTGATGGGCCGCGAGGTCGTGGTTGCGATCACCGAGGGGCGGCTCGATTTCGGACCATGGGAGCGGATCTTCTACGGCGAATTCGATGGGCGCCGGCCTAAACGCGTACTAATAAAGATAATCGGAGAATAGACGGCGCAGCTGGCGAAACTTTCCAAATTGGCCCGACGAAAAATCAGCTCTGCACTTATCGTAGTTGTTCCAAGATGGCATAATCACGGCGTGATTTGATGTGGTATCGCGAAACGCTGCGGAATTAGCTAAAGTGTGCGGCTTGAACGCATCGTGGGTGTTTACATTGCTACGTTGGTTAATTGGTGCGATGGCACTGGTTGTCGTCGGCTGTTCAGGCACTCATCCGCAGCCGGTTCCTAGCGGAGCCGGCCAGGCTTCGTCGTTGACGGCACCGTCGGCGGGCAGCGATATCGGTACCTCACCGAATAACGTCGTGCCCCCGCAGACCGCGGTTCCCGAAGTCCATCCGCATCACCACGCCGTCGCCGCCACACCCGAAGCTACGCCAACAGCTTCGCCGGCAAGCTCACCGTCACCGTCGGCGGTTCCGACGCCGAGCGCCTTGCCGACGCCCAGCACGACGCTTTCGCTGGGCAATAACAACTCCTCCAAAAGCCAGGCCGAGCAACTCCTTGGCGCGGCGGATTCAAAGTTGGCCGGCGTCGACCGATCGAAATTGAACGGCAGCGACGCGGCGACCTACGACCAGGCGACGGGTTTCGTCACCGCGGCGCGCCAGGCGATGGCGCAGCAGGACTACGTGGCCGCATCGGGATTCGCCCAGAAGGCATCACTGCTGGCCGACAAGGTGGCTGCCGGCGCCGGCAACTGATCGCTGCGCCGGACGCGGGCTACTGGGGCATAATCAATATCTGCGAGTTTCCGTTCGCGGGGCTGATCCTGACCAGGTAAGCGGGCAGACCGCTGTCGGTCATCACGACGTTGGTCTGTCCGGCGCAGCGGCATCGCGCGATAACCGCATCGTTGACTTCGCTCAGCTTGAGCAGATTCCGCCGCGCCACGGGAAGCGATCGCGGTGCCAGGCTGAGCTTCGCGGTGCTTCCGCTGACGTTGATTTCCGTGAACAATGATCCCCCGTCGACCGCCGTTTGGGACGCGATCCATCGTTGGAAATTGGCGGTATCGAGCGATCGGATATGCGGATACTCGCCACGGCATCGCGCGATCGCCAACCGCGCGTCGCGGCCGTGGCGGGCGGCTGCGAGGCCGGCGTCCTGCATATCGACGAGGCTCCAGATCTGTTCGCGCCAACGGCGGCTGAGCTGGCCGTTGCCGCCCGCGATAGAATCGTAATCAAGCGCGATCGTGAGCGCGTCGGCCAGATCTCGATCGGCAACCGCGCTCGTGAACTGATCCTGGTAGGCGGCGGCGATTTGAGCGTCGATCTCATTCAGGGCTGGCCCGCTGCGGCTTCCCGGAATCGCGGCGGCGCGGGCGCATTGCAATCGTTGTTCGGCGAGTTGGTAGGCTGGCGGCCCAATCTTAGTCTCGGTCAGGCACAGGTCATCGGCCACTTCGCGCCACTCGTCTGGCGTAAGCCGGCTGGGCTGGTTCATGATCGCAACGAGATCGGTGTGGGCGTCGCCGTAGTGATGTTCAGCCATTGCATCGCGGGCGGAAGTGAGCTGATTCGGCGCGCATCCGGTCGCGATCGACGTCAGAATTACGGCGAGGAGCAGAATGGCGAGCCGGGGCATCGATGTACCGCTCTGCACAAGGCGTGCCGGGGCCGGAAACCAGCATAGTTGGGCACATGGATGACTTACCTGCTTGTAACTTGTAAACCTTACATGAACAGGTGAGGCGCATACTCCTGCGCATCTCGACTCCGCGGAATCATTGAAATGCTGAAATTCCCCACGGCTGACTCATACTGATGGCGCGCGAACCAGCCGGCGAATCGATGCGGCGTGGGCGCGTTCGCGTCTGGATACCCACACTCGTATGGTTTTCGATGATCTGCGTGATGTCGAGCACGGACTTTTCGGCAGCGCACACATTGGCGGTGGTGCGCGAGTTCCTCAGGATGGCGGGAATTCATTGGTCGGCGCACGTCGCCAACGTGATCCTACGAAAGGGGGCGCATTTCTCGATCTATGCGATTTTTTTCCTCATACTCACCGACGGGCCGCTCAAGGGAAGGCCTATTATTGCCGTCCTTGTGTGCATGATGACCGGCTCGGCGGACGAGATTCATCAGATCTTTCTGATCGGCCGAACGGCGTCGGTCTTCGACGTCGGCATCGACTCGGCCGGCGCGTTTTTCGGCCTTTGCGTCTGGATCTTCATGCAGAAAGACTTCGGCGAGCCGGCGTGGCCAACAATCGGGCTGGCCGGTGGCGCGATGACTGAACGGGCGCCGGTCACTCGCGCGTGATGCATGGTAGGCGCGCAGAATAAGAATTCGATACAGATGGCTACGCACGCGACCACGAAAGCATCGGTAGCGCGGGAAGACGCGCCGATACGCCGGACCCGGCTGGCCACTGACAAGAGCCGTGCGATCGTGCGCGCGGCCCGCAAGCTGTTCCTCAAAAAGGGCTACGGCGCCGTGAGCATGAATGAGATCGTCAAACGTGTGGGCGGTTCCAAGACAACGATTTACTCGCGTTTTCGTGACAAGGCGGGCCTGTTTGCCGCGGTTATTGACGAACTGCTCAGTGAGACCGTCGATTTCAACCTGGTGATGGACGTCTCCAATCTCGAGGTTCGCGCCGCGCTGCTTCAGGTTGCGCGCCAGCACCTGGAAGTGGTCATGTCGGATCTTTACATCCGACTGATCAGGCTGGTCGCCGCCGAAGTCGATCGTTTCCCCGACCTGGGCCGTCTGTTCTGGGAACACGGACCGGGCCGCACCTACATCAATTTTTCGCTTTATTTGCGGCAGCAAGTTAGAGCGGGAACGCTGTCCATCGACGATGTCGGCCTGGCGACCGATTTCTTTTTCGGCGCCCTGCACCATCGGCGGGTCCTCGCGCGAATCTACGGGGTGGAAGTGGGCATTCCACCGAATTGCGATCACATAGCGCACGGAGTGGTGGAGGAATTCATGCGGTCATATGCGGTCGTCGCCCGTGATTCGGCGCAGCCACAGCGTCTACGCGCGCGTTCCGTTTGACATTTTTTTGACTCTTTGCGATACCGTACCGTACGGTATCGTGATGGCTTGTCAGCGCTAACGTTTAACCCGGGAGGAACGGCGCGATGGAAACAGGAAAATCGACCGGTAACGGATATCCTGCGAGCGACCGTCCAGCATCAAACGGCTACGCAGACGGATCGGCCCCCCGCCAGCAAGCTAATGGGGCCGCCGATCACGCATTGAGACGGCGTCCCCAGACCGGCGACGAATATCTCGAGAGCATCCGCGACGGCCGTGAGATCTATATCGGGGGCGAGCGGGTCAAGGACGTCACCACGCATCCGGCCTTCCGCAACTCCGCCCGGATGATCGCGCGCTTTTACGATCAGCTGCATGAGCCCGCGATGCGCGACGTTTTGACGACCTGGACCGATACCGGCAACAACGGCTTTACCCATCGCTTCTACCGAATGGATCGCAGCGTCGAAGAGGTCCTGAAGACGCGCGACGCAATTGCCGAATCGGCGAGGCTGGGCTTCGGCTGGATGGGCCGCTCGCCGGACTATAAGGCATCGCTGCTCGCCACCTTTGGCGTCAACGCGGACGCTTACAAGCCCTTCGATGAAAACGCCCGCAGTTGGTACCGAAAGTCGCAGGAGGAATGCATGTTCCTCGCGATGTCGATTATCAATCCGCCGGTGGATCGATCCCGTCCGCCTGACGAAGTCGCCGACCTCTTCGTCCGGGCCGTGGGCGAGAACGACAAAGGCGTGCTCGTTACTGGCGCCAAATGCGTCGCCACGTCGGCGGCGACCAGTCACCACGATTTTCTCGGCTTTTACGGCGGAACTCCGCTAGGCCGGGAGGACATGGCGATCTTCGGCTTTATACCGATGAACACGCCGGGGCTGAAACTTATCTCGCGCCCATCCTACGAACTCCACGCCGCCGTCAACGGCAGCGTATTCGACTATCCGCTGGCGAGCCGGTTTGACGAAAACGATGCGATCGTCGTGCTCGATCGCGCGTTGATCCCCTGGGAAAACATCCTCATTTATCGCGATGTCGAAAAGGCCAACGCCTTTTTTCCTCGCTCCGGGTGGCTGCCTCGTTTCGGGCTCCATGCATGCACTCGCATGGCGGTAAAGCTCGATTTTCTGGCCGGTCTGCTGACGCTGTCGGCCAAGTCGACTGGGGTCAAGGGCAACCGTTTTGCCCAGATGCAGATCGGCGAGGTGCTGGCATGGCGTCATTTGTTCTGGGGACTCAGCACCGGCATGGCAGCGGGCGCCAAGCCCTGGCTCGACGGCAGCGTGCTGCCCAGCATGGAAACGGCTCTCGCGTATCGCGTGCTTGGCCCAGTCGGCTACCCGCGCGTGCTCGAGATTATGCAGCAGACTATTTCGAGCGGTCTCATTTACCTCAACTCACACGCTGCCGATTTCAAGAATCCGGACCTCAGGCAGTTTCTCGACACCTACATGCGCGGCTCGCAGGGGCAGTCCGCCGAGGATCGGGTAAAACTGCTGAAGACGGCGTGGGATGCAATCGGCACTGAGTTCGGCGGCCGCCACGAGATTTACGAGCGCAACTTTGCCGGCAATTACGAGAACATCCGGGTCGAGACGCTCCTGATGGCCGACGCCGACGGCACTACAGAGAAGCTCGAGAGTTTTGTGAATAAATTCCTGGGCGAGTACGACCTGGACGGATGGCGCGCGCCCGATATGATTGATTCAACCGACGTGAATCGTGTCGAGAACCACCACGGCATTCGGAAGGTGATAATGACCGAAGAACAGAAGAAACAAATCGGCGATATAATGGCCGCCGAGAACGTCGCGTTCATTTCCACGATTGGCGACGAATCCCCTACCGCTACGGTCGAGGCGTTTGCCGAGACGCCGAATTTCGATCTGGTGATGATAATGAGCGGCGACAGCGATCGCATCAAGAATGTGACCAAGCGCCCCAACGTTTCGTTCCTGGTGCTGAATCGCTATGGGGACGTGTCGTCGTTCAAGCTGAAACGCCTCTCAGGCACAGGCGTGGCGCACGACGTAAAAAAAGATTCGACGGAGTGGAACGACCTCAAGGCTATTTTTCTGAAGAAGAATCCTTTCGAGGAGCCTTTTTTCGGCAATCCGGCGCTCCATATGTTGCGGATCAAGCCGAAGACGATGAAATACGCCGACGCGCTTAACGCGCCTTTCACGGTGACCTTTTGAAGCGCTGAGCCGGTCGTGCTTAAAGATATCCAATAGGAGACGCGGCGTCGTCCTGACACCGCGTCTCCGCGTGTTTCAGGAGACGGTCTCGATAAGATTTTGGCTTTCTCTCGCGCCGCGACGGAACTCTTCGCCGGTGACTGACGCCCTCCTTCTGTTGATTACCTCGTGTGGCCGCGCTCCCGCGCTAGGTCGAGCTTTTTCTCGACTCCCGAAAGGGATTTGCGCTGGCAGCCGAAGTGCGTTGTGATGTACGAAATATCAGGGACGCTGAACTATTTGGGAGGCAATCATGGTTGAACAGACAGTCGAAATTAAAACCGCCGATGGGGTTACCGAGGGATTTCTATACAAGCCCGACAGTGGCAAGGCGCCCGGCGTGATTCATCTGACCGATATTCGCGGCATCCGGCCCTCGCAGCGTCAGATGGCGCGCCAGTTGGCCGAGAAGGGTTACACCGTGCTGCTGCCGAACGTCTTCTATCGTAACGCGAAGCCGCCGGTCTTCGATTTCGATTTTGTGCTCGGCGACCCGCGGACGATGAAGCGTATCGGCGAACTTGCGGGGCCGCTCACGCCAGACGCGCAGGAGCGCGACGCTGCCGCCTACGTGGATTTCCTCGCTGCACAGGATTCGGTCAGTCCCGGCGCGATGGCGGTGGTCGGCTATTGCATCACGGGTCAGCTGGCAGTGCGTGCGGCTGCTGTGCGGCCGGGAAAGGTCGTGGCGGCGGCTTCATTCCACGGCGGTTGGCTTTACACTGACGCGCCGACCAGCCCCCATCATGCGTTGCCGCGAGTCAAGGCGCAGCTCTATTTCGGCCATGCGATCGAGGACGCCAGCATGCCTGCCGAGGCGATCAAGAAGCTCGAAAGCGCGCTCGCCGCATGGGGCGGCAAATACGCGAGTGAGACCTACGAAGGATCGCACCACGGCTGGACCGTACCGGACACCGCAGCCTACAACCCGCCGACCGCGGAGCGGGCATTCGGCAAATTGACCGGACTGCTCAGCGCGACTTTGAAGTGAATTAAAGTGAAATAAGTGAGGCAAACTCGGGGCGGCGAATCATATCGTCGCCTCGAGATGCTTCTGCTTTTCGCGCATCGCGCTCATCAGCGCGGGAAATCCCTTATCGTTGATCACGCGATTAAACTGATTGCGGTAATTGGCAATGATGCTGATCGAATCGACGGTCACATCGTAAACTTTCCACTCGCCGCCCTCCTGACGCATCAGGTAGTTGACCTGTACCGGATCGCCCTGGGACTGCAAAATGTTGGTCGCGACCTCGACGTCGTCGCTATCGAGCTGGGTTTCATTGGCAAACTGGATCGGCTGGCCGGCATAGTTTTCGACCTTGCCGATATAGGCGTCCTCAAGAAATGCAATAAAAACCGTGACGAACTGCTGCCGCTGATCGTCGGAAAGGGTCTTCCAATGGCGGCCGAGTGCAGAGCGCGCCATCTCCGAAAAATCGAAACGACCCTGAACCAGCGCGATTAATTCGCGGCGGCGCTGACGCTCAGGAAGCGAATCGTCCCTGATGAGGGCGATTGCCTGATGGATCGTCTGTTGCACAACCTCACCGGGCTGGCTGGCAGGCTGCTGCAAGCTGTCCGCGAGCGCGGCTGCGCGGAAGACAGATATGGTTTGTCCGACGGCAATCCCAGCGATTATCACGCCGAGGATCGCCAACCTGAGTTTTCGAGAGTTAATCGAGAACATATCGATATCCTCCGTTCGCCTCGCGGGTTTTAACTCCGCAAAGGAGATGCCATGAGGCGTCGAAGGAAAGTGCTGTAAAGAAAAGGAGTTTTACGCCCGACCGGATCGGTAGGGCTGGGTAAATCTTACAGGGCGGTAGATGTTTGAAGAAAAACGAACTGGTGGATCGCCAAACTAATTCCCGGTGTCGAGGTTGCGATGGCGTGCGACCTCGAGCTGCGAATACAGTTCCGCGATGAGAAGGCGCAGATGACGTGGGTCAACCGGCTTGCGCAA
>Ga0302326_10017559_pt1 | contig 14919 bp, 11 predicted proteins | sample Palsa_T0_3_FD_202264 | JGI IMG/M metagenome (GOLD analysis project Ga0302326, IMG submission 202264) | Peat permafrost microbial communities from Stordalen Mire near Abisko, Sweden - Palsa_T0_3 | ecosystem: Environmental > Terrestrial > Soil > Palsa > Peat permafrost | place: Sweden: Abisko... | reverse complement strand
CTCGGACGCTGATGTTCGGTTCGGTGCTGATCGCCAACCGGGGCGAGATCGCGGTGCGGGTCATCCGGACGCTTCGCCGGCTCGGCATCCACGCGGTGGCGGTCTACTCCGACGCCGATGCCGCGGCACCGCACGTCGACTTCGCCGATGAGGCCGTACGCATCGGGCCGGCCGCGCCCGCGGAGTCCTACCTCTCCGTCGACCGCGTGATCGACGCGGCCCGGCGCTGCGGGGCGGAGGCGATTCACCCCGGCTACGGCTTTCTGTCGGAGAGCCCGGCCTTCGTGCGCGCCTGTGAGCAGGCCGGGATCGTGTTCATCGGACCGTCCGCCGCGGCGATGGAGCTGCTCGGCGACAAGACCCGGGCCAAGCTCGCCGCGCAACAGCTCGGCGTGCCCGTGCTGCCCGGCCTACAGAAGCCGGGGCTCACCGACGATGAGATTCTGGAGTGGGCCGGCACCGCGGCCGATCGCTTCCCGCTGATGGTCAAGGCGACGGCGGGCGGCGGCGGCCGCGGCATGCGGATCGTGCCCGCGCTCGAGCAGCTTCAGGCGGCGTTGGCGACGGCGCGGCGCGAAGCCCGGGCCGGCTTCGGCGACGACGGCCTGCTGGTGGAGCGCTACGTCGAGCGCGCCCGCCACGTGGAGGTGCAGCTGCTGGCCGATGCCCACGGCACGGTCCTGCATCTCGGCGAGCGGGAGTGCAGTCTGCAGCGCCGTCATCAGAAGGTGCTGGAGGAGAGCCCATCGCCGGCCGTGGGGCCGCGGCTGCGTGACCGGCTGGGGGAGGCAGCGGTCGCCCTCGCCGGCCACGCCGGGTACGTCGGCGCCGGCACCGTGGAGTTCCTGGTCCCCTACGACGACCCGGAGGCGTTCGCATTCCTGGAGGTCAACGCCCGGCTGCAGGTCGAGCACCCGGTGACCGAGGCGGTCACCGGCCTGGACCTGGTCGAGCTGCAGCTGCGGGTCGCCGCCGGTGAGCCGATCGGGATCGCGCAGGCGGAGATCGATCTGCGCGGGCACGCGATCGAGGTGCGCGTGTGCGCCGAGGACCCGGCCACGGACTTCCTGCCCACGCTCGGGTCGGTGCTCGCCTACCGGGAGCCGAGCGGGCCTGGTGTGCGGGTCGACAGCGGAGTGCGCGTCGGATCTGAAGTCGGCCCGTTCTACGACTCCCTGCTGCTCAAGCTGATCGCCTCCGGCGCCGACCGGACGCAGGCGCTGGATCGGATCTCCCGCGCGATCGCCGACCTGCGGCTCCTTGGCGTGACCACCAACGCCGGGTTCTTGTCCCGGCTGGTGGCCGCGCCCGAGGTGCAGGCGGGTGAGTTGGACACCGGTCTGGTGGAGCGCGGGGTGGCGCCCGGCGCGGGCGATGACGAGTTGCGCGCGGCGGCGATGGCCGCGGTGGCGATCGAGACCTGCGAGCGGGCCCGGGCGGCCGGCGACGATCCGTGGGAGCGGCTGCCGGGGCGACGGGTGACCGGGGACGTGCCGGTCGTCTGGGAGCTGGTGGCGCCCGGCGACGGCGATCACCTCCACGTGGAGGTCGCGGGCGACCGGATCGGCCTCGGCGAGCGGACGGCGTCGCTGCGCGCGGCCGATGCGGCCCCCGGGCAGGTCCGCGTCGAGCTCGACGGTCGCGCGCGGCTGTGGGATCACGCTCGCGCCGAGGGCGAGCGGTGGGTGTCGGCGGGCGCCGACACGTTGCGCTTCGCGCTGGTGGAGCCGGTGGTCCAGGGAGCGGCGGCGGCCGCGGGCGGCGCCCTGGAGGCGCCGATGCCGGGGTCCGTGCTCTCGGTCAACGTGTCCACCGGCGATGAGGTCTGCACCGGCGATGTCCTGCTGGTGGTGGAGTCGATGAAGATGGAGCTCGCCGTGACCGCCCCGCGCGACGGCACCGTGCAGGCGGTGACGGTCTCCGTCGGCGAGCACGTCGCCCAGGGTCAGGCGCTGGTGGAGCTGGAGCTGGTCGAGTCGTGAGCGTCGTCCTGCGCAGCGCCGCCGACCCGGGCAGCGAGACGTTCGCCGCCAACCAGGCGGCCCACGCCGAGCTCGGTGCCGACCTCGACCGCCAGTTCAGCACCGTCCTCGCGGGGGGCGGGGAGCGTGCCGCCGCCCGGCACACCGAACGGGGCAAGCTGCTCCCGCGTGAGCGCGTCAGGCGACTGCTCGACCGCGGCGCTCCGTTCCTCGAGCTCTCGACGCTCGCCGCGCACGGCATGTACGACGATCAGGCGCCGGGAGCGGGGATCATCACCGGCATCGGCCGGGTCGCCGGGCGCGAGGTGATGATCGTCTGCAACGACGCCACCGTGAAGGGCGGATCGTATTTCCCGATGACGGCCCGCAAGCACACGCGGGCGCAGGAGATCGCCTGGCAGAACCGGCTTCCGTGCGTCTACCTCGTGGATTCGGGAGGCGGCTATCTGCCGCTTCAGGACGAGCTGTTTCCCGACGTGCGCGGCTTCGGACAGAGCTTCTACAACCAGGCCAACATGTCGGCCGAGGGCATCGCGCAGATCTCGGCGGTGATGGGATCCTGCACGGCGGGCGGCGCCTACGTGCCCGCCATGTCCGACGAGGTCGTGATCGTGCGTGAGCAGGGGACGATCTTCCTCGGCGGACCGCCCCTCGTGCAGGCCGCCACCGGGGAGACCGTGACCGCCGAGGAGCTCGGCGGCGGTGACCTGCACACGCGGCGCTCGGGCGTCGCCGATCATCTCGCGGCCGACGACGAAGAGGCGCTGGCGATCGTCCGCTCGATCGTGGCCACGCTCCCCGCCCGCGGTCCGGCGCCGTGGGAGACGCAGCGTCCCGAGCCGCCGGCCGTCGGGTCCGATTCGCTGACCGGCGCCATACCCGCGGACCTGCGCACGCCCTATGACCCTCGGGAGATCATCGCCCGGCTCGTTGACGGCAGCCGCTTCCACGAGTTCAAGGCCAACTACGGCACCACCCTGGTGTGCGGCTTCGCTCACCTTCACGGGCATGCGGTCGGTGTGCTCGCCAACCAAGGGGTCCTGTTCTCCGACAGCTCATTGAAGGGGGCGCACTTCGTCGAGCTCTGCGACCAACGGGGGATTCCCCTGATCTTCCTGCAGAACATCACCGGGTTCATGGTCGGCCCCGATGCCGAGGCGGGCGGCATCGCCAAGAACGGTGCCAAGTTGGTAGCGGCGGTGTCGGTCACGCGGATGCCGAAGCTGACGGTGATCGTTGGCGGTTCATTCGGCGCCGGCAACTACGGGATGAGCGGCCGCCCGTACTTCCCCCGCTTCCTGTGGATGTGGCCCAACGCCCGGATCTCAGTGATGGGCGGCGAACAGGCCGCCAATGTGCTGACCATGGTGGGCCGCGAGACCGATCCGGATGCGATCGAGGCCCGCAAGCGCGAGATCCGCGAGCAGTACGAGACGCAGGGCCATCCCTACTACGCCAGTGCACGGCTGTGGGACGACGGCGTCATCCATCCCACCGATACGCGAGACGTGCTCGGGCTGGCCCTGTCGGTATGCGCCAACGCCCCCCTGCGCGAACGGCGCAAGCCGGTCTTCCGGATGTGAGTGCGGACCGGTGATGCTGCAACGCGTTGCACCCCCGCTACCGCCCGCCAGCGAGCCGGGCACGGCCGAGCTGACCCGTGAGCTGCTGCTGCGCGCCACCCACGAGCTGCTCTACGACCGCGGCGGTGCCCCCGTCGCGATCAGTGAGATCTGCGGCCACGCCGGGGTCAACGTCGCGATGGTCAAGTACTGCTTCGGCAACAAGGACGGCCTGATGCTGGCGCTCATCACCCGCATCACCGACAGCTTCGGTGTCGAGCTTCAGGAGCTGGCTGCCATCGACGGAGACTGGCGCGTGAAGCTCGACCGCCACCTGCGCGAGGTGGTGCGCAACTACATGCGCTACCCGTACCTCACCCGACTGCTGATGGACCAGCTGCGCTCAGCCGACGAGGAGGGAAATCGCTCACTCAGCACGTCGCTGGTCATCCCCATGTCGGACTTTCACCGCCAACTGCTCGACGAGGCCCGCCGCAAGGGCGAGCTGGGCCGGCCGGTCGACCCCGTCCTGTTCTTCTTCTCGGTGGTCGGCATGTGCGAGTTCGTGTTTGCCGCCCGGCCGTGGTTGACGTTCACCTTCGGCATCGAACTCGACGACGAGCTCGTCGCGCGATACGCCGACCATGTCAGCACGCTCGTGCTCGCCAGCCTGCAGGCGGAGGGGCCTGACTCGCCGGAGCACTCCTGAGGCGGGTCGCGGGCTAAAACCGGGTTTCGTTGCGCGTGTCGAAGTTGACGCGAGCGCTTTCGATCTGATCCATGTGCGTATACGCCCAGGTACGGATCGCAGCGATGGTTGCGGACAGGCTCGCGCCGAGCGGTGTGAGCTTGTATTCGACCTTCGGCGGCACGCTGGCATAGACGGTGCGCTGGACGAGGCCGTCGCGTTCGAGCGTTCGCAGTGTTTGGGTGAGCATCTTCTGGCTGATCCCATCGACGGCGCGTCTGAGCTCTTGAAAGCGTCGGGTCTGGTCCTCGAGGGAGTACAAGACGAGGAGACTCCATCGGTCACCGATTCGGTTGACGACCTGTCGGGTGGGGCAGGCGGCGGTCAGGACATCGAAGCGGCCGTCGGGGGAGAGGGTGTGGTTGGCGTCGGACACGGTGCTCTAGTCACTTTTGGGTGCCTACAGAACTTCAAGGTGCCTTCTTGCGAAAAGAGACTATCGGGTTCAGGCTCTTGAGTCAGGATCTGCAAGCGACGCACTGGAGGTTCCACGATGAAAGCGATGATTCCCGACGGCCGGTCATCGGTGCGGTTCGGGGAGGCGCCTGAGCCAGCGGCGGCGGCCAATGAGGCGATCGTCGAAGTCGGCGCGTACTCGGTCAACCGCGGCGAGACGTTCGTGCTGGAAGCGCCGCCCGATGGTTGGCGTCCGGGTAAGGATGTGGCCGGGACCGTCGTCGTAGCCGCTGGCGACGGGAGCGGTCCGGTCGCCGGAACGCGGGTCGTCGCGCACGCCGACCGGGCGGGCTGGGCCGAGCGCGTAGCGATCACAACGTCTTCGATGACTGCGCTGCCCGACGAGATATCCGCGGGAATCGCTGCCGCGCTGCCGCTCGCCGGACTCACTGCCCTGCGTCTGGTCCGCCGGGCGGGCTCTGTGCTCGGGCGCCGGTTGCTGATCACGGGAGCCAGTGGCGGAGTCGGGCACTATGTCGTGGAATTGGCGGTTCAGGCGGGCGCCGAGGTCACCGCCGTGTCGGCTTCGCGCCAGCGCGGCGAGCGGCTCTGCGAGCTTGGCGCGAATCTGATCACCGACGTAGCTGATGCCGACGGCCGCTTTGACCTCGCGATGGAGTCCGTCGGCGGAGCGTCATTCACAGCCGCACGCCGCAAGGTACGGCCCGACGGCGTGGTCATCTGGTTCGGGCAAGCCAGCCGGGAACCGATCACGCTCGACTTCTTCGACTGGATCGACGACACGGTCGGGGCGCGCATCGCGCCGTTTGACTACACCCGAAGCGACCGCAGCGACACAGAAGATCTGGCCACCCTCGTGCGCCTGGTTCACCAGCACCGATTGCATCCCGAGATCGCCCCGGTCCGCTCCTGGGAGCACACACCACAGGTGATCGACGAGATCCGCGGTCGGCGGCTGCGCGGCAACGCTGTCTTGCGGGTCACACACTGACCGATCCAAGCACCCGCGACGAACGCCGACGGCGACACCCGGCGCTCCGTCATCCCAGCCCGGTGATCGGATGGTGATTGCGGCGGTGGCGTCGCTGCCGCTCACGTATTCCGCAGGGGTGCTCGGCGTGCCAGCGCCGAGCGCAGGGCGACCTGTGTCATAGAAGACGAGCCCACAGTCCGGGCGGGCGCAACTGCGAAGACGCAGTGGCTCGAGCTCGCCGAGCTCACGCATGACCGCGAGCAGCAGGCTGGCGGCGGCGGACACCCAGGTCGGGCTCGGCGATCGGTTGCTCGAGAAACGGCTCGAGCAGTTTGATCGCGCTTGGCGGCGTCCGCGAGGGGGTCGCTTCTCAACCCGAAACCGGGGTTCCCCAAAGAGTAGGTACCCATCATCAGTCTCCTAACGCTCGAAGACTCGTATCACCGTTACACCCTGCCGGAAGCCGCCGGCTTGGCCGGGTTCTCTGGCGAATTGGGCCGACCCCTCCGGCCCGATTCGCCATCAAACCGCGTCCGGGTGAGCGCCCGGCGATGAGGTTCTCCTGCCTACCGAGTCCTGAGTCACAGCGCCTGATCGCGGGGGGCCATGGACCGTCGACCATGGTCCACTCCGGACCGAGGCGGCTCGTGACAACCCGACATGGAGGCTGATGAGATGACGTCTGTCGCACTGATTCCTGGCGCCGGCGGCCTGGGCTGGTATTGGCACCTGGTCGAGCGCAACCTGCAGGACCGGGGGTACGACGCGTTTGCCGTTGATCTGGCGGCGCTCGGTCGCACGGGGCTGCCGGCCTACGCCGACGCCGTCGTTGACGCGATCGACGGCCGTCGCGACGTCGCGCTGGTCGCGCAGTCGATGGGAGCCTTCACCGCGCCGCTGGTGTGGCAGCGGGTCTCCACCCGCCTGGTGGTATTCGTCAACGCGATGATCCCGCAGCCCGGCGAGACCCCGGGTGAGTGGTGGGACAACGTCGGCTCGGAGCAGGCCAGGACCGCCATGGCGGTACGTGAGGGATACGACACCGAATTTGATCTGACCACCTACTTCATGCACGACGTCCCCCAGGATCTCGCCGGCCTTGACGACCGGTTCTTCCCACTTGAGCTCCAGCAGCGCGTCGCCCGGAAACGGCTCGGCATCGACCCGGTGATCGTGCCCGGCGGTCACCTGGCCGCGCTCAGCCACCCCGCAGAGCTGGCAGCGGTCATCGCCGGATTCCTCGGACCGCCGGAGGCCAACTGCGGACGAAGGCGCCGCGACGTCCAAAGCGCGCCAAGAACTACAGCCGCGGCAGAAATCGCTCCGCACTGAAAGCAGTCCCGGGAGCGCACTGAGACGTGGTCGAGGCTGCCGCTACAGGCCGGTGCTGCAGCCGTCAGGACCGGGCTTGGGTGCGATCTCGGGCTTGGCGCCCGTGACGGCACGTCGGTAGACGGCGCGTGCGTGGCTGCCGAGCGGCGGGCTGTAGGAGGTGTACGGGTAGCAGCCGCCCTGGTGCAGTCCCGCGATCAGGCCGACGATCATGATCCCGTCGGGCGTCGTCGCCAGCCACGGGGAGCCGCTGGTGCCGTCGACGTAGGGGTTGCAATTGAACGCCGGGAAGACGCCGTCGAAGTAGACCATGGCCGTGCAGGTGATCGGACCGTTGGCCGTGCCGTGCGGGTAGGCCGGGACGGTGACCGTCTCGCCGCGACTCGGCCCGGTGCTGAGCCCATTGGCGCCGGTCACGGTCTGGATGTCCGTTCGCTGTCCGTCGATCCGCTTCGGCGCGACGGTGAGGAAGGCGTAGTCGCGGCGGGGGTTCTGATCAGCGATCCACTGCGCGTCGAGGTAGACGCCGGTCACCCGCCACCGTCCGTAGGGGGACACCCCATGACGGAAGCCGGGCGCGAACGACCATCCCTTGGCACTGCCGTCGACGCAGTGCGCCGCCGTGAGCAGCACGTTGCCGTGCGGGCTCGCGACGACGCTCGCGGTGCAGAAGTGCGTCCTGCTGGTGGCGCTGTCGAACAGCGCGCCGACGGTCGGAGTACCCGGGAACGCCCTCGCCTTCCTGGTCCCGGCCGGCGGCTTCGCGGACGCGACGCCGGGCACCGCCAGCGCGGCGACGGCGAGGCTCCCGGCGATGGCGATGGCGACGGCACTCCAAACTCCACGCATGCGCTTCCCCTCCTCTGCTGAGCCGACCAATCCGCGATCTAGGTACCCCCGCCGCCGAACCATCAACCTCCGCTGGTATCGGCCCCAGCCGGGCAGGTCAGGGTGTGCCCGTCGGCGTGTGGTGCTGGAGGAAGAAGCGGATCATCTCCGCGGACGAGTCCGGCGATCGTGAATCCGTGTAAGAGCCGACGGGACTGCCGCCATACCAGGCGTGTCGCCCGCCGTGGACGATCAACGACTCCGCCACGGGGAGCCCACCCCGGTGATGGACGGTGCGAGCGTAGGAGTGCCCGCTTTCGTCGTGGATCGTGATTGGCCCCTCCCGGCCGGTGACGTCGCCGATCGCAAGCCGAGCGGCGATCAACTTGTCCGCGTTGACCGGCGCCACGACCGTGTCGCGGTCGCCGTGGATGACGATCAGCGGCACCGCGCTGGAGGCGGCGGGCGTGCCCCCGGTCCGCATCGCCGCAAAGGCGGAGCCGACGTCGTGCGCGGCGCGGTAGGCGATTCCGGAGTGGACCCCGACCGCGGCGTACAGGCGGGGGTGGGTTGCGGCCATGACCGCGGCCATGGCGCCCCCCGCCGAGAGCCCGGCGATGTAGACACGGGCGGGGTCGACGACCAGATTGCGCATGACCTCACGGGTGATCCCGGCGATGACCGCCGGTTCCCCCGCCTCCGCCCGCTGGTCAGCAGCGGAGAACCAGTTCCAGTAGCGGCCTTGGTTGGCTTCCCGCGACTGCTCTGGGTAGGCGACGAGGAACGAATGGCGCTCGGCGAGCTCGTTCATCCGCGTGCCGGCCGCGAAGTCCGGCGCGTCCTGGTTGCCGCCGTGGAGCATCACCACGAGCGGAACGGGGCCACCGGTATAGCTGCTCGGCGTGTAGACGTAGTAGCGACGGGTCCCCGCGCTTTCGGCATGCGTGAGTTGGCGGAATTCCTCCCCGGCCGCGCCGGCTGCGCCGGGGCGATCCGACGCCGGCAGCGCACGCCGGCCGAGATCGGCGTGCGGCGCCCGTGCGGCGGCCGAGTCGCCCGGCGCGGCGTGCGTGCTCCTCAGACCCCGCTGCAGGACCTCGGTCGCCTGAGAAAGCCGCCCGGCCTGCGTGAGCCGCAGCGCCTCGGCCATCGTGTTGTTCAGCTTGGTGCTCATCAAACGTCCTCTCGGCGTGTTGTCGACCGGCGGGCCGCGACTGACAGCTGCACAGACCTGAGCCTGCCGGGTCGGGTGTTCAAGCCACTGGTAATCATGTGGTGCGTGATGCGAGCGCCGCCTTCACGGCCCGTGTCGCTCGAAACGCCCCGAGGACCTCGACCCTCGCGATCGTGGCGCGGGCGAGCTCGGGCGAGACGTCATCGGCGATGGTCGCCAAGCCGAGAACGCGCAGCTGCACCATCTCACCGGAGTCCCGGATCTGCTCGAGCGCCTCGCGGCTGTAGTGCTCGATCCCGAGCACCAGCTCCCGACGAGCCACCGTCGTCTCGACAGCCCCTGACCGGCTTTCGAGCTGGCGTCGAATCGCGGTCCGAATGAAGTCCGTGCGGTTGGCGAAGAACCCCTCGCTGACGAGCAGGTCGATCTGACCCAGGTCGATCAGCCCCAGGTTAATCGTGATCTTCTCGCTCCGGTCGTCCGCCATCGAGCACGCAGCCTACCATCCATGCACCATCCGTGCGGATGGTCGCCGGCCTCCGGGTCACTGCCCGCCCAATGCGGGTTGCCGGCACCGACTCGAAGCGGTATCTGTACGGGGGTGATATCGCCGATCGACTCCACCGTCTGGATCTGCGCAACCTGCGGGGTCGAGCACGCCGACGACCAGGGCGTCTGCCCAATCTGCGCCGACGAGCGGCAATACGTGCCGGCGTCAGGGCAGCGATGGGCGACCCTGGCTCAGCTCGCGGCGGCCGGCCACCGCGCGCGGCTGCAGGAACGCGAGCCAGGTCTGCTGCAGCTGACGGTCGAGCCGGCTGTCGGGATCGGGCAGACCGCGTTCCTGGTGACGAGCGCCACGGGCAACGTGCTGTGGGACCCACCCGGCTTTGTCGACGACGGGGCCGTCGAGCGGATCCGCTCCGGCGGGAAGGTGCTCGCGATCACGGCCAGCCATCCGCACATGTTCGGAGCCCAGCTCGAGTGGAGCCGGCGGCTGGATGACGCCCCCGTGCTGGTCTGCGAGCCGAACCTGGAGTGGCTCTCACGCACCGGCGCGACGGTCGCGAGCTGGAGCGGACGCCACGAGATCGCTGCCGGACTCACCCTGCATCAGCTTGGCGGACACTTCCGCGGGAGCGCCGTCCTGCACTGGGCCGGCGGCGCCGACGGCCGCGGTGTGCTGCTGACCTCGGACACGATCCACGGCAACCCCGACCGCGCGACGGTCACGTTCCTGCGCAGCTACCCGAACCGGATCCCGCTGTCGCCGGCCGTCGTGGAGCGGATCACGGGCGCGGCCGAGCAACTCGACTTCGATCGGCTCTACGACAATTTCGGACGGCACGTCGACGCCGACGCGCGGGCTGCGGTGCGCCGTTCGGCCGACCGGTACATCGCCTGGGTCCGCGGCGAACACGACGATCTGACCTGAGCGTCCGGCGCCGGCATCGACGCGCGCGCCGTTCATGAATAGGATCGCGGCGAGCAAGAGGGACCGATGACCGCGATCGACCAGACCCAGCAGCCGGCGACCCCGTCGGTCCACCGGCCGCCGAACCCGGTGCAGTTCGTTCACGCCTGGCTGAGACGCCACGACCCGGGGTACGGTGCGCTGCGCCGGGCGGTCCGGACGGCGGTGATCATGCCGGCGATGCTGGCGCTGGGCTTCAAGGTGCTCGACAACCCGCTGATTGCCCTGTTCGCCGCCTTCGGCTCGTTCGCGATGCTGCTGTTGGTCGATTTCACCGGGCCGATCCAGGACCGGGTCCGATCCCAAGCGCTGCTCGGCGTCGCCTGCGCGACGCTGATCGCGCTGGGCACGCTGGCGTCCCAGACGACCTGGATCTCGGTCGTCGGGATGGCGGTCGTCGCGTTCGTGGTGCTGTTCTCGGCGGTTGTCAGCTCGGTGATCGCGAGCGCCACCACCTCACTGCTGCTGGCGTTCATCCTGCCCGTATCGCTGCCCGGCCCGGCGTCCCAGATCCCGGACCGGGTCGCCGGCTGGGGCATGGCGGCCGGGGCGTCGGTGATCGCGATCGCGATCCTCTGGCCCGCGGCGACCCGCGACCCGATCCGGGTCAAGGCGATCGCGGGGTGCCGCGCGATCGCCGAGCGGCTGCGGCGGGAGATCGCGTTCATCGTCGCCCGCGGCGCGGCGGAGGCCATCTCGGAATACCGCACGGCGATCGACGCCGCCGACGAGGCCGTGTCCGATCTCTACCGCACCTTTCTGCAGACGCCGTACCGGCCCACCGGGCTGACCACGAGCGACCGCGCCGTGGTCCGGCTCGTCGACAACCTGCGGTGGTGCAACACGATCGTGCTGCACGCGCAGGCGGCGGCGCATCCGCACGCGCACACGCCCAATCCGCGGGTGGTCGCGGTCAAGCAGGCCGCGTCGGAGGTGCTGGACCGCTGCGTCGATTCGTTGTCCTCGCCGCGTGATCCGAGCGGGCCGCTGGACGCGGCGGTGGCGTCCCTGCACGAGGCGCTGGACCGGCTCGAGGCCCAGGCGACGAGCGAGCTGCCCGCGGAGGCGTGCGCGGGCTGCGAGGTTGACGCGATGCCGAGCAGCGTCGTCAGCGCGCTTGATCCAAGCTTCCGCTCACAGGAGCTGAGCTTCGTCGTCCTGCAGATCGGCGCCAACACGAGCGTTCAGGCGGCCGCCGCCAGCCGCGGCTGGGTGGCGCGCGTGCTCGGCCGGCAGCCGCCGGGCTTCACCGGCCTGCTGTCGTCGGTCAGCGAGCGCGCGCGGGCGCATCTGGAGCCGAGCTCGATCTGGCTGCACAACAGCCTCCGCGGCGCGGCCGCGCTTGCTGGGGCGGTGCTCGTCGCCGACCTCTCAAACGTCCAGCACGGTTTCTGGGTCGCGTTTGCGGCGCTGTCGGTGCTGCGCTCCAACGCGCTGGCGACCGGCCAGAACACGCTGCGGGCCGTGCTCGGGACGACCGGCGGGTTCGTGGTTGGGGGCGCGCTCGTGTACGCGATCGGCACCAACACCACTGTCCTATGGATCCTGCTGCCGTTCGTGATCCTGTTCGCCGGCGTCGCGCCGGCGGCGATCTCGTTCGCGGCCGGCCAGGCGGCGTTCACGATGGTGCTGCTGATCCTGTTCAACATCATCGCCCCGGCCGGCTGGCAGATCGGTCTGGTCCGCGTCGAGGACATCGCGATCGGGGGCACGGTGAGTCTCGTCGCCGGTCTCCTGTTCTGGCCGCACGGCGCCGGACGGTCGCTCGGCCGCGCGCTCGGACGTGCTTACGAGGACTGTGTCGCGTATCTGGCGGCGGCCGTCGAGTTCGGCGTCGGCCGCTGTGACCCGATCGCCGCCACCGCGACTGAGCCCCCGCGACAGGCCGCGCTGGCGGCCGCCGCCGCATCCCGCCGGCTCGACGATACGTTCCGCAGCTACCTGGCCGATCGGGGCGTCAAGCAGGTCCCGCTCGTCGACGCGACCCGGCTCGTGACCGGGGTCTCCGGGCTGCGACTCGCGGCCGACGCGGTGCTCGAGCTGTGGCAATCCGACAGCGCTCAGGCCGGCGAGCGCGGCGCCGCCCGGCGCGAGCTGCTCGCCTACTCAGCGAGCGTCTCTGACTGGTACGGGCGGCTGGCGACGGGCCTGGAGCACCGTGGCGAGGTGCCCGAGCCGCAGGAGCGCGACCGCACAGCGGCGCAGCGACTGGTGGATGCCGTCGCCCGCGACCTGCAGGGCGACGGCCACGGGACGGCGACCGGCGTTCGGGTCGTGTGGACCGGCGACCACCTCGATGCCGCCCGCCGCCTGGAGCAGACGCTCGTCGACTCGGCCCGAGTGGCGATCACGCACGAGGTCCCGGCCGAGCCGAACTCCGCGGACGCCGCTGTGGCTTGAGCTGTAGCCGCCCCGGCCCCCCGGCCCCCGCCCCCCCGCCCCCGCCCCCCGGCCCCGGCCCGAGGCCGCTCAGGCTCCGCTTGCCGTCTTGCCATCGCGCAGGACGATCAGGCGGTCGCCCGTGCTCAGCACCGGGTCGTCGCCGACGCCGAGGTCGACCTTGCCGTCATGCGCGATCCCGAGCACGAGCGTGCCGGCGGTCGACCGAGCGCTGGACAACGTGTGTTCGTTCAGCGTGTCGTCGACCACCATCTCCTCCAGCCGCAGTCCTCGCGCCTCGACCAGCTGCAACAGCAGGTCGCCGGCCTCGGGCGTCTCCAGGCTCTTGGCGACGGTGTGTCCGACCAGCTCCTCGGCCGCCAGCGTGTGCTTGACCCCGAGCTCGTTCAGCGCCCGGGCCACCTTCGGCGAGGTGGTCAGCGCGTAGCTCTTCAGGTCCGGCGCGATGCCGTGCAGCGTGACCGCGACCACCATCGTGTCGGCCTCGTCGATGCACGCAATCAGTGCCCGGTTGGCCCGCTCCGGCTCGCTGCGGGCGATGACCGCCTCGTCGGTCATGTCGCCCGCGACGAACACCGCCCCGGGCGGGACGTGCGACGGGCGATCGGGGGCGACCAGGACGACCGGGTCGTCGCCCCGGCAGAGCTCCTCGAGCACGTGCGGGACGATCGGGTGCATGCCGTAGATGACCGTGTAGGGCTGGCTGGGAAGCCGTGTTTCCATGCCGAGGATCCTCCGGAGGTGTGAGACGGCCGAGGCTCCCGCCAGCAGCCCGAATACCGCGCCGACGATCGGGATCGTCGTCAGCATCACCGCGGACGCGATCACTCGCCCCACGGTGTTGTGCGGCAGTACGTCGCCGTAGCCGACGGTGGTCGCGGTCGTGATCGCCCAGTACAGCGCGAGCCAGTAACTGTCGTGTTGGGTGATCGCAAACAGGCCCGCGCCGAACAGGATGATCAGCGTCGCCAGCGCCAGCAGCACCATGATCCGCTTGTCACGGACCTTGTTCAGCAGTTGGGCGACGACTTGGAAGATCGGCATGCGGCTCACCGGCGTCGCGCCGCACTCAGCTCCGGCGGCGACCGCGCAACCGTACGACCCGTCCAGGACGTGTCTGCGCAGACGTCGCGCGCGGCGCCGTCCGCGCACCCGCCCGCGGCTCTCAGAGCAGGAGTTCGGCGACCGCCGGCGTACCGACTTGACGTGATCGTCGATTGCGCCCATTACTGCCACGGCCGCCGGCTGCACACCGAGCCGCTGTCGCTCGCTCGCGCGTCGGAGATCATCGGAGACGAATCGGTCGAGGGGTTCGTCTGGATCGGGGTCGTCGACCCGGGCGAGCAGGAGCTGACCGAGCTGCAGCACCGCTTCGGGCTCAACGAGCTGGCGGTGGAGGACGCGCAGTCGTTTCACCTGCGGCCCAAGATCGAGCTCTACGAGGACGCCGACGTCCTGTTCGCGGTGGTGCGCTCGGCGCAATACGACGACGAGCGCGAGCGGGTCACCTTCGGGGAGGTCTCGATCTTCCTCGCGCCGCGGTTCGTGATCACCGTGCGACAGGGCAAGATGGCCCAGTTGCACCCGGCGCGGCTGCACATGGAGCGCCGGCCGGACCTGCTGCGGCTCGGCTCAAGCGCGGTGATGTGGGCGATCCTCGACAAGATCGTCGACGACTACGCGCCGGTCGTCGCCGGCCTGGAGCAGGACGTCGACGAGGTCGAGGAGATCGTGTTCGGCGGCTCGGCGGCGGCGACCGAGCGGATCTACCGGCTCCGTGGCCAAGCGACCGACTTCTACCGTGCGATCCATCCACTGCTCGCCCCGCTGGAGAGCTTGCAGCGCGGGATCTACCCGCAGATCGAGCCTGGCCTGATCCCGTTCTTCCGTGACATCAACGATCATCTCAAGCTCGTCAACGAGGAGATGCTCGGCCAGCGCGACGCGTTGGCCTCGGTCCTGCACGCCAACATGGCGGTGATCTCGCTCAAGCAGACCGAGCTCGGGGTCCGACAGAACGATGCGATGA
>Ga0302326_10017558_pt1 | contig 14921 bp, 9 predicted proteins | sample Palsa_T0_3_FD_202264 | JGI IMG/M metagenome (GOLD analysis project Ga0302326, IMG submission 202264) | Peat permafrost microbial communities from Stordalen Mire near Abisko, Sweden - Palsa_T0_3 | ecosystem: Environmental > Terrestrial > Soil > Palsa > Peat permafrost | place: Sweden: Abisko... | reverse complement strand
TAGGTGTCCTGGTCGTTGTTGTAATCCTGCGCCAGGACGCCACTCGTGGCTGAGCTGCGATACGAGCCGAACAAAGTGTGCTGGGCGGCGAATGCGCCGTAGTCGACGCTGGCGCTGACGCGCGTGTTGGAGTCCAGATCGTCGTCGGCGCTGGCGCCGCCGTGCGCGTAGAAGCTCTTGGTCCTGGCTTGAGAGGCGGAGGTCACCGCCGCGGACGCGCCGGATCCCGGATCGACCAAAGTCTCAGTTGTTTGCTGGTCGGTCCGGGAGGTGTAACGCGAGTAGCCGCCGTTCGCCGTGACCGAGAGGCCGCCCGACGCAAAGGTTCCGCTGAGCGCGGCCTTCCGCCAACCACCGGAGTTGGCGCTGACGCTGATCGTCGCCGTAGGCTTCTGGTGGCGCGACTTCTTGCTGATCAGGTTGATGATCCCGCCAGTTCCATCGGGCTTGAACGCCGCCGACGGATTGGTGATCACCTCGACCCGCTCGTATTGGTCTGCCGGGATCTGCTCCAGCGCCGCGGCGCGGCTGCGGCCCCGGAACAAAGCGGACGGCTGACCGTCGACCATGATGGTGACGCTGGCGTCGCCGCGCAGGCTTATTTCGCCCTGCGGATTGACGTCGACCGAGGGAATGTTGCGCAGCGCATCGCCGATCGAGCCATTGGTCGCATGCAGGTCGGCGGTCAGGCTGTAGCTGCGGCGGTCGATGTAGCGCCGATAGTTCGGCTGTTGGCCCGACACCGTGAGCGGCTTGACCGGCGTCCCCGCTTGGCCATCCGGCGATGTAGTCGCGGGAGGCGACGCCTTGCCGCCGTCGTTCGCGGTGCTCGGCTGCGCATCGGCCGCTGCCCCGAGAAGCAAGAACGCCGCGACGGCCGGGATGATCGACCTCTTCAAGTCTCCCCCGCGACGCCCGCCCCCTGAACGATAGTGCTACGCCGAGTTGCGCCAGCCAACAACGGGCAACGGGCGGCCTGCGGCGGCTCCTGAAGAGGCCTGAACGGGCGCTGCCGCGATGGGGGTAGGTGCCCGCTTTAGCGCTAGTCGGGGACGGCAGCTAACCACCCTTCTCGGAAGTCTGGAATGTCCGCTTGGCGGACGGTCGCCCCGTCTGCACCGCTGTGAAACGGCTTGGGTCTGCGCCGTCTATGAAGGGACGACTACCGAAACGCGTAGAAGATCGAGTCGTCGAGCGACTGCGAATAGTGGCGAAAGCCCCAGCGCCAGCCGTCCGCGGCCGGAAGGATACCGACGAGCTGGTTGGGCAGGTCGATCAGGTCGTTTGGCAGATGGTAGGCGGCCACGGCGATGCAGCGAGCGCGCCGCAGCATTTCGGCCCCGCCTTCAAGGGCCTCGCGCTCGGCGCCTTCGACGTCGAACTTGACGAAGTCGTAGGTCTCGCCCGCCGCGAGCACATCGAGCGCCTCGGCCGGCGTGTCGCCGTCTGCCGCCTCGCGAATCACCAGCATTCCGTTGAACAGCAGCTCCGCCTTCAGCCGCGTGCGGTGGCTCCAGGCGGCGCCGGCGTAGTGGGTGTTGGCCAGGCCAAGCCGCGCCGCGGTTTCGGCGATCCTCGGCGCGAGCTCGGGGTTTGGCTCGATCGTCAGGCTGCGTTGTAGGCCAGGGAGCACCGCCTTCATCGCGGCCAAGCTGTCGCCATCGAAGGCGCCCACGTCGCAGAACGAGCGCAGGTCCGAGAGAGGCGGCGTCCACATCTGCCGCATCGGCAGTCGCCGGCCATCGGTGCGCCTGACATCCAGCGAGGCGCGATAGAGCAGCACCGCCAGGAAGTCCGCGCGATAGGTCGGCTCGAGGCTCAGGTAGCGGGCATAGAGGGCGTCGGCGTGGGTCGCCGTCATCGCCACGAAGTCGCGCATCGGGCTGTAGGCGTTGCGCAGGTCGAACGTATAGAGCGCCTCGGCCAGGGCGTAGGCGGAGGGACCGAGCTCGTCCAGGATCTCGACCTGGTTCTGGCCGGCGGCGACTATGACCGGCAGACCGCCGGGTAGGCTCGCGGCGGTCTCGAAGCCATCGCGGGCGGCGCGCTCGCGAGCCAGCTCGGCATTGTCGAACACCACGCAGTCCACGCCGGCCAGGCGCAGCAGCATCGCCAGGTCGGTTCCCTTGGTCCCGTAGCTGTAGATGACGACACGCCGTTCGGCGGCCAGCCGCTCCAGCCGGCCGCGGCGTCCCTCGCGCTCCCGCGCCGCCGCCTGCAACGCCTCGTCGAAGCCGGCCCGGTCGAGCGGCGCGCTCACGCGCCCTTGCCGCGGCAGAAGTCGCGGATCGTCTGGATCATGTAGGCGATCGCCTCTGGCGAGAGGCCGGGGTAGAGGCCGATCCAGAAGGCGTCGCGCATGACCTTGTCGCTGTTGGTCAGATCGCCGTGCGTGCGGAACTCCCGCCCGAGCATGTAGGGCTGGCGGGTCAGGTTGCCGCCGAACAGCAGCCGGGTGGCGACGCGGCGCTCGTTCAAATGGCGCACGATGTCGTCGCGGCTGAACGGCGCGCCGTCGCGCAAGGTCAGCAGGAAGCCGAACCAGGACGGGTCGGTCCCGGGGCTGGGTTCCGGGAGCACGAACAGATGCTCCAGATCGGCGAGGCCGCCTTTCAGCAGAGAGAAGTTGCGCCTTCGCGCCGCGATGAAGTCTTCCAGGTGGTCCAGCTGCGCCACGCCGACGGCGGCCTGCATGTCGGTGATCTTCAGATTGAAGCCGAGGTGCGAGTAGGTGAACTTGTGATCGTAACCGGCTGGCAGTTCGCCCAGTTTCCAGCCGAACCGACGCTGGCAGGTGTTGTCCTGGCCCGGCTCGCAGTAGCAGTCGCGGCCCCAGTCGCGGAACGCCTCGGCGGCGCGGCGCAGCACCGGATCGCCGGTGAACACAGCCCCGCCTTCGCCCATGGTGATGTGGTGCGCCGGATAGAAGCTGAGCGTGCCGATATCGCCGAATGTGCCGGCGTGCCGGCCGTCGATGGTCGAGCCCAGCGCATCGCAGCAATCCTCGACCAGCCACAGCCCATGCTGCTCGGCCAGCGCGGCCAGGCGTACGGCGTCGAACGGGTTGCCCAGGGTGTGCGCGACCATGATCGCGCGGGTCTTCGGCGTGATCGCTGCCGCCACCGCCTCGACGTCGATATTGTAGCTGGGGATCTCGATGTCGACGAACACCGGGACCATGCCGGCCATCAGCGCCGGATTGACGGTGGTCGGGAAGCCGGCCGCGGCAGTGATCACCTCCGCGCCGGCCTCCAGTCGCCGCTCGCCCAGCAGCGGCGAGGTCAGGGCCGAGAACGCCAGCAAATTGGCCGAGGAGCCGGAATTGGTGGTGAGGGCGTAGCGCACGCCGATGCGGGCCGCGAGGCGCTGCTGGAACTCGGCGTTGAAGCGGCCGGTGGTGAGCCAGAACTCCAGCGCCGAATCCACCAGGCTGCGGATGTCGGAGGCATCGAACACCCGCCCGTTGACCGGCGCGGCGCTCCGACCCGGAAAGAACGGCGCTGGCGTGTGGACTAGGTCGTAGTACTCGCCGACAAGCTGCATGATCTCGTCGCGCACGGCTTTGGCGTCGCGGGTCGGCGCGGGTTTTGGCGCAATGAGCGGGCTCACCAGGTCTTCCAGTCGGCCTGGCCGCTCGCCCAGCGATCCTCGAGGACGTTCTTGTCGCGCACGGTGTCCATCGGCTGCCAGTAGCCCTGGTGGACGAAGGCGCGCAGCTGGTCGTCGCGGGCCAGGCTCTCCATCGGCTCGCGCTCCCAGATGGTGGCGTCGCCCGGGATCCGGTCGGCGACCTGCGGCGAGAGCAGGAAGAAGCCGCCGTTGATCCAGCCGCCTTCGTCCTCCGGTTTTTCCTGGAACCCGGTGACCGCCTCGCCGTCCAGCGTCAGCGCGCCGAAGCGGCTCAGCGGCCGCACCGCCGCCACGGTGGCGAGCTTGCCGTGGGCGCGGTGGAACGCCAGCTCGGCATCGAGGTCGATGTCGGCCACCCCATCGCCGTAGGTGAAGGCGAACACCTCGTCATCGCCGACATGCGACAGCACCCGCTTCAGCCGCCCGCCGGTCATGGTCTGCTCTCCGGTGTCGATCAAGGTGATGCGCCAGGGTTCGGCCGCCCGGCGATGCACCTCCATGCGGTTCGCCCGCATGTCGAAGGTTACGTCAGACATGTGCAGGAAATAGTTGGCGAAATACTCCTTCACGACGTAACCCTTGTACCCCAGGCAGATGATGAAATCGTTGTGGCCGTAGCGGCTGTACATCTTCATCACGTGCCACAGGATCGGCCGCCCGCCGATCTCGATCATCGGCTTGGGCTTGGTCACCACCTCTTCGGATATGCGCGTCCCGAGCCCCCCGGCGAGGATCACAACTTTCATGACGGGAGTCCCTGGGGCTCGAAGGCGGCGGCCGGGCGGCGAATCGCAGCCCACGGCCGATCTTCCAACGTCTGCGAGAGTGCGCAAACTGTTCCCGTGTCGCGGCGCGGCCTCCCGCAGCCGGCGCGGCGCCCTATCTCTGCATCTGAATGCGCCCTCTGGGCGGGAGCCACGCCGATGACCGCGCCAGTGAAGATCCTGCTGCAGACGACCATTCCGAGCACCGAGGACGATTGGTCGATCGCGCGGTTCGGTCTGCTGCGGGCGTTTCTCGCCGGCCTGCGCGACGACGCCGGCGCCGCGCTGTTCGAGGTGACGGCCCGAGATCGCGGGCCGCTCGGCGACGCCGATCCCGTGCTCTCGACGCTGGATCGGTCGGACTTCCAGGCGCTCTGGCTTTTCGCCGTCGACACCGGAGACGGCCTGACCAGCGACGACTGCGCGGCGATCACCCGCTTTCGCCAGCGCGGCGGCGGCCTGATGGTCACCCGCGACCACATGGATCTTGGCTGCTCGGTCTGTGACCTCGGCGGCGTCGGCGCCGCACACTACTTCCACTCCAAGCATCCCGATCCGGACGAGAGTCGGCGGCGGATCGACGACCCCTTCACCCCCGCGATCCTGTGGCCGAACTTCCATTCGGGCGCCAACGGCGACTTCCAGGCCGTCACGCCGGCCGGCCCGCTGCATCCGGTCCTGACCGATCCTGACGATGCCGAAGGGCGGGTGCGGTTCCTGCCAGCGCATCCCCACGAAGGCGACGTCGGCGCGCCGACCGACGACCCGTCAGCGCGGGTGATCGCCCGCGGCAGGAGCAAGGTCACCGGGGCGGACTTCAACATCGCCGTCGCCTTCGAGCGCTCCGACGCCGGCGGGCGCGCGATCGCCCAGTCCACCTTCCACCATTTCGCCGACTACAACTGGGACCCCGGCCGCGGGGCGCCGAGCTTCGTCAGCGAGCCGCCGGGACATGGTCTGGCCGGGTCGCCGGAGGCGCAGCGGTCGATTCGCCAGTACGTGAAGAACGTCGCCCTGTGGCTGGTCGGTCGCCAGTTGGACGGGCCGAAGCGGCGGCTGGACGAGGCCCTCGACGAAGCGCTCGAGGAAACCTTCCCTGCCAGCGACCCGCCGGCGATCAGCTAAGGAGAAATCCCGCGTCAGGGGCCCGACTAGTCCGGCGGCAGCCAGCCGCGCTGTTCGAGCCAGTCGTCGCGGATGTTCTCGAACCGGCTGAGTCTCAGCTTGTCGAGATTGGCGAAACCGCAGCGGCCGTCCAGCACCAGATCGCGCACGGCGTGGCCGCTCGCCGGCGACAGGCCGAAGCCGACGCTGGACATGGTCGCCACCACCACGTTGGCGGGATTGTCCAGCCGGTCCAGCACCGGGCGGCCGTCGGGGGTGTTTTCGATCACGCCGGCCCAGCTGCGGATCAGCCGCAGCTGCGCGGCGCCAGGCATCAGCTCGGCCACGCGCCGGGCGAGATTGCGGGTGAGGGGGCTGGTCGGACGCGCCGCGGGGCCGTCGGCGCCCAGCTCGATCCATTCGTGCGGCCCGCCGCCAAAGGCCAGGTTGCCACGCAGGGTCTGGCGGCCGTAGAGGCCGTTGCCGTCGACCCCGCCGATCTTCATCAGCGGCGCCGGCTCGGTGACGATCATCTCGGCGCGGCCGAAGCCCAGCGGCAGCCGCAGGCCGACCTTGCCGAGCAGCATTCCCGTCTGCGGACCCGCGGCGATTACCAGGGCGTCGCAACCGATCCGCCCGGCTGGGGTGTCCACCGCGATCACCCGTCCGCCTGCCTCGACGACGTCGGTCACCGGCGTGTGCTGGGCGATCCTGCCGCCCAGGTCCTGCAGCGCCCAGGCGTAGGCCTGCACGGTGCGCTGCGGATTGGCCTGGCCGCCGTAGTGCAGGTGCACGCCGCCGAGGTTGGCCTCGCTGGCCATCGGGACCAGCGCGCGCACCTGCCGTGGGTCCAAGTCGCTGACCGAATAGCCGAGTTTGCGGCCCTCCGCGGCCATGCCCCGGTAGGCGGCCAGGTCGCTCTCGGTGAGGGCGAAGATCACCCGCTCGCGCTGGTACTCGGTGGAATAGCCGAGCAGGTCGTCCATCAGCGGCCACAGGCGCTGCTCCTCATGGAACAGCGGGCTGTGGTAGTGCGAGGCGCCGCCGCCGTTGCGCCCGGACGCCTCCCAGCCGACCACGCCCTTGTCGAGCACCAGCACGTCGACCCCGGAGCTGGCCAGCCACCAGGCCGCGCTAAGACCGGTGACTCCGCCGCCGATGACGACCACCGCCGCGCCCCGCGCCGCCCCCTCGACCGACATTCGTCAGTCCTCGCCGCCGAACGGGGTAACGAACTCGCGCTCGGTGCCGATGTCGTCATAGGCCGACCACTGGCCAGGGATGGCGAACCAGATCTCCCAGCCTTCGGTCATGGCCGCTGTCTCGTTCCAGTCCGCCATCACCTTCAGCGGCAATGGCCGCACCGGCGGGCGGTGGAAGGCGAGCGGCACGTCGGCGGGCGAGACGCCGGCCGCCTGGGCCAGCGTCAGCGCCACCTGCTCGCGACAGCGGCGGCCCTGGCAGGGGCCCATGCCGGCGCGGGTCAAGCGCTTGACCTGGTCCTGGTTCGGCGGCCCGTCGGCGATCAGCGAGCCGAGATCGCGCGCCTTCGCCGCCGCGGTCGGCTCGCCAAGGTATCGCGGCGCGCGGACCTCCAGCAGGTCGCCGCGGGTCACCGCCTCGCACTGGCAGACGATCAGGGAGGGATCGGCGTCACGGGTCAGGGCGTCATGCCAGGCGGCTTGGTAGGCCCAGGCGTCCGGGCCGCGGCGCGGCGCGCCCTCCGCCGCGGCGCCCAGCGCCTGCCGTGCCGCCAGGCGACCCTGCTCGGCGGCTTCGGCGTCGCTTACAGCCAAGCCAGCGCAGTCGCCGGCCCCGAACACGCCCGGCAGCGAGGTCGCCCAGCCTTCCAGGGCCGGCGCATGGCCGCCGCGGTGGCCGTCGGGGACGGTCCGGCCACCGGCCGCGTTCAGCAGCTCGATCGCCGGCGCGAGGCCGACGGCGAGGCAGATCGTGTCGCAGTCGATGACGATCTCAGCGCCCCGGTCGGTGGCGAGCCGCAGGCGCTCGACCCCATCGCGGCCCTTCTCGGCGAGACGCGGGGTGTGGCCGGTGAGCTGCGGGATCCCCGCAGCCGCGAGCGTGGCCAGCAAGTCAGGCGACGCCGGCGAGCGGCCCAGCGCCTCGACGACCGCGGCGACCTCGAGCCCGCGTCCATGCGCCATCAATGCCGTCCGGACGCCCAGGTCGCCAGAGCCCAGCACCACGATGCGCCGGCCGGTGAAGGCGTCGTAGTGTTGCAGAAGCGCGTGAAAGCCGGCCGCGCCCATCACGCCCGGCTGGTCCCAGCCGGGGAAGGCCAGCGCCACGTCCCGCGCGCCAGTCGCCAGGATCAAGCGATCGAAGCCGCACATCCACGAACGGTCCTCGTCGGCCAAGCCGACCATCGGCGCCGGCAGACCGCGCAGCGCTGGGCCATTCACATAGAGGCCCCAGGCGGTGACGCCCAGCCGCACGTCGACGCCGAGTTCGGCCGCTTGCTCGATCGCGGGATTGGCCGCCATCAGGCTCTCGATCAGCCGACCGCGCCGCCGCACGGCGCCGCTCATCCGCCCACCGAAGAAGAGCGGCGTATCGAGCCCCATCAGCCGCGGATCGACCGGGTTCTCGTCGATCAGCACGACCTGCGCGCCCAGTTTCGCCGCCTCGATCGCGGCGGCCGTTCCCGCCGGCCCGGCGCCGATCACCAAGACGTCGGCGTGTTCTTCTGGCGGGGCGAACTTGCCATCAATGGCGCTGTGGTCGGTCGGCCGCGGCATCAGACCTGGCCCAGCGCCTGGGAAAGGTCGGCGATCAGGTCGTCCGGGTGCTCAAGGCCCACCGACAGGCGCAAGGTGGACTCGGTCACGCCCGCCTCTTCCAGGCGGTCCCGCGCGATCGGGAAGTGGGTGGTGCTCGCGGGATGGCAGATCAGGGTCTCGGAGCCGCCGAGGCTGACCGCCAGCCGAAGCAGCTTCAGCACGTCGAGCAGCCGGAAGGCGGCCGCTTCGCCGCCCTTGATCCGGAACGAGAAGGTCGAGCCGCAGCCGCGCGCCTGGCGCCCCATCAGCGCATGTTCGCGCGAGCCGGGCTCGGCCAGGCCGATGAAGGTGACGCCAGCGACCTTCGGGTGGGCCTGCAGGAAACGCGCGACGGCCAGGGCGTTGTCGCAGGCGCGGGCCGTGCGCAGGTGCAGGGTTTCGAACGAGCGCAGCAGCAGCCAGGCGGTGTGCGCGTCCATCGGGTTGCCGAGCCAGGTGCGAAGGGTGCGCAGTGGGCCGATCAACTCCGCGCGTCCACTCACGCCGCCGGCCAGCAGATCGCTGTGGCCGCCGCAGTACTTGGTCAGTGAGGTCATGCAGAGATCGGCGCCGAGAACCAGTGGGCTTTGCAGGAACGGGCCGAGGAAGGTGTTGTCGACGGCCACGAGCGGCCGAAAGTCCTGTCGCTCGGCCAGCTCGCTCGCGACTTCGACCGCCAGGCCGATATCGACCACCGCGCCAGTGGGATTGGCCGGGCTCTCCAGCCAGATCATTCGCACGGGCCCGGTCGCCGCGGCCTCGTCGGCCGCCCGGCGGATCGCGGCGGCGTCGAGACCGTCGGCGAAATGAACCGCCTTCACCCCGAACTGGCTCAGCACCAGGCCGATCAGCGAATCCACGCCGCCGTAGATCGGCAGGCTGTGCAGCACGACGTCGCCCGGCCGCAAATGGGCCAGCATGATGGTCGAGATCGCCGCCATGCCGCTGCAGAAGCCAGCCGCGTCCTCGGCCTGGTCCAGCGACGCGAGGCGCCGTTCGACCATGTCGAGGTTGGGATGGCCGAGCCGGGCGTAGATGTGGGGGGCTGCAACGTCGCCCTGACTGGCGCCTTCGAAGAAGACCCGGTGCGCGTCCTTCGCCTGCTGCGCCGAGCCGTAAACGAAGGTCGAGGTGAGATAGAGCGGCGGCTTGGCCGCGCCTAGCGCGCTGGCGGGGTCGTAGCCGTGGCCGACGGCCAGGGTCTCCGGATGCAGCCCACGCCGCTTTTCCTCAGCCATTCGGGCTCTCCAGGTAGGCCCCGTTCTTCAAAAAGGATTTGGCCTTGGCGCAATACCAGTCGGTGAAACGCATGGTCAGGGCCTCGGCGTCCGCGCAATACGGGCCCGGGCGGTAACCCGGCGACTCCACGCCCTGCTGATTGTTCTCCACCAGGGCGAGGTCCTGCTGGTTGGTGCGGTTCCACAGCTCGGTCAGGTGGGCGAGGTCGTAGTCGACGCCTTCCTCCGCGTCCCTGTGCACCAGCCACTTGCTGACGATCAAAGTGTCCTTGGGCGATAGCGGCAAGGCGCTGAACATGAACAGGAAATCGGCCGTGGCGTGAACGAAGCCGTGCGGCTCGATCGACCAGCGCAGCGAGCCGATGTCGCCATCGCCAGCTTCGACCATCAGCCTACGGACGGCTGTCTCGCCGTCGATGGTCATGGAGCGGCAGCCGTCGTTCAGCGGAAACCGGATCGCCTGCCACCAATCACCTTCGTGCGGTCCGACTTCGAGCCCGACCGCGGCCATGCGGGCGTTGTATTCGCCGTGCCGGCGCGCCTCTTCGCCATAGTCGAAGTTGCCTGAGACGCCGGTCGGGAAGGTGAGGGCCAGTTCCGGATGGCCGGTGGCGCAGTGGTAGCACTCGCGGGCGTTCTCCATCGCCAGCTTCCAGTTGCCGCGTTCGATCAGCGTGGTCTCGTGGGCGAGCTTAGCGTCGGCCAAGCGGTGCGGCGCCAGCAGCGGCGTCAGCGCCGCGCGGAACGGCTCGAACGGCGGCGAGTCCTCCGCGAGGCAGACATAGACCGCCCCGGCGCAAGTCTCGACCTGGACCTGCCCCAGCCCGTGCTCGCACGCCGCGAAGTCGTCGCCCATGCGCGATGCGTGCGCCAGATCGCCGGTGAGGTCGTAGGTCCAGCGGTGATAGGGGCAGACCAGCCGCGCCGCCTGGCCCTTGCCGTCCGGCAGGATGCGCGAGCCGCGATGGCGGCAGGTGTTGTGGAAACCGCGCAGGACGCCGTCGTGGCCACGCACGACGAAGATCGGCGCGCCGGCGATGGTCAGCGCCATGTGGCTGCCGGCGCGTGGAAACTCGATCTCGAAGCCGATCAGGATCCAGGAGCGGCGATGGATCGCCAGCTGATCGAACGCGAACACCTCGGGATCGGTGTAGAGCGCCCGCGGCAGCGCGTGGCCCGGCCGCCGTTGCTCGAGCAGTGACGCCACCTTGGCGAAATCGACCATGCATCCTCCCGGAGGGGCCATCATGTCATGGCCAGCGCCACGCGGCGCCGAAATCTCAGCTCACGACGCGGCGCGCAATGCGCTTCTTCGAAGCGACGTCCTCTGAGTCCTGCCCGTGACGGTGCGTTGCGCTTGCGACACACGAGCGACCCGTTCGCGTCCAATCCGAAATGAGCGCTTGCGCCGAAGCTAGGGTGAGAAAGAGACTGGCCCGGCGACTTGAGGGTCAGCCGGGCCAGGGGACTACGGGGAGCGGGGGGACGCGCGCCCGCAGCGCCCAACTGCGAGGCTCCGGGGGGACAGGGCGCTCGCAGCGACACTCATGTGTGGCTGCGAGCGCCTTTTTCAACAACGAACAGCGATAAAATGCCCGGTCGTGGCGCAGGCGCCCGCTGCTCGGCTCTCGATCTGCCGTGGAGACTTCCACGACGTTGGCGAGGGGGAGCCTGAAGCGATCGACGATCTGCAGGGTGTGGCAGGGGGTGCTCGCGGGATCGCGAGCTCCCTGACGCCTACTTCCTGGGTCGATCGCGAAGTCCGGCCCTCCCCAGGCGCCGCCAATTGATCAATACTGGCGCAGGCCGCAAGGGCGGCTTGGGGCGCGAGAGCGGGCTGGCCGGTGGACGTATCGGTACGTGAGGGCAAATACTACGAGTTCGGGGATTTCGTCCTCGATCCGATGCGACGCTTGCTGACTTGCGCCGGCGCGTCCGTCCCCCTGACTCCGACGCTCTTCGACACCTTGCTCTATCTCGTGGAACATCCAGGCGAGGTGGTGACGCGCGACCAGCTGCTCGACGCGATCTGGCCCCGCAAGACTGTCGACACCGCCAACGTCAGCCAGACCATCTTCACCCTGCGCCGGGCGCTCGCCACCGCCGGGGCGCCTGACCAGCTGATCGTCACAGCGCCGGGCGCCGGCTACCGCTTCGCCCATCCGGTGCAGGTGGTGACGCGCAAGTCGGGCGCGGCGGCGCTCGTCGCGTCGATCTGGCCACTGTCCCAGGCGGCGCCTGGGCTGCAGCGGCCGCTCGTCCGCAGGCCAACCCTGCGCGCCCGGCGCGTGTGGGCGGCCGTGGCCGTCCTGCTGAGCCTCGGCGCGGCCGGACTTGGCGTTTGGCTGTGGCGCGCGCCGGCGCCAGCCGCGCCGCCGACCCGCAACCTCGTGTTGCTGGATGGCTTCGCGAACCTCGCCCACGACCCGCAGTTCGATCAGACCTTCGAGATGGCGACACAGATCGACCTGCAACAATCGCCCTACGTGCAGGTGCTCTCGCAGCAGCAGATCGCCGATACCTTGGCGCTGATGACGCGCCCGCCGGACGCCGCGCTGACGCCGGCAGTGGCGCGCGAGGTTTGCGAACGCAGTAACGGGACTGCGACGGTCGATGGCGCGGTGGCCGAGGTGGGCGCCAAATACCTGCTGACGCTGACGGCCACGAACTGCACGAGTGGCGACGTCATCGCCGCGGACAAGGCCGAGGTCGACCGGCGCGACGACCTGCTGCCGGCGCTCGACCGGCTGGTCGGCCGCCTGCGTCTTCGCCTCGGCGAGCCGTCTGACTCGATCCGACGGTTCAACGCGCCGCTGTTGCAGCGGCGGACCTCCTCGCTCGAAGCGCTGCAGGCCTATTCCCAAGCCGTCTATGACTTCAACCACGGCAAGCGGATCGAGGCGATTCCGCTCTTCCAGCACGCCATCTCGCTCGACCCGAGCTTTTCCGCCGCGCACGCGGACCTGGCGGCGGTCTATTCCAACCTGAATCAGGACGACCTGGCCGCCGCCTCGATCAAGAGGGCCTACGCGCTGCGGGACACGGCCGGCGAACACGAAAAGCTTGTGATCTCCTCGCGATACAACGCGTTCGTCAGCGGCGACGTCGCCGAGGGCCTGCGGCTCTACCGGTCCTGGACGCAGATCTATCCGAATGAAGCCGTCGCCTGGGCCAACCTCGCCAACCGGGAGAGCTGGGTCGGGCAGTACGACCTGGCTGTAGGGGACGCGCGGCGCGCGGCGGCGCTGGGCCTGGAGTCCGAAAGCGCGTACGCCGTCTTCGCCCGCGCGTTGCTGCGCGCCGGCCGGCTGGACGAGGCCCAGGCGGTCGGCGGCCAGGCGACCGCGCGCCATGTGGATGGCGACGACTTGCATGGCGTGCTCTACGACATCGCCCTCGTGCGGGGCGACGCCGCCGCCGCCGACCGGCAACTGCAATGGGCGGCCGGCAAGCCGGGCGAACGCACCTTGTTGATCAACGCCGGCCAGGCGGCCTTCGGTCGCGGGCAGGTGCGGCGGGGCCTCGACCTGTTCGCCCGGGCCAAGGCGGGCGGGCAGAGCTACGGCCTCGGCGACATCTTCTCCGCCCCCGACGCGCGGTTGCTGTTCGACCTTGGGCTTCAGGACCTCGCCCGACAGACCCTCGCCCAGGTTCCGGCGGGCTATGATTCGGCCGACTATCGCTTTGCGCTGGCCGAGTTCGGGGATGCAGCACACGCGCAGGCCTTGCTCGCCGCCGACCTGAAGGCGACGCCGACGAACACGCTGCTCACGCAGGTGTTCGCCGCCGAACAGCGCGCCGCGGCTGCGCTGCGCCGCGGCCAGCCGGCCGCGGCGATCACGGCCTTGCGCTCGGCTGAGCCCTACGACATGCGGACCCTGGACACCCCGTATCTGCGTGGACAGGCCTATCTCGCCGCCGGGGACGGCGCCCACGCGGCGGCTGAGTTCCAGAACATCCTGAGCCACCGCTTCGTCGAGGCGGTCTCCGAGCACTATCAGCTGGCGCACCTGGGGCTGGCGCGCGCGCTGCGGCTGGAGGGCGACATCGCTGGCAGCCGCAGAGCCTATGAGGCGTTCTTCCAGGACTGGCGCGACGCCGATCCGGGGATGCCGCTGCTGGCCGCCGCGAAGGCGGAGTACGCCGGCCTGAAGGCGCATTAGCCGCAGATTTGAGAAATTTTGAGCGTCGCTTTGATGGCCCAGCGCCGGGCCAGCGGCGACGTTGCCCGTCGATGAGCGCCCCGCAGGCGCGACCTATCCGAGGGGACGTCCGTGACATATCAAATCGACCAGGCGCCGCGGCGACGTCTTGCCGCCGCATTGGCGAACGGCGCGTCGGCGATCGCCCTTGCCGCCGGCTTCCTGGCGGTGACGGCGGTGACGGCCCGGGCGGACACGACGATCAACGCCACGACGGGCAGCGATGTCGCCACCGCTGTGACCGATGCCAACGCCGGTCAGACGGTGGTCGTCAACGTCGCCTCGGGCGTCACCGTCGATCTGAGCACGACCACCCTGCCGGACTACACAACCGCCGGCGGCTCGCTCTCGTTCGGCTCGGCGACTACCGGCGGCTTCGCCGGCAATCTGTCGGGCGGCTCGCTCGACTTCACCCAGCCCCTGATTATCGCGGTCGGGCCCTCGCCGACCATCAGCACGAACCTCAGCGGCAGCGGCGCGCTGGAGATCAGCGGCAACACCGCCGTGAACCGCAACCAACTGTTCTTCGTGACGCCGACGCTTACGCTCTCGGGCGCCAACACCTTCACCGGCGGCCTCGACTGGATGACGTCGGGCGGGGGGATCGATCCGGTGCAGGTGGTGTTCGCCACCCCGTCGTCCGTGCCGGCCACCGGCGGCTTCGGCGGCGGTTTCGATGCCGTCGCCGCGGGCTATCCGATCAACCAGGCCTTCATCGCCAACTTCCAGCCGACCGCGGGCATCGTGGTCGCGGCGCTGGCGGCCGACAGCAGCAACCCGCTCAACTTCTCCACCCTGTCGAACGAGATCGAGCTCGGCGCGGTGGACGGCGTCCACACTTACAGCGGCGCGCTGACGCCGAGCGCGCTCAGCGTCTACAACTTCGGCGGCGGCAACGGCGAACTGATCGTCGCCAGCAACCTCGGCGACGTCGTCACCCCCGCGAACTCCACCTCGGTTGTCGTCCAGGGTCAGGCGGGAGGGGCGGGGTTGACCGCGGGATTCACCGACCTGACGGGGACCAACACCTACAGCCGCGGCACCGAGATCTTCGGCGGCATCCTGGAGTTCGGCGTTCCCAGCGCGTTGCCGGGCGCGGGCGCGGTGACGCTGCTCAGCGTGAATCCCACGGTCGCTTTTGGCTACGCCTTTGACCAGACCGCGCTGGGCCGCATCGTCAACAACGCCACCTTCGCCACGGTC
>Ga0302326_10017556_pt1 | contig 14922 bp, 11 predicted proteins | sample Palsa_T0_3_FD_202264 | JGI IMG/M metagenome (GOLD analysis project Ga0302326, IMG submission 202264) | Peat permafrost microbial communities from Stordalen Mire near Abisko, Sweden - Palsa_T0_3 | ecosystem: Environmental > Terrestrial > Soil > Palsa > Peat permafrost | place: Sweden: Abisko... | reverse complement strand
CGTGCACGACTACCTCGCCAGCCGGGTGGCCTGGGACGACGTCCTGCCCCGCCTGGCCGAGCGCTTCCGCGTCATCGTGCCGGATCTGCCGGGGTTCGGGGAGAGCGAGAAGCCCTCGCCAAGCCGCTACCGCTACGGCTTCGACGGGTTCTCGGAGTCGCTGGTCGATCTGCTCGCCGCGCTCGGCCTAGGGCGGGTGTCGCTCTGCGGGCACGCGATGGGGGGGGCGGTCGCGCTGACGATGGCCGCGGCCCACGCGCACATCGTCGAGAAGCTCATTCTCGTCAACCCGCTCGTCTACCCGCCGCGACCCGACGCGCTGTCCCGCATTGCCGGGGTCCCGGTGCTCGGTCCCCTGGTCTTCAAGCAGCTCTACGGGCGGGCCCTCTTCCGCGCGCGGTTCGCGGGGAGCGCGGCGGCGCGGCGAGAGCGCCTCTTCGAGCTCTTCGACGTCCCGGCCGCGCGCGAGGCGGCCTATGCGACCATGTGCTCCATGCTCGACACGCGCTCGCTCACGGCGAGCGTCCCGCGGGTGACGGCGCCCACGCTGGTTGCGTGGGGCAGGACCAACCGGGCATCGCCCGTGGAGCAGGGGCGGCGGCTCGCGCGGGAGCTGCGCGGCGCGCGCTTCGAGGTGTTCGACTGCGGGTCCTCGCCCGCCGAGGAGGTCCCCGCCGCGTTCGCGAGCGCTGTGACGTCGTTCCTCGCGAGCGGCGCGAACGGCGCGCGTGGCTCGAGGAGCTAGGCCGTGCTCGACACCCGGGCGCGCGCGCGATTCACCCGGAACCGGTCGGGGGTGGCGGGGACGGTCATCGTCGCCGCCCTGGTGGTCTTCGCCCTGGTGGGGCCGCTCATCGCGAGCCACGGTCCGCTGGAGAGCGACTTCCTTCACGGCGTCGCGTCGGACGACATGCCGGTGGGGCCGAGCGCTCTGTTCCCGTTCGGCGCAGATCGCATCTTCCGCGACGTCTTCGCCCGCCTCGCCGTCGCCGGGCGCTTGTCTCTCCTGATCGCCGTGTCGGCGACCCTCATCGCCAGCACGATCGGCGCGGTCGTGGGCATCGTCGCCGGGTACTACGAGGGCAAACGCTTCGCGCGCATCATCGACGTCGACGGAATCTTGATGCGGTGCGTCGACGTCATGCTCGCCTTCCCGTTTCTCCTCCTCGTGATGGCGATCGGCGCTGCTCTCGAGCGGACTTCCGCGGTCACCATCTTCGTGATCCTCGGCGTGACGGGGTGGTTGTCGATCGCCCGTGTCCTTCGCGCGAAGACCATGCAGGTCCGTTCCCTCGAGTACGTCGTGGCGTCGCGCGCCCTGGGCCAGCCCGCGGCGTGGGTGATGCTCAAGCACGTGCTGCCCAACGTGGCCGGGCCGCTGGTCGTCAGCGCGACGGTGCTGGTCGCACAGATGATCGTGGCCGACAGCGTGCTCTCCTACCTGGGCGTGGGGATCTCGCCGCCCACGCCGACGTGGGGGCGCATGCTCTTCGAAGGGCAGGACTACCTCGTCACGTCGCCATGGCTGGTGGTTGCGCCGGGGCTGGCCATCTTGCTCGCGGTGTGGGGGTTCAACATGCTCGGGGAGGGACTGCGCGATGCGCTCGATCCTCACGAGGGCTGACGCCGTAGCCCCCGCCCTGGTCGTCGCCGCGGTCGCCCTCCTCGCCGCGCCGCTGGGCTGCGACAAGGGCCTCCCCTCCCCCATCACGGGCCAGCACGAAGGTGACCCGACGCCCCGCCAGGGCGGAACGCTGCGCCTCGCATCGTTCGCCGACCTGCGCGGAGGTCTCGATCCCGCCGTGGACCTGGACGGCCTCTCGCTCGGCGCGATCCACCTCATGTTTGCCGGCCTCGTCGACTATGACGAGCACGCCCGCATCGTGCCGGACCTCGCGGAGCATTGGGACGTCGACGATGGCGGCCGCACGTACCGGTTCTTCCTGCGCACCGGCGTGACGATGCACGATGGCTCGGAGCTCGCGGCCGACGACGTGAAGCGCTCCGTCGAGCGAGCGCTGCACCCGTCCACGCCGGACTCGAACGCGACCTACTTCACGAACCTCGCAGGGTACGAAGCCTACGCTGCGGGCAAGGCCGGGCACCTGGAAGGCGTGACCGTCGAGGGGCGCTACGTCATCGCGTTCCACCTGACCAAGCCCGATGCGACTTTCCCGTACCTCGTGGCGCTCCACACGCTCCGTCCGACCTGCAAGAGCGCAGGTGACCGCTACTCGGACACATGGCTGCCCTGCGGCGCGGGCCCGTTCAAGCTGCTCGACGGAGGGTGGCAGCGAGGAACGCGCCTTCGTCTCGTACGGCACGAAGGCTACTTCCGGCCGGGGCTACCCCACCTCGACGCTGTCGAGTGGACGTTCAACATGAAGGCGCTCGCCCAGCGCGTCCGGTTCGAGAACGGCGAGCTCGACATCGCGCGTGAGCTGACGCAGGCGGACACGTCGCGGTTCGCGGCCGACCCCCGCTGGGCCGAGCTCGGGGTCGTCGAGTTCGACGCACGCATCTACGGCGAGTCGATGAACACGCGTATGGCGCCGTTCGACAACGTCGAGATCCGACGTGCCGTGGCCGCCGCCATTGATCGCGACCACTACGTTCTGCTTCAGCCGACACGAATGAGCGCCCTCTACCAGGCCCTGCCCCGCACGATCGCCGACGTCGATCCGTCGTTCCCGGCCCAGCGGTACGACTACGCGGCGGCGCTCGAGCACATGCGCAAGGCCGGCTACCCCTACGATCCGACGACGGACACCGGAGGGTGGCCGCAGCCCATCGACTACCTGATGTACGACCAGGGCATCCCCGCCCTCAGCTCGCAGCTCCTGCAGCAGGACCTCGCGAAGATCGGTCTGCGCCTGCGTCTGAAGATGGTCAGCTGGGCGGCCTTCCTCGCGCTGCAGGAGCGGCCGGACGGAGCGGCGATGTCGCAGGGCAACTGGATGATGGACTACCCGGATCCCAGCACCATCTTCGATAAGCTCTTCACGACGGACGCGATCGCGCCGGACGGCTCGTCCAATACGGCGTTCTACTCGAACCCGCGCTTCGACGACCTCATCGCACAGGCGCATCTCGAGATGGATCCCTCCGTGCGAAGGACGCTCTACCGCGAGGCGAACGCGATCCTCTGCGACGAAGCTCCCTGGGCTTTCACCTTCGGCTACCACCTCTTCGACGTCCGACAGCCCTACGTCCACGGCTTCGTGGCACACCCCGTGTGGCCGCTCGACGTGAGCGGGGTCTGGGTCGATCGCGGAGACGCGGGGTGGAAGGATGCGCTCGGCGGTGGCCTCCGATGAGCTGGCTGCTGCGTCGACTCGGGTGGAGCCTCTTCGTCGTCTGGGCCGTCGTGTCGATCGCGTTCGCCGTGAACACGTTCATCCCGGGTGATCCGGCCCGGATGGTCGCAGGGGTGCAGGCCCGCCCGGCAGACGTCGCCCGCATCCGGACGCAGCTCGGCCTGGGAGATCCGCCCCTCGTCCAGTACCTCCATTTCTGGAAGAGGCTCGTCCACCTCGGTCCGCACGTCATCGACCCGGCCGCCGATCCCGCGCACGCGAGCTGCGCGGTCGTCCTCCCGCTCGGCGGCACCGCGGTGCACCTCGACTTCGGCAAGAGCTTCCAGAAGCGTCAGCCCGTGGTCGACCTCGTGGCGACGCGGTTGCCTCGCACCTTCGCGCTGGCCCTGGCCGGCATGCTCGTGCAGCTGCTGCTCGGCCTGGGCACGGGGGTCTTCGCCGCCGCCCGTCGCGGCTCGTGGCTCGACCGCTTCCTCGTGGGCTCGAGCTTGCTCGGCATCAGCGCGCCGACCTTCCTCATCGCGCTCGTCCTGCAGTTCGTGTTCGCTCGCGGCCTCGGCTGGCTGCCTCTCGACGGCTTCGGCACCACCCTCGGCGAGCACGCGCGCTGCCTGGTCCTGCCGGCGCTCACGCTCGGGGTCTACGGGGCGGCGTACTACACGCGTCTCGTGCGCGACGAGCGGGTCGTCGTCCGCCATGGGCTGCGCAACGCGCTCCTCCCCATCGTGACCGCCGTCGGCCTCGACTTCGGCGCGCTGATGGGCGGCGCCGTCGTCACGGAGACCGTCTTCCGATGGCCGGGGCTCGGGGAGCTCAGCGTCAAGGCGCTGCTCGACCGCGACGGGCCCGTCATCCTCGCGTGCGTCGTGGTCACCTCGATGGCCATCGTCGCCGCCAACGTGGTCGTCGATGCCCTCTACGCGCGCCTCGACCCGCGCGTCCGAAGCGCGTAGCCGGCCCTCACCCGCTATTGTCCGGCCAGCATGCGGCACTCGTTCACGTTCGCCGAGTGCGCCTGCGTGACGCAGCTCCGATAGGCGTCGCGCGCCGCGCTGCCGTTGCCCGACGCCTGGAGCGCCGCGCCGAGGATGAGCCATGCGTCGGCGTTCGACGGATTGCCCGAGACGGCCTGCCGTGCGAGCGAGACGGCACGCGCCGTGTCGCCCTTGGCCAACGCGCGGCTCGCCTGCGAGAGAGCCGAGCCACCCCCGGGAACCGGGCCCGTGTCGACCGGCGCCTCGTGCGCGGCAGCCGCGGGGGCGGCGGCGGTGAATGCGGCGGCCGGGACCCCGGGGATCGCCGCCGCGTGGATCACGGCGGCGGTCGGTGCGACGGTCGCAACCGGAGCCGCCGTCGGGGGCGCAGCCGCGGCAGCCGTGACGGCCGGCGCTCCCGTCGGCGCCGGAGTCGGCTCGGCGGTGGCGGTGGGCGCTGCCGCCGCCGCGCTCTCGACCGGTGCCGCCGACGCGCTGGCCATGGGCTCGCTCGATGCGCTCGCCGCAGCGACGGGGGCGGCCGACGCGGTCTCCGCCGCACTCGCCGTCATGGCCGGCGGCGCGGGCGCTTCCGCCGTCTTCGCGGTCGTGACGGCAGCCCTCGCGTTCATCGCCTCGATCTGGCGATCCTGCCGGGCACGCAGCGCCTGCAGGCCCCCCACGACCGAGAGGATCACCGCCAGCGCGACCACGATCACCACGATGCGCTTGGCCTGCGGGCTCACCTTCCGCGGCAACCCCGGGATGCGTTCGTCCTCGAGCTCGTCCTTGAAGGCGGCCGACCGTGTTGGCACGGTGGGAGGCAGGGGCTGCCGCGGGATCGGAGGCGGCGCGTGCGCCGGCTCGGGTGCGGCCAGCGCGATCGCCGGCGGGACCTTGAGCGGCTCGGTCCTGGCCGCCTGCCGCTTCGAGTGAGGTGTCTTCACCTCCAGCTTCCGGTTCGCCTCCGTCAGGATGTCGTCGACGTCGATCTCGCCCGTCGAAGGCTCGGTCGCAGCCACCGGCTCCGTCTTCGGCAAGGGAGCGGGCGCCACCTTCGCCACCGCCATCGGCTTCGTATCGGCGACGGCCCGCGCCTCCAGCTTGGGCTCGGGCTTGGGTGCGGGCTTCGGCGCCGGTCGGGCCACGGGAACGTCCCGCACCACCGTCGTCGGCTCGCGGGCCGATGCCGGTTCGCGCACGAGCGTCGCCGGCTCCTCGCCGATCCCGGTCATCGTGTTGTTCAGCCCGACGGGCTTGGCCGCCGCCTTCTCGTGTACCCCGTTCGCCGCCGGAGGGGCCGGCGCAGACGTCCACGTCTGGGCCAGCGGCTTCAGAGACGGAGGCTCCTTGGCCGAAGGCGGCGGCGGCTTCGGCGATTCCGGAGCTACCGGCGGCACGGCCGGGAACTGCGACAGGGTGTCGGTGAACGACTGCTTGGGCGTCGTCGGCGCAGGCTCGGACGCGGCGGCCAGCGGCGGCGGCGGGCGGACGGTCTCCACCGCCGGGACGACCGCCATCTCCCCGCTCGACGGCACCACGTGCTGGCGCGCGCTGTCGCGCTCCCCCGGCACCGAGTCCTCGTCGGGTACGCGCACGACGAGCGTGCCGTGCTTGGCCACGAGAAGCCCTTCGAAATAGAGCTTGGTGATTGTCGACAGGGTCGACAAGTCCTCGAACGGCGAGTCGTCCACCACGTCCGAGAGCGTCCGCTTGCCGTCGAAGAGGCGCAGGATCCCGTTGAGCTCGTCGGGGATCTCGTTGAGCCGCTCGAGCAGCTGCCCGTGATCGATCTCGAAGATCGTGACCAGCGCGGGGAGCTGCTCGCACAGGCGCCCCCACTCGTCGACGCGCCGCATCCCCTCCATGAGGATGGCCTGCGTCGAGCCGCCGATGACGTCCTCGTTGGCGACGGCGCGGAACTCCACCTCGAAGTTCGCCTCGTTCCAGATGAGCGCGCGGTAGATGGCCTCCTCGCCGCGCAGGCGTCCGAGCTCCGCGTCGACCACCTTGCCGTCACGGAAATACACGTGCCCTTCCTGGCCGCCGCTTCGAAGGTGCACGACGCCGCTCTTGCGCGACACCTCGAACGTCTGCAGCAGATCGACCACCGCCATGTCCGACGTGGAGCCGGCGAAGCGCGTGCGACCCGACGTTGAGCCGCGCGTCGTGGCGATGTTCTCCTGCGTCCGCCGCGCGAGGAGCAGGTTCACGCGCGCGATGAGCTCCCGCACGAAGATGGGCTTCGTGAGGTAGTCCTCGACGCCCAGCTCGAGGCCGCGAATCTTGTCCTCGATCGACTTCTGGCTCGTCAGAAAGACGATGGGGATGCTCGCCCACTCGGGCCGCTCCTTGAGCTTTCGCACCAGGGTGTACCCGTCGAGCTTGGGTAGACGCGTGTCGCTGAGGACCAGATCGGGAGTGAGGGACTCGATCTTGGCGAGGGCGTCCAGGCCGTCGGTCGCGGTGGTGACGCTGTAGCCGGCCTTTTTTAGGCTGACCTCCAGCACACGGACGCTCCGCGGGTCGGCGTCGACGAGGAGCAGCTTCTGTTTGGCCACGGGCGCAGCGTCAGCATGGAAGGGGGGCGCCGGGGGTGTCAAGCCAGGCGAATCTTCTAGTGGGGGCAAATCGGAACGGAGGACCGAGGACGGGGCTAGTGCTTCGGGGCGAAGGGATCGCCGACGTCGTCGGAGGGGGGCGCCTTCTTCGGGCCATGATGCGGGGGCGGGGTGGCGGTCGGGGCTGTGGTCGGGGTCGGGGTCGGGGTCGGGGGTACGGTCGGGGCTGTGGTCGGGGTGGGGTTCGGGGTGGGGGTCGGGGCTGCGATCGGGGTCGCGGTCGCGGTCGCGGTCGGCAGAGCCGGGATGACGGGCGGCGGCGGAGGGGCGCGCCTCCCCACCACCCCCCACGCGACGGCGCCCGACACGAGCACCGTCCCCACGCCGATGATCCACACCCACGGGATCACGCGCATCGGCGGCAGCACGCTGTCGATGGCCACCCGCATCTCCGCGAGGCTCGGCGGCTCCAGCTCGTCCGCCATCCGGAAGCGCACGCTCGACGGCGGCCGGCTCGGTCGGCCCATCATCCGTTCGGCGATCTCCACCCGCCCGTCGCTCCTCGACTGGACCACCTCGTCCACGGCGGCCGACAGCTCCTCCATCGAGCCGTAGCGCTCCTCCGGCTTCTTCGCGAGGCACACCATCGTGATCTCTTCGAGCGCGCCCAGCTCGTTCGCGGCCGCCGAGACCTGGCTCGGCCGCAGCGGCTGCACGAACATGTGCTGCGTGAGCACGCCCATGTACGTGTCGGCCTCGAAGGGGACCCGCCCGGTGAACATCTCGTACATGATGACGCCGAGCGCGTAGACGTCGGCGCGATGGTCGACCGGCTGGCCGCTCGCCTGTTCCGGCGACATGTAGTGCGGCGTTCCGAAGACGATCCCCTGCCGCGTCACGCGGCTGGAGCCGATGATCTTGGCCGCCCCGAAGTCGACGACCCGTACGTCGTCGCTCGCCGAGCCGCCGGTGACGCCGCCGACGAGGAAGACGTTGTCGGGCTTGAGATCGCGGTGGACGATCCCGGCGGCGTGAGCGGCGGCGAGCGCGCCGGCGATCTGCTTGACGATGCGCACGGCGCGCCGCGCCGGGATGGGGCCGCCGGCCTTGATGACATGGCCCAGCGTCTGCCCGACGAGCAGCTCCATGACGAAGTACGGCGCCCCGGTGGGCAGCTTCCCGAAGTCGGTGATCTCGACGACGTTGGGGTGGCGGACGCTCGCCGTCGCCCGCGCCTCCTGGATGAAGCGCCCGGCCAGCTCGTCGTCCCGCGCTAGGTCCTGGCGCAGGATCTTCATGGCGAAGTGCCGGTCGAGCGCGACGTGTCGCACCTCGTAGACCTGCCCCATCCCGCCTTCACCGAGCAGCTCGATCACCTCGTACCGCGCCTCGATGATGCTGCCGATGAGCGGATCCCCCAGGGGGTCGTAGGTCGCGCCGGTCAGCTTCACGCCGTCGAACGGGCAGAACGCCGCCTCGCCCGAGAAGCGCTGCCCGCAACCGGAGCACTGCTTCATGTCGCGACGGATGTCGACGGTGCGTCTAGTCGGCGGCGTTTCCATCCACCGCGCCCGACTCGTTCGCGTCGCTCCCGCTATCGGGCACCCCCGCGTCGGGGAGCAAGCAGACCCCCCCGACGCACGACAGGCCGCTCTCGCAGTCCGTCGTCCGCGTGCAGGCCGCGTTCACGCCCACCGGGGACGTGTCCGTCCCGCAGGGATCGCGCAGCGCTGCGAACGCGACGACGAGCAGTAGCGCGTGGCGGCTCACCCCATCAGCTTATCACCCCTGTCTCACGGCGTCGGGGCGGGCGGGGCGGCCGCGGACGTCCCGCAGCCGGCGCAGAACTTCGCGCCTGGGCCCATCTCCGCGCCGCAGCCGCTGCAGAACTTCTTCTGCACGACGAGCGGCGTTCCGCAGTCGGCGCAGAACTTTCCACCCGGCTGCTTCGCGCCGCATTTCCCGCACGTCACCTGCGTGCCCCCGGGCGAGAACGTCGGCGCCTGGGCCACCGGCTGCGCGGCCTGAGGCGCGAAGCCCTGCGCCATCACGTTCCCCATGCCGACCCCGACCGCCATCTGCGCGCCCATGCCCGCGATGCCGCCGCCGACCCCGTGCGCGGCCATCCCCTGCCCCGCGCCCATGACGGCCTGCCCCGCCGCGTACCCCTGGTAGCTCCCGGCGAGGTCCTTCACGTAGCGGGCGTCCTGACCGAACTTCTGGTCGAGCTCGAACTGTTTGGCCTGCGCGTCGGCTGCCGCGCCGGCGACGCCGATCTGCTTCACGCGCACGGCGCGCTGGGCCTGGGCGATCTCCGCGTTCGCCGCCTTCAGGCGCTCGCGGTCGTCGTCGCTGAAGTTCACGTTGAAGGCGCCGACCTGTTCGATGCGGATGCCGATGTCGTTGAGGTCCGGCGCGTGGGCCACGAAGGCGGCCGCTAGCTTGCTCGTCAAGGACACCGCTTGCAGCAGGCTCTTGCCCTCGTTCTCGCAGAGCTCTCCCAGCGTCGTCTTCACGCCGTTCATGAAGAGTCCCTTGATCCAGTCGAGGACGAAATTGTTGTCGCCCGTCGCCGCCTGGCCGGAGTAACCGACCACGAAGCGCACCGGATCGGTCACCCGCACGCTCATCTCGCCGAAGATGCGCGGCTGCACCTGCTCTCCGGTCAGCGGATCGAGCATGTCGCCGATGGGACCGCCGAAGGGGATGCTCCGCACCGGAACGATCTTCACGAAGAAGATCTCCGTGATGAACACGTTCCCGCCCGTGAAGCTCGTGATGAGGTTGTTGAGGAAGGGGATGTTCTGCGACTGCAGCGTCACCCTCCCCGCCTGCAGCACGCCCACGACCCGGCCGTCCTTGAAGAACACCGCAACCTCGTCGCTGTCGACGGTGAGCTGCGAGTACATGGGGACGTTCTGGTCGGGATGCTTGTAGACGATGAGCTGTTTGAGATTGTCCGGGCGGGCAATCATCATTTCTTGCACGCCGCTTTTGACGAAGTCGAAAACACCCATGGGCCTAACGATAGATGGGACTGGCAGCCGGGGCTAGACTCTCCCCGTGTATCCCCCCGTCGACCTGGCGAAGCTGTCCGCCCCCGCCCGCAAGCTCCTCGATCCGGCCTCCGCCGGGCCGATGCAGCAGATGGCGGCCCGCGGCGTGGCGCCCGGCGTCAAGCCCGGGGAGGCGGTCACCGTCGTGGCGCTCCTCTCGGAGTCGAGCGATCCGGCGGTCGCCGCGATTGCGCAGGCCACGCTCGCCAAGCTCCCCGCCCCGGTCCTCAACGGGGCGCTGTCGGGAGACCTCCCCCCGGGAGTCCTGGCCCTACTTGCCCCGCGGTACGCGCACAACGCGGTCATCATGGAGAAGGTGCTGGCGCACCCGGCGATGCCGCCCGAAGCGGTGGCCGACGTGGCGGCCGCGGCGGACGAAGCGGTGGCGGAGCTCGTGGCCATCAACGAGCAGCGGTTGCTCGCGCACCCGGCCATCATCGAGAAGCTCTACATGAACAAGGCGACGCGCATGTCGACCGCCGACCGCGTCCTCGAGCTCGCCGTGCGCGGCGGCATCGAGCTCCCGGGCATCCCGGCGTACCGCGAGGCGGCGACCGCGATCGGCATGGAGCTCATCTCCGAGCGCTCCGCCGAGCCCACGCCGGACGACGCGCTCTTCCAGGAGACGGACGCCGCCGCGCAGCGGGCCGCGATCGACGCGTCGAAGGAGGACACGCACCGCCTCGACGAGGAGACCGGGACCGAGGTGGTCGAGGACAAGTTCAAGCCCTTGCACCAGCTGCTGGGCACGATGACGGTGTCGCAGAAGATCCGCCGCGCGATGCTGGGGAACGCCGCGGACCGGCTGCTGCTCGTGCGCGACTCGAACCGCCTGGTGGCGACGGCGGCGGTCAAGAGCCCGCTCATCCAGGAGAACGAGATCGTGCGCATCGCCGCGAGCCGCAACGTCACGGAGGACGTGCTCCGCGTCATCGCGCTCGACCGCGAGTGGACGCGCTCGCATCAGGTGAAGCTGAACCTGGTGTCGAATCCGCGAACGCCCTTCGCCTTCGCGGCCAAGCTCATCGGGCACCTGCGCGAGCACGAGCTGAAGGCGCTGGCGAGGAGCAAGAACGTAGGGGGCGCCGTGGCCAAGGCGGCCGGGCAGCAGCTGGACCGGAAGAACGTCAAGCACTGACGGCGAGCGCCATCGCCTCGACGGTGACTCTCTACGGGACACCTCTCTCGGTCTGCCGCAGTGCATCGACGACCCCGTCGGCAAGCCGCGCGTGCGCCCGGGCATCCGGATGCATCGCGCTCTTCACGATCCACGTCGGATCGAGATCCACTCGCACGTGCTTCACCGGGAGCCCGTCGAAGAGGCGTGCCTCGATGGCTGGGCGGCCGCTGGCGTCGGGCAGGCAGGGCTCGAGGAAGTTCGTGAGGAGAAAGAGCGCGTGCGCGCCGCGAGCCCGCACGGCCTGGTCCGTGGCGACGAAGATCGCGCGCGCCACGCGGAGCGACGCGTCGTCTTCCCACGGCCTCACCCGCTCCACGAACGCGACCAGCGGCGACTCGCGGAGGAGCTCCGGCTGCTGGCGCGCGACGACCAGCGAGCCGCCCTCGCCGACGACGAGCCGATCGCGCCACGTGGACACGTCGCGGTCCAGCAGATCGGCCATCGCGAGGGTCACGACGGCGACGGGGCGGTCGAGCTTCGCGAGGTGGTCGAGCATCGACAGGTAGATCTGGTCGTCGCCGTACCCGTGCACGGCCGCGGTCACGGTCTGCACGCCGAGCCGCTGTCCGACGAGCGCCGGGTAGGCCTCCTCCCAGCGCACGCCGAGGCCGAAGGTCAGCGACTCGCCCGCGAAGAGGATCGTCGGCAGCGAGGGATCGGGCACATCGGTCTCGGTCTGCACGCGATCGCCGGCGGCGTCGATCACGTAGGGGATCGCGCGGCCGTCGGCGTCGATGACGGTGGTCTTCGGGGCGTCGAAGGCCCAAGAGAGCCGCGCGTCGCCGTGGGTCGGCGGCAGCGCGATCGTGGGACGCGCGAGACCCTTGCCCGCGTGGGACCTCGATCGGAGGACCACCTCGGACACGACGACCGCGAGGAGCACCGCCAGGCCCACGCGGAGGACCGCGCCGCGCGACACGCGCCCCTTCGCCGCCCGCGCCGCGCGCCGGAGGAGCCGATCGAGCGGCCACAGGACCGCGAGCCCGAGGACGCCGAGGACCCCGAGCAGCCCGCGGAGGCGGCCCGAGCCGGCGGCCTCGGAGGGAAAGACGGCGCAGCGCGCGACGAGGACGTGGACCTCGTACCACTCGCGGTCGATGACGAGGGCGCCGGCGATCATCCCGAGCGCGACGAGACCCAGCAACCCGAGAAGCGCGACGCGGAGGGTGGCCATCGGCATGCGACGCGCGGCAAGCCAGCGCTCCGAAACCGATCCTACGGCATCCCAGGGCGCGTTTGCGGCAGCGGACGTTTGACGCTAGTTTTGCCGCGCTTCGATGCCTCGCACCCTCGTCGTGACGCCGACGTACAACGAGAAGGAGAACCTCTCGCGCTTCGTGGACGCCGTGCGCGGCGCGATGCCGGACGCCGATCTCCTCGTGGTCGACGACGCATCCCCCGACGGCACGGGCGCGCTGGCCGACGCGATCGCCGCGAAGGACAGCCACGTGCGCGTGCTGCACCGGGCGGGCAAGCTGGGGCTCGGCACCGCATACGTGGAGGCGTTCACGCGCGGACTCTCCGAGGGGTATGACCGCTTCTTCGAGATGGACGCGGATCTCTCCCACGACGTCCGTTACCTGCCCGACTTCGTACGCGCGCTCGACGACGGGGCCGACGTCGTCATTGGCTCGCGCAACATCCCGGGCGGCGGCGTGGAAGGGTGGGGACCGGGAAGGCACTTCATCTCCAAGGGAGGGAGCCTGTACTCGCGGACCATCCTGGGCCTGGGCATCCGGGACCTCACGAGCGGCTACAAGGCGTTCACGCGGCGCGCGCTCGAGGCCATCGCGCTCGAGCGGGTGAGCTCCAACGGCTACTCGTTCCAGATCGAGCTGACGTACCGTGCGGTGCTGCGCGGGATGCGCGTGAAGGAGGTGCCGATCGTGTTCGTCGACCGGACCGCGGGTCGCTCCAAGATGAGCCGCAGGATCTTCATCGAGGCCATCGGCATGGTGTGGAAGATGCGCTTCGATGCGGCGCGCGGGCGGCTGCCGTGAGGAGGCGTGCGGTGGGCGTGGGGGCGGCGAGCATGACGGCGCTCGGTGTGGCGTGCGCTTTCGCCGCTCCGGCGGTCACGACGACCGCGTGCACGACGCACCAGTGCGACTCGAACTGGACCAATATCGATCAGAGCACCGGCGGGTTCGTCGGTGAGCTCCAGCCACTCGGGCCGGGGACGGCGTTCTGGGAGTCGAGCGCGCTCGACGGGACGTGGATCGACTTCCCCGGTCAGCAGACGTACTTCTTCACGCTGCCGGCGTACTTCACGCCCACCCAGCCCCCCATCGCGTTCGTCTCGACCGGCCCGAACCCCAACGATCCCGTCGACGCCGGCGGCGCTACCTACGTGCTCGCGGGAGGACAGCTCGCCGAGCTGGGGGGCTTCAACCAGTATGGCTTCAACATCACCAACGCCACCTGCGCCGAGTACTACCTCTACGTCTCGGTCACGGGAGACTACAACCCGCCGCCGCCCGCGCCGCCGGCGGCCGAGGACGCGGGCACCGGCGACTGAGGCCCCCTCTCGAGCACCGTGTACGGGCCGACCTGGGCCCGCTCGACGTAGCCGCGCGGCAAGAAGTACCCCTCCGACTCGGGACCCTCGCGCGTCTCGGTCCACGTCACGACCCACCGGGGCTTCTTCGCGTCGATGACCGCGGAGTCCTCGTCGAGCAGCGCCTCGCGACGGTAGCGGCGCGACGGGCGCGTCAGGAAGGCGGTCCAGAAGAAGCGCCCGGGCGCGTGCAGACCCGACACGACGTAGATCTCCGCCGCGACGCCCCGCACGAGGAGCTCGTCGCCCGGCGCGGAGTGCTCGCGGATCCACAGCCCGGTGGCCTCGACGTCGGCGTAGCGGTGGATGCCGTCCCACGCGTGGAACATGCTCGCGTAGCGCGCTCGGTCCCAGTCTCCGCGAAGCCAGTGCCACGTCGCCGCCGTGGTCCGCAGCCACCCGTCGAACACGTCGCCGGTACCGGAGAACGCCGCGAGCAAGACGACCGCCGTGACGAGCGGCACCCAGGGACGTCGCGAGGCCCGCACCGCGCGAGCGGCGTCGGCCATGACGTTGACGGCGAGGAGGACCACCCCGAGGAGGAGCACGGTCCAGTGGTAGAAGTAGAACTTGAACTGGACGCCGACGACGAGCGCGCCCAGGGCGACCAGCGCCCACGCCGTCGCCCACCGGGCGAGACGTGCGCGCGAGCGACGGAGCAGGGCGTCGCCCGTGGCCACGACCGCCGCCGTGACGAGCAGCGACGCGATGGGGCAGAAGCAGCGCCACATCGCGTAGACGTGCGCGGCGATCTCGCCGGGGGTCGTGAGCCCCGGCTCGTTGCGGAGGTAGGCGAAGTTGATGAGCACCGCGAAGTCGAGGAGATCGGTCGCGCTGCCGCACGCCGCGAAGTAACCGACGAACAGCGCGGGGACGACGAGGGCCCCCGTCGCGAAGAGGCCGGTGGACCGTGCGACGCCGGCCGCGCGAGCCGCGTGCCGGGATCGCGCGAGCCCCGCGGCGCGGACCCCCAGCGCCACGAGCGGCACGAGAGCCATCAGGACGAGGGGTGGCTTGAGAGCGAGCATCGCCCCCGTCACCAGACCTGCCGTGAGCGAGGCCCACCCGACGTGGCGCATCCGCCAGGCGGCGAGGAGGGCGACGCCGCACAGCGTGGTCGCGAGCAGCTCGCACTGCGCCGTGAACCGGTAGTCGAAGAAGCCGTAGTAGAGGACGCTCGCGGTCAGGATGGCCGCGCCGCGCAGCCCGTCGGGGCCGCGCTGGCCGCGTCCCCCGGCGACCACCGACGCGCAAGCCCACCCCAGCACGACGACGGC
>Ga0302326_10017552_pt1 | contig 14925 bp, 12 predicted proteins | sample Palsa_T0_3_FD_202264 | JGI IMG/M metagenome (GOLD analysis project Ga0302326, IMG submission 202264) | Peat permafrost microbial communities from Stordalen Mire near Abisko, Sweden - Palsa_T0_3 | ecosystem: Environmental > Terrestrial > Soil > Palsa > Peat permafrost | place: Sweden: Abisko... | reverse complement strand
CGTGTCGCGACTCCTGGAACCACGGATGCGAATCCGACGTGTGGTTCATGACGAGGTCGGTGATGACCCGGATGCCCCGCTCGTGCGCCGCGTTGAGCAACGCCACGAAGTCCTCGACGGTCCCGAATTCGGGGAGCACTTTGTAGAAGTCACGGATGTCGTAGCCACCGTCGCGCAGCGGCGAGTCGTAGAACGGCGGCAGCCAGATGCAGTCGACGCCGAGCCACTGCAGATAATCCAGGCGCTCCATGAGCCCTCGGAGATCTCCTGATCCGTCCGCGTTGCCGTCCACGAACGCGCGGACCAAGACCTCGTAGAAGACCGCGTGTTTGAACCACGTCGGATCGGCGGGCAGCGACTTGGCGTCGCCAAACTCGTCTGCGCTGGGATGTTCCACTACGCCGGCTTCGACGTGACTTCCCTCGGCTGGATTGTGCTCCACGGTGTCGTCTCTGCTGGTCGTCAGGTCCACGACGTTACACGTACCCGAGGTGCGCGATCGAAAACCTTGCCCGCCAAACGAATTGGTTACAGCCCAACTAGCTGCAAGATTGCGATCAGCCCGGCGGGCCGCCCGCCAACGTCACATTGGTGTTACGCCCGCCCAAACCCACGTCGACGCCGTCACCGGGGTGGTGCTGATCGAGGATGTTGGTCAATGCGGTGGCGGAGTTGACCGGCTGACCGTTGATCGAGTTGATCACGTCACCGACGTTGATGCCGGCACCCGCCGCGGGACCGGTCGGAATCACCTGCCGGACGACGGCGCCGCCGGGCGCGTCGTTGACACCTACCCCGAGGAACGCGGTGGGTCCGATGTGCACCGTCGGCGACGAGGCACCGGACCGGATCTGCCCGGCGATGGCCATGGCCTCGTTGATCGGGATCGCGAAGCCCTGCCCGCGGCCGAGGTGATAGTTCTGCGAGGCCGCGGTGTTCATCCCGATCACCTGGTTGGCCGAGTTGACGGTCGGCCCACCGGAGTCGCCGGGGCGGACGTTGGCGTCGAGCTGAATCAGTCCGTTCAATGTCTCGGTGCTGCCGGTCAGCGCGTCGTTGGCCGATACCGTCTGGTTCACGGCGGAGACAGTGCCCACTTCCGCAGCCGGCGCTCCGCCCGCGCCACCCGCGTTGCCCAACGAGACGATCGGCTCGCCGACTCGCACCGTGTCCGAGTTGCCGATATTGGCACTGGGTAGCCCGCCCCCGGCGAGTTGCAGTACCGCGATGTCGTGCTGGCGGTCATAGCCGATCACCGAGGCCGGGTAGGTCTGGCCGTTGCCAATGGACCGCGCTGTCAGGTCGGTGGCGCCGGCGACCACGTGATTGTTCGTGAGAATCACGCCGCCGCCATCGATCACGATGCCGGTTCCCGCGCCGATCGCGCTCTGATATCCCAATTTGGCGTCGATGTCGACGATCTGCGGACCCACCTGTGCGGCGGCCGACGCGGCGTCTCGTGGTGCCGGCGGCCTCAGTGGTGACGCGTGCGCGGGCGCCGTTGCCAGACCCAGGCCTAGTGTTGCCAGCACACTGAGCAAGCGCAGCGACCCCCGCGGTTCACGGCGGTGCGATCCGCTCATCCAATTACCTCCCGAATAGGTTCCGTCTCGAAACGAGCCGGAATTGCCACCACAATGCCGACATTGACGGCACAACTTTGTCTATCTAACCGTAGCTTGCATTGTCGCAAGAGGCATATCAACGTCGGGCTGCCTGCCGAACGGTAGCTTCATAGCTTCTGACCGGACCGCAACTCGACAGCAAAGGTGTCTACCGCATGGGCGTGCTCGATTCGTTCCGACTGGACGACAAAGTCGTGGTGGTCACCGGCGCCTCGTCAGGGCTGGGTGTGTCGTTCGCCGAAGCGTTCGCCGAAGCCGGTGCCGACGTCGTGCTCGGTGCGCGCCGCGTCGAACGGCTGGCCGAGACCGCCGCGCTTGTGGAGGCCGCCGGCCGCAAAGCGGTCACGGTCGCCACCGACGTGGCCGTGCCGGAGCAGTGCCAGGCCCTGGTGGACTCGGCGATGCAGACATTCGGCCGGCTCGACGTGTTGATCAACAACGCCGGAGTGGGTACGGCCCACCCGGCGACCCGGGAGACGCCTGAGCAGTTCCGCTCGGTGATCGACGTCAACCTCAACGGCTCCTACTGGATGGCGCAAGCCAGCGGACGCGTCATGAAGCCCGGCAGCTCGATCATCAACATCGCCAGCGTCCTGGGCATCACCACCGCCGGACTGCCGCAGGCGGCGTACAGCGCGAGCAAAGCCGCGATCATCGGGCTCACCCGCGACCTCGCACAGCAGTGGGGTTCACGAAAAGGCATCCGGGTCAACGCATTAGCGCCGGGATTCTTCAAGACCGAGATGACCGACGAATACCCGCCCGAGTATCTCGACAGCCAGGCGCACCGGCTGATTCTCGGCCGCCTCGGCGACGCACGTGAACTCGCCGCGACCGCGGTCTGGTTGGCGTCAGCGGCCGGCGGCTACGTCACCGGTCAGACAATCACCGTCGATGGCGGCCTCACCATCACGTAAGTCTTTAGGCTGCAAGGGTGGTCGACTCCGATGTTGCGGCCCGGTTCGCGCAGGCGCCGGTAGCCCGGTTGGCAACCGTCGCTCCCGGCGGCGGCCCGCACTTGGTGCCGGTGGTATTCGTGCTGCACGACGACGTCGTCTACACAGCCGTGGACGCTAAACCCAAAACCACCCAGCGGTTGCGTCGGCTGGCGAACATCGAAGCCAACTCGCAGGTCAGTCTCCTGGTCGACCACTACGACCAGGACTGGACGCAGTTGTGGTGGGTGCGGGTCGACGGTGACGCCGAGGTTCATCACGACGGCGACGTGGTGCATACCGGACGTGATCTGCTCCGGGCGAAATATCCTCAGTACCAATCAGTTTCGTTGAACGGCGCCGTCATCGCGATCACGGTCCGGCGCTGGAGCAGCTGGCACGCCTGACCCAGTGTCGGCCGCTTCCTACCCGTGCCGATTCACGCTTGCCGAAACGGACCCGGCGCGCAGCGTCCGAGATCACGCCAAAGCCGGTATTATGGCGTCTACCAGCAAAAGTGATCCTGATTTCGCTGAACTCATTACGACTTGCGTATTATCGAGTCTGTTTGCTGAGCGCCGGATAAGGTACATATTGGGGAAATGGAATGTGAGTGTTTACGGCTCGCATCGTCTCGGAGGGTGGACATCGTGGGGAAAGCGATGCGATGTGTGGGCTTCACGTTATTGGTAGCCGTGTTGGCCATGGCGGGATCTGGCGCCCCTGGAATGGCGGCGATCGCACCCCCGAACCCGGCCGCCGGTGTCGCCTCGATCCAGCCGGCTGACGGCGCCGTTGTCGGTGTAGCCCACCCGGTGATCGTCACGTTCACCGCGCCGGTGACCAACCGGCCGGTAGCCGAGCGGGCGATTAAGATCGCCGCACCGAATCACATCACCGGGCATTTCAGTTGGGTCGACGACAGCACCGTGCAGTGGCAGCCGGACGGCTACTGGCCCGCCCACAGCCACGTTGGCGTTCAGATACACGCCTTGTCAACGGGTTTCGAAACCGGCGACTCGGTCGTCGGTGTTGCCAGCATTTCCCAGCACACCTTCACGGTCAGCGTCAACGGCGAAGTGCTGCGCACGATGCCGGCGTCGATGGGTAAGCCGACCCGTCCGACGCCGATCGGCAACTACTCCGCGTTGTCCAAAGAGCGAACCGTCGTCATGGATTCGCGGACCATCGGCATCCCACTGAACTCCTCCGAGGGATACAAGATCACCGCGCAGTACGCCGTCCGGGTGACGTGGGGCGGGGTGTACGTGCACTCGGCACCTTGGTCGGTGGACTCACAGGGCTATGCGAACGTCAGCCACGGCTGCATCAATCTCAGCCCGGATAACGCCGCGTGGTACTTCGACTCCGTCCATCTCGGCGACCCAATCAACGTGGTGGCCTGACTCGACTCGGTGAGATTTCGCCTCGCTGTGACGACGGTCACAGCGGTGTAATGGAAGAGATCGGTGTGCCGTCGAGTTTGCCCCTGAGTATGGCCGCGCCGTATCCGGCAGGCCAAAGCGGTTGCAGACGGACATATTCCGGATAGGCAGGGTCGCACATGGCAGCAGTCAAGGCAGTACGTTTCGATCGTTACGGCGACCGCGACGTGTTGTACGTAGCCGAGATCGACAAGCCGGTGCCGGGCGCCGGCGAGGTGCTCGTCGAGGTTTGCGCCGCCGGGATCAACCCCGGTGAGGTGGGCATTCGCAGCGGTGCGCTGCACGAGCGATTCCCCGCCAGCTTTCCCTCCGGCGAGGGCAGCGATCTGGCCGGTGTCGTCGTCGAGGTCGGTGACGGGGTCAGCGAATTCGCGGTCGGCGACGAGGTAATCGGTTTCAGCTTTCAGCGATCCAGCCACGCGACCCACACGGTCGTCCCGGTGGGTCAGCTGATTCCCAAGCCGGCTGAGCTGAGCTGGGAAGTCGCCGGCTCGCTGTACGTGGTCGGTGCCACGGCATACGCAGCCGTCCGCGCCGTCGATCCGCAACCCGGCGAGACCATCGCCGTGTCTGCGGCAGCCGGAGGGGTCGGGAGTCTGGTCGTGCAGTTGTTGGCGCTGCGCGACGTGAGGGTCCTGGGCATCGCTTCGGTGGCCAACGCCGACTGGCTGCGCGCCCATGGTGTCGTACCGGTCGAATACGGCGACGGTTTGGCCGATCGCCTGCGGCAGGCGGCACCCGATGGCATCGACGCCTTCATCGACTTGTTCGGGCCGGACTACGTTCAGCTCGCGATCGACCTCGGTGTCGCGCCTGCGCGGATCGACACCATCATTTCGTTCGAGAAAGCCGGCGAAGTCGGCGCGAAGACCGAAGGTAGCGCCGAGGCGTCGACACCGGCGGTGCTCAGCGAACTGGTTGGGCTGATCGGCTCCGGCGCAGTCGATTTCGACGTCGCGGCGACCTATCCGCTGGACCGGGTCGCCGACGCGTTCGAGGAGCTCGAGCGCCGACACACCCACGGCAAGATCGTTCTGCTGCCGTAGCGGGCCGGACGAGGTGAGTGCCCGCTGGCGTTCCGTAACGCCTAGGCTCGAGAGCATGTCTATTACATTGCAAGAACCCCGAGTCGCCGAAGTCCTGGACCGGATGTACACCGAGTCGCGCGAGCAGATGTCACAGCTGCGGGAGAGACCCCCCGACATGTCTCCGGGTCGGACCGTCCAGGAGCGTGCCGACGCGATGAGCGATTTCTACATCCCGGTGACACCGGAGGCCGGTCGGCTGCTTTACTCGCTGGTGCGGGCGACCCGTCCAGCGACCATCGTGGAATTCGGTATGTCCTTTGGCATTTCAGCGCTGCATCTGGCGTCCGCGGTTCGCGACAACGGCACCGGTCGGGTGGTGACCACCGAGATCAGTGAGCCCAAGATCGCGGCCGCCAAGAAGACCTTCACCCAGACCGGGTTGGACGACCTGATCACCGTGCTCGAAGGGGATGCGCTCGCCACGTTGCCGAACCTGGAGGGGCCGATCGATTTCGTGCTGCTCGACGGCTGGAAAGAGCTGTATCTGCCGGTGATCGAACTCCTCGAGGGACAGCTGTCACCCGGCGCTCTCGTCGTCGCCGACAACACCGAGAGCGCGGAGCTCAAGCCCTACCTCGAACACGTCCGCAAGAGCGAGAACGGTTACGTGAGTTCTAATTTCGCCGTCCGGGAAAGTGACAGCATGGAGATCAGCAGCTACGCCGGCGGCTGATCACCGCTTGCGCAGCGATTGCTCGAGCCACGGCGTCAACCACTTCACCCCTTCGTCGGTGAGGTGGACGCCGTCGCTGCGGACCGGGATGTCGTTGACCTTGGCGGTGTAAACACCGTCAGGGCAAAGCTTCTTCTTGAAGTCCAATACCTTGACGTCCGGCCGGTTGCCGATGGTCTTGGTCAGCAACGAGTTCCACTCGTCAACCCGATGCGGGTCGTCCTCTGGGTAGAGGCTGCCGTTTGGTCGTTCACCGCGCCTGCTGTAGGGCAGATTGGTGACGGTCAACGGCGCACCGCCGAAGCTGAGGATGTCCACCGCCCGCCGCAGCTCGCCGGCGATGTAGGAATCGAAGTCCGGGTCGCCGATGTGGGTCCAGCGTCCTTCGTTGACGCGGTCCACGGTTTCCCAGCGACCGATGACTAGCAGCACGGCGTCGGGCTGGTCAAGCGACACCTGCGATGTCCATCGACCCGGCCATGATTCGCATTCGCTTTTCTGATCCAGAGTCTCGTCGAGGTAGTGGTAAGGCCCGCCGCGCACCAGGCTGCAGCCGATGACGGTGTGGTCGATGAACTGAAAGCCCGGGGTAGGCGGCAGGAAATGCATCCACGTCCAGCCGATCGAGTCACCGAACACCGACACGGTGAAGGGCCGGTTCGGGTCTCGTGGTCCGACCGCCCGCGCCGATCTGAATCCCGCCGGCGGTGATGGCGACACGACCGCGACCGGCGACACACCGGGCGGCAGGCTCGCAGCGAGCGCCCCGTTGCCGAGCCGCGGCGTGACCGGCACGACGAGCAGCGTCACCGCAGCAGCAGTCGCCGCGGTCGCTCCGGCAAGGGGCAACAGCGGCACTCGCACCGGTTGCCATTTGCGGATTGGCTGCTCGATCACCCACCACGACACCGTTGATGCCGCCAGCGTCGCTGCGCACCGGACGGCGAACAGCGACATTCCCGACCAGCCGGTGCGTTGACCGTTGAGCATCAGGAAGATCGGCCAGTGCCACAGGTAGATGCCGTAAGAGATGGTGCCTAGCCAGGCCAGCGGACCCCACGCCAGCACGGCCGCGACAGGACCCCGCTGGTGCAGCGCCACCGGGGCTATCACCAAAGCCGCCGCGATCGCGACCGCGATCAGCAGGCCACCCCGGAATTCCCGGGCGGTGCCGGAGGCGTAATGCACGGCCGCCCCCAACAGCGCCAGGCCGATCACCGGCAGCACTCGAGCGATCCATTTCCCCGTCCGGGTTCGGATGAGAGACCATCCGCGGTTCAGCGACGACCAATCGCCCACCAGTAATGCCGAGGCCGCGGCACCGACCAGCAGCGCCTGGGCCCGGGTGTCGGTACCGAAGTAGACCCGGTCCCTGGTCGCATCGGACGCCAGCAGTACGGCGGCCGCGGCGGAGCCCAACGCCCCCGCCGTGGCCAGCAGGAACACTGTCAACCGGACCCCGCCCAGCGTGGCTCGGCTGCCCCGGCGACGTGCGCGCACCGCCAGACCCACAGCGACCGCGATCAGCACCAGCGGCCAGACCAAGTAATACTGCTCCTCCACGCCGAGCGACCAGGCGTGCTGCAGCGGCGACGGCGGAGCGCCGCGAGTGAAGTAGTCGGTCTTGTCGGCGACGAACATCCAGTTGGCCACCCAGAAGAAAGCGGCAACGGCGTCATCGCGCAACCGGGCGACGGCCTCAGGCGAGAAGCATTGCCGCCCAATGGCCACGGTCAGCACCATCAACACCAGTGCAGGCAGCAGTCGCCGCGCCCGTCGAATCCAGAAGCCGGCCAGGTCGATCCGACCGGTGCGGCCTAATTCGTCGAGCAGCAGCGATGTGATCAAGAAACCGCTGAGCACGAAGAACACGTCGACACCCAGGAATCCGCCAGCCAGGCCGGGTATGCCGCCGTGATCGGCGAGCACCAGCGCGACCGCCAGCGCACGCAGACCATCGAGCGCGCGAATACCTGGGCGGCGCGATGAGCGATCCCCGTCGTCGGTTGCTCTGCGCGAGATCGACCGGCTCGCCGGCAGCGGGGCGACCCACCGGGGCCGGCGACCAGAATGAACCGGCGCGGGGGACGCCCCGGCCGGTTGACTGCTCAGCTCTCCAGCGCTGCCGCCAATGTCCTGGTCAGCGCCTTTTTTGCCGGCGATACTCCAGTGCCCCTCCCTGCGCGATTAACGCGTCAGTTTAGGGGCGCAGCGACCTCATCAGCGGCAGACACGGCGCGGCGCCGGCCGAAAGATGCTGCCCACCCGGCACTCCGAACGCAGCCGGTGAGCCCGGCGCGGTTGTGCACCAGCGTCCGGTGTAGTCACCCGCGACAGACTTCAGCTGGCGAAATCGATGAGGCCGCGAATGTTGCGCCCTTCCCGCAGGTCCACGAATGCCTCGTTGATCTGATCAAGCTGGTAGTGGCGGGTGACCAACTCGTCGAGTTTCAATGCACCTGCCTGGTACATCGACAACAGCAACGGCACGCTGGTGCGCGGATTCATCCCGCCGTAGAGCGCTCCCTTGAGTTGTTTGGCCGACAGCACCATCTCCTGCAGGATCAACGGAACCATGGGCTCGGTATAGGGGGTGATGCCGGTGACCACGCAGGTCCCGCCTTTGCGAAGCAGCCTCATGGCCAACGGGATCAAGTCCACGTGCACAACGCCTGCGGTCACAACGACGCGGTCGGCCATCACGCCGGCGGTGATCTCGGCCACCAGCGGTATCGCCTCAGCGGCGGAGACGGCGCTGTGCGTGGCGCCGAAGATCTTGGCCGAATCCCGCTTGGACTCAATCGGGTCCACTGCAACGACAGAGGTCGCGCCGGCCGCGCGCGCCCCTTGCAGGGCATTCATCCCGACACCTCCGGTACCGATGACTACGACGGTGTCACCGGGCTCGGTGCCCGCCGAAACTGTTGCGGAGCCCCAGCCGGTGCTGACACCGCACGAGACCAGTGAGGCGGCATGGAAAGGAATCGTGTCGTCGATCTTGATGACCGACTTGTCCGTCAGCACCGCATATTCGGCGAATGTGCCGAGTTGTCCGTAGGCCATCAGGTTTTCATCGCCGAGATGCCGGCGACAGGTTCCGTCGGTAGGCATCTCCCTCGAGAACAGACTTGCGCCGGCATCGCAGATGTAGCTCTGACCGTTGACACAGAACCGGCAACTGCCGCACGCGGGAATGAACGACATCGCCACGTGGTCGCCCGGCTGCACCGTTGTCACACCCGGCCCGATTTCTTCGACGACACCGGCGCCCTCGTGACCACCGAGCATCGGGAACCAGTCCGGCTCAGGGATACCGGTCGAGGCCCGCACCTCGGGGGTCGGCAATACGTCGCCAGTGACAAGGTGGTCGTCCGAGTGGCAGATACCGGCAACGGCCATCCGTACCAGGACTTCACCTGCGTGGGGTGGATCGAGATCGACCTCGCGGATCTCCCAGTCCTCGCCGACCCCGCGCAGCACTGCGGCACGACATCTCATGATGACCTCCTGTGTGGTGCTGCTGGAAGCATCCGTTTCTCAGCTTTGTGACCGACTCGAACTATTGCGCGGCCTTGTTCGGCGCGTAGCCCAGGATGCTCTTGACTTCCAAGTACTCGTTGAACCCGTACTCGCTCCACTCTCGACCGTTGCCGCTGCGCTTGTAACCGCCGAAGGGCGTGTTCATATCAAATCCGTGATTGATCGTCACCCAGCCGGCGCGGATCTTGCGGGCGACCTCATGCGCCTTGTCGAGGTCGGCTCCGGAGACAAAGCCGGCGAGGCCGTACTCGGTGTCGTTGGCGATCTCGATGGCTTGGTCGATGTCGTTGTAGCCAAGGATGCACAGCACCGGCCCGAAGATCTCTTCGCGCGCAATCGTCATGTCGTTGGTGACATGGCCGAAGACGGTCGGTTTGACGTAGTAGCCCTTCTCCAACCCCGCCGGTCGGCCCGGACCTCCCACAACCACGGTCGCGCCCTCGTCGACGCCCTTCTGAATCAGGCGCTGAACCTTGTCGAACTGAGCCTTCGAGGCCACCGGTCCGATAGTCGTCCCTGCGTCGGGAGGGCCGACCGTGACCTGCTCGGCCGCCTCCCGCGCGATGGAGATGGCCTCGGCCATGCGGGAATTCGGGACCAGCATCCGCGTCGGCGCGTTACAGCTCTGCCCCGAGTTCGGCATCATGTTGGCCACGCCGGCACTGACTCCCTCGGCAAAGCCGCTGTCGTCGAGGACGATGTTGGGGCTTTTGCCGCCGAGCTCCTGGGTCACCCGCTTCACGGTCGGGGCAGCTAGTTTGGCCACCTCGACGCCGGCGCGGGTGGAGCCGGTGAACGACACCATGTCGATGTCGGGATGGCTCGCCAAGGCCGTGCCCACGCCCGCGCCGTCGCCATTGACCAGGTTGAACACCCCGGCCGGCACACCAGCGGCATCGAGGATCTCAGCAAAGATGTAGGGCGAATACGGCGCTACCTCCGAGGGTTTCAGGACGACGGTGCAGCCAGTCGCCAACGCCGGGTAGACCTTGACCGCGACCTGGTTGATCGGCCAGTTCCAGGGCGTGATCAACCCGCAGACACCAATGGGCTCCTTGGTGATCAGGCTTTCCCCTTTGTGTTCCTCGAACGAAAAGTTCTTCAACACGTCGATGGCCGTGGTCAGGTGCCCGATCCCGAGAAAGACCTGTGGCCCTGCAGCCAGTGACGCCGGCGCGCCGATTTCCTCGGTGACCGCCTCGGCGAGATCGTCTGCGCGCTTCTGGTATTCGGCGAGGATGGCCTGCAACAGATCCAGGCGTTGTTCCCGGCTGGTCTGCGACCAGTTGGCGAACGCCCGGCGAGCGGCGTTGACCGCCACGTCGACATCGGCTGCCGAGCCCAGCGAAATCTTCCCGGAAACATGTTCGGTCACCGGGTTTTCCACATCGAAAGGATTCGGCCGCACCGGGTCGACCCACTGTCCGTCGATGTAGAACTTCAGGTATTCGCGCATCTGATCGATCCCTTTCTCACTGCGTGGCCTTACTGGGTGCCTTCCGCGTACCAGGTTCGGAACTCGTCGTACTTGGGCATCTCCTCAGAATTGGCCTTCGGGTCGATGCAGACGTGAATGACGGCGGTCTTGCCGCTCGCGTAAGCCCGCTGGATCGCCGGACCGATCTCGTCCTCCTTCTCGACGTACTCGCCGTAGCAGCCGAAGCCCTCGGCGACCTTGTCGAGGCGGACGTCCTTGCTCCAGTGCACGCCGGGCTGCGGCGACGGCTGGGGGAAGGTGCGCTTGTAGACGCCCACCTCGAGACCCCACTGGTGGTCGACACCCACCACGCATACCAGCGGAAGCGACAAGCGCGCAGCAGTTTCCAATTCAGCGATGTGGAAGAGGAACGCCGAGTCGCTGGTCAGCAGCATCACCGGACGCTTACCGCCCTCGGCGACCGATGCTCCTACTGCGTACGGCAAGCCGGTGCCGAGATGCCCGAAGTTCTGGTTCCAGATGACATCGCGCGGTTTGGCCTGCGAGTAGGTCCACTGAAAGATGACGGTCGCGCCACCGTCGCGGACCAAGATGCCGTCTGCGGCGAACGCGGAAAAAGCTTGAGTCGCCTCGACGACGAACCGAGCCGGGTGCACCGGCGTCCGGCCCGACGGCGCGTTCTCGGCGAGCTGCGCCAGCTCTGCCGCGTCCTCCTTGATCCAGCGGTCGAGATCGACCGACGCCTGTCGCGGCGTATCCCGCAGCGCGTCTACCAGTTGAGGCACCACCCCGCGCAGGTCGCCGACCAGCGGAACGTCAATGGGACGGTTGACGCCGATGGCGACCGGATCCTGTTCGACCAGAACCCATTTGCGCCGTGCGTCGTTCTCCGCCCAGTGCCGGGTCCTGCCGTAATGGCTCGGCTCGCCGAGTTCGGTGCCGAGCGCGATGCACAGATCGGACTTCACCACCGCCTCGACGGCCGCCGGTGAGAATCCGTAGGCGAAGGTGCGGTCCTCGAGACCCTCGATGAACGAGGTGCCGCCGGAGGTCTGGATCACCGGGCACTGCATGAGGTCGGCCAACTCCCGGACCGCCGCGCCGGTGCGCGAAGTGTGAACCCCGTGTCCGACCAACAGGATCGGGCTCTCCGCAGCGCGGATCAGCTTCACCGCTTCGGCCACCTCGCGCTCACCAGCGTTCTGGTTGACCAGCCGATACCGGTTGGGCGGCAGTGGATCCGGCACGTCGAGTTCCTCGAGGATGACGTGCGACGGATACTCGATGTAGGCCGGGCCGGGCGTGCCGGACAGGACCTGGCGGATCGCCTCGTGAATGATCTCATCGGTCTGGTCGGCGTACTCGATGGAGGCGCTGTACTTCACCGACGGCGCGAAGAGCGGTTCTTGCCGGACGAATTGGATGCGACCGCGCCGGACCCGGCGCTCGGTGATGCGGGCCCGCTGACCACCAAGGAAGATCACCGGCGAGTTCTCCACCTTCGCGCATTGAATCGCCCCCGCAATGTTGGCCATGCCCGGGCCGAGCGTGCCGATGCACAGTCCGGGCTTACCCGTCATTCGGGAAGCCGCCTCGGCCATGAAACCGGCGCTCAGTTCGTGATGCGGTGCGACCACCGACCACCCGCGCGCGTCGGCCTCGGCGAACATGTGCACGAAGTTCGGGTCCGGGATACCGAATAGCGTATTCACGCCCTCGACTTCGAACAGGTCGAGAATGCGTTTGTAAACGGGCACAGCCATTCCTACAGCTCCTTCAGTTCGCGAGCAGATGCAAACGTGCTCTCCGTCATGCCATTTCGGGCTATTTTCGTGGGGGTACCGTCCGCTTGCGGGGGACTGCTCGTGCCGATTTCGGCGAGGACTTCAGCGGTGTCGGCGCCCAACTCCGGCGCCGGCCCCGCAACGCGACCCGGTGTCCGAGAGAACCAGGTGGGTACGCCCGGAAACCGCACCGGTCCGTGCGGGGTGTCGACCGTCTCAAACATCCCGACGGCGTTGAGATGCGGATTGTCGAACAAGTCACCAGGCGTATTGAGTGGCGCGGCCGGTATCTCGAGTTCGCCGAACAGCGTCAGCCACTCCTGCGTCGAGCGCTGTCTCAGCGTCTCGGCCACTAATCCGTACACCGTGTCAATCTGGTGGGCACGCTGCTCCAGCGTCGAATACAGCTCGGTCGCCCACGGCGGCTGCACTGAGTTCATGAAAGCGTTCCAGTGCTTGTCGTTGTAAATCAGGGCGGCGATGTGGCCGTCACTGGTGCGGTACGGACGACGATTGGGCGCCACGGTACGCGGATACACCGCCGGCCCCAGCGGAGGGTCGAACAGGGCGCCGTTGGCATGCTCGACGAGCATGAACGAGGCCATGGTTTCGAACATGGCGACCTCGACCTCCTGCCCCTCCCCGGTACGCTCGCGGTGAAACAACGCCATGGTCGTCGCGTACAGCGCGGTCAGCCCGGCGACCTTGTCGGCCATGATGGTTCCGACGTAGTCGGCCTCGCCGGTCAGTTGCTGTTGTACCGCCGGGAGGCCGCATTCAGCCTGGATCGTGTCGTCATAGGCGGGCCGGTCGCGGTCGGGTCCGCGCCGCCCGTACCCGTAGCAGTTGGTGTAGACGATCGCCGGGTTGATCGCGGCGACATCCTGGTAGCCGAAGCCGAGCCTGGCGATCGCCTTGGCGCGCATCGAGTGAATGAATACATCGGCGGACTCGAGAAGTGCTCGCAGCGCCCGTGTTCCGGCGTCGGTTTGCAAGTCCAGCACGATGCCGCGCTTGCCGCGGTTGACGTTCACGAACACTCCGCTCATACCCGGCGCCGGACCCACCGAGATATACCGGGTGTTATCACCTTGCGGCGGTTCGACTTTGATCACATCGGCGCCCATATCGGCCATGATCTGCGTGCAGTACGGCCCCATCACCATGGCGGTGAGGTCGATCACCCGCACATCGGCCAGCGGTCCCGTCCTCGCCGAGCTAGCCATGGAGTGCGCCTCGATCGCTTGAGCGGTGCGCCAACTCGAAGCTGTAGCGGATGTGATGGGCATGGCCGTCGGGCACGACCGGAAAGATCAGCGGCGACTCTGCGTTTCGAATCGCGTCCAAATACTCACCGACGTCCTCGACTGTCCACGACGGCCTGCACACGCCGGGGGTCTCGGCGACGACCGCCCGCGCCACCCGGCCCGCCAGCGCGATGAACATCTCCCCGGTCACCGAACAGGATTCGTGCGCTAGCCAACCCACGACGGGCGCAACGAGATCCGAGCCCATCGGCGGGTAGGCCGAGGTGTCGATTCCGGTGGCCATTCGTGTCACCGCAGCCGGAACGATCACGTTGCTGGTCACGCCCTCTGCGGCACCTTCGACGGCGGCGACGTTGGACAGCCCGATCACCCCGGCCTTGGCCGCTGCGTAGTTGGCTACCTCGACGTTGCCATACAAGCCGCCGATCGACGACGTCAAAACGATGCGTCCGTAGCCTGCCCGGCACATCACCGGAAATGCCGGTCGCACCACGTTGAACGCGCCGCGTAAGTGCACGTCCAGCACGGCGTCGAAATCCTCGTAGCTCATTTCTTTCAGCGAGCCGCGGCGGACGTTGCCCGCGTTGTGGATCAAGATATCGAGCCGACCGTAATGGTCGAGCGCGGTCGCGATGATGGCATCGCCGCCGTCGCGAGTCGTCACCGACTCGGTACACGCGACGGCTTCTCCGCCGGCCACCGTGATCGCGCTGGCCACCTCCCGGGCCGGGCCCGCGTGCACGCCCTCACCGGCGAGGCTGCCGCCCGAGTCGTTGACGACGACCTTGGCTCCGCGCGACGCCAGCAGTTCCGCGTAAGCGCGGCCCAAGCCGCGGCCGGCGCCGGTCACCACCGCGACGCGGTCGTCGAATCTGAGTTGCTGCAATGGGATTCCGCTCAAGTCCCCAGAACCAGGCCTTCCAGCTCACCCCTGTCGCGCCACACTTGCAGCAATTCCTCGAATGCGTAGAAGCCGGGCCCGTAGGGTTCGCCCAAGTGCGAGCGGATGCCCTCTCCGCCACCCCCGCCTTCGTTGTTGTAATAGCCGGGCGTGCACTGAGCGTCGAACGCCGAGTTGTCGATCGCGGTCTCCCGGATCGTCGCGCACCACTCCTCTTGCGCCGCTTGA
>Ga0302326_10017551_pt1 | contig 14927 bp, 18 predicted proteins | sample Palsa_T0_3_FD_202264 | JGI IMG/M metagenome (GOLD analysis project Ga0302326, IMG submission 202264) | Peat permafrost microbial communities from Stordalen Mire near Abisko, Sweden - Palsa_T0_3 | ecosystem: Environmental > Terrestrial > Soil > Palsa > Peat permafrost | place: Sweden: Abisko... | reverse complement strand
GATGACGTGGTGGAAGACTTTTCCGGCGGCATGATGCGGCGGCTGAATATCGCCTGCGGCATGATGCATTACCCGGCGGCGATCCTGCTGGACGAGCCGACTGTCGGCGTCGATCCGCAATCACGCGGGCGAATCTTCGCAGTGGTCGAGGCCGCGGCGCAGGCGGGCGGAGCGATCCTGTACAGCACGCACTACATGGAAGAAGCCGAGCGGCTGTGCAATCGAATCATCCTGATCGATCACGGAAAAATTGTCGCGCAAGGGACCGACCGGGAACTCATTGCGCTGGCGGGAACGGAGCCGCGAATAGAAATCACGACAAAAAAAGAGCTGCCACGCGGATGGTCCAGCGGAATCGAGGGCGTCAACGAACTGCCGTGGGAGGTGGTTGACGGTTTCGCCGCGGCGCTGACGCTGCATACGCTGGAGCAGGTGCCCGAGGTAATTCGGCGCGCCGGCGAGCTGGGCGACGAGGTAATCGAGTTCCACGTTCATCGTCCCAATCTGCAGGACGCCTTTTTAAAACTGACCGGCCACGCGCTGCGCGACAGCGGATCCAAAACCAATTACAGGGATTTACCGAGATGAGGCTGCGCGCAGTATGGCTGACGATCGAGAAGGAATTCCTGCTCATCCGGCGGGATCGGGTTGGCTTGTTCATGCTGTTGCTCGCGCCGATCGCGGTCATAGCGGCCGCCGGTTTCTCGCTGGCGAAGATTTATGGCGGTGAGACCGCTCCGCGCGGCGAATATGTGGTGGCTGTTTTCAACGAAGACCGCGGCGCCGTTGGACAGGCGATTCTCGACGCGATTGAGAGCCAGCCGGACTTGACGGTTATTCATGCGAAGAGCCGTCCCGAGACCGAGGAGCTTGTCCGGCAGCGCAAGTTGGCGGTGGTCGGAATAATAATTGAGCCGGGAACGACCGACGCGATCATGCACGGCCACAGCGCGCAGATCGCAGTTTATACCGACCCGGTAAAATATCTGCAGACGATAAAGATCGAGCTGACCCTTTCGGAGCTGTGCCGGCAGATCAGCATCGGAGCGGCCGCCCGGGCACGCAGCCAGACCGCCGCGCGGACTCGCGATTTCACGGATCAACTCGATCAAGCGCGCGACTCCGCCGCACAAGCCCGTTCCGAAGCTGAGCGCCTTGCGACGCAGTCGGATGCGGCGCGCGCCGAAGTTGCGCCAAAGATTCGCGCGCACATCGAGAGCGCGCTGAGCGACGCGCGCGATCGAACGAAGCTGGCGCTGGATACCGAGCTGGATCGCATGCAGCGGAAGATCGACGCCGATACCGCCACGCAGCAGGGGAAACTCAACGAGCTGAAGGACTACCTGAGCCGTCTCGATGTTGCGCACGGGCAGTTCGACACGTGGTTCGCCCAGCTCAAGCAGATGGCAGGCAGCCATGCCGCCGATATACCGCCGCCGCCGACCTTTCCCACTTTGCCCGCGGATCTGAATCTGGGCGGGGTCAATCTCGCGCCGGTCGAGGATATTCGCGATGCGCGCAGCCGGCTCGACAACGCTCTTACGATTCCGCGGATCGATCTCAACCTGCCCGAGTTGCCGCCGACGCCAAAAATTCCGCTCATCAATATTCCGGAGGTGCCGGTGATGGATCCGAGTCTGGCGATTCCGGGCACGCTTGGAATCACCGCGATCGACTCGACCGGCAAGGCGATCGGTCCGATCGCAGGATTCAACGCTTTCGACTTACAGGTGCCCGGTTTCGCTGTGACCTTCTTGTTGATCGGAATGTTGATGGGCGTGTCGCTGGCGCTGATCGATGAGCATGATTGGGGCACGCTCGAGCGGCTGCGATCGGCGGCGGCGCCGTTGTGGACGACGCTCACCGGAAAATTGCTTGCCCGCTTCGTGGTCGGATTCATCCAGATGATCGTGCTGTTTGCGGCGGGTTACGTGCTGTTCGGAATTTCGCTGGGCCGTACGCCGGCAGCGCTGCTGATGCCGGCTGCGGCGATCGCGTTTGCGGGCGCGGCCTTCGGATTAATCGTCGCTGGAGTGGGGCGGACGCGCGATGCTGTTCTGCCGGTGGGTGCAATCGTGATCATGACGATGGCGGCGATCGGCGGATGCTGGTGGCCGATTGACTTCGAACCGCTCTGGATGCAGCAAGTCGCGCTGGCGCTGCCGACCACGTGGGCAATGCGCGCGTTCAACGATCTGATGATCCGCGACCTTGCCGCATCGAGCGCGCTGATTCCGTCCTCGGTCAATTTCGGCTTCGGAATCATCTACACTGTTATTGGCGTGGCGATAGCGCGCCGTCGTTTCGGCTGATCGCAGCTGGGAGTACTTGCCAATTGAAAAGATCCGCAGACAAATTTTGCGCCGGCCTTGCGCGCGCTCTGATAGCGCTGGCCGGCGCCTTCGCGCTGATAGTTTTCGCGCCGGGCGTCTCATCCGCAGCGATGATGCGATTCAAGGTGGACCTCGACCGCAGCACCGTGAGCGCTTCGGTCGCGGAGCCGGCCGCATTCATTCGCGGGCACGCGATCGGGATGTTTCGGATAATTGATGGCGCGATAAGCGGCGACCCAGATAATATTTCGGGCAGCGCGAAGGTGAGGATTCTGATCGACGCAACCAGTTACCGCAGCGACAACCCGTCGCGCGATCGAGCGGTTACCGAAAAATCGCTGGAGGCGGACAAATTTCCGACCATCGGATTTGAGAGCAACCGCATCGTCGGCGTCGTGATGACAAATTCGCGCGAAGGCACCGCGATCGTGACGGGATTCCTGACGCTTCACGGCGAAGCGCACGCGATGACAATGTCGGTGCACTTCACGCTCAACGCCGACGGCGCTTTCACGGGCGACGGCGAGGTGAAATTCGACTACGAAGATTTCGGGGTGAAGGTTCCGGGCCTTCTGTTCAGCTCGATTCTGGCCGGTGATGAGGCGACGGTTCATTTTCATATTGTGGCAATCAACGAAGCTGCGCCGCCGCCGACGCCTGCGCAGTAGGCGCGAATTCTATGGCAGAGCTGGCGACCTCTCCGCGCGGCGCAAAAATTCCGGCCGCGGTTACAGAATTGGCGGCGACTATAGAAGCTGACGGTGGCGCTGCGCTCGCGGCGTATCAGGAGCCGATCGGCGATCATTGGCATTTGTTCGCGATGCTTCCGATCGCGAAGGTGGAGGCGACGCCGTATCAACGCGACCTTTCGCCGGCGCATCTCAAGCGAATGATCGAGGTGATGAGGAAACTCGAGCGCTTCACCGAGCCGATCGTCGCGGTCTATTCCGCCGGTATCTACTGGACTCCCAACGGTAACCATCGCCGGGCAGCGGCGGTGAAGTCCGGCGCGAAAATGATTCCCGCGATCGTGATACCAGATGCCGAGGTCGCATTTCAGATTCTCGCGCTCAACACCGAGAAAGCGCACAACCTGCGGGACAAGGCGCTCGAAGTCATCCGGATGTATCGCGCGCGGATCGAGGAGCGGCCGAAATCCGCGGAGAAAGATTTCGCCTTCGAGTTCGAGCGCGCGCATTACATCACGCTCGGCCTGCTGTATGAAAAGAAACCACGCTTTTCCGGCGGGGTTTACGCGCCGCTGCTTAGCCGCGTCGACGGATTCATGGCCAAGCCGCTCAAGGAGGCGATCGAAGATCGCGAAGAGCGCGCGGGGCAAGTCGAGCGCGCGGACGATTTGGCGGTTGAGCTGGTGACGGCGGGCAAGAAGCGTGGCCTGATGCATCCGTATCTGAAAAATTTCATCGTCGCGCGATGCAACCCGCTCACGCGTGCGCGGAAAAATCTGCCGACGTGCAAGGCCGCGCTGACGAGCATGATCAAGGCGCTGGAGGAATTCGATCTGGGGAAAATTCACTTCGGCCAGATTCGTGACGCGGCACAGATAGCGGCTGCGACGTCGGTTGCCGATCCCAACTGAAGAAAAACGGATGAACAATTTATGGGCGACGAAATCGTTCTGTACGAAACGCGATATCCGGCGGCGATAATTACCCTTAACAAACCGGAGCATCGCAACGCGCTCAGTGCCGGCATGATCGACGCTCTGATGGCCGCGATTTTGCGCGCCGAAGAAGATCCTGGCGTTCGCGCCCTGGTTTTCACCGGCACCGGCGCAGCGTTTTCGGCCGGGATGGATCTTGGCGAGCTGCGCGCGATGCTCGATGAGCTACCGGTCGACGAATCCGCATCGGTCTGGGACGGGGCACTTCGCGGCGAGGCGCTCATCGAGCGCGTGTATCGGCTGGGTAAACCTTCGATCGCGGCCGTCAACGGCGTGGCGGTCGGCAATGGCGCCGGCTTCTTGAGTGCATGCGATCTGGCCGTTGCCGCGGACAGCGCGCAAATCGGCTATACCGAAATGAAGCACGGCATTCAGGCGGGAATGGTGATTCTGCACCTGATGCGATTAGTGGGCGAGCGCGTTGCACGATACCTGCTGCTCACGGGTGAGATGATGACCGCCGATCAGGCGAAGGCGCTCGGCCTTATCAACAAGGTCGTGAGGGCGGATCAGTTGATGGACGCCGCGATGGCCTGGGCGGAAGCGATCGCGATGAACGCGCCGAAGGCGGAAGCCACTACCAAGTCGTTGATGTGTAAATTTTCGGGCCAGGCGATAGCGATGAGCATGACCGAGTACACGGCGGCGCCGCGTATCACTGACGAGACCCGATCGGGGCTCGAATGCTTCTTTGAAAAGAGGCCGGCGCCCTGGTCGATCAAGCCGTCATGATTTCTGATACAGGGCGGTGCCCGTCAGCATCAGGCCGATGATAATCGCGGCGCCCGCTACGATTGGCGGCACGCTGTGCGAAGTCGGCTCTGTCGCCTGAACTTTCAGGGCGCCAACCGTCACGACGTTGGTGGTGTCATTGGTCGTGAACTCAGGAATGGCAAGCCCCAACACTCCGAGCATGGCGATGATCAGACCGACCACTAGTATTGGTTTCATTCGTACACCTACTCCGCGGTATTGAGCCCGTATGAAGGCTTGAGCACTGCGTAACTCGCGATCCCGATTAGCAAGATGCCGCAGCCGGCGACTCCGAACGCCTGCCACAGTGGCAACCATTGATGGAGCAGCAATATTCCGGAGCACAGCATACATACGGCGCCGCAAATCATCACTGCGACGACAGTTAGAGTGACTATTGCACCTGCTATTCGAGTTTCGAGCGACGCGCCGATGCTGGTCTGCAGCATATGCGCCTCTGACTGCAGGATGCGCGTGACGTCATCCACCGCCCTGCCCACCAGCGTCGGCCAATCTTGCAGGATTTCGGGCACGCCGTTGGCTGTGTGCGACTGTTTTTCCATCATCGGCTCCGCCCTTGATCCTGATCATCGGACGAGCGTTTTGAGATTGCGAAACCGAGCAGCGACGCAATCACCACAGGACCCGCGCCGCGACTATTGACGATCGAACCGAACAGAAAGCCCAACGCCCCGGCAATTAGAGCCGCTCCGACGGGATGGCTCTCGATGACGTGATCCGGGCGCATCTCATCTTCCACGCGCCCGACTTTCTCATTAACCTCGGCCAGGGTGTCACGCAGATCCTGGCGCGCGTCGTCGCGCTCAGTTTGAATCGCCGAGATCTGATCTTCCGTTGTCATGATTTCCATTGCGACGCTCTCCGCCGTGAGCTCTCTCGCGATCCGATTTCTGTTCGTCCCGATTACCCGTTACCAGGCCGACGATGAAACTGGTGGCCGCTCCGCGCAGCGCGATTCTTCCCGCAATCGTCAGAAACGCAAGCCCGATGCGGCTGTTGGCGCCTCCGCCGAGAATGAATCCGATGCCGCTGGCGATAGCCAGTGCGGTCAGCGGTTCCTCCCTGATGTATTCGCCGACGTCGCGCTCGCGGCGCCGCAACCGTTCATCCGCATCCGTCGAAGCAGCCGCTGCTGAACTATTCAATTGAGTCGCCTCGCTCAGGAAACGCGCCGAACGATCTGCGCGGCGACGTAGCCAACCGCGAACGCGGCGGCAATCGCGAGCCAGGGTTCACGGCGTACGAACTCGCGGAGGTCCAAATCGACGCCCTTGTCTTTGACGAATTGCTGCGCCGCGTCGTACCCGTCCTTGATTGCCTGGCTGGCTTTGTCCGCGGCTTGACGGCCCTGATCCATTGCGCTGCGCGCGCTCGAATTTACGTTTTCTTCCATCGACATTCCTGTCACCCTCAAGTTCCCGGGTTACTGTGTGCAGTTACTATTTCGAATTACTCTTCGGACAACGACCGAAAATTAGACGGGCACCAAGGAGGGGGGAGTCTCCCGCGGTGCCCGTCGTTCATCCCGCCTCACGACGAACGCCGCTCGGCTTCCAGAAAATTGATCAATTCAACGCCGCCATCCTGAATCCGGGTATCGCTCCGATCAAGCCGAAGGTCTGCAGAATCCAGATCAACGTGACTGCGAACACAACGACATTGAGTAAACTCTTGATAGCACCGGCCATCGGAATGTAGGTATTAATCAGCCACATCACCAGGCCGACTACGACCAGGATCAATACTATATGTACGATTGGGGCTGGCATCGGTCAAAGACCGCCGCGACCTACGAGTAGCCAGACCACTACTATGACGAGTACCAACGGAACAAAGCCGCCAGCCGCGCCATAGTTACTGTAACCATAGTAGCCGCCTCCACCGCCGAACAATAAAACTAGTATAATAATTAATAGCAACATCAGATTTCTCCTTTCTCTATTCTCTCTGTATCAATATTCTCTGTGTATCAATTGCGAATACTCAGTCAGTACTAGTACGGTGTGGCATAAGTAGTTGTGGTCCGCTTCTGCACGGTTCCGTCGTCTCCATCGGTCGTCACCGTGGTTGTGCTCTGATCGGGAGCAACGTACGGTTCCGGAGCCGCGTACGCCGGTCCGGTGGTGGTCTGCTGCACGGTGCCGTTATCGTAATGAGTAGTGGTAGTGGAATTGGCGTTCGCGATTGGCGCCACCACGACCGGCGGTTCTGTCGTATCGTACTGCCTGGTGGTCGTGGTTTCCGTGACATGAGTAGTAGCGGGCGCACAGCCGACCATGCAGGTCATCGCAATACCTGCGCAAATAGCCACTGTGTAGTTCGATGTATGTTTCATTATTCGACTCCTGTCTGTAGGTTATACTCTGTTGTCGAACAATCTACATCGATGGAAAACGCGAGTTAGTTAAATTGCGTTATATGCGGAACCACGTTGCGAATACCTAGTGGGATTACAAACATGAGTGTGCTGGAAGGCACTTGATGGACCGAATGGCGATGGAAACGTGATCGTGGTTGGAAGAGACTCACATCAGTCCCGAGAATTTATCGACACGAAAACTTTCCAACGTTTCAGTCAACCCACTGACAGGGAGTGCAAATCATGATTAGTTTCACCCGTTCCGCGGTGCGCGCAGCCAGCGCAGCGGTAACTCTTCTGGGCGCCACAGTTATCGCGAGCCCGCTCTTTGCAGCGTCGGGCGACGTGCTGGCACAGTCCTCTTCACAGCAGGCGATGGCGGCGCCGGCCTCGGAATCTGCCGCGAGCGCATCAACGGTCGAAGCGAGTATCCGCGACCTGCATCAGAAGTTGCACATTACCGCCGCTCAGAAACCGCAGTGGGACGCGCTGATAGCGGTGATGCGCGATAACGCGAAGGCGATGACCGACCTTCAGAAAGAGCGAGCGGCGGACGCGCAGTCGATGAGTGCGGTGGACGTCGTCAAGTCATACGAGACGGTTATCGAAGCGCATGAAGATGGAATGAAAAAATTCGTTCCACCTTTCGAGGCTTTGTACAACACGATGTCGGACTCGCAGAAGAAATCTGCCGACTCATTATTCCGTTACCGTGAACGGGCCTCAGCCGCAAAACAGACCGCATCGAAGTAGAGCGGGAGTCGATCCCCGCGAGGTAGCGACAATATGGAAGTATCACTCAAACCCGAAATAAAATTGCGCTCCAGGATAGCCAGGATTGCGACGGCTGTTGGGGTTGCGCTCGTGATTGGCAGCTTTGGAGTCGGGTCTGTTCGAGCCGCTGAGGGTAACCACGGTGGCGGCCATGGTGGCGGCGGTCATGGCTCCGTGCAGCATGGCGGCGGCGGCTATCACGGCGGCTACCACGGCGGCGGTGGCGGATACGGCGGCCCGACGGTCGTCGACAACTATTACGCACCGGCGCCGGACTACTACGCGTCGCCTGAGCCGTATGGCTATTACGGCCCTGGTCCCGAATACGGCGAAGCGCCGCCGCAGGGTGTTTCGCTCTTCTTTGGTCTCTAAAAACGTTGTCCTCTGAGTGGCAGTGTCCCTGATTCCGAGATCACGACGCTGCCGCTTAGATCAAAAGGCCGCCAGGAACACCAATGCTGCGTAACACCCGAGCAGCAGCATCAGCCCCATGCGGACTCCCTGCGACGCCCATTCGCGGCTGCTGATGCCGAGCCGGCTCGCGGCGACGATGTTCGGTATGTTGCCGGGAATCAGCATCCCACCACTGATCAGCAGGCCGAGCATCGCGAATCGTTGCTGACTTACATTTAGCGCGGGCCCAATCTCAACCGCGGCCAGGGTCGCATTGTCGACCACGGCCGAGATCGTGTTGAGCCAGAATAACGCTTCGCCTGGAAGATGGCGGACGTAGGCGTCAACCATCGGCCTGAGCCCGGCTGAGAGTCCCACCAGCCCGACAATGAAGATGTAAACCTTGCCTGCCCGAATCAGCGGCGGCGCCCACGAAGCTCGCTCCGCAGTCAATAGCGGTGCGTCCACTCCGGTGCCTGCGTGGATCGAGAGCGTGGGGATTGCTACCAGCAAGATTCCCGCAACCACGAATGGACCAAGCAATCGTGCCAGGTACCAGAAGTCGGCGTGCAGCGCGGCAAGTACCAACGTGCTGGCGGGCATCCCGAGCGGGGTCGTGACCGCGCCAATCCCGATCGCAAAGCATCCGAAGACAGTGACGGCAACCTCAGCGGATCGATCCATCCTGAGCAGCGAGATCGCTTCGGCCAGAATCAACGCTGCCACCACTGCGGTGATGAATCCGGATAGCAGGCCCAGGATGACGGTCAAGCCAAAGCACAACCAGCGCTGGCCGAACTTCCTGACAATTCCCGCGAAGACTCGATCGAGGCGAGCCCGGAACAGGCGGAACGCGACCCCGAATCCGAGCACGGCCAAGGTCAGCCCTATCGGTTCGCGCAATGCCGTTCGCACCAGCGCGGAACTGAATTTGCCTGCGACCAGCGCGGTGATGACGCCGGCGATCAGAAAAAAGAATTCGACGTTGCGCTCGATCGGCTTTACCAGGATTGGCCCGAGCAAAACCGCGAGGACCGTAAGGCAGGCAAGGATCAGCGTCATCATCGTCGCGCAAATAAATGCAGCAGCGAGGTTATCCCTTTCGCCGGCAGCGTGCAGGTGCCGGGCATGCAGTGCAGGCCTGTGCGATTGACGTGCCTTGACGATCGCTGTAATTCATCCACGCCCTTTGCATTTATGATGAGGGCATAACCCGCAATGCGAACGAAGTCGCTGACGCTGGCCCTCACGGCCTTCATGCTTACTGTGCTGAGCGCAGTGCCACCCGTCGCGCGCGCCCAAGCCGGCACAGGCGATGCCAGCCAGATATTCGAGGAAGCCTTCATCTACGGCTTCCCCATGGTCATGAATTACGGGGTGTTCTACCAGTATTTCGTCGACAAATCTTCGCCGGAGTACAAGGCGCCGTTCAATATACTCTACAACTCGGCGCACGTGTACACGCCGAAGGATACGGCGGTCGTCACGCCCAACAGCGACACGCCCTATTCGTTCGTTGCGATGGACCTGCGGGCTGAGCCGTTCGTGATATGCAATCCCGAAATCGAAAAGTCGCGGTACTTCTCGGTGCAGCTCGTCGATTTCTATACGTTCAACTACGGTTACATGGGGAGTCGAACCACGGGCAACAGCGCCGAGTGTAATATGGTCGCCGGTCCGCGCTGGAAGGGCGAGAAGCCGGCGGGCGTCGCCAACGTGTTCCACAGCGAGACCGATTTTTCGTTTGCGATCATCCGCACACAACTCTTCAACGCAGCCGACCTCGACAATGTGAAAAAAATCCAGGACGGCTACCGTGCCGGGACGCTATCGCAATTCGAGCACAAGCCCGCACCGCCTGCAGCCGCGAAAATCAAATGGCCGATGATCGATAAAAAAGTTGCGGCGGCGAATTTCTTCGGCTACCTCGACTTCCTGCTGCGCTTCTGCCCGCCGACGGGACCCGCGGCAGTCGAGGTTCCGCTGCGCGCCCGTTTCGCCAGCGTCGGAATCCAGGCCGGCGAGCCATTCGATGCCGCCAGGCTCACGCCGGAACAAAAGGTGACGCTGAAGACGGCGATGGAGGCCGGCCTGACGAAGATCAAGCAACAGGTCGCGTCACTCGGCCATGATGTGAACGGCTGGCGCGTCTTCACCAGCGGCTTCGGCGACCGCCAGCAGTACAACGGTGACTGGACCCTTCGCGCTGCCGCCGCGATGGCGGGAATCTACGGCAACAGCCCGGCTGAGGCGATGTATCCGTTGCTCAGCACCGACAACGATGGCAACAAGCCCGACTGCAGCAAAAACCGCTACACGCTGACGTTCCCGGCTGGCCAGTTGCCGCCGGTCAACGCGTTCTGGTCGGTGACGATGTATAACGCCGCGACCCAGTTGCTGATCAACAATCCGATCAACCGATACCTGATTAACTCCCCGATGCTCGGGAACCTGAAGGAGAATGCGGACGGCTCGCTGACCCTCTACATCCAGAAGGACTCGCCCGGTAAAGACAAGGAACCAAACTGGCTGCCAGCACCTGACGGCCCAATCTATGTCGCGATGCGCCTGTACTGGCCGAAGGAAGCCGCACTGAAGGGCGACTGGAAGCCCCCGCCGGTGGTTCTGGTAAAGTAAAGTGTCAACTACTTCGAAGTCGACGATGCAACTGCGCCGGAGTCGGGGGCGTCGCTGATCCCCGTTTTCGACTCGGCGCGTTTGATCTTAACTCGCGCGACACCCTTGCTGGTCATGCCGATCTCGTCCGCCGCGCGTTTCGAGAGATCCAGGCCCCGGCCGCGAATGTGAGCGCTGCGGTCGTTGATACGCACATTCACCGAACGACCGGTCGCAGGGTTGGTCACTACGACTGAGGATCCCATCGGCAGAGTATTCGACGCCGCCGTCAAGTCAGCGGGGTCGTATGGCTCACCGCTGGCCGTGCGGTGTCCCGCGTGCGCATCTCCCTCGTAAGAAGCCCTGATTACTCTCGACCCCCGGCTGCTGCTGCGCGAAACGGTGGGTTCTGAAACCACCGGCGCCGGAGCCGCCATGGCAGGCTCGGGCATCGATGCCCGCGGCGACTGCTGTTGGGTCGCGCATGAAGCCGCAACCGACAGACTAATCAGCGCCAGCCCCAGGCGCAGACCAAGGCGCAAATTACCAGGCTTCATTAGCTATTCTCGTGCAAGGCCAATAGTCATTGAAAATAGGTTTAGTATTTTTCGAAGAACAACAATGACTATCTCACAGACCGCCGACAAGCCAGACAACGACCAGTATTAGCAATATGGTTCCGAGAGAGATTGGAAGATACATGGGTAACGCCTCTATATCGATCTGACTCTTGCAGTGTATGTTCAGCACCTTCCGAAAAGCTATTGGCAAACGTTTCGAATGGTTATGCGAATAACTAAGAGAGACGACTCAAAATATATATCCATTGCTGAACCTGATATTGTCAGTCATCCCGTAAATATAATAACCGCACGGACGAAAGGAGATATCGACATGAACGCGAACGCGATTACTACATTTCTTGCACTGGTGACGTTTCTGGGTATTCCCAGTTTCGCATCGGCCGCATCGCACAACGCGATGACCCTGCTCAATGGGGCGACTCAGATGAACTACGAGCAGCAGGACGCAGCGACCATGCTCCGCAGCAAGGCCGGCGACAATCAGGCCATGATCACGATGGCGGATACGATGACCGGCGATTTCAAGGCCAACCAGGAAGCCGTCACAGCGCTGGCCGATTCACACAAGATCACGCTGAACAGTTACAAGAAGGATACCGCAGGCAACGACCAGATGGCGAAATTGAATGGCGCTGAATTCAATGCGGCGTTTTTTGCGAAGTCAGTTCGCGATCAGAAGGGCGCTATCGAAACCTTCAAGACCGCCAGCCGCGGCTTCAAAAGCGATCGCGACATGCAGCTCTACATCGGTCAGACCCTTCCTATTTTGAAGGCGAATCTGGCAATGACGGAGAACCTGCAGCGCGAGTCCGCCCGGGGCAGTTCCGAGAATCCAGCGAACAATCGCACCAGCATGAAGTAAAGCGAACTAGAGCCCGGCAGGATGGCCCGCATGGGACGTCGCTGTCGGGCGGTTTTAGAACCGCCGGGCTGGCACCGTTCAGGCAGCGGCGGGGGCGCGGGCGAGTTCGAAGGCGCCGAGTTCGATGCCGTCGTTGGAGCGCAGCACTATCTTGGTCCCGAGCCGCTGTTCCAGCGTCTCCAAATCCTTCGCGCCGTGATCATACAGGTAGCGCGCAACTTCAGGATTCAGCTTGACTATCAGCATGTCGCCCGCTGACTTCGATACCGCTTCGCGCTGAATCCCGCGGAGCACTTCCGCCGCGAGTGTCGGCACCGACTTCACTACCCGCCGTCCTTCGCATCGCGGACACGTGTCGGTCAGCAGTTTCTCCAGGCTCTCGCGGGTGCGCTTGCGCGTCATCTGCACGAGTCCCAGCTCGGAAATCTTCAGCGCCGAGGTCCGCGCCTTGTCGCGCTTGAGTGCGAGCGCCAGCGCGTCGCTGACTTTCTTGCGATCGCCCTCGCGCGCCATGTCGATGAAATCCACGATGATGATGCCGCCGATGTTGCGCAGGCGCAGTTGCTTGACCACTTCTTCGACCGCTTCGACGTTGGTCTTGAAGACGGTGTCGTCCTGGTTGCGCTTGCCGACGAAACGGCCGGTGTTCACGTCAATCGCAGTCAGCGCCTCGGTCTGATCGAAAACCAGGTAGCCGCCCGACTTCAGCCAGACCTTGCGATCCAGCGCGCGTTCGACTTGCGGTTCGATATTGTACCGATCGAACAGTGGCTGCGGCCCGTCATGCAGTGTGACGCGCGCGCGCAGCCGCGGCATGTAGTTCTGCACGAACTGAACGATACGGCTGTACGTGGTCGGATCGTCGCACCACAGCCGGTCCACTTCGCTGGAAAAAAGGTCGCGCACAATTCTCAGTGCCACGTCGAGGTCGCTGTACAGGATCGACGCCGGTGGCATGCTCTCGTTCTTGCGCAGGATCGATCCCCACAGCTTGGTCAGGAATGCCACGTCGCGCTGGATCTCGCGCCGGCTCACGCCCTCGCACGCGGTTCGCACGATGAAGCCGCCCTGTTGCGGCCGCAGCTCTCCGACGTCGGCCCGCAAGCGCGCACGTTCCTCAGCGCTCGCGATTCGCCGCGACACTCCGATGTGATTGCTGGTCGGCGTGAACACGAGATGGCGTCCCGGCAGCGAGATCGACGACGTCAGCCGCGCCCCCTTGGTGCCCATCGGCTCCTTGGCAATCTGCACGATGATGTCCTGGCCGCGCCGCAACTGCTGCTCTATCGGCAGGCGCGATCGCTGCGGCGCCTGGCTGCGGCGTCCGCGACCGCGACGCCGCCCCCGCGCAGAAGGCCTCGGCGCACTGCCGTCGCCGTTGCCGTTGGTGTCGTCGACAGCTTCGTCGGCAGCTTCTTCAGCGCCGTTCATCTCCACTTCGGCAAACTCGTTGTCCCCGATAGGCTCGGTCTCAACGTCTTCTTCGCCGAGCACTTCCGCCACCGTGTTGAGCGCGGAGACGCCGTCGTGAAAATCCGAAACGTGCAGGAAGCCCGCCTTCTCGAGACCAATATCGACGAACGCCGCCTGCATCCCCGGCAGCACGCGCGTGACTTTGCCCTTATAGATGTTGCCGGCCAGGCCGACTTGCCGATTGCGCTCGAGATAGAATTCCGCGAGCTCGTTATCTTCCAGTAGCGCGACCCGCACCTCGAGTGCGGATGCGTTAATTGCGATTTCTCGTTTCACAGATGGACTCTCTGGTAGTCATCGCGCGCGCATCGCGAGCTATCATAGGCACTCGCGTCCAGTGGTACATCGTTTTACCCTTTGCGTCGACAACTTGTGCAGGATCATACGAGGCATGCCCGACCTCCGCAAGCAAGCACCATTAGCGATTCGATAACGGGCTTTTAATCCTCATCTATCTTGACATCGGATCCGTGGGCCGATACTCGTCATGGGGTGTCTGCTGCGGCCGACATGGTTGCGCCCAGTCTTCCGGGAGCGGGCCTGCTGAACAGCAAGGTCCTTGTCCTCAATCGCTCATATCTGCCCGTTCACGTTACGTCGGTCAAACGCGCGTTTGCTTTGCTTTATCAGGGCGTAGCCAAGGCCGTCGATGAGCAGTATCACACCTTTGACTTCGAAAGCTGGCGCGACCTCTCCATCGAGCAGCATGAGCGGCTCGGCATCGTAAACGGCTTCATCCGGGTCCCGCGCGTGCTTTTGTTGACAGCTTACGAGCGAGTGCCCAAACGCCACGTCCGCTTCTCGAGGTTTAACATCTTCGCCCGCGACGGCAACACCTGCCAGTACTGCCACAAAAAGTTGCCGCGGACTGAGCTGAATCTTGACCACGTTATCCCGCGGTCGCGCGGCGGGATGTCCACCTGGGAGAACATCGTCTGCTCATGCCATCACTGCAACCGCCGCAAGGGTGGCCGCACCCCGGACGAAGCCGGGATGCATCTGGTACGCCGCCCACGCCGCCCCGAATGGACCCCGTTCTCCTCCGAGATGTTCAGCCTGAGGCGCTACCGGGAAT